>Ga0315289_10015409_pt1 | contig 10611 bp, 11 predicted proteins | sample YL17G11_40_MG_FD_203452 | JGI IMG/M metagenome (GOLD analysis project Ga0315289, IMG submission 203452) | Sediment microbial communities from Yellowstone Lake, YNP, Wyoming, USA - YL17G11_40 | ecosystem: Environmental > Aquatic > Freshwater > Lake > Sediment | place: USA: Wyoming | collected...
CTGCCCCTGGCGCGGCAGATCGTCGAGCTGGCCGATCGAGGCGCCACGGAGCTAACCCTGCCCTTCGCCGTCCAGGCAATGAGGATGGGCGACCTGGCGCTGGTGGGCCTGTCGGGAGAGGTGTTCTTGGAGTTTGCGCGCCGCATCGCGGCCGCCTCCCCGTTTCCACATACCTGGGCGCTGGGGTACAGCAACGGCTGTGAGTGCTACGTCCCGACGGCGGAGGCCTTCGCCGAAGGCGGCTATGAGGCCGATGACTCCTTCCGGTGGTACGGTACCTTGCCGCTGGCCCCCGAGGCCGGAGAGCGTATGGCCGAGGCGGCGGTCCGAATGCTCACGGAAGTGAAGGGCGCAGTCGCCGGGAACGGGTAAGAGGTGCCTGGCGAGTAAGCACGAGCCGCTTAGCCCACTTCGGGGCGCGAGGGCAAGGCTCGCGGCCTTGACGCGGCGTTGGGCATATGCTATGGTTTCCCGACGCCAAAGGTTTGTCTGAGCCGCGCGGGACATGAAGGCCGGCGGCTCGTTTTTGTCTTGGCCCGCCTGGGACGGATCATCCGTCCCGGTCGCCTGAGGCGACTTCGGGGGGCCAGGGAAAGGGAGATCGAGGTGCCGCGGCAGGGCCGCATCCATGATCGAGGGTTCTGGTGGGCGTGCACTGAGTGCCGCAACCGGAACTACACGAGCTACAAGAACAAGCGCAACGATCCCGAGCGGATGAAGCTGCGCAAGTACTGCCCGGCCTGTCGTCGGCACACCGAGCACAGAGAGACAGGGCTGACGGCGCGCGCAAGCGGCCGGTGAGCCGCGCCAGCGCCGTGTCCTGCGCGCCGCACCGGTCCTCAGGCCCGTAGCTCAATTGGCAGAGCGCCGGTCTCCAAAACCGGAGGCTGTCGGTTCGATTCCGGCCGGGCCTGCCACCCGCCTTAGCCGAGGCTACGGCGGGCAAGGCCGTGACCGCCTGGGCGCGGGACGGATCGCGGCTAGGACTGGGCAGGGATCTCTGCCTTAGGAAACTGATAGTGAGAGCCGTCGCACAAGAACAGCGCGTTGGTGCGGGCCGGATAGGCATCTGGACCAAGCTCAAGGGGTTCTTCCGGGACTCCTGGCTGGAGCTACAGAAGGTCATCTGGCCGTCACGGGAGGAGGTCGTGAAGATGACCGGCCTGGTGGTTGCGGTCGTCTTCATCGTGGGCATGTTCATCTACCTCTGGGACCGCGTCTTGTGGACGCTCACCAGGCGTCTCTTCGAGTGAACGCAGCGATCTAAGCATGGCGAAGCAGTGGTATGTAGTTCACACCTTCACCGGACATGAGGACAAGGTGAAGGTCAGCATAGAGCGACGCGCAGCCTCGACGGGGCTGGGCGGCAAAGTCGGCCGCATCCTGGTCCCGACCGAGGAGGAACTGCGCGGCACCCGCCGCGGCCGGCGGCAGGTGAGCAAGCACAAGATCTTCCCCGGCTATGTCATCGTCGAGATGGACCTGGACGACCAGACCCGCCATCTCATTCGGGACACGACCGGCGTGACCGGGTTCGTCGGCCCGGACAGACAGCCGGTTGCACTGCAGCCGCAGGAGGTGGAGCGCCTGCTGATGGCTGTCAGCGAGGAGGCGCCACAGCTCCGCGCGGCCTGGGACGTGAGCGAGACGGTTCGGATCACCTCAGAGCCGTTTGACGGCATTCACGGCAAGATCGTGGATGTGGATGTGAAGCGGGAGAAGTTGAAGGTCCTGGTGTCTATCTTCGGCCGGGAAACGCCGGTCGAGGTGGATTTCGCAGACGTCGAAAAGCTGGACTAACGGAGAGAGCTTCGAGCAATGGCGAAGAAGGTGCGCGCGGTTGTCAAGCTACAGATCGAGGCAGGCAAGGCCACCACTGGCCCGCCCGTTGGCCCGTCGCTCGCGCCTCACGGAATCAACCTGATGGAGCTGATCAAGTCCTACAATGCAGCGACAGCACCTCAGGTCGGCGCGATCGTGCCGGTCGAGGTGACGATCTACGAGGACCGTTCGTTCACCTTCGAACTCAAGACGCCCCCGGCATCCCAGCTTCTCCGCAAGGCCGCTGGCATCGAGAAGGGCGGAGGCACGCCCGGCCGCGCCGTGGCGGGAACAGTTACGCGACAGCAGATACGCGAAATCGCTGAGCTGAAGATGCGCGATCTGAACGCGAACGATGTCGAAGCGGCGATGAAGATCATCGAAGGCACGGCCCGCAGCATGGGCATCTCGGTAGCCGAAGGGTAGCAGATGGGCAAGCATGGCAAGCGATACGAAGCAGCGGTGGCGACACTGGAGCGCGCCGAACTGGCGTCCCCCGAGGAGGCGCTCCGTCGTGTGAAGGAGATGGCATCGGCGAAGTTCGATGAGACCGTGGACGTGGCCATCCACCTGGGAGTCGACACCAAGTCAGGAGAGCAGATGGTGCGGGGGACGCTCAACCTGCCCCATGGCTCGGGCAAGTCGCCGCGGGTCGTCGCGTTCGCCAAAGGCGAGGCGGCTACCGCCGCCGAGCAGGCTGGAGCCGACGTAGTGGGGGGCGAGGAGCTGGTCGCCAAGATCGAAGGCGGATGGAAGGACTTCGACATCCTCGTCGCCGCGCGGGACATGATGCGCCTGGTCGGCCGGCTGGGGAAGCGGCTGGGCCCGCGCATGCCTAACCCGAAGGCCGGGACGGTGGGCGATGACCTGGGCAAGATCGTGCGCGATCTGAAGGGCGGTCGGGTGCAGTTCCGCATGGACCGGGCGGGCAATGTGCACGTGCCGATCGGCAAAGCCTCTTTCTCGGCCGAGCAGCTCGCCGAGAACTTCAGCGCGTTGTTGCTGGCGGTGGTGCGGGCCCGCCCGTCGTCGGCCAAGGGGCAGTACTTGCGCAGGGTCAGCGTCAGCTCTACCATGGGCCCGCCGGTCCATGTGGATCCCGTTCAGGCTCAGGCGCTGGCCGAGACGTTGATGTAATCTGCGGGCGAGCCGCAGAACGAGTCGCCGCGCCGAAAAGCGCGGCGTGCTGAAGACAGCAGGTGCCCGAAGGCTAATGTCCGCCAGGGCGGACGCCTGCCGAGGCAAGGGAAACGGAGAACCATGCCGGCGACGGCGCTGGCTCTGCTCCCCCCGCCTCGGCGGGGGTTTACGTTTTTCTGAGGAGGTGAGCAGTGCGCAAAGACGTGAAGGAACGGATAGCAGCCGAGCTGGAACAGGAACTCGCTGCCGCGAGCGACCTCATCATCTCCGGCTACCGCGGCCTCACGGTGAAGGAGATGGCTGAGCTGCGCCGCAGCATCGGCGGCCTCGGCGCTCACATGCGGGTGGTGAAGAAGACCCTTCTGGTCCGCGCTTTGGCCGGCCGCGACGAGGAGCAGATCAGCGGTCACCTGGAAGGGCCCGTCGCGGTGACCTTCGTGTCTGGCGATCCGATGCCAGTCATCAAGGCCATGAGCGCTTTCGCCCGCACCCACGAGGAACTGGACTTCAAGGGCGGCTGGATCGAGCGCGGCGCCGTCAGCGGCAGCCAGTTGGCAGAGATCGCCACCCTCCCCCCGCGGGAGGAGTTGCTGGGCCGATTGCTCGCTGCACTCCAGACGCCCCTGGTGTCGCTGGTGATGACGCTTCAGGCAGTCCCGCGCGATCTGGCGCTTACCCTCCGGGCAGTCGCCGAGAAACGAGCCGGCGAGGCCGGTGCGAGTGCTTGACACGATACTACCGCGGTAGCGAGAGCAAAGGAGAGATACGATGGCAACGGTTTCGAACGCGGACATCCTCGAGGCAATCAAGCAGATGAAGGTCCTTGAGTTGAACGAACTCGTCAATATGATCCAGAACGAGTTCGGAGTCACCGCGATGGCGATGGCCGCGCCCGCGGCCGCCCCGGCCGCGGCGGCCGAAGAGGTCGAAGAGAAGACCACCTTCGACGTCGTCTTGACCGGGTTTGGCGACAAGAAGATCCAGGTCATCAAGGCCGTGCGCGAGCTGACCAGCCTCGGCCTGAAAGAGGCCAAGGAGCTCGTCGAAGGCGCGCCAAGGCCGGTGAAGGAAGGCATCAGCAAGGACGACGCAGCCGCGGCCAAGAAGTTGCTGGAGGACGCTGGCGGCACCGCCGAGGTTAAGTAGGGAAGGACCCTACCTCCTGCCCAACACCGCAGCCCTCTCCACCCCGAGAGGGCTGCTGCGCGCCGGAGGGCTAGTCGAATGGTATGTACGGCGCGGGAATGTGCCAGATCGCGTCGATCAGCGTCAGCACCACCGCGATAGTCATCTCGCCAAAGACGAGCCCCAGGAAGAACGGCCGGGCCCTGGCATAGCCGGTCAGTCCTCCGTAGTGGACGATCACCGACTTGAGCAGCCACGCCACCAGCATGGCGAACCAGTAGACAACGAGCGACCAAGAGCCGCACATCACGAAACCCAAGGGATGCAGCGGCCACCACCAGAACCGCAGGCGCATCACTGCGAGCAATGCCGTGAACCCCGCCCCGACCAAAGAGCAGAGCGGCGCGGCGGCGTTGTACCGCTCTTCGCCGTTCAGGAACGCCGCGTGCTCCTGAAAGAACAGCGTCCCGAACCACTCGTTGTAGTGCGTGTTCAGCAGCAGCGCGCCATGCCGGTACGAGATCCAGAGTTGGATCGCAAGGCCAGACACGACCGCGAGCACGATGGCCAGCCAGCACGCAATCATGAGCGAACGCCGTCGAAGGCTGACCGCGTCGCCGATTTTCTGGCCGTCCATCATGCCCTGGAGGGCGAGCCCGCGCATATCGCCCGCGAAAGGATTGGTGGCGAAGATGATGCTGGTCAGGTTGCCCGCGCCGAGCAGCTGACGCCGACCGACCATCCCGTAGACGTCGAGGGGCGTGAAGATCACCTCCGTCATGAGCAGACCGCCCTCCGCAGTCGCCCGGGCCATCACCAGCGAGATCACGACCACATACACGACCAGCTCCATCAGCGCGAGCCAGAGCGAAAGCCCCGCAAGCACGTACCAGAGCGCGGCAGCGATGATGAAGACGACCAGCCCCGCCAGCGCGGTGCGGTACGGCATCATCTCCTGGCGGCCTCCGCCGCGGCGAATGGCCGCCAGAAGCAGGGGCCTGGCCAGATAGATGTAGTATCCGGCAAGCACGAAGAAGCCTCCGGCCTCCGCACTGGCCAGGTACACGCTTGTATCGGCGTGGCCGGGGCGCTCCAGCGTCATGCCCAGCAACACGAAGATCAGCTCGTGACCCTTCGCCAGGAAGACGTAGAAGAACCAGAAGCTGAACAGCAGCTCTTTCGGAAGCAGGAAGAAAAACCCGATCGCTGAGAGCGGCAGATAGAAGCGGGTAGTGCTGAGTGCGTTCCAGGGCGGCGTGCGCAGCAGCGATTCCTGGAGGTCCCACATCAGCCTGATCTGCGGCACATCGGGGTTGATGTTGTGCCACAGGTTGACCAGGTGGATGGCGACGGGGATCCCTGCCCCAAGGTAGAGCAGCCTGTTGCGGTAGAACTGGCCGCCCTCCTCGGCGCGGAGCATTTCGATCGGCAGTTGGGCGAGCGGGAAGGCGAGCCGCTCGTTATCTGACCACTGCGCACGAAGGAGCGTCGCCAGGCAGGCGAACGCTCCGAAGACCAGCAGCACGACGACGAGCCACCGAGCGAGGGGCCCCAGCCACAATCCCCAGGGGATCGGCTCGCCGTGGTGCAGCCCCTCGAAGAACCCGAGCACTACCGGTTGCAGCGGCTGTCCGTCCGGGTTCCAGGGCACAAGGCCTCGCGGCACATGCGAGAAGAAAACGTGCTGCCAGTCGTTGGCCGGATTCGCGTAGTAGTTGATCGCGGTCAGCAGCCCGAGGAGACGAGGCGGCGCGCCGCGGGATGCAGTCATCGCGCTTAGCAGCATGATGACGTAGACAACCGCCAGCTCAGCCGGCCGAAGCGCCAAACTGGGCCACCATCTGCGAGCCAGCCGGTTCAGCGCGACTATCGGGACGAACACCCCGAACGCGGCCGGCGGGAACTGGAGTATACCGATGGCGATGTTGCGAACGACCAGCTCCGCCCAAGTGGTGACGAATACGACCACCAGGCCCGCCGCCATCCCGGCGCCGACCGCCCTGAAGGTAAGGCCGTGTGTTCTTCCCCGCCGTTCCTCCTCGCCCAAGCTCATCTACCCTCGCACGGCACCCCGCACTCGCTCAGCACCGGATTCCCCGCCTCCAGGCTGAGTACCCTCCTCCCCAGCGATTGTGCCCAAGACCGACCCCAGCCTGGGTCACCGAGGAGGGGAGACTGCCGCGGCGCGGGGTATAAAGATATACCGAGCTTCGGATTCTGGAGGTGCTGATGCAGTATCGCGTCTTAGGCAGAACAGGGCTCAAGGTCTCGGCCCTCGGCTTCGGGACCATGCGGTTCAAGATGGTTGGCAACCATGTGGACGAGGACTACGCGATCGAGGTGCTTCACCGCGCCATGGACCTCGGCGTCAACTACTTCGACTCCGCCGTTGGCTACTGCCATGGCGAAAGTGAAGCGACCCTGGGCAAGGCCCTCAAGCGGCGGCGCAAGGGTAAGGTGATCTCCACCAAGTACCCGCCGTGGGGCCGGGACCTGACAGCGGGCGATTACCGCAAGATCCTCGAGCAGTCGCTCACTCGGCTCCAGCTGGAATGCCTTGACGTCCACAACATGCACGGGCTCGACTGGGAGACCGCGCAGAAGATCTTCGCCAAGGGCATGGCGATGGAGGCCGCCCGCAAGGCCAAGGAGGAGGGCCTCGTCAAGCACCTTGGCTTCTCCTTCCACGATGACCCGAAGCGCATGGTAGACATCTGCCGGACCGCCCCCGATTTCGACGTCGTGACCTGCCAGTACAACCTCCTCGACCGCGCTAACGAGGAGAGCATAGCCGCAGTTCGCGAGATGGGCGTCGGCGTCGTGGTGATGGGGCCGGTAGCGGGCGGCCGCCTCGGCTTCCCCTCCGAGAGACTACAGGGGCTGCTGCCCGGCAAGGCGGCAAGCACGCCGGAGCTGGCGCTGCGCTTCGTCCTCTCCAACCCGAACGTGAGCGTCGCCCTCTCCGGCATGAACACTGTCGAGATGGTCGAGGAGAATGCCGCAACTGCCAGCGACAAGACCGCGCTCACCGAACAGGAGAAGCAGCAGATCGAGGCGATGCTGGCCGAGAACCGGCGGCTCGCCGACCTCTACTGCACTGGCTGCGAGTATTGCCTGCCGTGCCCGAACAAGGTCAACATCCCCGCGGTATTCCGGCTGATGAACCTCCACCGCGTCTGGGGCCTGACCGACGCCGCCAAGCAGCGCTACCGCAGACTCGACGATGATGAATCCGGCCTGGACGCCTCGGCCTGCGTCGAGTGCGGCCAGTGCGAGCCGAAGTGCCCGCAGAAGATACCCGTCATCGAGCAGCTCAAGGAATCGCACAAGGCACTCAAGTAGGGGCGCACCGTTTACCCTGAGCTCAGTCGAAGGGCTGTGCGCCCCACCCCGACGCGCTTGTGACGAGACGCCCGGCCGAAGTATAATGCCGGGCGTCTGTTGCTGTCCGGCGACGCGGATTCTGCTATCTCCCTTACCGCATGGGATGCCCGCCAGTGACGATGATGACCAGATCGCGCTATGCGCTGTGGGCTGCGTTGGCTGTGCTTCTTGGCGTCGCATTCTGGTGCGACAACGTGGTTCTGGCGGTGATCGAGCCGTTTCACGAGTCACCTGGCGCTGAGACGATCCGCCAAACCGTCCGCTGGCTGGGGACCGGCTACGCCCAGGTGCCCGTTGCCCTGATCATGGTCGTTGCGGGTCTGGTCTGGAGCACGAGGGCAAAACGGGCAGGCGCCTGGACACTGCTCGCCTTCGCAGTCTCCGGTCTCCTCGCCAATCTGCTCAAGGTCATCGTCCGAAGGCCGCGGCCGTGGACAACCGATGCTCTCCCCGCGAACTGGTACGGCTATCTCCACAACGGCGCCTTCCATTCCTTCCCCTCCGCGGAGACAGCGACCACCTTCGCGGTCGTGCTCATCATCGGCGACTGGTTTCCCGCGCTGCGCGCGCCGCTGGTCGTAGTCGCGATGGTGGTAGGCGTCGCCCGAGTGCTGGTGGGCAGCCACCATCCCTCCGACGTGGTCGCCGGCGCGATGCTCGGCATCGCGGTCTCGCAGGCTATCGCGAGTATGGCACGTCAGCGCGAAGCAAGGACCGGTAGCGGTGACCGAGCGCGGTAGCCTCCAGCGCCTGCGTGCCGGCAGGGCCGATCTGGCGCTCCTCCTCGTCATCGCCTTCGCCGCGTTCGTCTTCCTCGCAGGGCTGGGACGGCTCCCTCTTTTCGGGCGCGACGAAGCCCTCTATGCCGAGGCCGCCCGCGAGATGCACGCCAGCGGCGACTGGATCACCCCGCGCGTCAACGGCGCCGACTTCTTCGAGAAACCTCCCCTGCTCTACTGGCTGGACGCGCTCGCCTACTCGGCGCTCGGCCCAACGCCGCTCGCCGCGCGATTGCCCGCCGCGCTCCTGGGCATCCTCGCAGTAGCCGTGACTGCGAGCATCGCTTCGCGCGTCTGGGGAAAGCGCGCCGGCATCCTCGCCGGCCTGATGCTGGTTACGTGCCCGCTCGTTGTCATGGTCGCGCGCATGGGCATCATGGACATGCCATTGACCTGTCTGGTCACGCTCGCACTGCTCGCCTATGCGCGATGGTCCAGGCGGGGCGGCCTCGCGCCCGCGGCCGCATTCGGCCTCCTCGTCGGCCTGGCGATCCTGCTCAAGGGCCTCGCCGGTGGCCTCGCGCTCGCGATCGCGCTCATTCATGCGCTCGTGTACCGGCGCCAGCCCCGTATGATTTCGCTCGTCTCCGTCGCCCTCGCTCTGATCGCAGCAACGCTTGTCGCCGCTCCCTGGTTCCTCACCATGGCGGCGCGCCATGGTGAAGGGTACACCGCGGTATTCTTCGTCCGCGAGCATCTCGTGCGGATGGCCAAGCCGATGCAGGGCCACGGCGGCGGCGTCTACTACTATCTCGCATGGATCGCATTCGCGTTCTTCCCGTGGGTCGCTTTCCTTCCCGCAGCCTTACGCCGCAGGCCCGATCAGAACGATGACCAGGCATTCTGGCGCAGCCTCGCGATCGTCTGGTTCCTGCTCGTCCTCATCCCATTCTCGCTCATCAAGACCAAGCTCCCGGGCTACATCGTCCCCCTCTTCCCGCCCATGGCGATGCTCGTCGCGGCTGAGCTCGACCGTCGTCTTGAAACACCAGGCCGGGCCGCCTGGGTCGCCGCCATTGCCGGCGGCGCCGTCTTCGCCGCGGCGTTCGCATTGCTGCCCGCGCTCGCGGCCCGCTTGGGCCAGCGCTACGACGCGTCCAGCGACGCCCGCCTGCTCGTTGTCCCCGCGGCCTGCTGGGTCGGCGGCTACGCCGCCAGCGTGAGCGGCGCGTTCCACGCACTCGCCGGGCGAACCCGCGCCGCGCTGGCCTTCATGGTGAGCGGCCAGGCTGTCATCATCGGCAGTCTGCTCATCGGGATGCTGCCGGTCCTGTCACCCTACCTTGGCGGCGGGCCAGCCCACCTCGCGCAGCTCGCTCAACGCGAACTCCCCGGTCAGCCGGTAGTCCTTTACGAGACTCGCCCCGAGACGGTCGCCTTCGCCCTGCGCCGCTCCGTGCCCGTGTTCTCGCGCAACCAGAAGAGCGAAGTGCTCGCCGAGATGGCGAAAGGACCGACCGCGCTGATCGCGCCGCTCGAGGAGCGGGAGTTCTGGCAATCGCTCCCGCACGGGCGGCTCTGGATCCGAGGACTGGACGTGCTGCTCGATGCGCACAAGCTGCCATCGAATGACAAGGAGGATGTGGTAGGGAATAGCGGCGGGCGAGGTGAACGCGCCCGCGGGAGCTAGGGCGAGATGGCCGTGGTTGACTTCGGCAGAATGCGTGAGTGCATTGACGTGCCGCCCGACGCGGAGCGGCTTCTCGCGAAGTGTGAGAAAGAGATCCGCTTCAGCCTGAACCTCCTGCTCCACCCCGACGGCGACGGGGAGGCGACTCGCTAGGGGTCGCCCGCGCTGCGGACGGCGGCCTCCACCACTTCCGGGTCGAAGCGTGAGCCGGCGGCTTGGCGCAGCCGGTGCAGGGCCTGCTCGGGGGTCAAGGGCTGGCTGGGGGAATGGGTCATGCCCACATAGGCGTTCGCCAAAGCCAGCACCCGCGCCCCCAGCGGGATCTGCCCCTGCTGCAAGCCCACCGGATACCCCAGCCCGTCCCAGCGCTCGTGATGAGCCTTCACCATCTCCGCCGCCGGCCCCAGAAACCGCACCGGCGACAGGATCCCCGCCCCGATGGCGGCGTGCAATCTCACCGCCTCCGGCTCCCCCCCATACTGCTCCCGGCCCCGGCTCAGCAGGCTGGTGGGCACTCCCACCTTGCCGATGTCATGCAGATAACCGGCATATCGCAACTGCTCCACCTGCGCCGGCGCCAGCTCGAGGCGCTCCCCCAGGCTCGCAGCCAGTTTCGCCACCTGCTCCCCATGCCCCGGCTGGCTCCCCTCCACCTTCGCCTCCAGCAACGCACCCAGCGTCCGCAGGCTCTGGCTGTATACCTGCTGCAGGCTCCCCTGCAAACGCCACGCA
>Ga0315289_10015410_pt1 | contig 10611 bp, 13 predicted proteins | sample YL17G11_40_MG_FD_203452 | JGI IMG/M metagenome (GOLD analysis project Ga0315289, IMG submission 203452) | Sediment microbial communities from Yellowstone Lake, YNP, Wyoming, USA - YL17G11_40 | ecosystem: Environmental > Aquatic > Freshwater > Lake > Sediment | place: USA: Wyoming | collected...
ATCAAAGAAACTATGGGAAATTTCTCCATGCATCGAAGCATCGAAGAGCACCATGGAATTCCCGAAGAGACTTCGGCAATGTCGAAGTTGGAAAAACCTCTCAAGCTGCAGCAACATCGAAAGTCATTCTCCTAAAGCGAGTTGCTTTTTTGAACCAGTTTGTTCTGCTCTTCTCCCGTGCGACTCGCTTTTGGGGACTGATTTTGGTTTTCTCTTTCCAAAATCAATTCCTGAAAACGAGTCCCGCGGGAGAAGAGAAAAACAAGCCGAATCAAAAAAGAAAGGAGCTTTGGGAAAGAGCCTACGCATTTGGCAAGGCATCATATTTACAGAGGAATTTTACCTGATTAACCTGATTAACAGGGTTTCTACTACTCCTTCTAAGACTGTTAACTCTTCACAGCCCAGTACAGGAGATAGGAAAACGAGAAAATCAGGTAAATCAGAACAACAGACTCTTGAAGATTTGGAGGGGATAGATGAATTTACTCAAGTTACTCAGCTTTCAATGGTTTCTACTACTCCTACTAAGACTGTGACTCAACAGCCCAGACGGCAGCATAGAAAACATGGAAAAGCTGAGCAACCTGAGCAATAGACTCTTGAAGATTTGAGCGAGCAGGCTGGAGCACATCCGAAAGAGAAAGCAGAGAAAAAAGATGAGGAATTATGATGAAAAAAGGCATTAAGCTTTTATGCTTAACGTCAAAGTTAAGCACGAGGATAAAGGGAATAGCAAAAAAACGGGGAACAAGTGCTTCGCCTTGTGGTCGCCCTCATAAAACTTGAGACCTCGCAAATCCTTTGTATCTCGTTCTGTTTGTGCAACTGAAAGAGATTTTACTTGATTTATCTTAACAGACTCAAAATCAAACTTGAAAAGAGGTGTTCTGATATTTCCCTGAATATCTTCACTTTCTCCCGTGAACGGATTAATCAGGCTTAACTCCTTACCCTGCGCAGAAAGTGGCACCTACTTTCTAAGGTCTTTTCAAGCCTTAACGTCATTAGAATGCTCAAATCTTGCAGCGTTTGCTTATCAGCGCAAGTTTCAAGGATGAGAGACTCCTCCCCCTAGGGTCTTCTGGACCCGCGCTTAGCGTGTGATCTGTCATATCTGAAAAAGACTCTCAATTTTCCATATGTTTTTTCCATTGCCTCAAGGAACTCCTTGCCACTACTTTCAATCATGGATATATCCGACCACGTCAAGATTTTCAAGTCAGGCAATTCTGGAAATGCCTCATTAACGAGTTTCTCAGCCTCCAATTTTTGTTTCTTCGTTGTGAGCAAAAACGTCTTACAATTCCATTTTCTTCTTGCGCGTGTAAGATTCGTAAGTGCTTGTTGCAGGTTTCCTTTCAACTGTACTTCAAATGCAGCCCATGGGTTTTCAGCTCCACTTTTAATCCACACGACGTCAACATTGTTCCCATTAATAGGATACTCTGGCTGACCGACTAAGTCATAGTTCTTCGCGGTTTCAGCCAAATGCTTCTGAATCTCCGCGTGTGATGGAGTTTGTTCTTCGACGACCTCGGAATTAATCATTGCTCTTCCTTCTCCAGTTATGCTGAACAGGCGCCTCTTCTTAGAGACGTAACCCAAGCTGCACAGCCAATTGAGCCTGATTTCAAATTGCGTCTTTCCTTCCCACGGAACCCCAACTTTTTCCCGTAAGAACGAAAGAATTTCCTCCACGGTGTAAGATTTTTTGTGAAGGAGTTCCAGAATATCATGAATTCCTTTATAATTGTTGTCAAGTTCCTGATACAATATGCCGTTGTCGCCCGTATCAAGAAACTTCTCGCCCTTGTCCGTAAGTGAAATCGTGTTGTCGATTTCTTTTACTAGGTTCAAGCTCTCGATTGTGCGTATGTACTCATCCTTAGGTTTTGCATCAAGGGTCTTCTCGAACCATTGTTTAAAGTCCTCTTTAGACGGACTTACTTGCCGGATATATTTCAAGCAACGCAGAAGAGAATCGGTATACTTGTTGTACCCGCCAGGCAGAATTCCAAGTCTCAACCTTTTTTTCATTCTTATTCTACCTATTTCGATATGTGCGCATGTTTAAAAAATATTCTACGTTGCGCGGGCGCATATATTTTGCCTAGCATAATAACCGTTATGCGCAACGCCCCATCAGATTCGGAAACGAAGTCAGGAATCACCAACTCTGCCAGAGATAAGCTGCAGCGTCCGCAAAACATCGTCCCGGTAGGCCTTCGTTTTCACTTTCCCAATCAACTCGCCCATGATGTCTGACATTTTCCAAACCTGAATGTCATAGAGGCTTTTCGCTTTAGCGCGCGCTTTGACTACTTACGGCGAATGATCTAGACCAGATCAGAGTCAAAATCAGAAAACAGCGGTTTCTACCTTTCAAAAAAACTGTGCGATGAATTGGACAGAATTTGCTCAAGATAAGCGAGATCCCAGGAAGGTCGTCATCGTCTACGAGTTCAAGCTTGTCGATAAGAAAAAAGCCGAGATTAAGCTTCCTGGAGAGTGATAGTGAAGTTTCTTATGTTCTGGGTTCCTACGTTTTCAGCGGTGAAATTGACACCTGTAACGTACACGTTTGTGCTAGTGACCGATCTAACAGAAAGATCGCTCGTGAATGCGAGAGCTGTGCCCGCTGAAGCCTTCTGCTCAAAATAGTTGACTAGGCTGCTTGCCCAAGCAACGTTTTGTTCAACGCGCGCGACGACAATCGTGGAAAAATCTTAACCGAAAAAAGATCCAATAGCCCCGCAACCGGGCGACTTGCACGTAATGGCATCAATGTCCCTACCTAACAGGTCTGGGATAACATCAAAGTTATCCCGTGCATTGGAGAGCATCTTAACGTAGAAAAGAGGGAAAACTCAGCGGGTAACCACAACCTTTCCGCTTGGAAGCACTAAACTCGCGTGCCAGCCTTCGCTCAGGAGCTTGGCTAAGTCCTCTTCGCCGACGACTCTTTGGCAATGCTCGCCATCCGCACATTCAAGTTTTTCCTTGCGTTTTTCCTCGATCGCTTCTTCGATGACTTCAATTTCGTCCTCAATTGTTAGCATCCGCCCTCTGCTTGCGAAGCGTCCTTTAAATAAGTCCGCAACTTCGCTTTCGCTTATGCCTATGCCTTTCAGAACTCCTAAGAGAACTTCACGTTTCGCGATTTTCTGCATGTCTCCTGAACCTATACTTTTGCTGAATGTGGTTTCTCGCATGGCTCGGGCGTAGCATTCGCGTAACTCGGTGATATACACCCGCTCTTTCGCTTTTTTACCGACAATTTGCTTCCATTTTGACTCAGCCATGTGCGCCGCGAGATGGTCGCAAAGGAACTTTCTCAGGCAGTGGAACCGAACACGTTTATTTCCTAAGTTGATTTTCGCTTTTTCCACGATGCGTTGAACCACTTGACTTAACTGAATTTCGTCTTTGTAAGTCAGCATTTTATCATTCGGGTCCGTGCGTCCCGCTTGAGTCATGGTTTCGAGCATGAGCTTGATTATAACCTGCGCGTCGCAATCTATGAACGGATTAGCGGGCACTTTCTCTTTTTTCGTGGTTATTTCGCCGATGCTTATTGGTGGCTCGCGATCAATGTAAGGCTCCAAATCCCCTCTCGTCAACCGTAGGAAGTCGCTCGCCCTCAAACCGAAGCTTTTGCCTGCGATGTAAACGTATTTTTCCGTTAAATCCGCAAAGTTTCCCATACGCTCAAAGTCTTCGATGGAAAACTGATAATCCTCGTATTTTGGCTCCACCTCGGTTAAGCGCACCTTTTCCGCCCTAAGAAGCTTTAATGGCAACCGATGATGCGTAAAAAACGACCTTGCCGACGTCGTTATTGAGTATGCCGTGTTGTCGCTTAAGCCGCGCTCCTGCGCCCAAGTCTTCGCCGCTAAAACTCGTTTTTCCCAAGCGAAAACTTGATCGTTTCGCCGATCCGCTAAGATCGCATCGCCCGTCAGGCCTGCGAAACTTAAAAAGTGTTTCCATGACCACTTGTAAGTCCCGCGAGTTGAAGCCTTCTGCGCTTTAAGCCACTCCTCCGTTGCTATGTCTTTTTCCATTTTTTCATTCACCCCCTTCATTTTCTAACTCGTGGGCTAAACCCTCAGCTTGAATTATGGAAGGGTCATAAGCGTATGCTTCATCCACGGGTGCTGTTATGCTACATTGGCAATAGGGTTTGCGATAAGGGTATAAAATAATGTCGCCATTAACCCTTTTGAAGCCCCAAGCTTTTTTACATTTTTTGCATTTTAATTGTTTTTCCATTTTCATCCCCCCATTGTTTCTTACGCCGTCGGCTTTCGCCAATCGGCTATATAAAAAACTTAAACTTACGCACCCGCTGATTGACGTGGTAGCGCGGACTTCCCTGAACTTGTACGCTTACTCGCTTACGCGCGTCGGCTTTTGAGTGTTTTGAGCGCATGAAAGGATTTTATTAGCGGGCTTGGTGAAGATTAGGGCGCTTTTCGCGACCTTGCCTTACTCGCTCGCCTTTCTTTTCGCCTTGAAGAAGAAGAATGGGCGGGCTTATTTAAATCTCCGCCTTAAAGTAAGTGGAAAACTTACTTATTTTAAGGTTGAAACAGAAAGCATATTGCAACAAGCGATTCAGGCAAACAAAAATAGCGGAACAATAATCAACATTGGTCCTTTCAACCTCACTTTATTTGATATAGGTATTCCCTCAATATCAGTCGTTATCTTAATCATCATTGGGGTAATCTGGAAAAAGAAGAGAATTAAGCATAATTGATGATTCTTGGGGTCGTGAACCTCAAGCAACCTTAACGCCACAATACCCGAAACAAGAGCAGGTTAGAGGATGCAACATTTGGGGCTTGCCACAAGACCCAGATAAGTCGAAACCCAAAAGCAACCAGCAAATTTTAAGAGATTTAGACCCAAAACACAGCGAATAGCGGCAAACTTATTGGTCATTATATATCTTGTTTTGAATCTTTTTAATTTTTGAAAATGATTTTTCCAGCTTATATTTTGAGTCTATGACATCGGCAAGGTAAACGGTTAGAATAGTGAGTATTCCTGCAAAAACTACAAGGGAAAGTAAGTCCAGAACGATTCCCAAAAATGCGGCAACAACTATGACGAGATAATACAAGTATAGAAAAACTAATCCCAAAATCATAAAAAGCAAATAACCAAACGAAAATCTTGCATCGAAACCATAGAAGCGACACCATCTTTTCTCAATAAATCTACCTAACAAATAAGTCGCTCCAAGCTGTATCAATGGAGTTATTGGCAACCAAAAGACATTTCCGCTACTAATTAAATACCCGCCTAATCCTCTTACGGACAAATCAAAGATAACGTAATAAGGAATAAACAGTAGCAAATTAGCTGACAAAACTCTAAGTTGCGTCTTTTTTTTGTTGTCTTCAAATGCTACGGTCAAATAGCGTATAACGCTTGAACATAATAAAAGAATGATAAAAAGAGTCCTTGTGGTGACAAGCACAAAAGGCGGGATTGTTATATTATAGGGTTTCAAAATCTCGCTACTTATATCAAATTCTTGATATTGAAGGAAGAAGACTAAAAAAGTTATCACTATAGCAAAAAAGAATTGGTCTTCATTTATGAGAGACGCTAATTTCGTATTCTCATGCTTTTCCATTTCGGTCTATCTTCTATTCTAACGAACCTTGCTATAACTTTTTTGAGAAAATAATAGCCGATTTTGCAAATGATTAATGAATTGCGTAAATTTTTTTGAGTTAGATAAGTAAATGAAAGCTAATTTTATTTATAGAAGGGGTTTAGTCTCTTTCTCACAGGCCAATTCATGAACAGGGGCAACCTGCCTATTTGGAGCCTAATAGCAATAGATTGCAGAAACCTATAGGGGGTCTACCCGTATTGGCATTTTTCACAACCAATAGCATGTTGAAAAACGCAGAGGATTAGGAGTATAGTTTTCGGTATCTATATATAGAGGGGGTATAGCGTGTTTTTCACGCGTTATTATACAATCGTTCCCGCAAGATATGTCGAAAAAGCTTTAGAAACCCTAACCCGCAACGTCTCACCCAGCAACGCCTTAGAACTCTTAACCGCTATTGGCTTGTACGCAAAGTTTCTCCCAACCAATGAACCAGGCACTTTCCCCTTCTCATCAACAAGAACGTCACCAGTCCACCCGACCCACCTCTGATTCTTTTCCAGCGCAATCCGCTTAACCAGCTTAGCTGCTTCGGTGCTTCTCCGCTTAATCTCCATCCGTTCCACGAACGCATCACGCATATCAGCCGCTGCCGTTCTGGGCCTAGCAAAAAACTTCGACACATTAACCACATCAGGCTTAACTTCGCCAATAAGCCTAAGCGTATTCTCAAAAGCTTCACGGCTTTCTCCTGGAAAACCGCAAATAACATCCGTAGCCAACGTAACCTCAGGAAAAACCCTCCTAAACGCATTCACAACCTCCTTGAACTCTCTTACCGTGTAGAATCGCTGCATCCGCCTCAAAACTGCATCATCACCGCTTTGCACCGGCAAATGTACAAACTTGAGCACCTTCTCGCTCTTGAAGGCATCAATTAAATCATCTAAGATGTCAGTCACCATGTTCGGTGTCATCATGCCAACGCGAACTTTAAAATCGCCTTCCACATCGCAAATAGCGTCAAGCAAAATTGCAAGGTCAGTGCCAATGTCCCTTCCGTAACACGCAGTATCCTGCGAAGTAACCCAAAACTCTCTCGCACCAGCAGCCACGTCTTTCCGCACTCGCTCAGCAACCTCCTTAATCGTGTAGCTTCGCAAGTGACCTCTCGCAAAAACCACACAGCAATAAGCGCAAGCGCCTAGGCAACCGTAATTTACAGGAACCACACTTACCACGGGATTTCCCCTTAACCGTGGAAGACTCAGTTCTGGTTTGGCATTCAACGCGCCTTCCAACGCGACAACCTTTTCGCCTTGCATAACACGCCTTACAACTTCCACAATTCCCTCACCAGCTGCAGGTCCCACAGCACCGTCGAAACGCACTTCTCTGCATAGTCTTTCATAACTGATGAGCGGCAAACAACCAGCAACAATAACCTTCTTCCCTTTTGGAACACGCCTTAAAATTTCAACTATGCGGTTTTCCGTTGGTCCCTTAACGGCGCAAGTATTGTAAACTACCACGCTTGCCTCTGAAGCGGAATCAGCCAACTCATATCCAGCTTTCGCTAGGCAACCGGCTAAAACTTCGCCGTCAGCCAAATTCGCCGAACAACCGAAACTCTTCACGAAAACGCGCATAACCCTTCATTGCTGATACGTTAGAAGCTTTAACAAGCAATAAAAACATAGAGGTTACTCCACACGAGAATTTACAAGAACCTGCAACATGGTTAATGCAACACTTATAAGCAGAGGTACGAACATGTTTAAAGCATATTTAGAGCATGATATATAGAAGTATAACCACAACTATATGTTGTGTACTTCACCGAGGGAGAAGAACAAATGAAGCTAATTACACTGTACCTTCCTGAAACGTATATAAAAGCTTTAGACCAGCTTGTAAACGAGTGTTTTTATCCTAACAGAGCCGAAGCGATTCGCGTTGCAATTCGCGATTTAATTAGTGCTGAAGTTTGGAGGAGAAAAGGCGTTGACTAAACAGGCATCAGATGAAACTGCGTTGAGATGTCACGTGACCCTAGAAGAAGCCACCAAGGTTAGTCCTAGCGTCACCGACGCAATTGTCAAAAACGCTCTTGCCATTTACGGTGCGCACGTTGATTCTGAACAGAAAGGCAAACGCAAACAGGTTCTGGTCAAGACGCGAATGATCTCTTTAAGAAGCAGGTTGGGAAGAATCATGCGTAGACTGTATGATCTGGAATCAGATAGTGAACCGGAAAAACCGTTGAACATAGACTTAGACCTTTACCAGATGGAAAACTTTTAGCCGTCACTTTCAACTTTTCCCTTTATTGTTTTTATTCGGTTTGTGCTTGGCACGAACAATTGCACGGTTTTTTGATGCTATCGTTTCCGACTGTTATGCTAAACCTTAGGAAACTAGTGTGATTTTTTTCTATAGCCCCCTTATTTATAGGTTGAACTATTGCTGGCTGAATCTGGAAAATCCGGGTTTAAGGGTAAGACTATTATGGCAAAAGCCGCTGCTTTACTTGTATGGATCAAGTGATTGAAAGAATTAGGGAAGAGCTTAGAGCCAGCGCGGACGAAAATACCAAAAAGAGCTTTCAGAGGTTCTTTAAAGAGAAAGCCACGTTTTACGGCGTAAAAACTGGCACAGTGGGCAAAATAGCCAAGAGATACTGGAATGAAGTCAAATCCTGCAGCAAGACCGAGGTTTTTTCTCTTTGCGAAGAACTGTACAGTTCGGGTTTTACTGAGGAAGCGTTTGTTGTTTCGTTTTGGCTCCCGAATATGGTTGAAAAACTTAAGCCTATCGATCTGGCAATATTTAAAGGGTGGATTGAAAAGTACATCGATAACTGGGCAAAGTGTGACGGTTTCTGCAATCACACTATTGGCAGTTTGATAGAGAAATATCCTGAAAGCATAAATGAAGTGAAGACGTGGGCTAAGTCGAGGAACCGTTGGCTTAAACGGGCTGCGGCAGTGTCGCTGATAATTCCTGCCAAGAAGGGTGACTTTTTGCAGGATGCTTTTGAGATAAGCGACATGCTATTGCCAGATAAGGATGATATGGTGCAGAAAGGCTACGGCTGGTTGCTTAAGGAGGCGAGCAGGATGCATCAGAAGCAAGTGCTGAATTATGTGTTGGAAAACAGGAAGAAAATGGGACGTACTGCGTTGAGATATGCCATTGAGTTAATGCCTAAAGAACTTAAGACCGAGGCAATGAAGAAAGAGTAAGAGGAGCAAGTCAACTGAAACGGCACCGCGCTCTTCTATCTACCCATTAGCCTTTTTTTTAGATACTGACCTGTTCTTTCTACTCTCAGCGTCAGCGGCACTGGTTTTCCAAAAGGCTGGCACTGCCTGTTGGCTATCGCTTTCACTATAGTTTCGACTTGAGGTTCAGCGTCTATGAGTGTGTACGCGTAGCCAACTTCTGGACCATAATGAGCGTCGGTCCCTGCGACACGCGATATTCCGAACGCTGCGGCGAATTCTTCAGCTTTTTTCACGCTACGCTTGAATGGAAAGGCGGAGGCATTTATCACTTCAATCGCGTCGAATTTAGCGCTGGTGTGTTTTCCCAAACTTCCCTTGAAAAATACAAAAGGATGGCACGCAACCGCTACACCGCCTGCCCTGTGGATTCTGTCAACCGTCTCGTCTGCGCTTAAGCCTTTCGGGATGACCTCTTGGACGTTGAGCGCGACTACGTGTCCGTTTCGGCTTGAAACCTCTATGCCTGGAATAATCAGGAAGTCTGTTTCTCTGGCAATTTTTAGGGCGCCATCAATCCTGTTGTGGTCTGCCACGGCGACGGCTGTGAGTCCGCGTTTTTTAGCGTAAAAAACAAGGTCCTCAGGCGTGATTAGTGAGTCACGCGAGTAAATCGTGTGCACGTGAAGGTCAGCTTTAACCTGCATTTTACATCAAGGAGCCTTTGCCATTTTCTCTCTAACTTTCAGCAGCATCGCATCAAGTTGTTTTTCGTCAGCATCTATTTTCCTGAAAAGCGGCTTCGCCTTGGCAATTTTGTGTCCTGCTTCTAAGGGCGTTAGGGCTTCTTCCCATCTGCTTTTGTGAACACTTCCTGAAAGGTTAAGCGTTTGCCAGAGCTGTTCCGCCGTGCCAGGGATAAAAGGCGCTGAAACCACTGCAAGGGCTTTCACGATTTGCGCAGCGACGTAAATGATGGCTGCTGCTTTTGTACGGTCCGTTTTGATCAGGTTCCACGGTTCCTTTTCGTTCAGGTACTGGTTTCCCACGCGACTAAGGCTTATCAGTGTATTTGCGGCAGACTGCTGCTTAGCGGCTTCAAGCTCTTCTGCGACGGTTTCCACTTTTTCCCTTACGCCCTGAAGAACCATCTCGTCTTCTGCGTCAAGCTTTTGCGGCTGCGGGATTTCGCTGTTGAACTGGGCATTTAGGAAGGTTAAGGTTCTGTGAATAAAATTGCCAAAAGTGTCGTTCAAGTCAGCGTTGATTTTCTCAAGGAAAAAGTCCCAGGAAAAGTTGGTGTCTTTGGCTTCCGGTCTCGTGGCGATTAAAAAGAAACGCCAATAATCCACTGGAAACATCTCTAATGCTTCGTCTATCCAGATGCCGATTCTCTGGCTTTTGGAGGCTTTTTCGCCCTTGAACTGGAGAAACTCGGTTGCCGACACATTCCAAGGAAGATTATAACCCTCCTCAGACGCCAGCAGCAAAGCAGGAAGTATTATTGTGTGGAAGGGAATGTTGTCTTTTCCCACGAAATACAGCGTCTTCGCGTCTTTGTTGAACCAGAATTCCCGCCACTTTTCAGGCTCACCTATTCGCCTGCAGTATTCAATTGTTGCTGAAACGTAGCCTAACACAGCATCAACCCAGACGTAAACGGTTTTGCCCTCTGCCCCTGGAAAAGGCGCTGGTATCCCCCATTCAACATCGCGCGTGACGGCTCTGGGTTTTAAGCCTTCTTTTATCCAG
>Ga0315289_10015411_pt1 | contig 10610 bp, 9 predicted proteins | sample YL17G11_40_MG_FD_203452 | JGI IMG/M metagenome (GOLD analysis project Ga0315289, IMG submission 203452) | Sediment microbial communities from Yellowstone Lake, YNP, Wyoming, USA - YL17G11_40 | ecosystem: Environmental > Aquatic > Freshwater > Lake > Sediment | place: USA: Wyoming | collected...
GCCGCAGACGGCCACTAAGCCGGCCAACTTAAGCTCCGGCTCGTCGCGGATGCTCCGGCACAGCGACTCCGCCTGGTCGCCCAGTCCCGTCGCGTCCAGCACGACCACATGCGGGTGGAACTGTCGGGCCTCCAGACCGGCTACGAACTCATTGGCCGCCTGGCGGATCGTCAGGTTGTCCTGGGCCTGGAGTTGCTCCAGTAGATCAGGTTCCACGCCGGCCCGAACCAGCAGCACGCGGCAGGCGTTGTTCTCAAGGTCTCCCAGCGGGATGCCGTGGGTCCGCATGAACGCCCGCAGGTGGTCGACGGGGATCCGGCGATCTCGGCTGCCGGGGATGCGGTACCCGCGGAGTTGGCCGCTGTCGAACCACTTGCTGACCGTCCGCGGGGCGACGTGGCAGATGCGAGCCACGTCCCCGGTGGTCAGCACTTCCTTGTTGAGCAATGATTCCGCCATGAGGGCCGAGTCCGCCAAACTGTCCTTTGGGTTCATCGGCCCCCCGCGCCGCCACTTTAATTGCGCCAAACGCTTCAATCGTCAAATGCGCCGTTGGCGGGCGGCGCGGGATCGTTACAATGGGGCCGGCTAACGACCTCTTCCCGGAGGAGACCTCGCTTTGGACCTGTTGACCGATCTGAACGAGCCTCAACGCCAGGCCGTAACGCACCTGGAAGGGCCTCTGCTGGTGCTGGCGGGGGCAGGCTCGGGCAAGACGCGGGTGATCACCCGCCGCGTGGCCCACCTGGTGGGTCAGGGCATCGATCCCCAGGCGATCCTGGCGATCACCTTTACCAACAAGGCGGCCGGGGAGATGCGCCAGCGCGTGGAAGCTCTGAACACCCCGCCCGGCTCGACCATCAGCACCTTCCACTCGTTCTGCGCCCGCCTGTTGCGGGAGTACGCCCATCTGTCGGGTCTGAGCAGCCACTACACCATCTACGACCAGGCCGACCAGCTCAAACTGGTCAAGGAGGCGATGCGGCGGGGTGGCGTCAGCGAGCGCAGCGTGGGTCCCTCGCGGGCGATGGGCCTGATCTCCGATGCCAAGAGCCGACTACAGTCGCCCCAGGAGTATCTGGCCGCGGCGAAGGAGGGCCTCGAGCAGGCAGCCGCGCAGGCGTACCTGCACTACCAGCAACTCCTGGGGGATCGCAACGCGGTGGACTTCGACGACCTGCTGATGCGGGTGGCGCTGCTGCTGCGCGACCGTCCGGACGTGCGCGAGGCCCTGGGGCGGCGGTTCCGGTACGTGCTGATCGATGAGTACCAGGACACCAACCACGCCCAGTACCTCATCGCCCATGCCATTGCGCTGGACCACCGCAACATCTGCGCCACCGGCGATCCCGATCAGAGCATCTACGCCTGGCGCGGGGCCGACGTGCGCAACATCCTGGACTTCGAGGCCGACTACCCCGGGGCCGCCGTGATCCGGCTGGAGGAGAACTATCGCTCGACGGCGCCGATCCTGGGGGCTGCGTCGAACCTGATCGCCCATAACGTGATGCGCAAGGAGAAACGCCTCTGGACGAGGCGCGAGGGCGGCGCGGCCGTGAGGGTGATGATCTGCGACGACGAGCGGGCCGAGGCGCGCGAGGTGGCCCGGCGCATCGCCCGCCACCGCCAAGAAGGAGGCTCGCTCAGCAGCGTAGCCGTGTTCTACCGCACCAACGCCCTCTCGCGGGTGCTGGAGGATGCGATGGTGCAGGAGGCCATCCCCTACCGCATTGCCCGCGGTGTGGAGTTCTATAACCGCAAAGAGATCAAGGACGTCCTGGCATACCTGCGGCTGCTGGTCAACCCGGCCGACGACCTGAGCTGCCGGCGGGTGATCAACGTGCCTAGCCGGGGCGTCGGGGAGGTGACCGTCAACCGTCTGGCCGGTCAGGCGGCGGCCAGGCGCGTGGGCCTGCTGGCCATGTGCGCGCAGGCCGAGCAGGCGGGGCTGAGCGGCCCGGCCGTGGCCAAGGTCAAAGGCTTCGCGGCTGTGATGGCCGAGCTGGCGGGCAAGATCGATCAGCCCATCCGGGCGACGATCGAGGATTTGCTGCGTCTGACCGGGCTGGGCCAGGCCCTGGCGGCCGAGGACGACGAGCAGAACCAGCCCAGCGCGAACGTGGCGGAGCTGATCAGTTCAGCGGCGGAGTTCGGCGCCGCCGGCGAGGGCGGCCTGGCGGACTACCTTCACCAGATCAGCCTGGTCAGCGACGTGGACCACTTCGAGGGCGGGGAGGGGACCGTCACGCTGATGACGCTCCATGCCGCCAAGGGGCTGGAGTTCCCCTGCGTCTTTATCGTGGGCTGGGAGCAGGGCCTGCTGCCCTTGCAGCGTCAGAACGGCGCCTGGTCGGCCGACTATCAGCAGCTACCCCAGCGCGAACTGGAGGAGGAGCGTCGCCTGGCATTTGTGGGCATGACGCGGGCGAAGGACCAGCTTTGCATCAGTTGCGCGCGGCGGAGGACGATTCGCGGCCGGGTCGTCCCGCAGGCGCCTTCGCCGTTCCTAAAAGAGATCGGCGCCGAGGACGTGCGCGTGGAGGACCTGACCAGTTATGAGCCCCGACCTCCACGGGTCGGGCGAGGGGGCTTCTACGAGGATGTCGCCCAGCGCCGGCAGATCGAGGCCCTGGAGGACCGCCGGCGGCGGCATGAGCCCGCCGACGACTACGAGGCCGACGTGCCCCTGCCGCCTGACTACGAGCACTTGAAAGAGGGGTCGCTGGTGCGGCACCCGATGTTTGGGGTGGGCAGGGTGGTCAGGCTCTCGCAGCCCTGGCCGGAGACCCGCGGCATCGTGGATTTCCAGACCTTTGGCCGAAAAACCCTGGTGCTGCGCCTGGCCAAGTTGGAGCTGGCCTAGCCGGCTCCGCCAAGCAGCTCCGTCAGCACCGCTCGCGCTGCCGGCATGTCTGCCGCCTGAAGCGCTGCGGCCCCGCGCTCCAAAAGGATCTTTTGACGCTCAGTGAAGGCCATGGGGCTCTGCGGATCCACAGCCTCCAGCCCCAGCGACCGGCGCACCGCCTGTGAAAGCCGCGGCAATCCCTGGCCGGTGGTGCCGCTGACTGCCAGACAGCCGGGCGGGGCGGGAACAAGGTCCGCCTTCGACCAAACGCTCAACAGCTTCTGTTGTGCCAGCCAACTGGGCGTCTGGGTCGGCCCGGGCGTCAATAGCAGCACGAGGTCCGCCGCGCTCGCCCTCGCCTGCGCGCGACGCACCGCCTCGGCGTCCACGCCCTCGGCCTGCTCCCACAATCCGGCGGTGTCCGTCAGCCAGATCGGCGCGCCCTCCAGCAGCGCCAGCTCGCGCACCCAATCGCGCGTGGTGCCCGGCTGCTCGTCCACGATGCTGACCGGCCGGCCGACCAATGCGTTGGCCAAAGTGCTCTTGCCGGCGTTGGGCGGACCCGCCAGCACCACCTCGGCCGGGTGCAGAAGGCGATGCGGGATCGCCCACCGACCGCCCGCCTCGATGAGTCGCCCCGCCAGCTCCTCGGCAGCCGGCTTCGCAAGCGGCCGCGACAACGCGGCCAATACCTGACACGCCAGCCGGCTCAGTCCGGCCGACCACTGCGCCGACACCGCTCGCACGGCCAGCATGCTCCGCGCCGCCGGCAGCGCCTCCAGCAGCTCCTGCCCGATGGCCGGGTTGCCCCAATCCGCATGGGCGGGACGGGAAGCGGCACTTAGGGCGACACCGCGGGAATCCACCTCCACCCCGTGGTGTTTGATCGCTTCCAGGGCGGCGCGGGTGACCGCCGGCCCGGAATGGATGTTGATCTCGACGCGGTCGGCCCAGCGGCAGAGGATGGCCTCGTCGATGACCTCCTGGCCGTCGATAAGATGTCCTAGGTGAAGCTGGCCGATTGTCGCTGGTTCAGATTCGCGAGCACGAAATACCGCACCCGCAACGCTCCACGCCGCCGGGCCGCGGATGGCGATGACGGCAATGCCTGCCCGTCCGGGCGCGGTCAGCAGGGCGGCGCGGGTGGGTAGCCGGGGGTCCATGTCACTTCAGCAGCGTGCGGTAGTAGGCCGCCGCCACGCCCCGCAGCGCCAGGTCGGGCACGACGGCCTGGACCAGATCATCTTGTTGCGGGTCGGGGCAGACCAGGGCGGCGTCCCCGCCGGTGACGACGACCGTGGGCCAGTGATTAAGGAAGTTGGCGTACCGTTCGACCAGCTCGCGCAAGGCCCCGCGGGCGCCCAGCACCAAGCCGCCCGCGATCGCCTGGTGAGTGTCCTTGCCGAAGACCCAGCTTGGCTCGCTTGGCTCCACCAAGGGCAACTGGGCCGTGTTGGAGTTCAGAGCAGCCGCCCCCATCCGCAGGCCCGGCAGGATCGCCCCGCCCAGGAACACGCCCTTGTCGCTGACGCAGTCGATGGTGATGGCGGTGCCGAAATCCGCCACGACGCACGCGGCGCCCAGGCGATCATAGGCCGCCACCGCGCAGCAGAGCCGGTCCACGCCGATCCGCGAGGGGTCTGGCACGTCTGCGTCGATGGGCAGCGGCAGGTCGCGTCCGATCACCAGCACGTCCTGGCCGATGGCTTGACGGGCGGCTTCCTCCAGCGCCGCCAAGTGGCCGCCGTTCACGCTGGCCGCCACTACCTTCCGCGGCCCGGACATCTCCTGCCAAAGCTGCGCCAGCCGCTCGCCCAGCCGCCCCAGCTCGCCGCCGCGCAACACGTGCACGTCGGACACATCGTTGCCTTGGATGATGGCCAGGTGAATGGCGCTGTTGCCCACGTCCGCCGCCAGCACGCTGGGGATCTGTGCGATCTCGCCGCCTTCCTCATCGGCCCTGATCATGTCGCTATCTTATGCCCCGCCCGCCACGGCTGCAAAACTACTGCGCCTCTGGGGCCGGCAGCTCCTGGAGCGTCCGCCAGATCCGCCGCGTCAGCGCCTCCAGGCCCGACCCCGTCACCGCCGAGATGGCCAACACCTCCACGCCCACCGCGCGGCGGAACGCCTCCAGCCGCTCCTGGCTGCCGGTCAGGTCCATCTTGTTGGCCACCACGATCTCGGGCTTGGCCGCCAGCTCGGCGGAGTACTGCTCCAGCTCGCCTCGGATGACGCGGTAATCCTCCGCCGGGTCGCCATCCAGGGGGTTAATGTCGACCAGGTGGACCAGCAGGCGGGTCCGCTCGATGTGCCGCAGAAAATCGACGCCCAAGCCCGCGCCCAAATGCGCGCCCTCGATCAGCCCGGGGATGTCCGCCATCACGAACCGCTTGTAGTTGGGAAGCTGCACGATCCCCAAGCACGGGTGCAGGGTCGTGAAGGGATAGGCGGCGACCTTGGGCCGGGCCGACGAGAGCCGCGAGATGAGCGTGCTCTTGCCGGCGTTGGGCTTGCCCACCAGCCCGGCGTCCGCGATGAGCTTGAGCTCCAGGTGCAACTGGCGCACCTGGCCCGGCTGGCCCGGCTCGCGCTCGCGCGGCGCTTGATGCGTGGGACTCTTGAAGCGGGTGTTGCCTCTGCCGCCTTTGCCCCCGGCGGCGACGCATACGCGCTGACCATGCAATGACAGGTCTGTCAGCAGCACCCCGTGCTCGGCGTCGTGCACCAGCGTCCCGGGCGGGACCAGCACCATCTCGTCGCGCCCCCGCCGGCCGTGGCGATTCTTGCCTTGTCCGTGCCCGCCGCACTGGCCTTTCCAGTGGTGCCTGCCGGCCAGGTGCTGGAGGGTATTGAAGGATTCGTCGGCCTGGAGGAACACGCTCCCGCCGTCGCCCCCATCCCCTCCATCGGGCCCGCCGTGCGGGACGTGCTTCTCATGGCGGAACGAAACCGCCCCGTCGCCGCCGGCCCCGGCGATGGCAACGATGTCCACCTCGTCCACGAACAGCGATTTGTTCAGGCTGGTCTTGCCCATGCTCCAGGCAGCCAAAGAGGATGGCGCCGCACGGGAACCATCCTCTGCCAACGGTCACGCATTGCCTGCGATTGGTCAGGCCAAGCTGCCGGGCGCAACGACGTCGACGAACCGGCCCCGGAACCGCACCGTCCCGTTGCGCAGCGCGAAGAGCGTGTGGTCCCTGCCCAGACCCACATTGGCCCCGGCCTTGAACGGGGTGCCGACCTGGCGCACGATGATGCCCCCGGTCAGGATGCTCTGCCCGCCGTAAACCTTCACGCCGCGATATTGGGGCTTCGAGTCGCGCCCGTTGCGCGTCGAACCGCCACCCTTCTTATGTGCCATGTCTAGGACTCCACTTGCCCGCCTGGCCGCACGGCGGGAATACTCAAGCCTGCTAGCTACCGGCCTATCCACTGTACCTTACGTTGTGTGTCAGGCCCTGTCAAGGCTAGCGGGGCCATCGTAACTGTCCCACGGATTGTGGAGCTTTCTGGTGACGCTGGCGGCCGCGGTCCCCACGGGCTAGATCACCTTTCGCCGGTCGCAGATTCCTTCCCGTCCCCGCGGGAAGAACGCCAGGTGCGGATGGGCCAGCACGTTGGCCGTCGCCTTGAACCCCCGCGTCGTCTTGGAGCGAATCTTGAACGTCAGCCCAATCAGCCGCTCGGGGGCGTCATGGGCGGAATCGGCCGGGGCGTCGCTGACCTTCCGTCCCGTCCGCCCGGACCGTCCAGGTCAACCCATACCCCGGACAGCCCATCCGCCGCAGTGGAATGGGACCCACCTTCCAGTCGATGATGGCCCGACGACGCACCGCCGAGCCAATCCGTCCATGAGGGCGCTGACCATGCGGGCAACGTCGTTCAAGCTCCAACTCCCCTTCGACCGATGGCGGGATATAGGTAACCGTCTGGGCCTCCTTGCCGCGATGGCTTTATCCACCTATCGCATCGGCAAAGAGGTCATTCTCTTGCGAACTTAACCACACGCGGTGGGACAGTTACCTCAAATGCCACCCGCCGGGGGGTCGGTTGGACGCGCCCGGCGGGGCAGGCTGTCCGCCACATCCAAAGCCATGGATGGCGGCTCGAAGACCTGATTCCGACTCACTGAGTGGGAGCTTCCTGCGCCTCTTCCCTGGCAAGCTGCTTCTCCAGGGCGCGGATGCGCCGTTCGGCGAACCTCGTGTTCGAGCGGTTAAACTGCTCGTACTCGATGGCCGCGCGGTATAGGTCGATGGCCTTCCTGGGGTTGTGCAGGCGGATGTCGTGCACCGTGGCCGCCTGGAAGCGGGCGGGCTCGGTGATGTTGGAGTCCCACTGCCAGGCCCGCTCGTACCAGCGCACCGCCAATACGTCCTCGTTGAAGTACTCCTTGTAGATGTCGGCGATGTAATAGGCCGACAGGGCGATCTTCGTCGAGGTTGGGTGCTCGCGGACTAGCTTGCGGAAGAGCCCAAGGGCCTGCCGCTCCTTGTCATAGTTGGTCGTGATGAAGGTGCGCAGGAAACCCTTGCCGTCGCGGAAGAGCTTGTGCGCCTTGGCGAACAGCTCATCGGCCTCGGGGATCACCGCCGTCGGCCGCAGATCCGGACCGGGAATCTCGGCGTCGGGATAGTACACGTACATCCGCACCGGATCGAAACGGTCCATCAGATTGGCCATCACCTTGGCGCGGTAGACGTCGCCGCGGCCGGCGTAGAACTGCCGGAGCTGCTGGGCGGCCTGGATGAACTCCTGCCGCGCCGAGACGACGTATTCCACCAGAAGCCGCTCATCGGTGTCGCGGAAGGACTCGCCCTGGGGCGGAAGCACCTCCGGCAGGCCGTGCCAGTCGAACGCCTGTGCCTGGTTCAGGTTAGCCCGCTCCCGCCGGGCCGCCAGCATGTTGTCGGCGTACCCGACGTCGGTGTAGTACGCCTCCAACACCTCGAGGCGATAGCGGTAATTCACCCGGGCGGCCTCCAGTTGGGTGGCCAGCTCGACCTCCATCGGGTCCTGGGGGTTGACCATCAGCACGTCCAGCGTACCGCCGGCTGCCGTCTTGGGGGGGGCGGGGGGCACGTCGCATCCAGCCGCTGCCGCCGCCATGCAGGCCAGAAGGCCTAGTCGAAGTATCCGATCCATGGATATGACTCCTTAGCAGGGATATTGGCCGGAGGGAATTATCTCCCTCCTGCCGGTGCGTTTCAAGTGATATTCGGCTTATCCGACTTGCTGCCGGCCAGGCCGGCCCGATGCGCCGGGCGGTTCACCGCAGCTTCACCTCCACGCCTTCCTTGGCCCAACTCTCCACCAGCAACTGCATCTGAGCCACCAGGCGGTTTAGCTGGGCCGTGGCGTCTACCAGGTTGTTGTAGAGCTGAGGGTCCTTCAGCATCCGCCCCGCGGTGCCCTGTCCGCCCTCAAGCTGTAGGGCTGTGCGGTTGACGGTGGCCATCAGCTCCGACAGCCGCTCGGCGTCTTCGATCAGCCGCAGCATCAGTTCATCAATCCGCTGCGAGGACGTGGTCGCCGTCTGGCGGGCCTGCACGGCAAACTCCTGTAGTGAGGCCATCGCCGCGGCTGCCTGCTCGGCCGCCTGCGCCAGGTGGGACAGCGTTAGGCGAACATTCTGTTGGTTTTCCGGATCGCCCGTGACGGCGGTGATGGAATCCAGGGCGCGGTTGAGCCGCATCACCGTGCCCGCCAGCGAGATGTCGACGCAGGGCTGCGTCGCCGAGTCGGTAGCAGGCTGAGTTCCCGGTTGGGCGGGGCCCACCAGGCGGTTGAGGTTGGCCGCCAGGTCGGCGACGTTCCGAATCGCCGCGCGGAAATCATCGGGGATCATGCCGCTGCCCCGGCCTTCGCCGCGGAGCACCACCGTTTCCGCCGTGGGCAGGAAGCGGACCAGATGTCCCTGCCGGTCCACCAGGTAGGGGCCTTCCGGGTTGAGCTGGAGGTAGCCCTTTCCGATGAAGCCGCGCGTGTAGACCACCGGCTTGACATTGCCCGGAAGCCGGACGTCCCGGTTGATCTTGGCCACGATCAGGATGTCCGTGCCGGGGGATTGCGGGTCCGCAAAACCGATGTGGGTGATGGCGCCCACCCGGATGCCCGTCAGGTACACCGGGTCCCCGGCGGCCAGCTCATACGTCGAGTCCAGCAGAATGCGGATCTCATAGCCGCCCTTGAAGAGGCTGGGCATGCCCGCAAAGATGAGGATCAGCCCCCCCAGCAGCGCCAGGGCGACGATGACGGTGATGCCCACGGCGATGTTGCGGCTTCGCTCGCTCATGGCTTCTCCTTGAAGTCCGGGCCGTTCTCGGACAGATCGCTGGCGCGGATCTCGGCCAGCTCCTGCTCATCGGCCAGCCCCTGGATGAACCGGCGCACGGCTTCTTGGGGCGATTGCATCAGCTCCTCGGGGCCGGCGTCGGCGATGATCTTGCCCTGGTGGAGCATGACGATCCGGTCGCCCACCTTGCGGGCGCTGGTCATGTCGTGCGTGACGACCACGGCCGTGGTGTGCAGGGTGTGCTGAAGCTTGAGGATCAGTTCGTTGATAAGGTCGGCGCGAATGGGGTCCAGCCCGGTGGTGGGTTCGTCGTAGAGGATCACCTCCGGGCCCAGGGCCACGGCCCGCGCCAGCGCCACGCGCTTGCGTTGCCCGCCCGAGAGCTCCTCGGGGTAGCGGTCCTGCATCCCGTCCAGGCCCACCAGCGACAGCACTTCATGGCAGCGCCGCCGGCGGAACGCGGGGTCGCCCACGCCGTGGTCCTCCAGCGGGAAGCACACGTTCTGCCCCACCGTCATGGAGTCAAACAGCGCTCCGCCCTGGAACAGGAATCCCATGTGCCGGCGGACCTCCACCAGCTCCTTCTCGCTCATGACGGTCATGTCCTGGTCGCGGAAGAAGACCCGCCCGCTGTCGGGCTTTATCAGGCCCACGATGTGTTTGATGAGCACCGTCTTGCCACAGCCGGAGGGGCCGATCGCCACGAGGGTCTGGCCGGGGTAAATGTCCAGGTCCACCTCGTCCAGCACCACCACGGGGCCGAACGCCTTGGACACCTTCTCCAGCCGGATAATTGGGCGCTTCGCGGACATGGTCTATGGCGGCGGCGCGTCCTGGGGCTCCAGGGTGCGAATAACGGCGATCTCGTCGCAGGCGTCGGCCTTGGGGCAGGCGATGCACTCGCGCCAGACCTTCTCGGGCAGGCTCTGGCGGTCGACTATCTCAAAGCCGTAGCGCAGGAAGAAATCCTTCTCATAGGTCAGGGCGAAGAGGCGCTTGACGCCCAGTTGCCGGGCGTCCTGGACCGCGGCCTCCAGCAGGCGGCTGCCCAGGCCCTTCCCGCGGTGGTCGGGCGCCACGGCCAGGGACTTCACCTCGGCCAGGTCCGCCCAGAAGATATCCACCGCCACGCACCCAATGACCTGTCCCTGGGGGTCCTGGGCCACCTGGAACTCCCGCAATGAATCGTATACGCTTTCGAGACTGCGGTGGAGCATCCAGCCCCGCTCGGCGTAATAGTTAATCAAGCTGCAAATGTCTGAGGCGTCGGAGATTCTCGCTTTGCGTATCATCATCAGGCGGTATTCTATACCACATCTTGAACGGCAAGTGGCGCGAATTCCCCGCGCGGCGGGCCGCACGAGGGGACCTGAGCCGATCGGGCCAGGACGGCGCCTTACATGAATACTCGGTCCCCGCATGCCTATGTGCTGAACGTGCTGTCGGACGACCATCCCGGCATCGTGG
>Ga0315289_10015412_pt1 | contig 10610 bp, 5 predicted proteins | sample YL17G11_40_MG_FD_203452 | JGI IMG/M metagenome (GOLD analysis project Ga0315289, IMG submission 203452) | Sediment microbial communities from Yellowstone Lake, YNP, Wyoming, USA - YL17G11_40 | ecosystem: Environmental > Aquatic > Freshwater > Lake > Sediment | place: USA: Wyoming | collected...
TGGTCGTAGCCAAGATCGGGGTAGTGGTCGAAGCGAGCTATGAGGTCTCTCTCGGTCTCAAGGAGAAGGTTCTCGGCTCTACTCACCATGTCGGCTACGTGAGTCGGAGTAGAGGTGGGCAAACGGTCTTGCTTCTCAGCGAGAAGCGACTGGACGTTGTCGACCAGTCTTTGCGCTGACTGGACGCGAGCCCCTGGCTCTCCCATCTCTGGAGGGAAGCCAAGACGATCCATCTCGGCAAGGATCGCGTCTTGCTCTGTGCGCGCTGCGGCGTATTCGGCTCTCAGAGCATCGAATCTCTGCATGACTGCATCGTGCTGAAGAGTCTCCTGCTCGGCCAGAAGCTTCTTGAGCATTCCACGATCCACCTTGCCCAGCTTCTTGACGGCTTCGACCGTCAGGCCTGCCTCGTACTTCGCCTGTGCCAGTTCACGGGCCTGGATGTGGTCCATCGCGAGTCCGTAGATGCGGTCCTGATACTTGAGCAAGTCCTCGCCCTTCTTCTGTACGTGCTTCTGCGCTGTCTGAAGCAGGGTGAGTTCCTTCTCCTGTGCTTGTCTTGCGGCAATCTCTTCGGCCTTGGTGAAGGACCTGGTCTGGATGATCTTGGGCATCGGGGCCTGGAGCTCCTTGAGAAGCCACTCGTCCGACTGGAGCTTGTCTTGGAGCCGCAGTTCGATCTCATCCACCAGGTCGTAGCGGAACGCTCTGGAGGTCTCCTGCCGGGTCACATTCGCGCCTTGCTTGGGCAGCATCACGGCATAGGGGTTACGCCCCTTCTGCACGCCCACGTAACTCTCGACCGACTGCGCCGACATCTCCTTCATTTCCCTGATGGACATCACGAGCCGGTCGTTCTTCGGAGTCTGAAGGATCTGCCAGTCACGTATCTGAGCCAGTAGGGGGATGTGGACTATGTCCTCCATCTTCCCGGTCTCTTTGTTCATCTTCTGGAAGCCACGTTCTTTTGACCACCTCATCCACTGAGCATAGAGAGGTTTGTTCTTCTTCAACTTCCTCCTGTATCTGCCTTCGGCTTCGTCGATCCAAAGCAGATCGTTGTTCAGCTTTTCAAGTCTGTTGAAGGACTCTTCGCGCAACTCCACGCGCCGGTTCTCGTGAAGACTCTTGTCAGGGAAGTACTCTTCCTTCTCAAGAGCCTTCTTCTCCTTGAGAGACGTTGCCTTCCTGATGCGGGCCTTCTGTTCCAGCGACCAGGCTTCTTTCTCGACAGCCGCTCTGCCAATCTCGAGTTTGCGCTCGATGCGTCTGACTGTGGCTGGGATGGCTTTGGCCCTTCTGACTCGTTCGGCTACGGCCTCGGCGTCAGTGAGGATCTCTCCTGGCAACTCGTCAAGAGCAAAGTGCTGCGCGGCGGCAAGTTCACCCTTCTTGGTGAGCAGCCACTCTTTCTCGATGATGGCGTCAGCGGTCTTGCGGGAGTAGACGATCTCTCCCCCAAGGAACTCGGCGAGTCTGTTGATGTCCCCGGAGGCTTCTATCTCCTTCAAGGCTCTCACGTCTTCCAGACTTCTGGCGTGAGCCTTTGCGTCTGCAATAGCGAAATCGAAGCCATGCTCCGACCTGCCGATGGTGGTGCGGTAGGAAGAGGCAAGACGCATGGCAGCAGCTTCGACGTTCCCATCACTGAGGTCTGTCCTACGCAGGTTGTAGGTCCTCTCAAGGAAGTAGGAGATGAAGGGATGGTCGCCTCGGTAGAACTTGCTGTTCTCATTGAAGAGAACGATCTCCTTGAAGCGTTCGTGGATCGCCCAGGTGTCCGGGTTGATGATGCCCTTGGCTCCCTTGGTCATCTTCGGCAGGCCCTCCCTGAGGATCTGGGCGGTGCTGCCCTTCTCCCCAGTGAGCAGCTTCCCGGCGACGATCCGGTCGCCAAGGTCAGCAGCTTCATCGCCCATGACCCCGATCGTGTCGACCATCGACTGCGCGAAGTTCTTGCGGTTCATGACCCTTGCGCCGGGAACAGTCGTATCGCCAGCGACGTTCTTGAGCGTCTGCCAGTCAACGTTCCTTCCACGGAAGGGTTCTTCTGCGGTGAGCTCAAGTGCCTTCGCAAGTCCAGAGTTCCGCGCCAGGTTGTGAGCTACCTGTTCCATCGTCTTGATATGAAGCAGAGAAGCAGACTTACGACGGGTGATGCTGCCGACTGTGGTCTCTCCGTACTTGGCGGTCGTGACGCCGATCTTGCCAATCGTTTTGGCTCCAAGACCGATGCCCTTGAGGGCGGCTGCCTCGATGAGCATCTCGAAGGCGAAACCGAGCACAAACGACATCTCCGGGTTGGCAGCCGGGTTGTGACCACCATCGCGCATCAGTTCGTCGGTGTACTGCATGGGGATGCCAGCGTCGTGAGCATCCTGATTGTTGTGCCAGTAGAACTTCCAGCGGTCGACGAAGCTGTTCACGTTCTCCATGTCGTCGGGGTTTTCGGCGTTATGGATCGTGAGGTACTCGGCAAAGGCGGCGCTTCGCTGCTCTGAAGCTGGGATCGACTCGGGGTTGGTGTACCAGTTGCCACCTTGGTCTTGTTGCACCTGATGGGCCGTAGTGAGCGCCATGTGGCCGACTTCGTAGCCCTTGTCGACGAAGGTAAGCAGCGGCTCAAAAGTCCTGACGATGGCTCCTACCGTACCGGGGATCCAACCTCGTGCCGCCTTGGCCTCGTCAGACTCCCACACAGCGTTCACAGACTCATGACCGGGGATCTTCTCGTAGAGGTCGGGGATCCAGCCGAGGAGCATGCCGAAGCGCGCCATCATGTGATCCCTGCCGACCTGTTGCTGCGTGGCCAGGGTAGTGGCGTTCGGGTTCATGTCGTAGAGCTGCTGGAGGGCCACGTCGGGGAGCACGCCGGGGTTGCGACTCGCGAGCCACATCTGTTCGACGAAGGCAGCATTGGCGTCTGCCGCCTTGCGGCGTTCCTCAGGAGTGGAACCCGAGGGCATGGCCATCTGACGTATCTGCTCATCGAGAACGGTGATGATGCTGCCGTAACCGTTCGACTGGAGGAAGGCCGCAGCTTGAACAGCCTGTTCGCCTCTCGCTTCCCCGTTATCAGCAGAGGCGATGTAGAGGGCACTGGCCCGTTGTTGCTGGAGGAAGCGTAGACCAGCCTCGGTCTTGTCTTGCCACGCTGCCGTGGCGGCTGGCTTGTACTGGTCAGGGACTCGCGAAGCAAGGAACTGATTGAGCTTGCGCATCAGGCCTTCGTCTTCGGCGATGTCTGGGTTGTCGAGACGCACCTCCCGTTCCAGACTCACGCCGAGTTGACTGATGGCCCACTGCTTGGGCAACGCGATGAGCATCTCGTCGAGCCTGAGCGCGCCATCACGGAACATCTGCGACTTGCCGTTCTTGGTACGCTTCATGTAGGGACCGAAGAGGAAGTCTTCGACCTTCTTGGGTCGGAAGGAAGCGATCATCTCGGGATCGAGAACATCGGTCTCGTCGGTGAACTGGCCGTTCTGGTTCTTGTCGATCTGGGCGCCGAGGACAGGCATGCCCTTGCCTGTCGTCCGTGAGGCATCGAGTTGCCATTCACGTCCGGTCCCGGCGTAAGACTCCTTCACCACCTCGAAGAACTTGAGGGCCTCTTCGTAAGTCTCGAACTTGACCTCACCTTTGGTGAGCAGATCAGCGGTCAGGGAGAAGTCAGGGTAGTCGCCGAAGACATCGTAGTGGGCGGCGATGAGGTTGGTGAGGGATTGGTCGAGAGGCCCGTCGATCTGCGCGCCGAGCTCGTCGATGACCTCCTGCGGGAGCTTCGCCTGCGTACCCGGCATGGCGATGAGGCCCTGCACGCCAAGTGTCTGCGGGTCTGGCGTGATCCCTAGGTCCAGCGGCGAACCGATCTGGAAGAGGTTGGCCTCGAACGAGGGTGGGGCGTCGATTTGCTGTTGGAGGAGTCTGTCCTCTTCGAGCCACTGTTCGGGGGTCTTGAGGGCCATAGCTCAGTCCCAGAAAGGCGTCGTCTTGCGTGTGTCCTTGACGATCCTCAGGTAGCTCTGGATGGCTGCTCTCGCGTAGCCGCGTGTGACTCGTCCTGCCGCCGGATTGTTGGCCAGCGCGATCCAGTCCTGCACCTTGCTGTGGAGCTCGGCCAGCGTGTCGAACTTGCGCTGGTAGTGTGTCTGCTCAGGACTGACCTGTCCCTTGGTCCTGCCGGGTTGCATCTGGCGCGTGGCGAGCTTGACCGGGTCTGTCTCTGGTGGACGACCTCCGGTCGGGTCCTTCCATGTCTGCACCGAGGCCGCAGGGTTGTTGGTCAGGCGACCGGCGCCGAGCTGCTCGAGCTTGGCTGAGTCGCCGTACTGTGCGTTCTGGACCTTGGGCAGGTTGGCCATTGTTATCTCCCGCTACCGAGGCTCTTCCGCTTGGGCTTCTTGGCCCTGGGAGACACGTAACCGTAGCTCTTCGCTTCTGCTAAAGCGGCAGCTGCCGCTTTAGCTGCCCGATCGGCGACTGACCCGGAGAAGCTTCCTCTCTGGGAGGTTATCTTTCCTTTCGAGGCCGCTATGGCAATCTGCCTTGCTGCATCGTGTTCAGCCTTCGTCGTATCGAGCATCTTGTCGATCGCAACTCCGAAGGTATCAAGAGGAGTTGTCCCACCCGGAAAAACTCTTCGACCACCGCCAGTGACCCCCGAAGCCTTGGCCGCACGTCGCTTGGCCAGGGTCGCGGCGTCTTGCTGCGCCTTCTTCACCGCTTTGTAGCGCTTCTTGGCTGCATCGCTGAAGTTTGTCTGACCTGGTTTGTCCTTGATCCCCGGAAGCGGCGGCCCGCCAGTCTCCGATCTGCTCTTGCGTCCTCTGAAGCGATCTCGATGCACAGGAGTCTCCTTCACCTTAGGCGTCTTAGCTGGGGACGCAGCAGGGATGCCAGGAGTCTGACCGGGCTTGAACTTCCAGGAACGAGAAGTCCGTGAGGACGCCCGACCTACTGTGTCGGAATCTGGATTGGTTCCGAGGGCTCCTCCATACCGTCTGCCTCCCCTGGAGGCAACTGAGGCTGCTGGAGTGACTCTTGGTTTTGACGGCTTCGCGGAACCGGTGGCTGGCTGAGCTCCTGCCGTAGAACGTCCACCTGCGGAGCGGCGTCTGCTGATCTCTGCCTGGGCAGCGACTCTGGTCGTTCTCTCTGCCTTGGCTGCCTTGGCCTTCTTCTGGGCGCTGGTCAGGACGTGAACCTCCGCGCTGGCGGGCTTCTTGACCTGCTTCGCGGGCTTCGGGGCTGCCCTGCCCTTGTCCTTCTTGCCACGACGGATGCTCTTCAGCGAGTCGTCGGTCCAGGCCTGCTGCTTGCCACCCTTGGTCTGCCCCGTGTACCAGCGGCGCGCCTTGTTGATAGCCGCAGCGTCGGCTGCCGACATGCCCTTCTTGATAGTCGTGTTGGCGAGCTTGATCGCGTAGGCCTTGCGTTCGGCTGCTGTCTTGGCACCCTTGATGAAGCTGGCATCCTTGTAGTCGTCACGTTCCTTGTTCGGCTTGGTCTGGAAGCGTTCGAGCAGCTTGGCGTTCACCTTGGCAACGTTGTAGGTCAGGAGATCGGTCGAGGTCTTGGGCGGCGTGGAGCTTGAGGAAGAGGAACTGCTCGAAGAAGAACTGTCAGCGGCCAGAGAAGGCTCAAGTTCGAGTACCTTGGAGGTCGCGTCTTCCTGCGTCATCTCACCATTTGCAGACTGCATCCAGTACCGGATCTTGTCGGCTGTTTCACTGGGGTAGTCCTGCGGTAGTGCTGTAGTTGCCATCTAAGTTCCCCTCTCAGCGACTTGGTTTTTTCACTGGTTTCTGCGTGCCCCAGATGGCCATTTCACGAGCGACTCTCACTAGTTCACGTTCTGCGGGCGATTGGCCTGCTTCGTATCTCGTGGCTTTCATCGCTGCCTTCTCGACCTTGGCTGGATAGTAGGAAACCTGTTCCCTCAGGGTCGAACCAGGAGCCATCTGTTCGTCTCCAGAAGCGGCTCGATGTCGTTGACGAGAAGATCCACCCTTGTAGCCCGAGAGAGCTTCAGGAGAGAGCGGGTAGGCAGCGTCCATCGCGGCCCGCGAGGCGTTGGCTCTCTTGTACCAGTCCGCGAAGGCGTTGGCGTTCTGCACAAGGAACGCTCGAGTTTGAGCATTGACTTGATCGGAGAAGTAGGTGGCGTTCCAGCGGTCGATGATCTGGGCACGAAGCCCCCGGGTTCGCTCCAGAGCCCCAGGGACATCGGTCTTGGGAATCAGTCCAGTTCCAAGATCAATGTCGTTGGGGACTGGACTGATGGTTCGTGAAAGATCTGTCGGAATCCCCATCTCACATTCCTCCTAGTCCTGGCGGCGGGACCATCGGCAGATTGCCACCTGCGCCTGTCATCATCTCAGGCGGCATGCCCGGTGGCATAGCGCCTCCCATGAGGCCTTCCTCGGCGAGTGCCTCTGGACCCTCTGGTTCGTAGCCGTCTGTGCCCGGCGTGACCTCGAGGAACTCGACCGTGGGGATGCCCTGCTGCGGGTTGAACTGACCCTTGGCCTCCGGCACCATCTTGCTGATCGCCTGCCGCACCGTAGCCCAGTCGACCATGTCGGTGAACCAGATCTCGATACCCTCGGGGCCGATGGAGCCTTCGAGGATGGAACCGGTGAGGAAGACCCTGCCGGTGAGATTGGTGAGCGAACGGACTGCATCGGCGACGCTCGTGAGCATGCCCATGCCACCTTCTGCCATTGGCGTGGTTTCCCCGCCCATGCCCATCGCGCCCGTGAGAGGACTCTCCTGCGCCTGCGGCGCCAGCTCGTTGCCCATGAGGCCCGCCTGCGCGAGGCCCTGACCGAGGATGTCGGGGTTCACGCCGGGCGGTGGTTGCTGCGCGCTGGGTCCGGTCTCTACGCCCCTGGTGAGGTTGCGGTTGTCCTGCATCGGTTGACCCACGTCGGGGTTCACGCCCATCGGGTTCTGCGCCATCATCTGCGCCTGCATGGCGAGGTTGATGCGGTCCATCTGCTCCTGCTTGATCTGTGCCTCTTCTCCGGTGGCATCATCCACGAAGGGGTTGAGCTTCTGAATGAAGGTCTTGATGGAGAGTCCGTTGGCAGCGATCATCTGGAGGCCGACGACGACCTTGCTCTGCACGTCGAAGTAGGCGCTGGAATCGAGGTAGATCTCGTTCTCGTAGTAGCCCTCGAAGTCACTCATCTTCATCTCGAGGTTGAAACGCTTGCCCTTGATGCTCCCCCGGATCATCTGCGTCTCGCCGCCCCAGTAGGTGGCCCATGTGGTCATCGCGTACTTGTTGAGGATCTCGAGACGCGGAAAGAGGTAGCGCTGGCGCAGTTCCATGCGGGCCTGGATCGGACCCATCATGTTGTTGATCGCCTTGCCGCTGGGATTGGCACCGCCGAACATGCTCCTCATCACTTCGGGGAAGTCGGTCACTGCGTCGATGTACTGGCGTAGTTGCTGGTTCGACTGGTAGATCTGCCAGGGCAGGCCTCCGGTGGCGCTCTTCTTGAGACCGCCACCCGCGCCGAACATATTGACGGCATCGGGGTCGAGGGAGATGTCCTCGAGGTCCATGTCCGGATTGATCGCCTCCCACGGAGCACCGGCCTGATCGGAGAAGGCCTGGTTCTCGACGTTGAAACGCTTGTTTAGTTCGTTGATCGGCGGGATCGCTTCATCGGCGTCTCCCTTGCCCCACCACTGCCCCGGCTGGGCGATGTTGGGGATGGCGATGACCGGCACGACCTTGAGCTTGTTGGTCACGGGACCATCGACGATCTTGGCGACCTGCTCGACGATGGTGCATTTCATCTCCTTGTCCCAGTACTCGACCACGTCCACGAGGTCATCGTCTGGAGCGCCGCATCCCGGCCACATGGAGTTGGCCTGACGACCACGCATCTTGGTCACGAAGATGACCTTCTCCCAGACGGTGCCGTCCTGTTCGATGTTGCCGGGGACGCCATGGAAGCCGTAGGGTGAGCGCACGACGATGCGTGGGCGATGAGCGACCATGTCGGGGTAGACGCAGAAGACGGCGGTACCAAGCAGTCCCGCATACCAACCGGCATCACCGAGCTTCTCACCCATGCGGTTCTCGTTCCACAGGGAGCGCAGGACAGTCTCGAGCTGATCGGTCATCTTGATGTCAGCCACGTCGAGCGAACGATAGGGCACGCGAATCTCGGGAGGCACGCTCCACAGGGCACGCTTGGCTTCGATCAGTTGCGGCAGCAGGTTGACGATGATGTGGACCTGCTTCTTGCCGCTCTTCTGGCTGCCGGGCTCGTAGATGATGCCCTGCCACTTCTTCCACGTCTGCTGCATGACGCGGTCGTAGTAGTTGCCGTGGGAAGCTTCGAGCATCACGTCGTAGTGGGTGTGGCGCCCTGCGTCCCCGCCAGCAAGTTGCTGCTTGAGCATGAGGATCTCTTCGACGTTTGGCACTAGCGCCTCCTACCTGTCCTGACCTGGTTTCAGGCCCATTTCGAGACGCTTGGCCCGACGATCTGCAATCTGCTGCGCGATGTTGATGCGAGAGTAGACGGGACCACCATCAGGCTTGATGATGCCTCCGGTGCGCGTACCCTTGCGGATCTGAAGGTCGGCAAACCACATCGCCATGCAGTAGTCCGTCAAACCCTGCGGGTACATCTTGAACTCCTCGTAGAGGGGCTCGAGCTTCTTTTGGTCACTGGGGCCAGCATAGGGCAAAGACCACAGTCCGTCCATGAAGAAGGGTTCCATGCTCTTCACGCCCCAGGTGGGGTCCTTCTTGTTGACGCCTGTGGTGTGAGGCACGATGCGCACGCCGCGACGCTTGAGCTCCATGATCTGCGGGGCGTTCTCGTCCATGAGCCACTTGCCGAAGGCGTTCACTTCGACGACGAACACGTCGAACTTGTAGCGGTCGTGGAAGGTGAGCACCTGGTCGAGGACGGCGAAGTAGCCAGCATAGTCGGACCATATGTCGATCAGGTAGCGCTTGTGAGCCCGGTCTGAGTGGTCAAAGCCGACGACGACCATGGCAGGCATCGCGGCGTTGGCCGAGCGCGTACCCGAAGCGGGGTCCAGAGAACAGACGACGTTCCAGCCCGTCTTCCGATGTCCAAACGAGCGGCCTGCGTCCAGGCAACCAGGATAGTGCCGATCGCCCTCATCCCCGCCCTCGAAGTAGATCAGCTTGAAGGCGAGATCTTCCTCCGCTGTGCAGAGGTTCCGGTAGCGGCGGTTGAAGCTGATAGTGCCTTGTGAGCGGCGTTCCGTCTCGAGCTTGGAGAGGGACCAGCGGGCAGGCCAGAGGGAGTCGAGCACGCCTGCGGCGTTCTGCACGAAGCAGTCATGATGGATGGTGTGGAAGGTCGGGTCCTTGGCGAGCGTGTGGTAGAGGTCGAGATGATGGAAGACCGTACCGACCACGTCGATCTTCTCGTATTCCACGCCCTCCGGCCAAAAGATCCCTTCCGGGACCTGAAGGTAGCCACGGAACTTGCCGTCCTCCGGGTTGGTGACGGGGTACCTGGTGACGGGGGAGGGCTTCACCGGGAAACGGTACTGAGGGGCCGTCTGCCACTGCTCACGGAAGCGGTAGAGCAACTTCTGACGCCTCTCCGGGGTCCCGGCGGTATCAGGGGTCACAACGTCGTCGGGGATCATGATGTCGCAGCGGTGACCGAGGACGGCGTCTGAGTTGCTGCCGTACCACTCGATGGTCGAGTGCGGGTCTTCGATCTGGCGCTTGTAGACGTTGATACCCGAGGAAGACCACTGCTGCATGCGGCGACCCGAAGGGTCGGGGTCACGGAAGGGGCCGTACCACTGACCCAGCTTGACGTTCTTCTCGAGGGTGTTGCGGATGAGGAGCGCGTAGGCGTCCATCTCCTCGGTGGTCTTGCCGATCTGGATGATGCGCACGTTGGGGTTACGGGCGACGTGCCAGATGGGGTAGGCGAAGGACATATTGGTGGACTTGCCGAAACCGGCGGGCCATTTGCCCATGAGGCGATGGTGGCGCTCGGCGGCGATGATGAACTCGAGCTGGAACCATTCGAGCTCGATGTCGAGGAAGTAGGCCCAGAAAGCACGCGGTTCACGAGCAAAGATGAAGCGGGCCTCGTCTTCGCTCTCGGCTACCTGGAGGATGGAGAGTGGGTCTGCCTTGATCTCCTGACTACTCGGGGTCGATCTCGGCGTCAGTGATGTCACAGTCATCTGCGTCGGCCTCCACGATGTTGGCCTCGTCGATCAGCTTCTTGATCAGAGTGACACGTTCCGACGCAGCTTCGGCAGACGAGCTCGCCAGGCTTTCCTTCTCGGAGCCGCTCATGACGTTGACGGTGCGACTGATGAAGGCGTTGAACTGGTTCATCATGTCCTGACCCGGCGGCGGCGGCGAGGCGGACTCACGCTCACGAGCGAGATGCTCGAACTTCTCGGCTCCGGCGATGAGTTGGGCTTCGGAGAAGGAGGTGGGTTCGTGGCGCAGGCGCGTTTCAAGCTCATCGAAGAAGAGGTCACGGATAGACTGCACGCGGATCGGGTTGTAGGGCGCGAGAGTGTTCGTGCGAGTCTCACGACGGGCCATCTCGGCTTTGACCTGAGCGAGGAAG
>Ga0315289_10015414_pt1 | contig 10609 bp, 5 predicted proteins | sample YL17G11_40_MG_FD_203452 | JGI IMG/M metagenome (GOLD analysis project Ga0315289, IMG submission 203452) | Sediment microbial communities from Yellowstone Lake, YNP, Wyoming, USA - YL17G11_40 | ecosystem: Environmental > Aquatic > Freshwater > Lake > Sediment | place: USA: Wyoming | collected...
ATCAAATGTTTCTCCCTTAATTTTTTTAATCGGAGTATAGGAGTTTGAGTCATATTTCTTCATAAGGCCTATTAACTCGTAATATTCTTCAAAAGATTCTTTTATTAACTCTATGGCCGCTTCTAAATGGGGAAATAATAGCTTCTGTTCATCTTTAAGAAAGTTGGGGCATTTATCAAATGAAAAATAGTCTGCTACAACGTAGAACTTATACAGAAATTCTGGAATATATTTATTATTATATGGCGATAACCAAGAATCGTCTGGGCTATTTCTCAATAATGGTGCTGATACTACAGCATCGAATTCTAAGCAATCTTTAAGCTTCATTTATCAAATCCCTCTACAATTTTGATTTCTTTATCTGTCAAGCCATACAATTTATAAACCATCTGGTCGATTTGGCGTTCGTATTCTTTGACTTTGACTTGTTTAGTGAAATCTTCTAAATAACTTTTACTATCTGTAATGGATATAATCTTATCGACTTTTTCAATAAATGGTTTCTGCTCTGTGTCTGGAATTTCAGGAATAGGAAGCTGCTCGATGTAAATAGTAAAAGACCTTATGACCCCATTTCCTAGTTGCGCAGAAATCTGTCTATAATAAAAATCAATAAGCCGCGAATTCAAAAGCGCGAGCAAATATTTACTATTACTATTGATAAAATAACAAGTATTATTGCAAAATATTCCGGTTTTTTCGTAAGCACAGGTAAGTCTTTCACCTATATCACTGTAGATAATTTTGTTTTTTTCAAACTCCGCATAGTAATCGCAATCCCGCAATTCCCACCAATAATCACCTTGGTCATCTCTATTATAAAGACCCTTACCTTTACCGCTACTTGAATTAATGCTTCTCAGATGTTCATATATCGCTGGAAAGTGATTTTTAAAGAATGATTCAGCTTTTTCCTTACCTCTATTCGCATTTGTCCATCTTGAAGGAATTACTATCATCCATAGACCTGCCCAATTATAATAATATCTCCCAATGTCCCTGCCTCTTAAAACAGGTTTTAATACAGTAACGCTCTTTTTATCCTTTTTGCATAACTCATCTTTGGTTGGAGTATCAATAACAAATGCTTCGTTAAATCCTGTCTTAATCCCAAAATAAATATTCACATCCCATTTCTTCAAAGGAATTCCCTCAGATTCTATTTTTGTTTTAAGCTTCATTACCGAATCTTCACTAAAAGTGAAACATTTGTGATCTATGTCCTGCTGAACAACAGATATGGTGTGTTGATTAAAATATAAATCAAACTGCACATCTTTGGTAAAATCTATTTTAATATTTATGACCTTAAAAATGTCTTTATCCTTAGGGGCTTCTTTTTGAAAAATAAGGATATTCGTATCAACGGTTGCCTCAAATACTTTATAACCATTAAAATCTATAATTTCATATAATCTTGTTCTTGTCTTAAAAAACTGGCGTAAGTTCTCGCCATATTTTGCTCGCATCCATTTATTGCTAGTAATAAAAGTAGAGAATCCCTGTTTTTTTAAGATATTGTAACTTTGTTCGTAAAAATATGTATAAAGATCGGCTGTCGAATTATAGACTTCGTATTCTACCTTCTGCAACAGTGGTTTTAATTCTTTAATGGCCTCCTGACGCACATACGGCGGATTTGCAATCACCACATCAAAGCCACCCTTTTCTTGGAATACTTCAAAAAAATTGAGTTTCCATAAAAAATATGGCCTTACCCTTGAATTATGAATCTGCTCCGGGATGGCCAGATATTCTAACTTCTTTTTCATTAATACTGCTTGTCGCTTTCTCTCGCTTGGGTCCTGCATATTGAGGTTTCTAATTATATCCTCAATGCCATCGACTTTTTCTTTGATAGAGCTCTTAATAAACTCTATTTCGATATCTTCAATTTGCTTTCGCTTTTCCTTTTTCTTTGTCGGCTCATATTCAGTAAAATACTGCTTATGGAGTTCTTTTAATTTATTAAAAAACCTTTCAGCTTTCTCAACAAATAAGGTAGGATGGATATCTATAGTCTTGATCTTTTTTGATTTTGGATTTAATTCTTTATTTAGCGCATCTATTTCCTGCTCTAATTCTTTTCGCTTCTCTAGCGTAAGCTGATTTTTGGAATGAAGTTCCAATAACTCTTTCTGCTTTGTTTTTAAGAGATTTTGTAAATATTCATTCTTAGCCGCACCGCTTCTACCTTCAAAAGCCTCTTCGCCAAATAATCCATTCTTTTGTTTACTGCTTTTAGACAGATTAAGTAATCGTTCATCAAAGAGCTTTATTGATTCATCGCCAATAATCAGCTCTTCAAGAAGGCTATTGCCGCACATTATCTTGTAGTCCAAATTCGGCAAAGGCTCTATATCCCTCAATTCATAATCAACCACGAGGCTAAGCCAAAGCCTCAATTTGGCAATCTCTACTGCGCCGGGATCAATATCAACCCCATAGATAGAATTCTGAATTGTTTCTTTCTTTAGTTTATATTCGCTTCCTTGTCCTAAAATTCGTCTTGTGCCTACAATCTCGTTGAGCATGCCGACAAGAAAAGCTCCAGAACCACACGCTGGGTCGCAGACTTTTATATTTGCAAGCGCCTTATCAATTAATTCCTCTTGCCCCTCCCAAAATGTAGGTGTTCTATCGGCCATTTTATGCCTTGCTTCTGAACTATTAATAGCTTCTAAAATATCTCTATTGGTAATATCTTTATAAGTAATCAACTTTCGAATACTCTCTGTGCCAATCTTAGTTTCTGTTGCTAAATAATTAATCAAACTTTCTTGGCACATATAATGGACGATTTCTCTTGGCGTGTAATATGTCCCTTGGCCTTTGCGTAAGTTCTCGGGCAATAGATTTTCAAAAACTTTACCAAGCATCTCGGGGTCAACGGCAACTTCCTTTTCTAATGGCTCATCTTCCTTAACCGTAAAGTTATAGAGATTAAATGTCCCGATAATATCTTCAAAAATATCATTTTCTAAATAGACGATTGTATTCTTCCAATCATAATCCGGATCGAATAAACCACCGTTTAGAAAGGGAATTTTACAATCAAAATAGCGTGAATAAGCAGGATCAACCTCTTCTCTGCGTGGATTATTTAAGGTATCATAAAAAAGAGGCTCGAGATAATTATCGTAGAAATTCTTCTTTTCTTCCTTTGCTTTTTCAAATAAAGTGCGTAAGAAAAATTTATCTCCTTGACCCCATGTTTTATCAAGGGGAACTCCTAACCAGCCCTTTCTCTGCAAGAAATATAAAAAGACTATCTGTCCTAACAATTTCTTAGCAAAATTTTCTATATCAATATTCTCTTTGCTGGCAATAATTTGGAAGGATCTGTTCTTCTTCAAATCCTTGGAAAGGTTCTCAAAAAGACCACGATATTCCTCATAAAATTCCTTAGTAACCTTCTCTACACTAAACGCCTCTTCAATTTCAGAAATTAAGGGGTTATTCTTATAGTCCTCTAATATAGGAAGGAGTTGCTTTTGAGCAGTGTGTGAAGGTTCTGTCTCTCCAATAAGGAAAGAATAGCGCTTTGGAGGAGTACCAACTTCGACCTTAGCACCTTTATCGGTAAGTTTATAATCCATCTTGACGAACGAAAGTCGCCAGTCTGGATTATCTTTAGAATAAAAGGCAACTAAACCGGCATCCTTAAAATTGTCTTTGAGGTATTTAGCAATTAGATTTCTCTGAAAAGACCGAGCACGCTCAACTTTCGTATCACCAGATAGTTCAACGGCAAGCACATCAATATTTTTGTTTTCTACATCACTAAATTCACCAAGAAATAAGAATTTTTTTATGTACTCCTCAAACCCTTTAGCAACATTTATTTCCTGCGGATTGATTTCAATCTCGTTAAAGAAGTTTTTTATAAATGGGGTAAAATTATCGAGATTAAATCTGTTGGCTAAGGTTTGCTTAATAAGGGTTTTCATAAAGCTATTCCTTAGACACTAGAAGTTCAGAAAGTATAACTTCTCTTGGAGATGAGCTATAGAATGGGCTACCTGCGGTAATTTCAGTAAAAAAAGTTTCCGGAATACCATTTTTAAATACATAAAGTATTTTTAAAGGATTAGTTCCTTTTTTTGTTTCTTTTTTTATTTCCTTCACAAGCATCTTAGCTGTCTGCTTAGGAAGAGTTCCTTCTTCTAATGTCTTTAATACTCTAGCTAAATATGCTTCATCATCATCTGTAAAACCAGTGAATTTCTCAATGGCTTTTATCGTGCGTATAAGCATTATTTCATTACTTCTGCCGCCGGTTTGCTTAAATTCTCTTGCCTCTTCGGTAGTTGCTAATCTAAACCCCTCTTTATTTACGGCAAGGTATTTATAAAAATTTGAAGTAAGTTTCCCTCTTTTTTCTTTAGGTAGAGTCTTAAATATATCGGCAGCGGTAAAGAAATCTACCTCCTTGGCTTCTTTGGCATCTGCGATATATACCTTTCTCAGTTTACTTTTTCTAAAGAACGTAATAACTGAATCGGCTGCGTCCTTATAGATTTTTGCACTACGAGCTTTTTTAGGCAGCCGCTTTATTCTTTCGTATATTTCTGGCTTATTATCACGAATATCTCTAATTTCAGAAAGATATTTAAGCTCAGAATCTTCGGCTTCTTCGCCACCCTCTTCTAATACTTTACGAGAATTCAATCGGCTAAATAGCTCATGAGAGGTAATCTCTTCGCCTTCGGTAAGGTATTGTGCATCTTCTCCTAAGGTGTCATGGAATGCCTGTATTTTAGCGATTGCGGCTTCCTCTAACTTTATTTCATTATTTGATTGGATAGTTGGGAAAAAATTATATACGTAGATATTATCGTGTATGGTGTCGATCCTATTAACGCGACCAACTCTTTGTAAGACTTTAGTCGGATTCCACGGTATATCGTAATTAATAACCACGTTGGAACGGTGCATATTTACACCCTCCGCCAATATATCGGTAGTGACTAAAATCCTTATGTCATCTTTTGGATTTCTGTGTTTAGGATCAAAATTTTCTACAATTTTATCCCTATCAACAGCACTTGACTTACTTGAATAAGAGAGAACTTTATCCCCAAAAAGCTGCCTAAGGTTTTTATCTAAGTAATCCCCGGTCTCTTTCGATTCAGTAAATATAATCAGTTTGTTATCCTTAAGCATATTATCATTTTTAAGAATAGTCTTAAATTTGTCTATCTTTGGGTCAGCCCTGACGCCTTCCCAAAGTTTTTTAATTTCTGTTAGAATACCTAAATCTTGTTCTAAGTTTTGCCGGAATACTCTATCAAACCGCTTGGCCTCGTATTTTCTCGCTCTTCCTTCTTCAACCAATCGCATTATTGTTTCTTCGTCATCATTATCCAAAGCTTCATATACTTGCCCGCTATATTTCTTGCTTAAATATACCGTTCCTTTATTAAGCATATCTATAAAAGAATCGTAAGAACCTATGAATCTATCCAGAGTCATCTTAAATGCATAAAAGCTACTCTCAAGGCGCTTTACTAACAGAATCTTCATAAAGCGGCCGAGGTTTTGTTGGGCAATAACTTCTTGCCTTTCATCCGCATCAGGATCTTTAAGGTATTGAAGTGGCATATATCTTGTGTAGCTAAAGGCTTTTATAAGCTCGATGGTCCGGGTAAATATCTTCTCTAACTCTGCATCGAACTGATAATAAACTCTATTTGGCTCAGCAACTTTTGGAAATTTAAGATTTCTTTGTTCGATATCTTTTCTGAAATACTTGCACACTTCTGAGCGGGTCCTTCTTACCATTAAATATTTAAGTACGTTCTCGCGTATTTCTAATGAATTCTCTTTAACGATTTTAAGGTATTCTTTGAGGCGTTTACGATCGACAGACTTTAGTTTCTTATGAAGCCTAGAGAAAAACCTATCTAAATCTCTGACATTTGGTATGGTGCTGTTATGGCCTTTTTGGAATAACTTTATTTGACTTAAAATATCAAAGGGGGTATTGTTAAGTGGTGTGGCTGATACTAAAATAACTCGCTTGCCCCAACAAATTTGCTTTAACTTTTCATAGGTCTGATTGGTTTCATTGCGAAAACGATGTGCTTCATCAATAAAAACATTGGTATATTTTTCTACGCCTTTTTCAATAATTCTATCTAACTTACCCAGAGACTCTACTTCAAAACCTCTAACGCCAAAATCCCTGAAAGTATCATGCCAATATTCCTGCAATACTGGCGGACATATAATAAGCTTATAGCCTTCGAGCTGTTGAGCAAGTAAGGCAGAAATATAAGTCTTTCCAAGACCAACTACATCGGCCAGGAATACTCCTCCATAATCTCCTAATTTAGCTAATGCATCTTTTACGGCATCATCTTGATACTCTAATTCCATAAATCCCTCTGGCAAGAATCTTTTATCTTTATAGATTGAATCTATGTCTTCGTTTATCTTTTCTTTGAAATATTCATATAGGAATTTAATGTAGAGCTCATATGGAGTGATCGTATCATTAAGCCAAGTTCTTCCGTTAATTGTTTCGATATACTTTTCTGATATATCAACAGCGTCTTTCCAAAGAGCTTCAAACTTCTCCAGGGCGTATTTAACATCACGGCTATCTTTTAATTCTACGTTAAACTCAAGATTCTCATGCAATCCTGAATATGAGAAGTTACTTGATCCTGTTATAACCCTACCATAATCTTCGCTTTTTGTGGTATCTTTGCGAATTATATAGACCTTGGCATGGATTGATTGGGAAGGATAGGCTCGTATTTCTAATTTACCGGATTTTATAAATTCGATGAACTTCTGAACTCCCAGCTCTACTTCTGCATTATCCTCGGATTCCTCCATCTCCTTAGCTACTTCATCAGCAAATACATCGTTAGCCTCTTTATGGGAAAACTTTATTGTAAGTTGCTCGCTCTTTGCTTTGGTTAATAATTCTTGGGTTTGCCGATTAACGTTGATACCTACTAGAATCCTGATCTTTTCAACTTTCTCTAGTGACTTATATAAATGGAAAAAACCGCTAGTTCTAAAATAACCAACTAAAACATCAAAAAATTTTGTATTATTTTCCAGAGTAACCTTGAATCTATCTAGTAAAGTTGAACCTTTTTCGTTCGTAAAGAAAGTTAAGTCGGTGTCCATTTATCTTCGATTCTCCCCTTTTCTATCATTAATCCTAAACGACAATATAATAATAATTATACTACCTTAACCTCATTTCCACAATCGAAAAATACCTCTCTATTTCACTTGATATATCTCTAATTGTATGGCCTATTGTGTCCTGAGGAAAGTGGTTCGGCGCACTCGCCTGATGTAAGCGATGGCTCGCTTGCTCACCACTAAAGAAAGGAGGCCAAAATGGACGAAATAATTGCACTTAAAAATGCGCCTGCAGAAAAACTTCTTAAGCGATATAAAGAGCTTTATGGCAAAGATGCTAATGGGACACACAAGACTTACCTATGGCGAAAGATTGCTTATAAACTTCAGGAACAGGAACATGGCAGTTTATCAGCTAAAGCCAAAGAACGGCTTAAGGCACTTATCGAAGAGTTTGATCCTATCAATAATAAAGTTCTTAGGCCAGATAAGCCAATGTTAAGTCAGCATGCTGCTGTAAAAGACAAGCGGCTGCCTATTCCTGGAACGGTAATTACTAAGGAATACAAAGGCACAAACTATCAGGTAAGGGTGCTGGAAAAAGGCTTTGAGTATAACGGGAAGATCTATAAGACACTATCCGCCATTGCCAAGGAGATAACCGGAGCGCATTGGAACGGATACTTGTTCTTTAATCTATAGGGAGGCTCAATGGAAAAGACTGAGAAACAAGAAAAGAAAAAGATTAATTGCGCTATCTATACCCGCGTTTCAACTGCTGAGGGTTTAGAGCAAGAGTTCACGTCCTTAGATAATCAGCGTGAATCCGCTGAAAGTTACATTCAAAGTCAAAAATCCGAAGGATGGGTGGCCTTTCCCAACCGATATGACGACGGCGGTTACACAGGCGCAAATACCGAGCGCCCTGCCCTGCAGAAGCTTCTTTCTGATATTAAAGAAGGTAACATCAATTGTATCGTAGTCTATAAGGTAGATAGGCTATCACGATCGCTGCTCGATTTTAGCCAATTACTAGAGTTTTTCGAGCAAAATAATGTGACGTTTGTTTCAGTAACGCAAGCCTTCAACACAAACACCTCAATGGGCCGTCTTACCTTAAACATACTTCTCTCCTTCGCCCAGTTTGAACGCGAGATCATTAGTGAACGCACACGCGACAAGATGGGCGCTGCCAGGAAAAAAGGCAAGTGGGTCGGCGGCAGACCTGGCTTAGGGTACGATATAGACAAGGTAAACCACAAACTCGTAGTAAATCAGGATGAAGCAAAGATTGTGCGGGAGATATTCGACCTCTATTTAGAAAAGCGATCCCTCCTGTCCGTAGCAATGGCGCTTAATGACAATAACTACAAAACAAAATCCTATACCGCGGCTAAAGGTAATAAGTTTGGCGGCATTAAGTTTAAGAGCACCGGTGTTCAGCTAATAGTAAAGAATGCTATGTATACCGGTAGAGTAAGCTATAAAGGCCAGCTATACCCGGGTGAGCATGAAAGGATTATATCAGATGAAATATTCAAGCAAGCCCAGGAAATTCTGGTTAATAATCGTCGAGAAAGAAAGATCGCAGGCACCATAAAGAATATAGGCCTACTTAATAATATCCTGCGCTGTAAAGTCTGCGATAGTACCATGTACTGCGTTTACAGCATGAAGGGTAAAAATAAGTATAACTACTACCTCTGTATGAACGCTCAGAAGCGGGGTTACAAGAACTGCCCTACCCGGCTTATTGCAGCCCAAACAATGGAAAACAAATTCATGGAGTTCCTACGGAAAGTAACAGCGGATCCAAGAATCGAGGCTAAAGCATGGGATGCGCTGACTCTTGAAGAAAAGATACCAATCCTTAAATCAATCGTTAAAATCGCGCATTACGACGGCAATAACGAAACCCTCGAGATAGTGCTTCAGAAAGGCGAAATAAGCCACAAATTCGCGCTAAGGCTGGCTGAATTAAAGCATATACCTTATCATCGCAGACAGGCCGAAATCGGCAGCGAACCATGGGTGCGTCAGAACCTTATCCTTGCCCACCAGATAAACCAGGTTACTCACGAAAGAAACTGCAGTCTGCGTGATATAGCCCAATGGGTTGGCATAGTCCACTCAAGGGTCTGCCAGATCGCAAACATGCTGCTATTATCGCCAAAGATCCAAGAAGAGATACTCCTCTCTGATAGTAAGGCACTCTTTAACGTACCCGAATACAGGCTGCGCGACATAACCACAGAAGTAGATTGGGACAAGCAGCAAGAACTTTGGAATAAACTCCTCAATCCCGACCAAAAATAGCCCGCCCTAAGCGCCATTTACTAGAAATAAATTCTGCCGATTTCCTAGTAAATGGCTTTTCTTCGTATTCTTACCAGCGAATAAACTGCCAATAAAGCATTTACTACGCATAGTGCCAATCAGAGATACTCGACGCCTTTTTGGAGAATTATTGGCCTACTTGGGAGAGATTTTTGACACTAAAAGAGAAGGTTGCTTAAAAGTAATAATTCCGTCGGAAAACAATGCCCTAAGTCTTTAACCCCCTAGGACATAAAAACAGCCTCGATCATTGCTAATAATCAAGGCTATTGACCTCTCTCGTCGGAAAATAAGAGAGAATTTATTGGGGTGGACGACGGGACTCGAACCCGCGACCTTTAGAGCCACAGTCTAACGCTCTAACCAGTTGAGCTACGCCCACCAATCTTCGCTATTTTTTTTAAGGTTAAAACGTCTTACTGCCGTTTATGCCTCTCGGCCAGGCGTAAGACATGGTTGATATTGGTGATCTCTTTTTCCAGATCTCCGGTCTTGATGATAAACCCTGAGGCGTTTAATTTACCTGCCTTCTTAAAGCGTTCCTCATTGAAATATGCGCTCACAATAAATACCGGCAGATTCTTATCCTTCTTTCTTATGTTCTTCAGGACCTCCAGTCCATCCAACCCCGGCATCAGTATATCAAGAAGGATTGCGTCTGGTTTATCTTTCTCTACCTTATCCAATGCCACCTTGCCACTAGAGGCAGTAACTACCTTGTAATTATTTGCCTCTAATCTGTTCTTTATCGTCTCTAAGAAAGCTAGTTCATCATCTACCACTAATATTTTCTTTTTTTTCATAGCCTTCCTGCCTTTCCAAAACCGCTAACCCGGTTCTAGCCTATCATATCTCCCTTATTTAGCCACTATTGATTTTAGTACATTAAACCTAAATAATCAATTAATTTTAAGCATTGACTTGGCGCTCTTCTGGCTCTGTTAAAGAACGTTTTAAATTGAGCGGGCTCCTGCCTGCAATGACAATTTCCGGTAAGAATAAATAGTTGACTTGCGTTTACTAAGGTAGTATTATCATTTTTAATACGGGGTATATAATTTTAAAAATTTCAGGTATTAAGCTTAAAAAGAAGGATACAAAATGAAAAAAAAGGCCAGATACCACCATAAGGCAAAAAGGGCGATGAGTTATCAGGACCTGG
>Ga0315289_10015416_pt1 | contig 10609 bp, 7 predicted proteins | sample YL17G11_40_MG_FD_203452 | JGI IMG/M metagenome (GOLD analysis project Ga0315289, IMG submission 203452) | Sediment microbial communities from Yellowstone Lake, YNP, Wyoming, USA - YL17G11_40 | ecosystem: Environmental > Aquatic > Freshwater > Lake > Sediment | place: USA: Wyoming | collected...
TTTTTGCCACGACGACGCAGGTTGATCCGCAAGGTAGCGCGCAGTGGCGTATCGTCGCCATTTATACGCTCGATAGCGACCCGATTTGGCATCCGACGCATGGCTATCACAGTGCGCTGCGTTTAGTAACGCGACTTACGGATGGTCTGCCGGTGGATATTCAAACACAAAAAGAACCAAAATCGGTATCAAATAAACAAAAAATCACCAAAATTAAGCGGCGTGATCAGCACATTAACTACGGTGTCTACGAGCTCGACAACTATGCCATCGACATCATCGAGGATGCCGTGCGGATGAGTCGTGATGATATGATTGAACGGCGGCGCGGCTCCGCCGAAAGTCGTCGGCCCACGGCCTAAGAAAGGAATCCCATGCGTATCGCTCCTTGGATGGTGCTCACATGTGTAGTCTGGACTGGGCTTCTCTTTGGAAATAGCGGCGGGGCACAAACCCAGTCGGCAGAGGGTGACCCTAGTCAAGTGCAAGGCGAGCCGGAGGTTATGGAAGCCGAAGCCGCGACGCCAGAGGTGACGCCCGACGCGGCACCGGCTGCCGCCTCGACTGATCCTGCTGCGGTTAAGCCTGCCAATGAGCAGGCGCCACCTCGCACGGACGGCGTCGCAGGAGACGATGCCCACCAGGCCCCTGCAGGTGCCGCTTCGGCGGCGCCAAGCCCGGTTGGTGCCGTAGCTTCCAGCAGCAATCCTGGAACTACAGGTAAGCCCGACCTTATCTCCAGCGGTGAGCGGGTATCGGTCCGCGATGGTGATTTTTCCGTGACGCCGCCAAAGGGCTGGGAGGTGTATGAGCACCTGGGCGACCTGACTCTACTCATGCAGATGCCGCATCAAGATGGCGTGAAATACCAGCGCACGATTCAAGTCGCGAGCTTTAGTAACCCTCGTTATATCGATGAGACCACGGCGAAAGAGTATGAGGAGGTCATTTCCCGCAAGTTTGCCGCCACTTCGGCCGCGATCGAAGGCTACCGCATCCGCAATCATTTGGTGATCGACATGGCCGATGGTCGGCAGGGCCTGCTGTTTTACAGCGAGTTCACCCTGGATGGTGTGGCCTTGATGCAGGCGCATATATTGGTCTCCTCGGCGGGTCGGCATTATCTCATGACCTATACCGACGTGGCGGAACATTTTGAAAGTGAAGCCGCCAACCAGTTTCTCACCGAAGCATGGGACTCGATGATTTCAGTCCAACTCGGCGCGCCGACGCCCGGGCGTTTTACCGCGATCATCTATGGTGCCGCTGCGGCTGTTACCACTGTCTTGGCGGCACTAGGCATCATCTGGTTTAGACGCCACCGCGCCGCGCGCCAATACCGAGACTACGCCGACGGTGACAGCGACGGTACCCTCGAAGGCAGCCTTCCCGCGACGAAGATGAGTAGTACTGCCGGCTCTGCCCTGTCACAGTTCACGACAAAGCCACAGCACAGTGCCCAGTCCTCGCACTTTTCGAGCCTTAACTCCGAGTCGTCCGAAATGCTGTCCAAGCCCAGTAAGAAGGCCAAAGCCCAGTCAAGCGAGGGTGCTTCTCCACTCAGCATGGTGGCCAGAACCACCAAGAAGACCAGCAAGAAGCCCGAGACCATGTACAGTGAACGCGATGAGCCGCTGGGTCTGGATCTGGACGATGACGAGGCGGTTTAGACCTGGTTTGCGCGTATAAGCGCCTTGCACCGCGGCAAACATTGGCTATACTGCAGCCCTCGCTTCCAGTCCACGTGCAGCGAGGGAAAGTGCGGGAATCAACGTGTTTGCAGCGATGCAGTTTACCAAGGGAATATTGCGCCTCATCGACCAGCGCCTGCTGCCGCAAGAGGAGGTTTGGCTCGAATGCCGGGGTCTTGAGTCCGTCGCCTTGGCGATCGAGGACATGGTGATTCGTGGCGCACCGGCGATCGGCTGCGCGGCCGCATACGGCCTCGCTCTGGACGTCCAGGTTGCAAGCCTTGGCGGTGGCACGTGGGACGACTACAAAGCGCGCTTTCACGCTGGTATCAGCCGCTTGGCGCGGACGCGTCCAACCGCAGTGAACCTATTTTATGCTCTAGACCACATGCGTCAGCTTGGTGCCACGCTGGCTTCGACCCTGTCCATCGCCGCAGCAGCGGAGGAGATCGTCAAGCTTGCCGGAGACTTGGCCGCGGACGACCTAAAGACCTGCCAGGCGATCGGCGCCCATGGTGCCAGATTAGCCGAAGGACGCAAGCTGCGGATTCTGACGCATTGCAACACCGGTAGTCTGGCCACGGCGGGGTATGGCACCGCCTTAGGCGTGATTCGCTCGTTACACGCAGCAGGCCAAGTCGAGCTGGTCTATGCCGACGAGACTCGGCCGTACTTGCAGGGCTCGCGCCTGACCGCCTTTGAGTTGCGCTCGGAGGGGATTCCCTACAAAGTGATCGCCGATTCGGCCGCAGCATATCTCATGCAGTTGCAGCAAGTTGACTGGGTGATCGTTGGTGCTGATCGCATTGCTGCCAACGGCGACACCGCCAACAAGATCGGCACCTATGGTCTTGCCGTGCAGTGCCGACATCATGGTATTCCATTTTATGTTGCCGCACCGCTCGCCACCTTCGATACGACGTTGGCCACCGGAGCGGAGATTCCGGTGGAGGAGCGGACCCCTGACGAGATTCGCTACACCGGTGGCAGGCAGATGACGCCCGTGGACGCTCCTGTGTACAATCCGTCCTTCGATGTGACGCCGGCTACCCTAATTGCCGGACTGATCACCGAGAAGGGTGTCCTCAAGCCACCCTACACCGAGTCCATTGGCAGGCTGCTGCGCAATAGCAATTGACAGATGCGGGGGTCTTTGCGACAAGCAAAGCTCGCTGGTGATAGGTTTGGGGGTATAGCTCAGTTGGTTAGAGCGATACGTTTACACCGTATAGGTCCACAGTTCGAATCTGTGTGCCCCTACCATCCTCGGCCGCTGGGCTAGTAGGCCCCTGGCTGCTGGCCTGCGATGCCCTGACGCGATTCATCCCAGCATGCAACTCCCTGTCTTTGCGGGTTAAATGCCGACAACGTGAGTTTGGCTAAAGTTTTTTGCCGGCCTGTCCGATAAGGGTTTTAGTTCAGCAATCAGGACTGCTGGCCTCGTAGGTCGGCATAAGCCGGAGGCATTCTGTTATGGTCGTTAAAACTCCCGTCATTCTGAGTTCAGTGGTGCTCTTGCTTGCGACAACCTGGGGTTGCAGCACGGCGCCAACACCTGCCGGCAACACCAACGCGTCGAAGCAAGGCGGAGCCAATGCCACCGGCACAGACTCCACCGGAGCGGGCAGTGGCACTCCTGGGGCGCCGGCAGCCACCCCTGGCACCCCTGCCGCTGCTGGTGCAGCGACGACGACACCAGTCGATCAAAAAACTGCGACGGCACCCGCGACCGGCGCGACGGCCACGAACGCAAGCGGCTGGTGCGCGGCTGCCGCGGCGACGTCCATCGTCAAGACGCCTGGAATGGCGAAGCCCTTCGCCCAGCTCTGTGCTAACGGCCAAGCGACGACCTTTCTTGCCGATACATTGGTCAAAACGGCTTATGCTGGCACTGGGGCCCCTGCGCTGCAGATGATCAATCCGATCTCTGACCCAAGCGGCACCGTCACCGCATTCTTCGGCGTGGGCATCAAGCTGCCGCTGACCTCCAAAGTGGAGTTTGGCGCTGGCGCCCTCGGACAGGGCAGCGTCGCCAATGCAATCCAGTTAGTTAAAAATCAGGGCGACACCCCTGGCGCCATCACCTCAGTACCGGTAGCGTCCAACCCAGACAAGGGCTGGGTGCGTGGCTGGACGATTGAGAACATCTCAACCAAGGCCGTGGCCATCGTCAACATCAAGACTGACTATATCACCCAGGTCGATCAGTATGACTTAGGTGGTGGCTACTATATGTACACATCGCAGCTTAAAAAATCGATCGAGACGATGAAGGACTACCAGTTGCTCACAGCGTCCTTTGACATCAACGGTGTCGGCTACCTCCTGACGGTCGCCCAAATTGCCGCGGATGATCACGGCTTCTCGTCGATTGCGATCCAGGCCGTGAGCGATATCGCCACTGCAACGATCAAGTTTATGTACACCACGGCGACGGCGAAGTAAGCCGGAGCTGAGCCTAGAAGCTGTAGGAAATTCCAGCGCTACCCATGATGACTTTTAAACTAAAGGTGCCTGGTTGGTAAAATCCATCGGGCACCAGCAAAGCGCCGTACATATAAACTGCCGCCATTTCGATGTAGGAGCTGCGTCCCATCGAGTAGCGGTAGCCACCGGAGTAGATATTGCGCGGGACAGCTTCGAGCTGTCCGATTCGGACACCACGGACTGAGGGGAATTGGGTACTCGTGCTGTCGACCGGATCCCCCGCGCGCATATTGCCGCCATCCATGCCAAAGGCTGCCTCCAGGCGATGCTTTGGGGTTAGCCAGACCCTGGCGCCGACGGTGATATCATTGGTATCGATAAAATCAGTCGCGTCCCCATCGGTGCCCAAGCCTTGCTTGTAGATGCTGCGTCCAGCGCTCCAGTTCTCGCGTACAAAATCAAAAAAGGCGCCGAAATAACCAATCCGCCCTTCGATACCAAAACCGATCTGCGCCGGATCAAAGCCGACCCCCTTGAAGTCCTGGTTTTGAAAGACCGGTTCGGTGGCATTACTGGAAGCGGTGTTTACATCTAGCGACCCGGTATAGGTTCTCGTCACGGCGGTCTTGTAGCTGAGGCCGATGGTCACGCTGTGTGGCAGGTTGAGCCGAGTGCCGACGACGTACTGTTTCGAGGTGCCCTTGTAGTCGGCGTTTAGGGTGACGCGGTCGGTGCCTGACTTTACCAGCGAGACCTTGGACTGGTCGCTGTAGTAAAGCAGGCTAACGCCAATCGCAAACATTTTGTTGAATTGGACGGATGAACCGACTGCGGCACGAAAGGCTGTTTGATTACGGGTGACATTCGAGGCTTCAATGGTGCCCGGTGTAATTTGCGCCGGAACGCCATTGTCGACTTGAGCGGTACCATTGCCAAGGGGTAGCATGGCGACGCCAAGCGCAAGCTGCGGTATGGGCTTCCATGCCAATCCGAAGCTGGCTAGTGGCGTCGTCGCAGTGAGAACTGCTGGGACGTAACTGCCCGTATCGGCGTTTTGGTAGGTATAGGTGATCTGCGCCATCGACAGATCGATTTCGGGCTGCACGCCCCGGGTGGTGCTAAGGTTTGCCGGGTTAAAATACATCGATGTGGCGCCGCGCGACACGGTTTGGCCAGCGCCTGCCGCTGCCTTGGCCTGGATTCCTGGCATAAGGAAGTCAGCTGCTAGCGCACGGGGAGCCAGAGTCAGCGCGAAGCTTAACCAGGCGAGACCTGCGATCGTCGATATAGGCGGCACGTGCTTCATTGTTAGAATTTTATCACAGGTAGATCTTTGGTTTATCATAGACTGATGTCCCACGTGGACGGTGGCACCGTGGTGGCGTCAAGGGCTGCTGTGGTGGGCCCGGATGTGATTAGGTAAAAAACTATCTTTTGCAGGAGCGACCAACATGGATCATCGTTGGAACGGGACCAATTTTCTCGGCGTTACGGCCGTGGCCCAAGCGTCAGCCTTGGCGCACACAAGGCTATACCGCTTCCTTGCCGCGTCGGACGCCGCGGATGCGGTGATGCGCATCCTTGTCGCGCACCTGGCATTGACTCCCGCCGACCTAGCGCTGGTCGAGGACTTCACCTTGAGCTTGGGTGGGGCAGGACGACACCTCGCACTGGTGAGCTACTTCCAGCAGATGGCCGAGAAGATCGTCACGGATGCCGAGTTGGCAGCCTATGTCGTTCAAGAGTTTTTCGTCTCGACCAACTACATTGCTTATTACAAAGGAGATGCGCCACGGTTACAGATGTTGGCGGATTTAGAGCAAGGTCCAGAGGCAGAGGTGGCGCTAGCCTAAAGCTCGGTGCATAGACGAACATTTCTCCAAGAAAAACCGACTATATACAATATAAATAGACAGCTATAGATTGCTATATCCGCCATTTATCCGTCATCGCTAGGCTGGCGTAGACGTCCAGGACCGCCTTATCCGCCAATGGTTCCCAAGCCACCTATCGACAGTCTTGGCTCGGCACTTGCTGGATTTTAAGAGGGTGATGCTCTGCAAAAAAAGTCTGATGCCATTTATTGCTCCGGCGCAGAATGGAGGCCGATGGCCTGCAGCACGACTGCGGCGATGCCTTCGCTGCTCTCGCTGAGCCTGTGGCCACCTGGAAGCTTGACCGCCTGGACGCCGCCTAAAAGTTTCGGGCAAAGCGCCTTGTGATCGTTGGCGCCGAAGAAGCACAAGCGCTTAAGCTCCTTGAGCTTGGCCAACTCCGGTGCCACCAGTTGGCCGTCCTCGGCATCGTCGTCATCAAACCATTCAGCGAGTTGGAATTCAAAGCTGGCTTTGGCCGAAGGGCTAATAAGAGCGACTAGCGGCACGGCGGTCTTGGTCGCTCCTGATAGGCGCGAGACCATGAACGGCAAAACATCGGCCCCAAAGGAGTAGCCGATGATGATGGCTTTTTGCTTGTGCCATTCATTCAGGTAGTAGGTGAGTAGTCGCTGCAGATCAGCGCCGCTGCCGTCTGGAGTGCGTTCGCTCCAGAAATACTGCAGCGAGTCCAATCCGATCACTGGAACGCCGGCCTCAGACAGGCCATCTGCAACGTCGCGGTCTAGCCCAGCCCAGCCACCATCACCGGAGATCAGGACCGCCAGATAATCGGTCTTTGACGCCTCGGGCGGTGCCGTGACTTCGACCAGCGGTAAATCGACGTCGTCTAGGTTAGGCGCTGCGGCCTTTGCGGTGTCCGTGCTCCTGCCGCGACTCTGCGCGGTATTGATCTGGGCGCGCCGGACAAAGGCCGTTGCGCTGACATCGCGAACGGCGCGTTCAAATTCCATCTGCCAGCGTCTCTGCACGCCAAATCCGTGGCCCACTAGGTCGAGAGCCACCAGTCGCGCATTGCCCGAAGCGGCGACGAACGCTTCTGTTTGCTTCAGAGCACAAACTTGATCGACGCGCCCGTGCAATGCCACCCAGAGTGACGGTAGCTGCCTGCTGGGCAGGACGTCATAGCCTCGATGGACGCCTTTCTTGGTCGTGCGGCGCGGTTTACTGGCGAGGCCGTCGCCTTTGCATAAAGGCTTGCGGCTGGCGATATCGGGACAAAAGCCGAGGCTGATCGCACCGTCGAAGGTTCCAGCCGGAGCCGCCGCCAAAGCTGCGTATGCCAGCGTGGCACCGGAGGAGTAGCCGACTAGGAGCGGCCGCAGGTAGCGGCGTATGCCCAGTCGCCGCAGCACTACTTGGGTGAGGGCTTGCAGATCCGCTGGTGGATAGATGCACGATTCTTTGCCTTTGGCCGTCGCCGCCAAATAGCGCGGCACATCGACGCCGATCACCAGGTAGTCCTTGCGATAAAGCATTTGAGCCATATCGATCACGCCCTGATTCCAGCCACCGTCTCCGGACAGAAACAAGACCACGTGGGTCGGGGTTTTTGGTTTATAGACCGCGACGGTGCCAAAGCGGCCAAAGCTGATACCAGTCACCAATCCATCCTTGGAAGGTGCAGGGGACGCGGGTAGCGAGCGAGGTTTAACGCCAATGATCTTCGGCGCAGAGCCGTTGCCGGCCGCACCAGGACTCTGCACGGTGGTGGGCGGAGGGCCTACGACGGCGGGAGGAGCAACCGTGTTGCTGTTGCCGGCACAAGCAGGGATCACCACGGTTAGGATCAACAGCCATGACTTAAACTTGAGCTGATTCACCGCGTGATAGCTCCTTTGAACCCGGCGTTGATCAAAGTGGCGATGTTGGCGAGGATGTAGGGCAGCTGCCGACCTGGAGGGCTGGCGATGTACTTCGGACGCCACTCGGGTGCGAATTTATCCTTGTAGTCGCGCAGCCCTTGAAAATGATAAAGGCGCTCGCCACGCTCGAACAGTGTGGCACCAAGCCGACTCCACAGAGGTGCGAGCGGTCGACTTTCCATACCAGAAAATGGTGCCATGCCAAGGTTAAAACGCTGGTAACCAGCGTCTTGGCCCCATGTGATCAGTGAGATCATCAGGAAGTCCATGACGCCCGCTGGGGCATCATCGCTAAAGCGCATGAGGTCGAACGAAAGTTCGCCTTTGTCTTCGGCTTCCCAGAGATTGGCGAAGCACACGATGTGCCCCTCTCTTCTGATGACGGCGATTGGGAAATAGCGCAAATAGTCGGGGTCAAAGTGTCCAAGCGAGAAGCGCTTTTCTTTGACCCCCTTGTGCCTTAACCATTCATCGGAGATGCGTTTAAGGTCTAAGATCTGCGGGTCTACCGCTGAGGCGGGTAATACTTCGAGTTGCCATCCCTCATGCTGGAGTCGATTCATGACGTTGCGAAAGGCCTTAAATGGACTCCCTTTGAGCGAAAAGCGTGGCAGGTCGACGACGGCCTCCTCACCGATTTTGAGCAGCGAAAGTCCGGCTTCGACATAGAGTCTTAGGTGATCGACATCGACTTGATAGAACACCGGCCATCCGTCGTAACGATCCACGAGGTCACGAAAGCGCCAAATCAAGTCCTGATGGGTGTGCTCTGGGCCGATCGGATCACCCATGGCGACCCAGCTACGGCCTTCGTTGGCATACATGATAAAGCCACTGCGCTCCGCGTTCATCAGAATCGACTTGTCTTGCAGCAAGGCGAGGTTGGCATAGGTCCGCGGGCATTGCTTGATGATCGCTAGGGCTTCTGGTCCGCAGGGCTTGAGCATTGTTGGCGCGCGCGAGGGCCGTAGCATATACATGACGACGAGGACCAAGGTGCTGGCCACCGCCGCCACTTCCCCGCGCAGCGCCCGAGGGGCGTCTCCAGCGAAGGTGAATGTCCACCACAGGGAATCGCGGTATTCCACGTGCTTATTAGCGAACCACCCAAGCCAGATCATCGCCAGCAGTGAGATGATGGTCGCCACCGTCCACTCAGGCGAAAAACGCTGATCAAGCAACGACGCCTTGCGGTAAAAATAGTGCCTACACGGCATGAGGAGCAGCAGTGCAACGGCGAGGATCAAGGCCTCTTCGTAGTCGATGCCTTTGGCTAGGGAGAACAAGATTCCAGCCCCAAGCAGGGCACAGGTTAGGAGGTAGGCACCGTCAAGGCGCTTTTGTAGGCCGCGTGCCACGACGAGTAGGGCAGCGCCGGTGACGCTGGCGAGAAGGTGGGTGATTTCGACAAAGACCAGCGGCATCTTTTGCGCCAGCCAGACCCGCCGCTCGTCGATCGCCGGTAAGGCCCCTGATAGCAGCAGGATGATTCCGGCACCAAACACTAGGACCGAAAAAATCCGCGGTATAATCGCGTCAAACCACCGCTTAGCGTTTAAGGTGACGCTGCGTAAATGTCCGGTGGCTTTGCCAAGTTCAAACAGACCCAACCAAACGACGGCGACGACCAAAGGCGCTAAGTAGTAGATCGCGCGGTAGACCAGCAGCGAACCAAGGATGGCGCCAGGATCTTTCAAGCTGGCAAACGCAGCGAGCATAATCGTTTCGATCACACCGAGCCCGGCTGGCACGTGGGCGACGGCAACGGCGACGGCCGAGAAGGCGTACAGGCTGACAAACGTCATCCAGCTGATGGGTAAATGGTCCGGCATCAGTACGTAAAGCGTTGTGCTAGCTAAGAGCCAATCCAGCGTGGCGATGGCGTATTGAATCAAGGCGAGGCGCAGTGGCGGTAGTGGAAACTCCCAGCGCATCAACCTGAGGCTCTGGCCGCCTCGCGCGCAAAGCAGTAGGTACACCACTCCCGCCATTAAAAAAACCGCGCCTGCGGCCTGGTATACCCAGGGTTCAATCGGAAAAAACGCCAAGTCGGGTGGCGGCCAACCGACCCACGTGGCACCCCCAACTGTCAGCAGCCCAAGCCAGAAGGTGACACCGCAGAACAATGCGACTTTGGTAACGTCGATAGCCGATAACTCGAAGGACGAGTAGATGCGGTAGCGAAATGCCAGACTACCAAAGACGGATAAACCAATATTGTGACTAAACACATAAGATATGAATGAAGCGAACGCCGTCTGGCGAAATGGCAGCGGCCTTTCCGCATACTTCAGCCCAAAGTAATCAAAGGCGGTCAGCGTCAGATAACTCAAAGTCGTCAACGCCATCGCCGCTGCAAGTTGCCAGGGTGACAGCGCTCGCGCGTGATCCATCACCTGCTGCACATCGACCTGCTTTAACTCACGATAGAGCAGCCACAGCACCGCGCTAAACAACAGCCCTAAAGCGGCCATCCCAGCGGTGCGGAGCATTCGAGGATTGAGCTTTAAAATATGTCTAACCATAACCAATAAAAAGACTGCTGGTGACCACGGCGCAGCCCCCCACCAAATGAAAAGCCCTTTGGAGATCGGCCCTTACGGCCCTATTCTACACGATTCGAGGGAAATCTTTAGGGGATTTGATTTTATTGGTGACAAAAGTAGTGGGGCGGCTAGGATGCCTCCTCCTAAGGGTTCCATGGGGATATAGCTCAGTTGGTTAGAGTACG
>Ga0315289_10015418_pt1 | contig 10608 bp, 9 predicted proteins | sample YL17G11_40_MG_FD_203452 | JGI IMG/M metagenome (GOLD analysis project Ga0315289, IMG submission 203452) | Sediment microbial communities from Yellowstone Lake, YNP, Wyoming, USA - YL17G11_40 | ecosystem: Environmental > Aquatic > Freshwater > Lake > Sediment | place: USA: Wyoming | collected...
TTGCAGGCCTCGAAGGCCTTGAGCAGGGTGGAGTCGTCGACGGCGAAGGCGTCCTTGTAGGCGAGGAAGAACTTGAAGGAGTTGATGCCGCTGTTGAGGAGCGGTGGTCGGAGAGGTAGAAATGAGTCTCCTTCCTCCTGATCGCCTTCTCCTGCTCCTTCTCCCTCCCGTCTCTCTGTCTCCCTCTCGTCCCTCTCGCCCTCACCGATTCCTCGCGAGCTCCCCGACCTGCTCCTCGATCCTGCTGCTCCAGTTGGTGACAGCCATGTGGAACCCGTAGTCGCAGGCGGCGACTTTCGAGACCTCCTCGTACCGCTCGAGCCCGGCGAGCAAGTCGCCGTCGCCCGGGCGGGGGAGCGCAAAGTCGATGACCGTGGTCGTCCCGCCGGCCAGGGCGGCGCGCGTGCCCGTGTAAAAGTCGTCGGCCGTGGTCGTGCCCATCATCTGGGCGTCGAGGTGGGTGTGGGGGTCCACTGCTCCGGGGAGGACGAGGAGGCCGGAGCAGTCGATGGTTTTTAAGTTTCGGGGTTTCCCGTCGCGGCCGTTGCCCGAGCTGAAAAACTTCGGGAGCCACGAGCGGGAAGAAGAAGGAGGAGAGGGAAAGGGAGGAGGCTCGATGTCCAGCCCCACCGCGGCGATCTTTCCGGCGATCACGAGGACGTCGGCGCGGAAGGAGGCGTCGCCGTTGACGACGGTGCCGCCCTGGGAGAGTTTGGTTTGGGGGGAGAAGAAAGTAACGGAGGTCTCTGTCAGCGTCGAGGTCGAGGCCGAGGTCGAGGTCAAAAAAAAAGCTAGATCGATTGGGGAAAAAACTGCGAGCTTTATTTTTTCGTGCCAACCCACTTTCAGCAGCAGGTCTGGCGCTTCCAGTGCATGCGAGAAGAAGAGACGGGCTAGAAGGAGCGAGGAAACCAGGAGGAAGAGAGGCGCCCGACGGGACAGCCGCCGGGGACACATGATGACAGGCACGAGTCTCGCAACCATCGAACTTTCTCTCGACCTCGACGCGGTGAAAAAATGAAGAAGACAAACTTTTCTTATTTTCATTTTTTGACAAAATTGGAAAGCGCCCGCGCGCGAAGAGGAGCAAAGACTCTGCGGCGACGAGGACGGCAACGACGACGCCTGTAACAGACCGAGAAAGCTCTTTCTCTCACTGCTGTTGCACCTGAACAGCCCCTCCAAACCCTCCTCCCTCCTTCTTTGGCACCACCACGAAAAACCTCTTCTGCTGTAGCTTCCCATCCTTGCTCTTCACGTTCTTTTTGAAGAGCAGTTCCGTGAAAGGGCCGACGGTCGCGATGCTGGCCGCGCCGTCCTTGCCGCCCTTGAATTCGAAAACCACCTCCTCGCACGACGACAACGACGACGACGAGGATGACTTTTCGCCTCGCCCGCCCCCGCTCCCCTCCTTCTCGCCCGTCAGGCACAGCGCGTAGCCCTCCCCGGGCCTCAGGCCGGCGACCACGGCCTCGAGGGCGTCCACGAAGGTCGACTGCTGGTTGACGACGAGGGAGGTGAGGACTTTCTTCTCCCTGTCGCCGTTCTTGTTCTTGCTGTCGTTGTTGACGAGCTCAAAGTGGAAGGCCTTGCTCTGCGCTCTCGCCTCCTCCGCGGAGAGGAGCGCGGGTCGCTTCGTCGTTTCCGGTCCCGCCGCTGCTGCTGCTTTCGCCCCCTCGGTTCCCTTGCCTCCTGGCGCAGCAGCAGAAGCAGCCCCCGGGACATAGACCATCCCCATCGGGGACTGCGCCCCGATCTCGACCCGGCTCCCTTCAACGACCTCGAGCGTGCGCGTGTCGACGGCGACGACGGCGTTGGAGATCTGCAGCCCGACCCAGACCCGCGTCCCGTCCCCCGAGGGCCAGACCGCGTGCGGCTCGTCGTCGCCTGCCGGGAGCTGGATCGTTTTGAGGAGTTTGGGAGGCGGGGAACCGAAGGCCACGTTGTCCGCGGAGAAGACGAGAATCTTGCCTTCTCCGCCGACGGAGACGAAGGCGAGCGTCTTTGGCGTCGTCGTGGCGTTCTTTCCTGCGCCGCCGTCGGTCCCTTTCGGCGTTGGGGGCACAGCGAAGTTGACGTGGTTGGTGACGCTCCCTGTCTCGAGGACCGCGATCGTCCTGAAGGGCTCCTTGGCCTCGACGACTTGCGTTTTCCCTGAGTCCTTGAGCGTGAACCAGAGCTGTTGAGCAGGAAGAGCAAGAGAAGGAGAGGCAAGGAGAAAGAGTGAGCTCTGTGTTTTTCGTTCCTTCGCCCTCCCTCGAACGACAAAAGCCCCGAAGAAGGAGAGAGAGGGGGGGGGGGGGGGCGGAGGCAAAAGAAAACGCACCTGCTCTCCGTCGGGCGTCACGGCCAGGTTTGGACAGAAGGCCGACGCCTGCTCGATCGAGGCCACGACCTCCCTGGTCGCCGCGTTGACGACCACGGTCTCGGGGGTGAAGGACGAGCAAACGAACGCGAGCCTCCCGTCCGGCGAGAACGCCACCATGCCCGGCCCCTCGGGGACGCGGACCTCGCCGAGCGGCGCGAAGGGCCGCCTCCCGTCGAGGATCTGGATGAGATTCTCGCCTCGCACGGCGATCCAAACCTCGTCGCCCGAGGGGGACCAGGAGGCCTCGTGCGGGCTGCGGCCCACGGAGGTGACGCTGAGGACCGCGTGGCCCTCGGCCCCCGTCGCGTCGAGGAACGCGACGGCGTCCGAGCCCACGCACACCGCGGCCACGGTCCTCCGGTCGGGGCTGAACCCCGATCCATGGACTATCGCCTGGCCCCGGTAGAGCGCGCTGAGCGTCTCGGGCAGCTTGGCGCCGAGCGGCACGACGCCGAGCAGCCTCGCGCCGAAAGGGTCGACGACGGCGACACCGTTGGAGGTCTGCGCGGAGAGGAAGATGCGGTCCGACGAGGAGGCCGCTATGGGTACGTTGAAGGGGTACGGGGCCTGGCCGTGGAGCCTGAGGCCGCCCTGAGGCGCGAGAGAGGGAGCGGCGGAGGCGGTGGGAGAGGGAGCGGCGGAGGCGGCGGGAGAGGGAGCGGCGGAGGCGGCGGGAGAGGGAGAGAGGGAGAGGGAGAGCAGCAGGGCGAACGCAGCAGCGGCGGCGGCGGAGACGAGGGAGCGACTCCTCGGCTTCGCCGTCTTGGTCGCCATCGTCGAAGCTTTTGCAAGTCTAAAAGAACCGTTTTTTGTTTTTCCCGCGAAACCTGGGGACGACAGCGCTCTACTTCGTGAGATCTGTCGACATTCGCGCGCTCTCGACGAACCACGGAGAGTGGCAAGACGGAGCAAGGAGAGAGAAAAAGGAGACGCACAGATTTTCCAAGGATTTGGATTGGAAAAAGTGCTGTTTTGTTTTCAGGAAGATCAAAAAAAGACGAAGAAAAAAAAACGGGCCGCGAGCCTTCCTCACCAGCTTCTCAGCACCGCCGCGACCAGACTCCCCCCTCCATTTTTCTTCCCGTCTCCATCTTCAGAGCCGTGGAGCAGCTCGGCGAGGCTCTGGCCCACCACGGCGGCAGTCAGCACGGACCCGGCAACCAGCATCGCGACGAGCGCCCTCCTCGCCTCCTTCGTCATCTTCTTCCTCTCGGCGCCGCCGCCTCCTTCGGGCTCGCCCGCCGGCGAAGAAGAGCTCGCTCCGCTTCTTCCGTCACTGCCGCCGCTCCTGCTGCTCGCGAGCTTCAGGTAGCAGCAGCAGGGCAGCAGAAGGCTACAGCTCATGCTGCTCGCCCCGCCCAGCAGCGCCAGGCAGTCGGCGACGGACGAGTAGGCCCCGACCGCGACCGCCGCCGTCAGCGTCGCCGCCGCGAGCCGCAGCACCAGCCGCGGCAGCGGCTGCATCGGGGGACAGGGGAGGCTCCCCCCCGCCTCGGCAGCCCCCCCCCCTCCTTCCCCGCTGCGAGCCAGGAAGACGGGGCTGAACAGCGCCCAGAGCATGTCCTGCACTATCATGATCAGGGCCGGGTAGGTCGTGAACGCGTTCAGCAGCACGAACCCGCCGATCGCGTTGTCCAGCGACAAGCCCGGGATGTCGAACAGGGAGCTTCCCGATCCAAAGGGCGAGTTTTCTTTCAGGTTGGCGGTCACCACCTGCTGGCTGCCGTCGCCGAAGTAATAGTAGCCCGCGGCGGCGATCCCGCCGTAGAGGAGGCCCATGACGGCGAAGGCGGCGTCGAGGACGCCGTGCTGTTTTGTTTTTGGTTTTTGGTTTTGGTTTTGGGAGCAGGAAGAAAGTGAGTTTTCTGTACTTTTTTCCCTTCGAGAACCCCAAGGGAGGGGGGGGGGGGGGGGAACTTTCGTCTCACAAATTCTTCCGGGTTCGCCATGCTCGCCCTCAGCGCTGGCAAAGAGGAGTGGCCGGACACCGAGACGGCGAAGATCCCCACGGCGCGGAGGACGCCCCAGCCTATCGCGTGGTGGGGCGGGGGCGGGACAGCGGCAGCAGCAGCGCCCGATTGGGGATGAGAATGGTGGGAAAGGAGCCTCTCTGCCGCTGCTGCCGCGACCCCTCCCAGCCCTCCCCCTCCCACTGCTTCTCCTCCACCGTAGTGCTCCCTCTTGGGGTCAGCGATGACGCAAGATAATACCGCCGCCCCGACCGCGAGACCCGAGAAGCACCCCAGGGCGGAGAGCGGGGTCAGAGACCTGAAGGAAGGGAGGGCGAGCATAGGGACCTGAGGTTTTTTGGAAGTTTTTTTTTGAGAGAGAGCAAAAACAAATGAGTTTTTCTTCGCCGGGGACCCGAAGAAGAAGAAAAAAGAAAAGTTAAAAAAAACAAAACTCACCGTCGCCAGGAAAGAGAGAGGCGCGATAAACTTCAAAGCCGACCCTGGCCTCAGGATGATGATCTGGTGGAAGACGATGGCCTGGGAAAATGAAAACGAAAATGAGAAAATGATTCTTAGGAAAAGCGTTTGTCTGAGTGTGTGCGCGGGAAGGAAAAGAAGAAACGACGAATTTGTTTTGATCGAATCCTCTCTCTCTCTCTCTCTCTCTCTCTCTCTCTCTCTCTCTCTCTCTCTCTCTCTCTCTCTCTCTCTCTCTCTCTCTCTCTCTCTCTCTCTCTCTCTCTCTCTCTCGACTCACAAACGTCACGATAGCCCCTCCCCCAAACTCGGAAAGGGCCAACAGCCCCACGAGCCTCCTCCCCGCCGGACCGAACGCCGCGGCGCCGAGCGAAGGGTACGACCGCGGGACGCCGCGCGGCAGCATCTCGAGCCCGGCGACGAGCAGGTGCGCGCTGGCGTTGAAGAGGGCCAGGGCGGCAGCCAGGGCGGCGAGGCCGAACCAGCCGGAGAGGCGCATCGCGTAAGGCATCGAGAGCATGCCGATGCCCATGAAGACTTGCACTGAAGGAGCGGGGCGGGATTGGAAGAGAGAGAGAGAGGGAGAGAGAGAGGGAGAGGGAGAGAGGGAAAGAAGAAGAGGGTGAGGGAAGAAGAGGAACAGGGAAGAGGTCGAAGAGGAACAGGGAAGAGGTCGAAGAGAGAAAGGGAAAAAAATCTTCAACTCACCAACGTTGACGGTCGCCTGGAGCGCCGTCGCGCCCTTTGCCTCCGCGGCCCTCCGCCTCCGCCTGCGCTCCTCGGCCTCCGCGCGCGAGACCGAGGACTGGCCTTGCCTGGGCGTCACGCCCGCGCTCTCTATCCTGATGATGCGCGCGAGCCGCTGCCTGCGCTCGTCGTCGGTCATCGAATTATAGGCCGCCAAGGCAGAGGCTGCGGCCGAGGCGGCGGCGGCGCCGTGGCCGAGGTGCAAGCCTCCGTCGCCGCCGTCATCGATCTCGTCCATGACGCTCGAGGGGCCGTTGACGCGGGCCGCGGCGCTCTCTGAGAGCGTGTCGTCGCCGCCGCTGCCGCCGCCGGGCCTGCATTGTTTGAGGGGGGTGGAAAAGAAGAAAAAGAGATAGAGACGTGAGGGGGGTAGGAAAAGAAAGCTAGGGCGCGGGGGGAGGCCGAGAGAGAAAGAGAGAGGGCGTCGCGGACGATCCCATCTGCCTCTCCTTTTTCTCTCCGCAACACCAGACTTGAACGGTGGAACTAAAATCAGAGTTGACGCACAGCAGAGCTGTCCTCAGATCATCCGGCATCACCGAGGTTGGAAAAGAGAAGAAGAGCGGAAAGTAGCACGGGAGAAGAAAGCGGACCTCTCTCTCTCTCTCGAATGCGGATGAGCGAAGAAAACAACGAAGAACGACGCTCCGCCGCCCCCCGTCTAATTTGTGAAGCGACGAGAGAGAAAAAAACTCTCGCTCTTCTTTTTACCTCCGCTTTCTCAAACTCGCGCGCACGGCCCCCCAGGGAGAATAAAGCAAGAGAGACTAGCGATCCACTCTGATTTCTGTTCTTCTATCGCGTTCTTTATTTGTTTTACTGGTTTCTGGTGCTTTTTCTTCAAAATAGTTTTTTTGGTGGGGGGGTCTCGGCCTCGGCATTTTTTCCTATCTCTCTTTCTCTTCTCTTTTGCCATCCTATTCTGTATCCTCTTCTTCCTCGATGTCGCTCAGCGCATGCGACGCCACCTTGGCAGCCGCAGACAGCCTGCTCGCGGCGAGGGCAGCAGCAGCGGAAGCAGCCTGATTCTCGGCGAAGGAGGGGCTCGACGCGGAGACGACCTCCTCGGTCGCCGGGGCTCCTCTCTCCTCTTCTTTCTCTGCCGTCGCTTCCTGGGGTTTCTTCTTCTTGCCGCCGCCCCAGCGAAGCCGTCTGAGCCCCAGCGCCCCCGCCCAGCTCCTCCTCCCCTCCTTTCCCTCTCCTCCTCCCTCCTCTCGGAGCGGGGGAAGAGCTCCGCCGGCCCTCGCCCTCACCCTGGGGAAGGACGTGACCCTGGGATGCGGCGCGTCGAACAGTACCTCGGGGCACCGACCGAACTCGGCCGCTTGCACCCGCAGCGCCTCGGCGGCCCGGCGGCGGTTGGCGGCGGCGGCCTCGCCCCCGCCCTCGACCTCGCCGCTCCTCTCGACCTCGGCCAGCGCGGCCCTGGCGACCGCTCCGTACGTCATCGGGTGGAAGACGTTGTCGGCCTTCAGGGCCTCGGGTCCCCTTCCGGCCTTGGAGCCGAAGACGAGGTCGATCCAGAGGGGCAGCGCGGCGGCGACGGCGTCCGACTCGAGCGCCGCGGAAAGGGCGTCGGCGGTGGCCGCCGCCGCCGCCGCCGAAGTCGGTGCCGCTTTCGCCTTCGCCTTCGCGCCCCTCCCTGCTGCCGCCGCCGCCGCCGCCGCCGCCGCCCACGCCCAAGGGGGCAGCTCGACATCTCCCACGGCCCTCCCGTCGCTGCGGACCCCGAACGGAGCGAGAGCGCTCGGCGAAGAGGAAGAAAAAGAGTCGCTCAAGCGGGAGGGAGCGGAGGGCGAAGGGTCCCCGCCTCCTCCTCCGCCCCCACCCGGCGGCGGCGCCTGGCACAGGTAGAGCGACGGGTCCCTCCAGAAAAACTGCGGCACGAGCTCCTTGACGTCGGTCGGGGACGACGTCGCGGAGTCCCAGGCGCCCTTGAGGGACAGGAACAGCCTGTCGGCGGCGTCGAACCTCCCTCCCTGCAGCCTGAGGGCGAGCTGAGGGTGCTGCCTCAGCAGCCAGAAGGCGCAGTACCCGGGCGCCGAGTAGTGGCAGCCGTAGAGGAAAGGCTCGAGGGCGAGGTCGTCCAGCACCGGGGACGGGGGCCGGTCCGAGGGAGCGAGGGGGGGAGCGCGGGAGTCTCGTTCGCCGTCGAGCGTCGCCGGCGGGGCGGCGCAGCAGGCGAAGAGGGGGCGTCGTCGCTTTTTTTTGTTGTTTCTGCTCGCCTCTTCTGCTTTGCCTCCCTTTTTTTTGTCATGGATCAAGGAACGAGAGAGAGCGGAAGAAGAAGAGTGAGTTGATCGGCTTTCTTTCGGACCTCGAGCCCCCCCCAAAAAAACAAAAGCAAGAGTAAACTCACTCCTGCCGCCGCCGCCGCCGCAGCAGCGCTCTCCCCGGCTCTGACCGCTCGGGCCAGCTGTTCCAGGTCCCGGTACCTCTCCCTGAACCCCCGAAGCCGCGCGGGGTTGCTACCAAGGGCCCCGACCGGCCTGGAGAGGTCTCTGAAGGGAGGAGGAGGGAGAGAAGGAGAAGGAGAAGGAGAAGAAGTGGAAGAAGTGGAAGAAGAAGTGGAAGAGGAAGAAGAAGCAAGAACTCTCGCGGCGTCGTCGTCCTTTCCCTCCTTTTTCCTTCCCGAGCGGCAACACCAGCTCAGGTCCAGCTCCTCCGACTCGTAGTCGCTCAGCACCCACGGGAACACAGGGTATTTTCCCAGGTCGTGGAAGGACCTCCCGGAGAGCAGGTTCAGCCGCAAAAGATGAGCGTAGGTCGAGATGTCGCCAGAGAGCCAGCTCCGCGCGGACTCGGCCGCCAGCGCCCTCGCCTGCCGCCCGTCGGGGTCGAGGGCGAGGGCGCACGTCGCGCCAGCGCCGGCGTTCGACGAGCTCGCCAGAAGCGCCCCCGCGGCGGCGTCCCTGTCCTGCGTGGACTCGAACGCGAGGAAGACGGAGGGCGGAGCCGAGCGCGAGAGGCGCCGAGCGCCGCCGCGCGAAGAAGAAGAGGCGCGGTTCCCCGAGAGCGACGAGCGCCTCCGCCGCAGCCTCCGGTCGCCGCCGCCGCCCTCCACTGCTTCCGGCGACGCATCACCGGCAGCAACGGAAAGGAGATTCGGAGAAGCGGGCGGCGAAGAGAGTGGGGAAGAAGCCAGAGGAGAGGAAGGGGAAGCAGCTGGAGCGAGAGAAGGCGAAGAGCGAGAGAACGAAGCTCGGTAATCAAACGACCTCCTCCTTCCGCCGCTCCTCCCTCCTCCCTCGGCTCCTCCCTCCTCCCCCTCCCCCTCGAACTCCTTGCCGTATCCGTCGTCGAACACGGGCGCGGCGAAGACCTCGAGGCCGCAGTCCCGAAGGTCCCACTCGCGGGAGACGAGCGCGCCGGAGCCCATCGAGGCCGCGGGCAGCCGCAGGGGGACGCCGCCCGCTCCCCCAACGCCGGCGGCGCCCGCGGGCTTGAAGAGGAGGTCGCCGGCGGTCGTGACGGCGGCCCTCCCCGGCTCCGAGACAAGCGGGGTGATCCGCAGGGCCCGGCACTCGAAGGCGACGCCGCTGCAGCTGCTGCCGCGAGAGAGGGAGGAGGCGCGAGGGGGAGCGTCTGCGGCGGAAGGGGGAGGGAGCGAGCTCGCCTCTCTTTCTTCTTCTCCTTCTTCTCCTCCTTCCTCCTTTCTCCTCCGCCGCCGCCGGCCGAGCACTCGCCGACCGAGGGCGACGCCGCCGCCGCCCCCCTTGCTGCCCGCGTGTCCTTCGGCGGCAGCAGCGGCGCCGCTGCCGCCGCCGGGCAGGTCGTCGGCGGAGAAGGAGACCGCGTCCTGCAGCCGCCTCACCAGCGAGGCCAGGGCGGCGTCGGCGGCGGCGGCGGCCGAGGCCGACGTCGCCCAGGAAGAAGCGGCTCCGCCCCGCCCCGCCCCCGCCCTCGCCGCCGCCAGGTGGCCCAGCCTCCTGCACCAGCCCAGGGCGGCCCCGGCCTCCCCGACGCTCGAGAAGCAGAACCGGAACACAGAGTGCCTCCTCACGCGCGAGAACGGGCTCCGCGGCCGGATCAAAAAGTGCTCGGGGCACTCCGCCGCGAGCACCGTCGTCCTGGCCGTCGGGGCCGCCGCCGCCCCTCCTCCGTCGCGGAGAGAGGGATCGGCGCCAGGGGCGGGCGGGTCGGGCCCGCGAGCAGCAGAGGAGGCCGCGGCGGCAGCATTCGGCTGCAGCGGCGCGGCATCCTCGTCCTCGTAGCACTCGGCCAGCGACGCCAGCGGGATCCGCACCGTGGGCCTGTAGGCGAGCGCCGGGCTGAAGAAGAGAGAGGAGGAGGCGACGCGGAGCTGGCCGGGGATCCTGTACCGTAAAGGTTTTGGATTTTTTTGGGTTTGATGGCGTACCCCCCTTTGTCGTGAGCCGGGAGGGTGGGGAAGAAAATAAACGAGGGACGGCGGCGACAACGACGGCGGCGACTGACGACGGTGAAAAGAAGAATTAAAAAACGAAATGCTCGAACCTACCCTGGTCCCCCATCGATGCTCGCGTCCACCTGGAACGTCGCGAAGACAACCTCACCGTCGCAGAGGTACAGCGGGTCCCAGGATGGGGCGTTGCTGCTGCTGCTGCTGCCGCCGCCCGCGGCAGAGCGCCGAGCTGAAGAGGGCGAGAGCGGCGTCACCATCGACGACATCAGTCGGCCCGGCGACGAGCGGAGTTTCGGTGAGGCCTGTGGCGTCGCCGCCTGCCGGCTCTGTTGCTGCTGGTGCCGCGGCGACGTCGGCAATGCCATGGGGTATCGATCGCTATCGGTTGCTATCGTAATTCGGGCAATTCTTCATTTTGTTTAGCAGAAAGGGAGAGTTTTGATTTATCTTTCAGAAAAAAAAGAAAAAAATGGAATAGGGGGGTTTCATTCTCTTGAGGCTCTCTCCCGCCCAGGCAGGGGGGGGGGGGGAGAGAGGGGGCACCCGCTTCCCTTTCTCTTCGTTGAGTTTCTATCGAGAATTGCATTTTTCGACTTTGTTTTATAACAGAAAGGGAGGGGGGGGGGGGGGGAGAAAACAGCAACCAAAAAGGGAAAGAGGGCGGGGGGGAGAGTGATCGC
>Ga0315289_10015423_pt1 | contig 10606 bp, 4 predicted proteins | sample YL17G11_40_MG_FD_203452 | JGI IMG/M metagenome (GOLD analysis project Ga0315289, IMG submission 203452) | Sediment microbial communities from Yellowstone Lake, YNP, Wyoming, USA - YL17G11_40 | ecosystem: Environmental > Aquatic > Freshwater > Lake > Sediment | place: USA: Wyoming | collected...
GGTTTAAATGTTGATAAAGCTAATTTTGGTTTACTTGAATTTGCTGATCAGGATAGCCATTTGTCTGATGAGGAAAGAGTTTATAAGTTTTTGCAGTCAGTAAAAAAATCCTTAAATTCAGAGTATTTCGATACAGAGGAATTTTATGAACAGGTTAAATTTTTTATCAAACTGATTCTCGAAGATAAGCTCATACTTCGTAAAACATATAATCCAAATCATGCAAAGATTTATTTATTCAAATTGGAAGAAAGTCAAGTCGGTAGAAAAAATCTATTTATAACAGGTAGCAGCAATTTAACGAAAGCCGGTCTAACGACCCAGGAGGAATTCAATGTTGAAATAAGCGACTTTGGCTTTGAGGATGCAGAAAAATATTTTGATGACCTATGGGGCGAGGCGGTGAAAATAACAGAAGACGATGTAACAAAGCGAAAATTAATAGAGATAGTAGAGCGAGAAACCCTTATTAAAGATGTAACACCCTTCGAAGCATTTATCTTGGTTTTGAAATCCTATCTCGATTTGTTTGCGCAAAAAGAAATAAGCGCATCGCTTACTGAAGTATTAGAAGAAAACGGATATACGCCGTATCAATACCAGCTAGACGCAGTCAAGCAGGCGCTCGCGATTATTGAAAAAAATAACGGAGTAATTATAGCCGATGTCGTCGGTTTGGGAAAGACAATTATAGCTTGCGCTGTGGCGCGAGAATTAAAAAAACGCGGCATCGTTATTTGCCCGCCGGGAATTGTTGGTGATAGAAATAAAAATTCCGGATGGAGAAAATATGCAGAAGAATTCGGGTTGCGCGGCTGGGAAGTCAGATCGCTCGGCGATTTAGATAATATTGCCGATTTTCTTAGCAGGGCAAAAGACATCGAAGTGGTTATTATAGATGAGGCCCATCGTTTTAGGAATCAAGACACAAAGGATTACGAATATTTAAAGAATATCTGCCGCAATAAAATTGTAATATTGTTAACAGCCACTCCATTTAATAATAGACCTGGTGACATCCTGTCTTTGCTAAAGCTTTTTATTACCCCGAAGAAATCATCGATAACATTAGAAAACAACCTTGTAGACAAATTTAAATCATTTAGAGGGATTTTTGACCGTCTCGGATATATTAGCAAATACCATCGCTCTGTAAATGATTCCAAAAGAAAAAAAGCAGAAAGTTGTTACGAAGGCCTGTTTGGCGAGAAGATCATAAACTTGGATAAAGTAAAGCAGAGGTCGCATTATCTTGCCAAGCAAATCAGGGACGTAATAGAGCCGGTTATCATTCGCCGTAACCGCCTTGATCTGCAAAACAACCCCTATTATAAAAATGAAGTTAAGAATCTATCCAAAGTTCAAGATCCAAAAGAGTGGTTCTTTGAATTAACAAAAGAACAGTCGTTGTTCTATGATAAGATTATTAGCAATTATTTTGGTGATCCTGATGAAGGCGGACTGTTTAAGGGTGCTATTTATCGGCCCTTTGAGTATGACGTCGAGCGAGAAAAAGTTGCCGGGGAGAAATTGACAGAAAAAGAAAATTTTCAATATATACAACAGCGTAACTTGTTTGATTTCATGCGGCGTTTAATCGTAAAAAGGTTTGAGAGTTCTTTCGGCTCGTTTGAGCAGAGTATAAAAAACTTTAAAAAGATTACCGAAACCGCATTGGAATTTATCGATAAATCAAAAAAATATATCCTAGACCGTTCTCTTTTAGAAAAAATATATGAACTGGACATGGATCAAATTGAGGAACATTTAAAAGATTATTCCGAGAAGATAAGAAACGGAGATTATCCCAAAAACCACAGAATTTATGAGGTGAATAAATTTAGGTACAAAGACGATTTTATCGCACATATCAAAGCCGATTTGGTCCTTTTTGATAATATTCTTAAGGAGCTGTCGGTACTGGATTTAGTCAAAAATGATCCAAAAACAGAATGCTTATTAAAGAATATCAAAGATGTTTTAAAGCAAAAGTCAAGCCACGATGAACCAAAAAGAAAAATTATAATCTTTTCAGAATATATTGATACAGTAAAATATCTTGAGCCAGTCATAAAAAAACACGTTGGCGAACGGCTATTAGTTGTAACAGGGGACCTATCTTCCACAAAAATATCCCAAATAAATAAAAATTTCGACGCTGCGTATCCCGACCAAGAAAATAATTTTGATATCTTACTTTCTTCAGACAGAATCTCCGAAGGGTTTAACCTAAATCGAGCCGGAATAGTGGTTAATTACGATATCCCATGGAACCCTGTCAGAGTAATTCAGCGCGTTGGCCGTATTAACCGTATCAGTAAAAAAGTATTTGGCGAGCTTTATATTGTTAATTTTTTCCCTACAGAACGAGGCTCGGAATTGGTTAAATCTCGGGAAATAGCTAGTAATAAGATGTTTTTGATTCATAATACATTAGGAGAAGACGCCAAAATTTTTGATATTGATGAAGAGCCGACACCCGCCGGACTTTATGAAAGGATTCAGCAGAATCCGGACAGTTTGGAAGAAGAGAGCTTTTATACCAAGGCTCTAAAAAAGTATATTGAAATCAAAAAGGAAAACCCTGAATTAGTAAAAGATTTAGACAAATATCCCTCTCGTATAAAAGTTGCAAAGAGTTTTGGCGAAAACGAGCTCCTTGTCTTTCTTAAAAAGGGAAGGATGTATATTCACGGAGTAAAATATGATGCGGATAAAGATAGCCAAATTTACTCAGCTACCTTTGAGGAAGTATTTGATAAAATCATCTGCGATAGGGATGAAAAAAGGATTCCTTTGAGCGATTCATTTTGGGAAACGTATGAAAAAGTAAAGAAATTCAAGGAATACTATCTTGGGCCTACAAGCGAGCAAAGTTTAGAGCAGAGGGCGCTGAATAATCTTAATACACTAATAAAAAAACCTTGGGATAATTTGCTGCCGTATCTGGATTTTTTAAGAACGTTACGTGAAGATATTATAGACTATGGCACCCTTTCAGATTATACGCTGCGCCGGATTGCTAATCTCGAATACTCTGATGATGTTAGGCGCAAAAAAACAATTATGGAGTTGGAGGCCCTTAAAAAAGAACTAGGGGAAAACTATTTACAAAGAGAGAAAGACCGGCAAAAGGATTTATTAAAAGATATCATTATCGCAATCGAAAATCAAAAAGTATGAGCCGAGAGATTCTGCAAAACATAATTGACGATTTCCAGCCGGACAAGTTTATCCGGTTTTTCCGCGAGAAAAACTGCTCCTTTGCCCCGCATAGAGACGACATCGACCAGTATAACGATGAAAATTTCAAGCGTGGTTTAAAACTTGGAGAAATAAATTTTGCTCGTAGTGAGCAAATGGTTATTTGCCTTTTTGAGGTAACTCAAGCTTTGCCTGAGCGGAGTGGTAAAAGAGCGCAGTATGAAAAAGGGAAAAAGCTTTTAAAATATCTTCAGGCTGATGCCGGCATTATTATTTTCTATGACCCTGATGGCAATTTTCGTTTTAGTTTAATTTATGCCAATTACCTCGGAAAACGCAGGGATTGGAGTTCCTTTCGCCGCTTTACTTACTTTGTAAGCCGTGACTTTACCAATAAAACCTTTTTACAACGAATAGGAGACGGAGATTTTTCGTCGCTCGAAAAAACCAAAGAAGCTTTTAGTGTCGAAAAAGTAACAAACAAATTCTTTGAAGAATTCAGAGAGATATTCGAAAAAACGAAACAGGAATTTGAGGGTAAGAATAAAAATTCAGTCTGTTTAAAACTTAAGGATAGGTTAACTGATAAAGAATATCATGAAGAACTTAATAAATTTGCATTTACCTTTTTAGGGCGTATTATCTTCGTCTATTTCCTACAGCGAAAGAAATGGATAGAAGACAAGAATAACTTTGTTGGAGAATTTGTTGGAAACAAAAACAATAAAAACCTTTACAACGGTTTTCTGCAGATGCTTTTTTTTGATGTATTTGCCAAGAGAGAAAAAGACAGACCCGCTCAAATCCGCCAGATATATAAAAATACGCCCTATCTGAACGGTGGACTGTTTGAAAAAAGTCATCTTGAATCAGAGTTCCCATATATTATTTTAAGCGATGAGTTTTTACGTAATGTAGTGTTCGATTTCTTTGAGCGTTATAACTTTACCATAGACGAAAACACTCCTTTTGACCAGGAGGTGTCTATAGATCCGGAAATGTTAGGGAAGGTCTTTGAGAATACTTTAGCTGAAGAAGAGCGCGGCAAGAAAGGAACATTTTATACTCCAAGAGAGGTCGTTCACTTTATGGTAAAGGAATCTCTCTGGCAATATTTGAAAAACGAGACCAATATCAGTCCGGAAAAGCTCCGCCATTTCATCTTCGCCGAAGATGATACGAATACCAAGTCTATAGCAAAGGATGAAATGCGCGAGATAGACCATTTCCTTGAGGACCTAAAAGTTCTAGACCCCGCCGTAGGAAGCGCGGCGTTTCCGGTTGAGATGATGCAAGTCTTAGTCAGGTTGCGGAAGATGCTCGATGTTCAGGTTGGCAAAAATATAAGCGAGGTTGAGCTTAAGAAGCGATTTATAAAAAATAATCTTTACGGTGTGGATATCGACCCCGGGGCTATTGAAATAGCAAAACTTAGGCTGTGGCTTGCATTGGTTGTTGACTATGATAAAAAGGAAGCAGAACCATTGCCAAATCTTGACTTTCAGTTTCGGCTCGGAGATTCACTACAAGAGAAGGTTGGGGGGATAGATATTTTTAATACTTCTTTCAAGGATGAGTTAGATTTAGGCTGGGGCTCGGGTATAGAGAAGATAAAGCGTGACATGATCCGCATCAAGGATGAGTTTTATAACTGCGAAGACGAGGAAGAGAAGAAGCGGCTCAAGAAAGAATTTGATAAGAAAGAGCACGAAATAATCTTTGCCCGGATTAATGACTTAAATAGACAGTTTAAGGAAAAGGCACATAAGGGGCAGCTTGCGGATAAAGAATCTAAACGAATCTCTGAGGAATTAGAGCGGCTTAGAGGCAAGATAAAGGACGAATCATATAAATTATTTAAGCCAGATTTCCACTTCTCAGAGGTCTTTGACAGGAAGGATAAAAAGGGAAACAGGATAGGTGGATTTGATATCGTTATCGGAAATCCTCCCTATGGCGTTAAAGTTGATGAGGACATAAAAGAATACCATCAATTGGGTAGTAGAGACAGTTATGGTGTTTTTATTTCAACGGCCATTCGCAGGTTCTTAAAGCCTGGTGGAGTATTAGTATATATTGTCTCAGACACTTGGCTTACCATAAAAACTCACTTCGAGCTACGTAATCAGGTTCTTGAGTGCACTTTAAATGAAGTTATTCGCATCCATCAGGATTGCTTTGAAGCGGTTGTCAATGCGTGCATCTTTTCATTGGTAAATAAGCCGCCTGAGAAAAATTGCCTGATAGCAGCTGACTTGACAAATATCTCAACGCGTGAAAATATAACAGATTTAAGAGAGAAACTGTATGCTTTAGATAAGTTTATTAACCAATCTACGCCTATTTTTGCTGTCTATCAATATGAGCAGAATCTTATAAGAACAAATTCTGATTTACCAATTTTTGTTGGAAGTCCAAAATTATTTCAATTAATGGATGATTCTATTTGTAAATTTGTTGAAAAGGGAATAGGCAAGAATAGAGTTAAAGTCCGCCAAATTAAGTTTAATGAAAAATTAGTTGAACTTGTTCGTTTTGGCGATATCGCTGAAGTAAAGCAAGGGCTGGCAACCGGTGATAATGATTATTATCTTTTTCAGGACCCCCAGGCAAGAGGGAACTATAAGAGTATCAACGATTATAAAAAATATTTACTTACTGAAAAGAATCTCGAGCGTATAGTCAAAGATGATGAGTTACGAATGAAAGTAATTGAACAAGGTTTTCATAAATCGCAGGATGAGAAAAAGTTTGATGAAGATTTATGGTTTGGAGGTAGATATATAGTTCCTTACGACAAGGGAGGAGAAAGCGATACGGAAACGGGGTGGCTGCCTAACTATTATGTGCCTACAAATTACTATATTGACTGGAGTCAAGAAGCTTTAAAACGAATGAAGTCATATAAGATTGCAGACAGAATAAGAGACAGGAAAGAGTCAACAAAAATTACGGAGACATACAGAACCACAAATGCAGCTGTTATAAGAAATGCAGATGCTTATTTTACCGAAGGCATTACCTTCTCAATAACGGGAATTTATGCGCCATCTTTTCGAATCAATTCAGGTGGCGTTTTTGATGTCAAAGGGTCCTATATAAATCTACCCACTAAAAGTACTTTAGCCCTTGGGATATTGGCATCGAAATTCCTGAAGTATATATCAAAAGTTTTTATTTATTGTTGTGTTGATATGCAAGTCGATGCTATCAAAGAAATTCCATTTTGTATGTCCGAAAATAAGCAAATAATAAGTTTGGTCGAAAGAATAATTCAAATACAGCAAAAAGATCAGTATTATGATTACATGTCACACGAGCAAGAAGAAATTGATAAGCTGGTCTATGAAATGTACGGTTTAAATAAAGATGATATTCGCGAAGTCGAAACCTGGTATGCGCGGCGATATCCAAAGTTAGCAAAGTTTGCTGATATAAAATGAGGGGAAGCCAATGTCATATTACTTAGTTCGTATTGGTGAAGGGCAAAATATTCAGATAAAGCTCTCAAAAGGTGATTTTATTGCCGTTGGTTCGCATGGGCTGTACCAAATTATTAGTAATTAAAGAAGCAAAACATTAGACGATATTTGGAGACCATAACATAATAAAAGGCACATTAAAACAATTATGATTAGAGAGCAGAGTCGCGATTGGTTCGATTATCTTTCCAAAGCCCTGCAAGAGCTTACAAGTAGCACCCCTATTCCATTTAAGGGGCTAATGCCGTCAAAAATTCCAGCAAAACCAGGGGTTTATTTGATTAGCGTGACGATGGGTAAAACAGAGCTGCCTTATTATGTTGGGAGGAGTAAAAACTTAAGGCAGCGTCTTTATAACAATCATTTAATGGGGCCGATTAATAATGCTATATTAAAAAGATATTTGATAGCCTTCAAGGAATGTACTGATCTTAAACATGCAAAGAATTTTATAAAAGAAAATTGTTTAGCACGATGGTTTTTAGAAGATGATACTAGAAAGCGAGGAGCTGTCGAGGGGTATGTTGTAGGTGTGGTTTTTCCAAAATATGGAATTTATGAAGAGCACTAATTTATTATGTATAGAAAGATAGGTTCCAAAGGGACGCACAAAGAACGCGTTTCTTGGCAAGGGGTTCAATAAGCAACTGGATCGAGAGAAAAAATATGACAGCGGATAACGTAGCAGTGCCAGATACGGCAATTCCTAGTTGGAGCGGTTTTATTTATCAGGGGAAAGTTGCTGTATATCATATATTGCAACTTTTATGTGATGATAAAAACTGTGACTACGCCGTACAACTGGACTCCTTAGAAGATTTTACAATCTTGAAAAATGGAAATGAAACCGTTTCATTGCACCAAGTAAAAGCAATGGCTAGCGGAGTGCTTAGCAGTTATGCTGATTCCTCTGGAAAAAGTGCTTTTGAAAAATTGAAAGAACATGCACAGAGCCGTAGATGTTCCACTGCTTTTTTTCATTTGGCGCACTCCATAACTGGTAAAAGTATAAGCGACATTGAAACCGAATTTTCCCCTATAAAAATTTATCAATATTCCGATGGTAGATGTGAATGTGCACCCGATCAAATCGATTCAAAAATTGAAGATCGTATAAAGCAGTATTTCATAAATCACTTCCCACCTGATCAGCATAATTGGAGAACGAATTCAGATTACTTAGAGAAAACACGAATTTATCTATCTGAAATTATACAAGAAAAAGTTTTAAATATTCATGCCAAAGGACAACGGGCCCCAGGTACGATGGGGATTATAGCAAGCATAGAAAAAATAGATTTTTCTATATTGAGTACAATATTAAATGACGATCTCAACCAGCCAGGTAAGCAAAATAAGTATTATTTATATAGAATTCGGCAGGATTTGAGAATACATTATGAAGAATTTACTAAGGGGCTCGTAAGCGAACCAGATATCATGAAGAAGATAACGAGCTATATGGTTACCATACAGAATCTCGATGACTATGATATTGTGAAATTTATACAACATATTATGCCTCATCGTGATGTAAAATTTGACACATTGCAGGAATATAAAGATAACACGCTCATCAAAGACGAGGTTCGAGATGCATTTTTCAAAATACTAAAAGAATTAAAAGAAGCATATTTTAAAGAAGAAAAAAATGTTTTTATGTGGGAACTTGCCGGTCCAAAAAGATATTACCCAACGACTATAATACATGGACAAAATAACGACCTGGAGATATGTAAAAGAATTATTGGAAACGCTCTCAATACAGATTTGGGATTAATGTTCGAAAAAGATTGTCTAGTTACAGTAGATATTGATGTTGAGTCGATTTTAGAAAAAGCTCCTAATATTATCAGATTAAATGACGGTGCTGAAATTAAAAAAGATGATAAACGAATCATGGAATGGAAAAAAGTTTCATTAGTAAAATTAGAGAACGCAAAGAGAGAGATCAATGCTTAATATAATTAATGCACTATTCGAGCACTATGGATTTATTGGAGAAGAAATTAAGAATGGTTATTTTTACACGAGAAAATCCGTTTCAGATTATTGGGTAGTTATAAAAGAAGACGTTGATACTCTATTAGAGAAACAAATGGATTATTTTAAAGAGTGCAAAACGTTATGTTCGGAAGATAGCTTAGATAAAAATCTCTCTATGTTGGTTTTGTGGGAAACTGCAGGGACGATTGAGCGCGAACAATTTAAAAGAAAAAAAATGAATTTAGAAGAAGACCCATACTATTTCAAAAAATATGTTCTCGGGTATTCGATGCAAGAATTACACGACTTGAAAGAAAAGATAAAAAATGATAATGTGGTTGATTTTATAGAAAGAAACATAATTTCAAAAGAAACTTTTGGTTTATATAAACCAAAACCTTTTGTAAAAGAGTGGTATTCGTTATTATATCGCATTGCAATAAAGGTTCCTTTTTTAAGGATCAAAATTAGTGAATCTCAAGGGTTAGAGTCTTTGTTTGCTCAAAATGATACCGCTTTGAAAAATGCTGGGCTTTTACCTTTCAATAATGAAATAATGAAAACAATGGATAAATATTCCCAAGAAGGCCTCAAAGAAACAGATGCCCTTGAGCTATTTAAAATTTTATGGCCTGTAATGAAAGGATTAGATGATGGCAATTAGTATTGGAAGGGTACTGATTGAAAAGTTTCGACTCTTCGATAGGTTATCTGTTAATTTTGATACTGCAAAATTTATTGTTTTTGACGGACCAAATGGGTATGGAAAAACATCATTCTATGATGCAATCGAGTTATTTTTTACAGGCAAGATTCGTCGCTATAATGAATGGGAAAGAATTGTGACGGATGGTCGTGAAATATTCAAAGAGCACCCATATTTATATTATTTCGGTAAGTATGGAGATTTGATTATCAAGCTGGAATTGGAGATAGATGGAAAAAAGACAATACTCATGCGGAAGGGCAAGCGGGAAGAATTGCAAACAAAAACGCGGATATCTGAACTGAAATTTGAAATGTACGAATTAAAAAGTTTTGATGCAAGTGAAGGTGTTTTGATAAAAAATGAAGAGGAATATCTTACCAAACTTTTAGGCAAAAATTATTCTGAAAATTTTCAATTTCTTCACTATGTCGAACAAGAAGAAAACATATCCTTGCTAAAAAATAAGGATAGGGAACGTCGAAACGCCATCGATTATTTATTTAATACAATGGATTTTCAGTTGAAACTGGAAAAAATTAAAAATGCCACATCAAAGGTAGGTGAACTTTGTGGCAAGCAGGAAGAGTCGCGTTTACAAAATATCAATAAAGAAATAGCTGATTTGAAAAAAGCAATTTCGGGAGAAATCAAAGAAGTCAAACATATCCGACTAATAACGTGGACCACGTTTGATTGGGATGAGCAACAGGTTGATTTTAAGGATGGCCGATTTGCAGATTTGATGGGTGAAGATGGCATTCTGGAACGACTCAAGCAACTAGTATTAAATATAGATGAGTTCACGAAAAAAAAGGAAAACGAAAACATCGATAAAATTATCGAAAAGAAAGAGCTGTTAAGGCAGTTACTTTTATATTACAAGTATCTTGATGTTGCTAATGAATATGAGGAAAAATTAATAAAGCAGCAGGAGATCGAGAGAATCCAAAAAGAATTATCCAAGGGAATTTTAAAAGCAATTCTTGGGAAAAAGATTGAATTAGATAGCTTATTGACGTTACTTTCCGGAAAAATTGATATCAAAAGCTATATGGATTCACAGAAAGCGATTTTAAAATTGCATGAGAATATGACTGTGTTTTCTGAAGCTGCCGCATCTTTGAAAGATTCTAGAGCTTCTTTTACGCGTAGTTTTCACCTGTATGAACAGGTGAGTGGAGATAAAAAAGAATGTCCGATGTGTGGATTTGAGTGGAAAACGTCA
>Ga0315289_10015426_pt1 | contig 10605 bp, 5 predicted proteins | sample YL17G11_40_MG_FD_203452 | JGI IMG/M metagenome (GOLD analysis project Ga0315289, IMG submission 203452) | Sediment microbial communities from Yellowstone Lake, YNP, Wyoming, USA - YL17G11_40 | ecosystem: Environmental > Aquatic > Freshwater > Lake > Sediment | place: USA: Wyoming | collected...
GCTCTTGCTGGCCCGCGCCTTGACGAAGTGCGGCCGGCGGGACGAGGCCCGGGCACACGATTTGAAGCTCCTGACGCTGCCCTCCCAGCTCACCGATGAGCAGGGTGTTCCGCTGGCTCTCTACGCCACAAAGCGTCTCCTCGACGCCGGGGTGGAGCACGCGGCAGTGGCAGCGCGCATACAAGAGGAGGCAGGAACCAAGGGCTGGCTGCCGCCGGCCGAGGCTCACATGCTCGGCGGGCTGGCGGGAAGGATCGCTCGGGAAGCCTCAGATGGAGCGTTGCGCCAGGCTGCTGAGGCTACGCAACGAAAAATCGCGGAGCGCATTCGTTCTCTGGAGCAGGCGCTGGCGCTTCAGAACGACTTCCCCTCTCTGAAGCTGGTGAGGGCCGGCGGCCAGGCCGGTGAGGCCCAGCCGCTCTGGGCGCCGTACGGCAAAGAAACCTGGCTGGTCAGCGTCGCGCCGGCTCCCGCGGGACGAAGTTTCATCCTCGTTGCGGTACGCGCGGATGACGTTTTTCATTCCCTCAATTCCACCGCCCGTTCGTCGGCGATTTTGCCCGCCGGGATGCGCTTCCTGACCACTGCCGAGGCTCAGGGGGAATCCCTCGGGGAGAACTTCCCCGGGCTGCGGGTAGTTCTGGCGGTTCGGGAAGAGAGCGCGCTTGTCCGGCAGTCCAAGCTGCAGCGCGCTTTCTACTCTGCCGCCCTGCTCCTGGTTTTGAGCGTGACGCTGTTCGGCGCGTATTTTCTGTGGCATGACGTGCGGCGCGAATTGCGCCTGGCGGAGCTGCGCTCGCAGTTTGTCTCCAGCGTGACCCATGAGCTGAAGACGCCGCTGACCGCCATCCGCATGTTTGCCGAAACCTTGCAGATGGGACGTACGGTCGACCAGCGTTTGCAGGCCGAGTACCTGCAGACCATCGTCAACGAAAGCGAGCGCCTTACGCGGTTGCTGAACAACGTGCTGGACTTCGCCAAGATCGAGCAGGGCAAGAAAGCCTATCGCCTGGAGCCGGCTTCGTTGGCCGACGTGCTGCGGGCCGCGGCGCGCGCCATGGATTATCCCCTGGCCCAGCAGGGGTTCGCGCTGCGGGTCCAGGTGGACGACGGCCTGCCCTCGATCCGGGCCGATGCCGATGCCTTGCAGCAGGCCATCCTGAACCTTCTCACCAATGCCATGAAGTATTCCGGGCAGAGCCGTGAGATCGACCTGCGGCTGCGAACAGAGAACGGTTGCGCCGTGATCGAGGTGACCGACCGCGGCGTGGGAATCGCTCCCGAAGAACAGGAGCGCATCTTTGAGAAGTTTTATCGGGCGCCGACCCCGGAGAACGGGCTGATTCCCGGAGCCGGGCTGGGACTCGCCTTGGCGGAGCACATTGCCGCCGCTCACGGCGGGCGCGTGGCGGTGCGCAGCGCTCCGGGACAGGGCAGCACGTTTACGATCCGCCTGCCCCTGGAGAAGCAGTCATGAGCCGCATCCTGGTTGTGGAAGATGACCCCGCCATCCTGCGCGGCCTTGCGGACAACCTCAAGTTCGAATCCTACGAGGTGCTGACCGCCGGCGATGGAGAGGCGGCGTTTCGCCTGCTGCAAGAGGCGAAGCCCGACCTGCTGATTCTCGACCTGATGCTGCCCAGGATGAGCGGTTACGAACTGTGCCGCAAGGCGCGCAGTGAAGGCATAACTACGCCAATCCTGATGCTGACGGCGCGCGGGGAGGAAGCCGACCGGGTGCTGGGGCTCGACCTCGGCGCCGATGACTACGTTGCGAAACCCTTCTCGGTGCGCGAGCTGCTGGCGCGGGTGCGGGCCATCTTGCGCCGGGGCGCAGGCCCGCCCAAGCCCGTGCCAGACAACTTGCGCTTTGACGACGTGGTGGTGGACTTCCGCCGTTACGAAGCCCGCAAAGGCGAAACGACCCTGGAGATGACCCGCAAGGAATTTGGCGTGCTGCGCCTGCTGGCCGCGCGGGCGGGTGAAGTGGTATCGCGGGAGGAGTTGCTCAACGAAGTGTGGGGCTACGAGAACTATCCCAGCACCCGCACCGTGGACAACCACATCGCCTCGCTGCGGAGCAAGGTCGAGGAGGATCCGGCGCAGCCCCGCCGCCTGCTGACGGTTCACGGCGTGGGCTACAAGCTGCTGCTGTGAAAATTCCCGCGGCGTCCCGCCGCCACAATGTAGCGCCGGCGTCCCGCCGGTAATCGTCCTCCGGTCGCCCACCGGTTACCGGCGAGCCCGAATTCGGGCGAGACGCCCGATGTCACTTACTTTTCGCTGCGGGGAGGTAAAGCCGCGAAGCGGCGCATGAAAGTAGCCCGGCCTTTCAAGGCCGGGTAACGGCAGATAGGACAATAAGTCGCGAAGCGACGGCTGAGGTTGGCGTCATCCCGTCGCTTCGCGACTCACAAAAGCAAGTGACATTGGGCGAGACGCCGGCGCTACAACGGGCGCGCGGGACGCGCGCTGGGGCATCGCTCTCGTTGCATTTTCATGACAAAGGCCAGACAGTTCTCGCGAAAGAAAATTGCGACAAAATTGCTCACTCGCCAGCATTCCGTGACACATCCGCGCCGCCGAACGGTTAGTCTCCGCGCTGAGCCTGGAAATCCCCGGGCAGCCCGAATGCGGGCGAGGAGGACGACGATGAAGCGAGCATTTACATTGGCAATTGCGGTCTTGCTTTGCGCTTTCAGCGCCGGAGTGGTGTTTAGCCAGAGCGGCCACGACCTGTTCCAGCAGGCGCTGGCCAAGGAACGGGCCGACGGAAACCTGGAGGAGGCCATCAAGCTCTACCAGCGGATTGTTCGCGAATTCGCAAAAGATCGAGCGTTGTCGGCCAGGGCGCTGGTGCAAATCGGCCAGTGCTACGAAAAGCTGGGCAACGCCGAAGCGCGCAAGGCCTACGAGCGCGTGGTGCGGGACTTTGCGGATCAAGCCGAGCCGGTTCGCGTGGCTCGCGAGCGAATCGCCGCGCTGCAATCCGGCGGCGCCAATGCCGGCCGCACCGAGATGAGGCTCCGGCGCGTATGGGCAGCCGGCTTAGTGGACTTCGGCAGGGTCTCGTCCGACGGTCGCTTCCTATCCTTCACCGACTGGGAGAACGACGACAGTCTCACCATCCATGATTTCGCCACCGGCGAGAACCGGCGACTCACCGGGAAGGGCACCACGGCGGCCTCGTCGCGATCCAACGGAAGATCGGTGCTCTCTCCAGACAGCAAGCAGATTGCTTACGACTGTTACAACGAAGATGGCTTTGAGGACTTGCGGATCATCGGGGTCGATGGTTCCGAGCCGCGGCTGCTGTACTCGAACAGGGAGCAGGTCAGGCGCATCGAGCCCGCGGCGTGGTCTCCGGACGGCAGGTACATCCTCGCCGGCTTTCTGAAGAAGGACGATACCTGGGAGATGACACTGGTCGCGGTGGGCGATGGCTCAGTGCGGCCCCTGAAGCCACTGGACAGGTACGCGGCGCAACGCGCACGGTTTTCTCCCGATGGCCGTTACATCGCCTACGATACGCGGGGTGACATTTTCCTGCTCGAGACCGGAACAGGCCGGGAACTGCCCCTGGTTCAGCACCCGGCGAACGAGTACCTGCTCGACTGGACTCCTGACAGCAGAATACTGTTTAGCAGCGACCGTTCGGGAACACGGGATGCCTGGCTCATTGGTGTTTCTGACGGAAAACCACAGGGCTCGCCTGAGCTGGTCCAGAAGGATGTGGGGCGCAGCAATCCGCTCGGCTTCACCCGCGCGGGTGCTTGCTATTACGGGACCTACGCCGGGGCGCACGAGGTCTACACTGCCGAGATCGATCTGGCGAGCGGCAAGCTGGTCTCCCCGCCGCAACCTGCGTCCCGGCGCTGGGTCGGTATCAGCCGGACCCCAGACTGGTCTCCCGACGGCAAGTTCCTCGCGTACCTCCGGGGGGGCCAGATCGTCATCCGCTCCGCGGAAACCGGAGAGGAACGCGAACTCAAACCGAAGGCGAGGTCCCTCAGGGGGCTGGCCCTGCGCTGGGCGCCTGATGGCAAGTTTCTCGTTGTGCCGGGGATCGACAATGAGGGAAGGCGGGGCCTCATGCATGTGGATGTGCAAACCGGGGATGCCACCCTCCTTGTGCCGCTCCTGGAGCGCGACACCTATTTCCCACGTTTCGATTGCTCCCCAGACGGGAAGACCATCTTCTACGTGAGTCAGGATGCGCCGGAGGGGAACGACCGCACCCTGTTCGCCTGGGATCTCCAGACCCGGCGGGAGACTGCGCTGGTCCGAAGGAGATCGCTGGGTTCCTTCTCGGTTTCACCCGATGGGCGGTGGCTGGTGCTTACGGCCTGGGGCGAGCCAACAAACTCGCAGGTCCTGTTCATCATGCCTACGGCCGGCGGCGACCTGCGCGAGCTCGTCAGGATCGACACCGAGGAGTCCAACGGGCGGGTGACGCCTCTTTGGACACCGGATGGCCGCTGGGTGATCTTCGCGAAGGGCGCCCGAGGAAAGCCGACAAGGGACGTCCAGCTCTGGCGCATCCCCGCCGAAGGCGGAGAGCCTACGCGGCTCGATGTGACCATCGACAACCTGTGGCGGCTGCGCCTGCACCCGGACGGGCGCCGCATCGCCTTCGACACCTCGGGAGGCAAGGCCGAGGTCTGGGTGCTGGAGAACTTCCTGCCCGCGCTCAAGGCCGCTGGAAAGCAGTGATCAGTGATGAGTGACAGGCGGCAAGTGACAAGCAAGCAAGGTTCTTCGCTTGTCGCGTGTCACTCTCTATCCCGGGCCCGAGGCCGCGGCTGAAAAGCGCATGCTGTCGCTTCGCGACGCCCGTCCATCCGGCATCTGGTTCTTCAGCGGGGCATTAAGGGACAAGCGCGCCTCGCCCCCAGTTGCGTGTTGCCCGCCAAAAGAGCATTCTTATACCGTTCGTTGTGGCCAACAGGGCTCCGATTTGATGCAAGGAGAGATGCCATGACGGAAAAAGAACCACATCCAAATGAAACGCCGCTCGAATCTTGGAAGGAGATTGCCGCTTACCTGAAGCGCGATGTCCGGACGGTCAAGCGCTGGGAGAAATCCGAAGACCTGCCCGTGCACCGGCAACTGCACCAGTCGCGGAGCAGCGTCTATTGCTACCCGAGGGAACTGGATGCCTGGCGGGCGCGGCGTCGGCCGCCTGTCGAAAAGCCAGGGATCCTGTTCTGGCGCCCGCTCCGCGCGGCCGCCCTGGGCGTGGTGTTGTTGCTGTCTCTGGTCTCGGCCGGCAGCCGCCCCACTCACAGCGTCGCCGCGGAACGCCCTGGTCAGCCAGACGAACTGGTGACGCGAAAAATCTGGACCGGGAATTTCTATGGCTCGCCCTCGCTTGACGGACGTTTCCTGACTTTTGTGGATTGGAGCACCGGCGATCTTGCCCTGCGGGACCTTTCTACCGGTGAAGATCGCCGGATCACAAAGAAGGGCGGGTGGCCTCACACCGGGGAGTTCGCCAGCACTTCCATAATATCGCCCGACGGCAAGCGGGTTGTTTACGAATGGTACCGTAAGGCATCCAAAGAGGTGCGAATCTGCGACCTCGATGGGTCCAACGACCGGATTCTTTATCACGACGACCAGGTGGCATCTGCCGATCCCTATGAGTGGTCGAGAGACAGCAGATACATCTTGGCGTCGTTAAAACGGAAGGATAAAGTCCGCCAGATCGCGCTGATTTCGGTTGCTGACGGTTCCGCGCGGGTCGTGAAGACGCTGGGCTCGCGCGCTGGCGGCAGATTGAGTCTTTCTCCGGACGGACGCTATATCGCTCACAGTTTCTTCCCCAAGGAGGGTCCTTCACAGTGCGATATCTACCTGCTGGCAGCCGATGGAAGCTGGGAGGCTGTCCTAGTGGAGCACCCGGCCGAGGACCAGGTATTCGGGTGGACGCCGGACGGGAAGGGCATCCTGTTTGGCAGGGAGCGCTCGGGGACGTGGGACGCCTGGCTGGTTCCCGTTGCCGACGGCAAAGCGCAGGGTCCGCCGGTGCTGGTAAAGCACAACATCGGATCCATCCATCCCATGGGCTTTACTCAGAAGGGAGCATTCTTCTATGGGTCATCGACGTCGCTGAGCGATATCTACGTTGCGACCATCGATCCGGCCGCCGGTAAGTTGCTGGCTCCGCCGAAGCCTGCCACCCAGCACTCTGTTTTCACCTACTCGAGCTCGGCCTGGTCGCCCGATGGGCGCTACCTGGCCTACGTCCTGCAAGAGGGGCCGCACCAGCAGCGGAAGTTCGGGATTCGATCTATGGAAACCGGGCAGGAGCGACAATTGCCGGCGAATCTGGCCCGGTTGTTTACCCACCGCTTCCAGTGGTCGCCGGATGGGCGCTCGCTCGCGGTCGCCGGCCACGACCGGAAGAACAACCGCCACGCCATCTACCAGGTTGACGCTCAGACGGGCGAGCTCACACCGCTGGTGGAGAAGCGTGGGGAGGAGTACCTGGCCCAGCCCGAGTGGTTCCCGGACGGGAAAGCGATCGTCTATTACCGCAGCCATCCCCAGGCCATCGTGAAACGCGATCTCCAGACCGGAGGGGAGAAGGAAATACTCCCAGAGAGGGAAATGCTCTCCGGAGCAGGATTCTTCTCATGGGACCTCTCGCCCGACAGACGTCAACTGGCCTTCCTGTCAATAACCGGCAAAGATTTGCCGCGGGCATGCGTGCTAAAGGTCGTCTCTGTTGCCGGTGGCGCTGCGCGTGAACTGTTCCGTGTCCCGGAGCCGGAATTCCTCTCCGAGGTGGTGTGGACACCCGACGGCCGACACCTGCTGTTCTTCCGCGGCGCCGACCGCAATGAAAAGGTCGCTGTCGCCGACAATCAACTGGACATGACGAAGGAACTGTGGCGAATCCCCGCCGATGGCGGGCAAGCTCAGCGGATCGACTTGCCGGTCAATAAACTTCGTTGGCTGAGCATTCACCCTGATGGGCGACGGATCGCCTTCACGGCGGGCAGCGGAATCACCGAAATCTGGACCCTCGAGAACTTCCTGCCTGCGCCCAAAGCCGCCAAGCAGTGACAAGTGATGAGTGACAAGTGACAAGTGACAGGCAAGCAAGGTTCTTCGCTCGTCACTTGTCACTCTCTATCTAGTCGGCATTCTCTTCGCGGTTTATAATCAGGGCGGAATTCCTATCTCGCAAGGAGCCAGCCGATGCCCCTCCGGGAGTGGTCGCGATCTGCCCGCCACCCCATGGCTTTGTTCCTGGCGGTGACCCTCGTCCCCGGCATCGTGCTGGGCGGGCTGGGTTGGCGCCTGTTTCGCGCGGACCAGGCGCTGGAGAGCCGGCGCATTCAGGCCCGCCTCGAGACTGCCGCCGAGGCAATTGCCGCGGCGCTGGATCGGCGCCTCGTTGAATACGAGGAGCGGTTGAGCACACTGACTGGCGCGCCAGATCACCAGGCCAAGACCTCCGCGTCCAAACTGGGCATCCAGGCCGGTGAGGACGCCCTGGTGGTTGTCTTCGATCCCGACGGGGTGGAAGCCTACCAGGGCGGCCGCCTCCTCTACTATCCATCGCTTCCCGCAGGAAAGGAACCGGCAGAGAGCCTTTTCGCGGCCGGTGAGGCGATGGAACTCCAGCGTAATGATCCCGCGGGGGCGGCCGCGGCTTTCCGAGAGCTTGCGCGCTCTCTAAATCCCGGTATCCGGGCGGGTGCGCTGCTGCGCCTGGCACGGAATCTTCGCAAAACCGGAAAGCCCGAGATGGCGCTGACGGTGTACAGCGAGCTCGCTGGAATGGGCACGGCAACCATCCGGGGAATTCCCGCGGAGCTTCTGGCGCGCCAGGCGCGCTGCAGCCTGCTCGAGGAGATGGCGCGTGGTTCGGAAATGAACCGGGAAGCACGGACGCTTTATTCCGACCTGCAGAATGGCCGTTGGATGCTCCTGCGCACGGCCTACAAGTTTCACTCGGAAGAAGCACGCAGACGGCTCAAACCGGATCCGGGGCTTCAAGGCGAACAGGTCCGGGAGGGGGAGCGGCTGGCACTGGCCGAAGGGGTGGAGTCGCTGTGGGACGTATGGCAGGGTCTGCGAAAGGGCGAGGGCGAGCCGTCCGGGCGGCGAGGTCTTTGGCTGGCCGGCCGCTTCGTGTCGCTGCTTTGGCGGAGCCAATCGGATCGCATGGCCGCCCTGGTGATGGGGCCACGCTTCGTGGAGGGCCAGGGGCTCGAGCGAATCCAACCCCTGGCCCTGCGTCACGGCGTGGGAGTGATGTTAAGCGATGCCGAAGGGCACGCTGTTGGCACGCCGATGCGAGGCGCTCGAAGCCAACAGGTTGTCCGCAGCCCCGCCGAAACGCGCCTGCCGTGGACGCTGCGCGTGGCCAGCCTGGACCCGGTGGCCGACGTTGCCGAAATTGCCGCTCGCCGCCGAATTCTGCTGGCCGGTTTCGCCGTCATGGCCATGGTCATCCTGGCGGGCGCCTACTTTATGGCCCGGGCCATGAGCCGGGAGTTAGAGGCGGCCCGCTTGAAGTCCGACTTCGTCGCGGCCGTCTCGCACGAGTTCCGCACCCCGCTGGCAGCAATGTGCCAGATTGCGGAATTGTTTGCGGATGAGCGCGTCCCGGAGGCCGAGCAACGGCGCCAATATTACGGTTTGCTGGTCCGCGAAACACGCCGCCTCAGGCGCCTGGTGGAGAACCTGCTCGACTTCGCGCGCATGGAGGGCGGCGCCAAGGAATATGGTCTGGAGGCGCTCGATGCCGCCGCCGTGGTCCAAGATGTCGTTTCGGAATTTCAGGAAGAGGCCGCGGCGCGTGGGTATGGCATTGAACTAAGCATCGAGGACGCTGGTATGATCGTGCAGGCCGACGGGGAGGCCCTGCGCCGCGCTTTATGGAACCTGCTCGACAATGCCGTGAAGTACTCCCCGGATTGCCGCACCGTATGGGTGGAAGTGGCGCGGGAGAGCAACCAGTGCAGGATTCTGGTTCGCGACCGGGGGCTCGGCGTTTCCGCTGAGGAACAGAAGCGCATTTTCGAGAAATTCGCCCGCGGCCCCAGCTCCAAGACGGCGGGGGTCAAAGGCACCGGCATCGGCTTGTCGATGGTCGATCACATTGTTCGGGCCCACCGGGGAAAAGTCAGACTGGAGAGCGAACTGGGACGCGGCAGCGCATTTGTGATCTTGCTGCCGCTCGGCTAGAAGCTGTCAGCTATCAGCTCTCAGCTAAGGCCCTGGCTGTTTAGCTGAGAGCTGATAGCTGAAAACTGACAGCTTTCCGACAGGAGGGACTATGGCGCGCATCCTGGTGGTAGAGGACGAACCGGCCCTCTCGATCTGTCTGGCCAACGATCTGAAGCTTGAAGGCTACGAAGTCGAAGTGGTCGGAGATGGCGAAACGGCGATCGAGAAAGGCCAGGAGCCGAAGTTTGACCTGATCCTGCTCGATGTCATGCTGCCGCGCAAGGACGGTTTCGAGGTCTGCCGCGAACTGCGCCGGGCGGGAGTCCGCACGCCCATCATCCTGCTGACGGCCAGAACGCAGGAAGCGGAGAAAGTGCTGGGCCTGGAACTGGGCGCGGACGACTATGTCACCAAGCCTTTCAGCCCGCGCGAGCTGCGGGCGCGCATCAAGGCCGCGCTGCGCCGCACGGCCGCAGTTGTGCCGCGGACTTACCAGTTCGGCGATGTAGAAGTGGATTTTCAACGGTGCCAAGTGCGCCGCCGCGGCAAAGCGGTGGAAGTGACTCCCTTGGAATTGAAACTTCTGGAGGCTTTCGTGCGCTCGCCCGGCCGCACCCTGACGCGCGCACAACTCCTGGACCAGGTCTGGGGGCCGGGCACGTTCATCACCGATCGCGTGGTGGACAATCACATTACCCGCCTGCGGAAAAAGATTGAAGCGACCCCCGGCGAGCCTCGCTACCTGGTTAGTGTCCGGGGCATTGGGTATCGCTTCGACGGCTGACGGATCGGCCTCCGCTCGCTGTTACACAAACGGTACGGAATTGACACAATCCCGCCTTCGGCCCGATACAGGCGGCTGGTACGGTGGTGGCGAACAAAAGGAGGTTCCGTATGACCAACCAAAAACGCCTCACCACAATTCTTATTGCGTCTCTTTTGGCTCTGTTCGCGGCGAGCCTGCCGGGAGTCAACCAAAAGAACGATCAAGCCGAGATGCTGCTCCAGCGCGCCCAGCAGAAAGAGCTGGTCGACGGCCAACCGGAGGCAGCTATCCAGATTTACAAGGACGTCCTGTCGCGCTACGCGAAGAACCGCGCCGTGGTTGCCAAGGCGCTGGTCGCTATGGGCCAGTGCTACGAAAAACTGGGCGAAACCCAAGCGCAAGAAGCGCGCAAGGCGTACGAAAGGGTAGTGCGTGAATACGCCGATCAACCCGAGCTGGCGGCGCAGGCCCGCACCCGGCTGGCGGCTCTGGGGCAGCAGCCGCCCACCGTCACGGCCCGCCAGGTTTGGGCCGGGCCTGGCGTGAATACCTCTGGCCAGCCCTCCCGCGACGGCGCCTACCTGACTTTCCGGGATTCGGGAAGCGAGGACCTGGCGGTCCGCGACCTCGCCACGGGGCAAACGCGACAGCTT
>Ga0315289_10015429_pt1 | contig 10605 bp, 8 predicted proteins | sample YL17G11_40_MG_FD_203452 | JGI IMG/M metagenome (GOLD analysis project Ga0315289, IMG submission 203452) | Sediment microbial communities from Yellowstone Lake, YNP, Wyoming, USA - YL17G11_40 | ecosystem: Environmental > Aquatic > Freshwater > Lake > Sediment | place: USA: Wyoming | collected...
TCACCAACGGACATCTACCATGCTGGTCAAAAAGACCAACAGGTAACAAAGACGAAAGAGTATGTATTTCAGTTGTCCGAACAAAAAAGAAAATTAATATGAAATTAAAGGAGGTTTGGCATGGCACGCGCGCGGGAAAAGGCAATTTCCATTATCAAAGAATTGCCTAAAGATTCGAGCTTGGAAACAATAATTGACAAGTTGCGTTTTGTTGAAATGGTGGAGAAAGGGATGGAGGATTTGGAAAGTGGGAAGGTAATGCCGGAAGAAGAAGCTAAAAATGTTTTAGCAAAATGGCATACCGCCAAGGGCTGAACGCATAATGATAACTATTTTAAATTTTAAGTTGTCCTATGGATCCTGCGGATAATTTTGCATTTTTCGTTTTGAATTTTTAATTTGATAGAATATGAAGAAATTGATTTTATTCGTCATTTCATCATTCGTCATCCTTTTTGTAGTGAGCGTAGCGAATCTACATTGCGCTTCAGTTGATGAGTTGAAGGAAAAAGTAGATAGCCTTTTTATAAAAGCCGGCGGTGGATTGGAGAAATACAGAGATTTGGCAGAGCCCTCCAAGAAGGCTTTGATCGAGATGGGAAAGGACGCCGTCCCATATCTTTTAGACAAATTGAGCACTCAGGATGCCAGAGAGATGTGGACATTGATTGAAATACTGGGTAAAATCGGTGAGCCTGCGGTTGTGCCTTTGATCGACTCCCTGAAAAGCAAAAGCAAGGACGTAGTCAAACTCGCCTCCCGCATCTTAGGGGATATAAAAGACAAAAGAGCGGTTCCTCCTTTGATTGAGCTTCTGGACAAAGAGGATTTTAATACTCGGGGTTATGCTTGTGAGTCTTTAGGCAAAATCGGAGATACCACTGCGTTTACACAACTATCCTTTTGCCTAAAAGATTCAGTAGAGGTAGTCAGGAAAAGTGCGGCGGTGGCTTTAGGAAAAATTAAAGATACGCGGGCGATTCCCTGTTTGATTGAGGGACTATCCGATCCGCATTTCAGCGTGCGTATGACCTCCGCATCGGCTTTAGTAGAGACAGGAGAGCCATCTGTTAAGCCTTTAATTGAGCTATTGAACAATCCTCAGACGGGGCGTATGCCGACCGATACAATTGCAGTTTATCTGGTAATAGAGTCTTTAGGCAAACTGAAAGACAAGCGTGCGGTAAATCCACTTTTGATAGAATTGGAAAGCAATGATTGGACTACCAGAGCTTTTGTAGTTATGGCTTTAGGAGAAATTGGCGACAAAAAAGCAATCAAAGCTATTCGGAATTTGAAAAAAATCGAAACCCATCCGTTCGTTTTAAAGAAAATAGAAGAAATTTTGAATAAGATAGAGAGATAATTACTTGTGGCTGAGAATCTTGCCCTGCCATGAAATTAGTCAGAGAACCCATACCCCTGACCAACATTGGGGACCATATAGGAGTCATTCAGCTTTCAATTCTTTCAACAGTCTCTGGGCATCTTTTATCTGGTTTGGATCGTCCCCTCCAATCTTGAGGAAATTTTCAAGGGTAGGGATAGCCTGGTCTTTCTTTCCCAACCGCTGATAAATCAATGCTAACTCGTAATATGCTGGAGCAAATTCCGGATTGTATTGTAAGGCTAACTCGAACTCGGTTATTGCCTGTTTCCACATACCCTTGTCCTCATAAATTTCCCCCAGCAGATGGTGAGGAAAATAGTCGTTATCCCTTAAGGCGATGGATAACTTGTAATCGTTCTCAGCTTTGTCCAAAAGTCCGAAAGCGTAATATATCATCCCCCGGTTACACAGAGTATTAGCGGTGTCAGCCCCGTAGGATAAAGCTTTTTCAAGCTCCTGGAGAGCCTGGGTGTATTTTCCCTGTTGTCTATATAGTGCTCCCAGGTTGCTGTAAGCATCAGCCAACTTGGGGTCATAGGTTAAGGCAAGTTTGTATTCTTTAATGGCACTGGAGATATCTCCTTTCTCGCCATAAGCGAACCCCAGATTAAAATAAGACCAAGCCACTCCCAGATCCTGATAACCCGGGATATGGAGATTTAGGGGTATTGCAATAAGAACCAGAATAAAAAGATATTTTCCAACTGCCGAAAATCTCTTTTCCTTTATTTTAACGAAAAACCAGTTCAAGGCGTAAGCTGAAAAGATAAAAAGAAAGGGAAGAACTTGAACCCGAAAACGTGCGGTGACAAAAAACAAAATAACGCTCAACATGTAGACGAATATGAACGACAACAACACTAAGGTGTTTTTGAATTGTTTAGACGATAGTATCATCCCTAACAAAGCCAAAGGGCACATTATCCCGAAGGGGAAGAAGATTATAAATCTCCAAATCAATCCTTTCAAAACCCCACCCCTTTTAGCGAAGAAATAAATATCCTGGTTATTGGATAGTTCGTTTCCATTCCAGAAGAGGACCAATTTTTTCATCATCAAGCGCAGGAAATCAAAAGGATGCTCTTTTACAAACTTCATTCCCAATCCATACCAGAACCCGGAGACTTGGGATGGCTTCAATTTCTTATGCGTGGATTCTTCAGCTATTTTTATGGCGTCATCATGCAGTCCCCACCAGGTGCCTCTGGCACCCGGGAGGAAGGCGGAGACCCCATCAGATTGAGGATTATTCCCTATGTAAAAATTCATCCCTCCCTGTGAGGCGATCAGCACAAAATCCTTCCCCTTAACATAATTTCTTAAGGTTACAGGTGATATAATTAAGATCGCCCCGAAGGCGAAGCAAACAGCATAAAGCAGGGATTTTCTGTTTATGGTGAGCGAGGCGAATCCATATGTTTGAGCCTTGGTATGAACCTTACGGTTCATACGTTCGGTTTTCACGATTTCTGTGCCCGGAGGGAAGTAAAATAAGATCCAGAAGAAAAAAGCTACTCCCACCAACAAGATATTAGGTCGAGCCAGAGCAGAAAGACCCAGAAGCCCTCCGCAGGCAATCAACCTTCCATAAGAAGGCTTTGCTTTTGCCGAAAGCAAAGCCAAAACCAAAACTAAATCTAAAAAGACGCTCAAACCCTCAAGCAAAAGGTCCCCCTCAAAATAGATCAAGATCCCGTAAAGAGAAGCAATTACTCCAGCAATTCTTCCCACCCTGGGGTTGAATATCTTTTTCCCTATCAAGTAAACCAACACACAGCTTAAGGACCCGATGATGAATTGAATCAGCCTGGCCATATAGAAGCTGTGCCCGAAGATTTTATAGACCAAAGCCAAAAAGTAAGGATAAAGGGGAGCTCTGAAAAAGACTCCTTTTTCAAAATCCTGTCCCTTTAGGATCGTTTGCGCCCACTGATCGTGATATTGGGCATCCAGCAGTGGCACGTCAAAAAGGGGAGAGCTTTTTATCTGGTTCAAATAGATGAACCGGACGAGCAAGGCAAATATAAATAACCCCAGAATGAAGTATGATTCCTTTTGCACGGATTTGTTCATCTGAAAATCCCAACTTAACCGCCAGGTCGAATCCCTTTCGAATTAGGGTCATTCGCGCCCTTTACTTTTTTAAATTAACCTCGCATCGGGAAAAAGTCAAGTGGTTCTGATTCTGGACATTCCCCAGAATTTTGAACGATGAAGGTCTAAGTAGAGGTGCGAGCAAGCGCATATGTGAAATATCATGTGGATAGAAGTTCCCTTGGGATTTTATGCTGGCTAAATTAAACTGACGAACTTTCAAGAGGCGAAGCTATTGTATAGTAAGGGGACGTACTCCTTAGAAGGAGGGGGGTTGGTAGCCGTCCATATGGACGGAGTGCCTTCCCTTTTATCTTGACTTTTAACCGTAAATCCATGATATTTTTGACATGCAAGTGAGCTGTGGCGGGTTGGTCTGCCACAAAATTGGTCAGGGGAAGGGTTTCACCTGACCCACATTGAATACCCCTAACCGGCATGAAGTCTGCTTATGCAAAAGGCGATCTATTTTATCTCTGATGCTCATCTGGGAGCAGAAGAAAAAGAGAAGGAGAAGATAAAAGAAGAAAGGCTCTTCTCTTTCTTGGATAAAATAAAAGAGGATGGGGAATCTCTATATATTTTGGGGGACATGTTTGAATTCTGGTTCGAATATAAAAACCTTATGCCCAAGGATCATTTCAAAATCTTAAGCCAATTGAGAAACGTGGTTAGCTCTGGGATAAAATTAAGTTATGTGGTGGGAAATCATGATTTCTGGTTGGGAGATTTTTTGACCGAGCAGATCGGCATAAGGATTTTCAAGGACCCGATAGAGGCAAATCATCAAGGGAGGAAACTCTTTATAGCTCACGGTGATGGACTGGCTAAAAAAGATTGGGGATACAGATTCTTAAAGAAGATACTAAGAAACAAAGTAAATATCTTTTTTTATAGACAACTCCCTCCTGATCTAAGTTATCCTTTGGCGAAATTTGTGGCAAAAAAAAGCAGAGTCCAAGCGGACCAGAGGGAGGCAAGCTATTTAGAGGACTACAAAAACTTTGCTTACGAAAAAATCAAGCAAGGTTTTGATGCCGTGATTTTAGCCCATACTCACATACCTACTTTAGAAAACCTAAGGGATGGTTCCCTAACCCCGACCCGGGGAGGAATATATTTAAACATCGGGGATTGGTTCAAGCATTTCACCTATGGGAAATTAGTAGAAGGGAAGTTTTATTTAGAAAAATTCGTATGAATGTGCGTCCCGCAATTTGCGGGACGAGCTTCCTATTTGTGTAGGAGGTGAGCTTACATCTTTTTTGTGCAACGACTCAACCTTTGGGAAATTGAACCGGATAAAATTTAGCTAAAGAAAAAAGGAAAACTGATTATAACAGATCAAAGGGAAAAGGGGGTCATGCGTATAATCTTTTGAGAGGCAATAGGATGGCTTCAAGTTTGTTTTGATTTTGCGGCTTAGCCGGGTATGTAAAAAAAGTAAAAAAGGGCAAGAAATGACTTGACAAGGAAGAATTTATAATTAAATTACAAGTGTGAACAAGAAAATTGGGTCTGTTCACACAAGAAAGTCTGTCCTCTTTGTTTTTAAAGAACGATAACAAACTATTCTCAGTCGAGGTTTACTGAGATGAAAAATTCTAACCCTTCTCTTTAATCCTTAAAAGGAGGCGAATTTGATATGAAACGCCCAAATCCAAAAGTTTCTTTCCATCCGGGATTTTTTGTGTGGAAGAGAATTTTGACTCTGGCGGTGTTTTGTTGCATTTTGGTTTTCTTCAGCTTGGTTTATGCCTCGGGACCGGGTCGTTATGACGCTTCAGTAGGGGAACATCCTTGGGATGAGTGTTCTCAAAATCAGCAGCAACCACCAAAACCTCCGGGGATATCCAGTGTCATAATGTTTCCAAGTGCGAGTTTTGATAAGTGGATCATCATTGGTTTCCCCCAGGTCAAAAACGAAGATAATAAAAAGAGCCAGGTTCAAAATCATTCTTCGGACAAAAATTGGGGCAGATTTTTCATGTTCTTTTAATTGCGCATTAAGTAGCCCATAAAAATGGATAGCCCGGATAGAAGGATCAATAATATTGAATCTTTAGTCGCCAAGCGGGACTGCGAAAAGGCGAAAGCGGAGTTAGAGAAGCTGAAGAAGGGAAAGGGAGGGCTCTCCGTAGACGAAGGGGAGTTCTATTATCTGGAGAGCCTGATCTTATATGGTTCGACTCAATATCAGGAGGCTTTGGAAAAGGCGAGAAAGGCTTACGAGCTTCTTAAATATACATCCAGACACAGAAATATTGCCCAAGTGCAACACCTCTTGGGCAATATTTTTATCGCCTTAGGAAATCTAAAGCAGGCGGAGGTCGAGATCAGGGATGCTTTGGCTTCTTACCGCAGGGTGGGGGATGAGCTGGGGATGGCCAATGGGCAAAATAAACTGGCTCAAATATTCTTCATCAAATCTGAATATGATCGAGCCATCGAGTCCTTAAACGAAGCCACAGATCACGCCAGAAACACAAGAAATCACGCCTCCCTGGTGGCACTCCTTTTAGGCAACCTGGGGAGAGTCTATCTTCTTTTAGGTGATTGGACCAAAGCCCAGAAGTATTTCCAGGATAGCATCAAACAAAATGAAATAATCAAAAACCAGCCCAGCATCTGCCGAAATTTACTCTCCCTCGGATATATAGCTCAATTACAGAGAGAATTCAAACAAGCGCATGATTTTTACCAGAAGGCGTATCGGATCATTGAGAAGGATGATCTAAAAAGGGAAAGAGCCATTTATCATGAATATCTTGGGGAATTGGCTTTAGATCAAAAAAACTTAGATGAGGCTTTTCAGTATGTTTCCCAAGCCATTCAGATGGGAGAGGAGTTCGCCCCCCAGAGCAGTTTAGTCTGCCAATCCTATCGTATCTTAGCCCAGCTTCAACTCGATGCCCGTAAGCTTAATCTGGCTGAGAGCTTTTGCCAGAAATCTTTGGAGGTCTCGAAATCGTTAAGTGAAAAATTGGAGGAAGGGATAATTTATCGGATTCTGGGTGAAATTTATGCTCTGAGGAACAATAAAAAAATCTCCTCAGACTATTTTAGTTTAAGCATTAGTTATCTGGAAAAGATCGGGAGTAAATTTGAATTAGCAAAAACCTATCTTGTCGCCGGGGATTCGGGCCTGTTGGAACCGCAAGATGCTTTGGACCTTCTAAAAAAAGCAAAAAAGATTTTCAAGGAGCTGAAGGTCGATTATTATCTGAGTTTGACCGATTTTGCTTTAGCCAAGGTGGAATTTGAAAGCGAAGCATACGATAGAAGCATCGAATTTTTGAACAGATCTGAAAACCTGCTTAAGAGTTTAAAAACTGACGACCCCAGAGCTGAGGAAAAATTAGCTGGAATCTCCAGTTTCCGTTTGAAGGTAGAAAAGACCCTTTCCGAAAAAAGCCTCTCCTTTGAAAACCAATATAATATTTTCAAAAGGTTCTTATCTGAAGTTGAATACAGGGGGATTCAGGATGGCGGGATAAACCAGGGTTTTGAGATTTTGGTAAAAAGGATTCAAGCTGACCGGGGCTTTGTCTTGTTAAAAGATGGAGGCAGTAAAGAGTTTTCGGTGGCTTCTGTTTTCAATCCTTCTGAAGATTTAAAAACCAGCCAGATCATGTCTCGCTTCGCCACGCTGGTCTCCGAGACTCACTCGGGCGGGGTTCATACCGCAGGTGAGCTTTTATCTTTGTCCAAACCCGTCATTTCCACCACGGGTGAATTTCCGCCAAAGGATGGATTTTCCGAAAACGGGATTAAAATCGGTAGTCTTTTGCTGATCCCCCTGAAAATAGGAGAAGAACTCAAAGGGATTTTGTATCTGAGCCGGGACAAAAACGGCGTTTTTACGAAATCCTTTGGACAAAATGAACTTAATCTGGCGGTAGCTTTTGCGGATATAATCGCTTTGCAATTGACCGAAATCCAAAATAAGAAATTGGAGGAGGAGAATCTAAGGTTAAAGGAGCAGTTAAAGGAGAAGTCTGCCTTCTCCAACATCATCACGCAAAACTCCGAGATGCTGGAGCTTTTGTGGAAGCTTTCTTGTGTGAAGGAGACCAATCTTTCCATCCTTTTGGAAGGTGAAACCGGAACCGGGAAGGATCTGATCGCAAAGGCTATTCATTATAACAGCAATCGGAAGAACAAAAAGTTTGTGGCGGTCAACTGTGCCGCTTTCCCTGAGACTCTTTTGGAAAACGAGCTTTTCGGGCACAAAAAAGGTGCCTATACCGGCGCTTCACAGGACAAGAATGGACTTTTGGAGGAGGCGAGCGGAGGGACTTTGTATTTAGATGAGGCAACCGGAATCAGCCTCACCACTCAGATAAAGCTTTTAAGGGCTCTGGAGGACAAAGAGATCACCCGCCTGGGTGAGACCAACCCAAAAAAGATCGACATCCGGGTTATTTCTTCTACCAGCCAAGAGGTGAAAGATCAGATTGAAAAAGGGCTTTTCCGTAAAGATCTATTTTTCCGCTTGAACACCATTCATGTTAAGCTCCCTCCTTTAAGACAAAGGAAGGAGGATATTCCTCTTCTAATCCATCATTTCATTGAAACCCATTCACCAGAGGGTGAATCGGGATTTTCTAAACTTTCTCCCGCCATAATGGAATTGTTCACCAGCTACGATTGGCCCGGCAACATCAGGGAGCTGGAGAATGAGGTCAAAAGGCTGGTCGCTATCAAAGGAGGAGAGGCTGTGGTCGCCTCGGATATACTTTCGGAAAAATTTGGAACCAAAGAAGATGTGAATTTGCAGAACCTCTCCCTTTACCAGCGCGTAGCTTTATTGGAGAGACAACAGATCTTGAGGGCTTTGGTTGAGAATAACTGGATAAAGAAAGCCGCCGCTTCCTCCTTGCGTATCCCGGAATCTTCCTTAAGATTTAAAATCAAACAACACAAACTAAAAATACCGGAATAACACATAAGATTCGGAATTCAGGTTAACAAAATGCCGCCTTCCCTGCCTTCGGGTGATGTTCGATAGGTGGCATTTTTCATTTCTTCTACAGGTGTCAGATGCGTATGCATCCATACGAATGTCTGATCTAAACCGATAGAGTAGCAGAACGGGGCTCACCCTTAAGGGTTCTACCATTTCATTAAAAAGGAGAGATGTTAAATTCCATTATGTTATTTTATAAAGTTATATAAAAGTTGTTTTCAGGAGGAAAAAGGATGGGAGAAATAATTTTATTTGTCGCACTGGGTATCTGTGTTCTTTGGAGTGCTTGTGACAATACCATCGTTGAACCTCCCGTTAACGTGGTGAAAGGGACCGTTATTGACAGCCAAACTCTTGTCCCAATCGATAGTGCGTGGGTGGATAATGATACCTTAGCACCATATAGGGTATTCACCGACTCCCTTGGAAACTACCAGATGTCGGTAGGTCACACTGGAAGGCACTTCATATATTGTGGCAAAGATGCCTATGTTACAAGGAAGAAAGAAATTGTTTTTACTGGAAATGGGATAACTGCCACGATTAATTTCCAGCTGGTTGCGAAATCTAACCACTAATTCACCCTTTCAATTTCTCCAATCTTCTCGCAGTGGACTGCGGTTTGTGTAATCCTTTGTCAAATAAGACATTAGGAAATTCCCGAGAAAATAGGATTAAGTTTTGTGACGCAAATTTCTGCGGTAAAGGAGCTGTTGAAGTTTTCTCTTACTTTTTGTTCTATCAAATATCTTATGGAGGGACAAGGACTTGGAGACTTTGGCAGACTTTGGATTTGCCTTGCCAAAAACGGCATGAATTTTGTTGTATAATTATTTGTCATTCCCTTTCTTCACTTCTAAACTCCCTGGCTTTGTCCGCTGACTCTGAGGGCAAGCGGACAAAGCTTTTTTTATGGTTCTTCTCCGAATTAGTTGCTAATAGGCGAATGGATTGGGATATGCATACATACGAGTATAGGCGTTCAATTTGCCATAAAGCACAAAATTCCGTCTTTTTCTACCTCTCCCCTTGTTCCCCTTCAGGGTGAATCCCTCTCCACAAGTGAGGGTGGGTCACAATTTCGATTTTGGTAGCCGCCCCGCTAAGCGGGGCGAAATCAAGATGTTGAATTCCAATGACTTGCGTCCATGTGGACGGCTACAACTTCAAAACATGATTATGACACATTCTCAAAGGGGAGAGGTGTGCGTATTTCAACGTCAAGCTAATCGTCTGGTGTCCCAACAGCCCCCTCTTCTTCAATATGATGCCTTATATCTTTCCCCTGTGCTAAATATATAACATCTTCGGCTATGTTTGTGGCATGATCTCCGATCCTTTCCAGGTGCCTGGAGACAAGGATCAGCTCTAAAGCCCTAGGTATGGTCGATTGATCACTGAGCATAAAGGTCAAAAGTTCACGGAAGATCTGATCTTTTAGCCCATCGATTTCGTCATCCCGGGTCAATACAGAGCGAGCCAATTCTACGTTCCTGCTTATGAAGGCATCTAAAGTATCTTTAACCATCTTTTGAGTCATATCCGCCATACGAGGTATATCGATCAAAGGCTTGAGCTGAGGCTGTTTGATCAAAACCGCAGCCCGCTGGGTGATATTTATTGCCAGATCCCCGATCCTCTCCAGCTCGCTGTTGATTTTCATGGCTGAGGTGATGAACCTTAAATCTGTTGCCATCGGCTGTCTTAAGGCTAAAAGCTTCAAACAGAGTTCATCGATCTCTATTTGTAGATGATTTACTTTCACCTCAGCCTCATTCACCTCTTTGAATAAAGACTCATCCCTTTCAGTAAGGGATTTTACTGCCTTATAGATCATCGACTCAGCCAGGCTTGCCATAAATAAAAGCTTTTCTTTAAGTAAGCTCAGCTCCTCATCGAAATGCCTGTGAATCTCCATCTTTTTCCTTTCTAAATTTTTTATCCGAACCGACCGGTTACATAATCTTCGGTCTTTTTATCTTTAGGGTTAGTGAATATATTGGAGGTCTCATCAAACTCCACCATCTCGCCCAAAAAGAAGAATCCAGTGAAGTCGGAGATTCGGGCCGCCTGCTGCATATTGTGAGTCACAATCACAATGGTATAGTTTTTCTTCAGGTCCTGTATTAGCTCTTCAATTTTTGCAGTGGAG
>Ga0315289_10015430_pt1 | contig 10605 bp, 6 predicted proteins | sample YL17G11_40_MG_FD_203452 | JGI IMG/M metagenome (GOLD analysis project Ga0315289, IMG submission 203452) | Sediment microbial communities from Yellowstone Lake, YNP, Wyoming, USA - YL17G11_40 | ecosystem: Environmental > Aquatic > Freshwater > Lake > Sediment | place: USA: Wyoming | collected...
AGCTTGAACCCTACTATGCTTAGAATTAAGAAGAGCTGTTCCCCCACCATGACCCGTCATATAGATGGTCAGTGCACCCACAGTCTCACCTAGTCCTGCCGCCAGACCAACCAACGCTGGATTTAATACCCCGCCTAAGGCAAACTGCACCGCCAGCATAGGAACAGGGATTAGAATAGTGGCACCACCGAGAATGCTAATGAGAAAAGCGCCCAGGTAGCCCCAAGCTTGAAGCGCTTGCACCTGCTGCCAAAAACGAACCACAGCCACTGCCATGGCTATAGTCAGGACTATGCCCAAAATCCCAAGGTAGTATGCACCTTTACTTGAGCCACCCGTCGGTTTAATCTGATTGCTAGTGGTTTCCACCCTCCCCCTTACTTAATAAATTAACCACCCCAGCAATATATAACCTTACTACTAGAGCAAAAATATGTCAAGCCAAAATCTGAGCGGGGGATGGGTGAGGCTCTCAGACTTTAGCAGTGGCTTTAGCTCCCGCTCTAGCGGTAAAGGTTAAGCCTTCCTCACTAAGGTCAACAATAATCGTATCCCCTTCGCTAAACTCTCCTCGCAGGAGTTTGGTTGAAAGAGGATTTTCTACATGGCGCTCAATGGCTCGTCTTAAGGGTCGTGCTCCATATATTGGGTCATAGCCTTCCTTAGCTAACCATGCTTTCGCCTTTTCCGTCACCTCTACCCCAAGCTTACGTTCCGCCAGGCGTTTCTGCAAATCTCTGACCATCAAATCAACAACGCTCTTAAGTTGCTCCTCAGTAAGCTCATGGAAAACTATAATCCCATCCAGCCGGTTGAGAAACTCAGGGCGGAAAGCTTTCTTCACCTCACCCATAACCTTTCCCTTCATGTCCTCATAACTTCGCTTCCGAGCCTTAGCCTCATCCTTGCTGGTAGCAAACCCGATAGCCGTCTCCCGCCTGATAAGCTCTACGCCTGCGTTACTAGTCATAATAACCACGGTGTTCTTAAAATCTACTGTCCGCCCATGACCATCGGTTAAACGCCCATCATCAAGGACTTGAAGCAGGGCATTAAATACCTCAGGATGTGCCTTTTCAATCTCATCCAGCAGAATTACTCGGTAAGGACGCCGCCGCACTGCCTCAGTAAGCTGTCCCCCCTCCTCAAAACCAACATAGCCTGGTGGAGCCCCAATAAGGCGGGATACCGTGTGCTTCTCCTGATACTCTGACATATCCAGACGCACCATAGCATTCTCATCATCAAACAAAAACCAGGCAAGGGTGCGAGCCAGCTCAGTCTTACCGACACCAGTGGGACCCAAGAACATAAAACTACCAATAGGACGCCTCGGGTCTTTGAGTCCAGACCGACTTCTCCGGATGGCTTCAGAAATGGCGGCGACTGCCTCTTCCTGGTTTACCAGCCTCTCGTGAAGTCGTCCCTCCATATGAAGCAGCTTCTCTGCCTCACCCTCTAACATCTGGGACACAGGGATACCTGTCCACTTAGAGATTAGCTGGGCAATATCCTCCTCATCGACCACCTCATCAATCTTCTCCTGCTGAAGCCACTTACTCTTAGCTTGGTTATACTCTTCTTCCAGACGCAACCTCTCACTCTTAAGCTGGGCAGCGTGCTCATAATCCTGGCGTTGCGAGGCAGCTTCTTCCTCGTTGGTTAAATGCTTAAGTCCCTGCTCCAAGGCTTTAACTTCCGGTGGCGCACTCTGGGTATCAATCCTAATCTTGCTTGCTGCCTCATCAATGAGGTCAATCGCCTTATCCGGCAGGTATCTGTCTGAAATATAGCGCTGACTTAACTTAGCCGCTGCCTCCAGTGCTTCATCGCTTATCTTGACCTTATGGTGCGCCTCATATCTGGGGCGAAGCCCGCGAAGCATCGCAATAGTCGCTTCAACACTTGGTTCAGCGATAAGTACCGGCTGAAGACGCCGCTCCAGAGCCTTGTCCTTCTCAATAAACTTGCGGTACTCATCAAGAGTGGTTGCGCCCACACACTGTAGTTCGCCATGAGCCAGTGCTGGCTTGAGCATATTACTGGCATCAATAGCTCCCTCCGCTGCCCCAGCCCCAACTACATTATGAATCTCATCAATGAACAGGATAATCTCACCCTTTGCCTGGCGAACCTCGTCAATCACCGATTTAAGCCGCTCCTCAAACTCGCCGCGAAATTTACTTCCGGCAACCAGTGCTCCCATATCCAGAGCTATTACCTTACGCCCTTTAAGTGAATCAGGAACATCATCAGCGACAATCTTCTGAGCCAGTCCCTCAGCAATAGCCGTTTTACCTACCCCAGCATCGCCGACAATCACCGGGTTATTCTTGGTACGCCGGGTAAGTACCTGCATCACCCGCTTAATCTCATCCTCCCGACCAATAACCGGGTCAAGTTTTCCTTGACGAGCCATCTCAGTCAGGTCCCGACCGTACTTTTCCAGGGAGCGATACTTGCTTTCCGCTCTGGCATCAGTAACCCGGTGTCCGCCACGGATTTCCTGAAGGGCACGATATACCTTCTCCTGGTCAATGCCAAAGCGGCGAAGGATGCTAGCTGCCTCACCTCTCTCCTCCCCAGCCATGGCAATCAGGAGATGCTCAGTGCCAATAAACTCATCCTTAAGTCTATCAGCCTCATTACCAGCCCTCGTTATCAGTTGAGCGATGCGCGGCGTAGCATAAATCTGCCCCGTCTCATAAGCGACACGGGGGATTTTCTCCAGGGCGGCTTCTGTCTGCCGCCTCACGACCTCGACATCAGCACCAAGTTTGCTTAATATCTCACCAACCAGTCCATGCTCCTGCTGGAGAAGTGCTAGCAAGATATGCTCCACATCCCACTGGCTATGGTGATACTGACGAACCAGCTCCTGGGATAAAGCTAAAGCCTCCTGTGCCTGTTCAGTAAATCTCTCCTGCCTCATAAATCACTCACCTCCCCTCAACCTTTTCAGCTCCGCCTCTATCTCCTCCATTTGATGTTGAAGCTCGCTCATACGCTGTGCCATATGCAAAATAACCTCTACCCCCGCCAGGTTAACCCCAAGGTCGTCCATCAGGGTCTTCACCCGGCGAAGCTGAGCTATATCCCTCTCTGAATATAGCCGAAGATTACCCTGAGAGCGAGACGGCTCTATTATGCCAATCCTCTCATAATAGCGCAACGTATAAGTTTTTACCCCCAGCATCCTAGCAGCTACACTTATAACATAACAGGGTTCAGTCTCATCAAAATTCATAGTAACCTCACCTCTTACTATTTTGGTCGGAGTTCGCTAATCCGCTTAAATAGCTCCTTTTCCTTAGCAGACAAGCTGGTTGGTAATACCACATTTACCTTAGCCAACAGGTCACCACGGGAGGAATTGCCAAGATGGGGCATACCCTGCCCCGCCAGACGAAAGGTACGCCCGTTTTGAGTCTCAGGCGGAATCTTCAGTGCCAGTTTACCTTTAATAGTAGGTATCTGAACCTCGCCACCCAGCACCGCCACCGTTAACGAAACCGCTACCTCTACATGTAAGTCGTCACCTGTACGCTGAAACAGCGAGTGTGGCTTAACCGTTATCACTAGGTAAAGGTCTCCACTAGGTCCACCATAGCCTGGTTTCCCTTTGCCAGCAAAACGTACCCGAGACCCATCATCCACCCCGGGTGGAATCTTTACCTCAATCCGCTTTAAACGGGCCACCACCCCTGAACCACGACACGCCGAGCAGGGCAATTTCTGTATCCGACCAGTCCCCTGGCAGGCAGAACAAGGTTCCTCAACCCCAAGACTCAGGGTGCGAGCCGTCCCATGATAGGCTTCCTCCAAAGTTACCTCCACCGGATGCTCTATATCCTGACCCCGTCTCGGCCGAGCTTGACGGCGAGAAGTTCTGGAACCAAAACCTTGAAGCAGGTCATCAAACAAGCCGCCCAGGTCATCCCCAGCAAAGTGAAACTTGGTGCCACCACCCTGGCTAGAATCTGAGAACGGTGTCTGCTGCCGCGCTGCCTGGGCAAACTGGTCAGCATACTGCCACTGGTCACCAAACTGGTCGTACTTGCGTCGTTTCTCTTTATCGGACAGTACCTCATAAGCCTCGTTTATCTGCTTAAACTTTGCCTCTGCCGACTTATCGCCAGGATTAACATCAGGGTGATACTTACGCGCCAGCTTGCGATAAGCTTGCTTTATCTCCCGCTCACTGGCATCTCTGCTAACTCCTAATATGTCATAATAATTCTTTCCAGCCATCCCGCACCTCAATGCTTCAAAATTATTATAAATCATCTTTATTCCTAATGTCAATATTCTTTGCGAGAAATCTTAATAAAAAATTATTATATTACTTGACAAACTAATGTAAACATGCTATATTATAACTTGTGGTTGAGAGAGCGGCAAAAGCTTAAAAGGAGGCGGATTATGGACATTATAAGATGGGAACCAACCAGAGAAATAGTGAGCCTGAGGCAGGCTTTTGGGCAAAAATATCCAGAAACTGGTTTAATATCCGGGCAGTGGCTCCCCAGATCACTCTCCCCTGATAGTGATAAAAATACAAAGTATTTTCTACGCCATTTAGCACATCGGTCTCTTGATGCATACAACTTCTATCCAGAAGCGAACGAATAGGAACTTCGATTATTTCCTCAACCTCCTCCCCATCCACCTTGAGCTGATGTGGCCAGGGAATAAGTCCAACAAAAGGAGTTACAATATAATTAGATACCACCGTAGCCATGTCGTCCAGCTCCCCTAATATTTCAACCTCGTCAGCCATCAAGCCTATTTCTTCAGCACACTCGCGCAAGGCAGTGTCAACCAGCGTCTTGTCCCCTTTCTGATAGGCTCCTCCGGGAAAGGATATCTCGCCTTTATGCTCCTTAACCTTGCTGGTCCGCTTGGTAAATAATAGGTAAGGCTGCCCCTGTTTACAATAGATAGGCACAAGCACTGCCGCCGCCACCCTGCCAGTATCAATAATACGCTGCTTCTGCCTGCAGGAGAGAACTTGCTGCAATTGTTGCTTCACAGCTTTTATAGTAGCACCACCCCCTTTAGCAATACAACAAAAAGCAAAAACTTGACAACTAATATTAGGCTGGCTATAATAAAGAAAAACTCGCTCTCCACCCTACCAAGACAAAGCTAACTGGAGATTTTTCCGTAATATTTAACGATTATAGTTTTTTAATTATAATAGGGTGGAAAGGGGAATCCCCAAAAGACTAAAGGCTGTTTATTACTAGAAGTCCAAAGTGGGTTGCCAGAGAAACCTCAGCTATGTCAAAGTATCTTTTTATTACAGGTGGCGTTGTTAGCTCAGTAGGCAAGGGCGTTACTGCTGCCTCTATTGGCACCATTCTGAAGAGTCGCCAAATCACTGTGTCTGCTCAGAAGCTAGACCCTTATCTTAATGTTGACCCGGGTACAATGTCACCCTATCAGCATGGTGAGGTATTTGTTACTCAGGATGGTGCCGAGACCGACCTTGATTTGGGCAACTACGAACGTTTCATGGATGTCAATCTTACTACTGAGTCCAGCGTAACCTCAGGACAAATCTATAGCGCCGTTATTGCCAAGGAGAGGAGGGGAGACTTCCTGGGCGGCACCATCCAAGTAGTGCCCCATGTTATTAATGAGATAAAGGAACGCTTTAAGAAATTAGCACAGAAATCGCAGGCTGAGGTAGTTATTGTTGAGGTGGGTGGCACTGTGGGCGATATTGAGGGGCAACCTTTCCTTGAGGCTATCAGGCAGATGAGAAACGATGTCGGGCGCGATAATGTGCTCTATATTCATGTTACTTTCCTCCCCTATCTCACCTCGACACAGGAGGTGAAGACCAAGCCTACTCAGCATAGCGTTAACGAGCTCAGGCGCATTGGTATACAGCCGGATATTATCATATGCCGTAGTGACTACCCCATATCGGAGGGAATAAGGGATAAAATATCCCTGTTTTGTGATGTTGACCACAAGGCGGTTATCTCTCTGCCCACCGTATCCACCATTTATGAGGTACCGCTTTTATTAGAGGAAGCAGGACTAGGACAACTAATCGTGGACAAATTCGGGCTTAACGCCCGCCATAAAGACATGAGCCAGTGGCAGGAACTGGTCAGACGCCTTAAAGCACCCCACGAGTCAGTTAATATTGCCCTGGTAGGCAAATATGTGGAATTAAAGGATTCTTACTTTTCAGTTCGTGAGGCACTCCGTCATGCTGCTCTATACCATAACCGAGACATAAATCTGCTTTGGGTTCCCTCCGAGTCTTTAGAAATTGACAGCAGTGATGCTCAATTGCGCTCAGCCCAGGGCATCATAGTCCCTGGAGGCTTTGGCGTTAGAGGGATAGAAGGTATGATAAAGGTAGCAACCTATGCCCGGGAGAACACAATTCCCTACCTCGGGTTATGCCTCGGGATGCAGGTCATGGTAATTGAGTTCGCTCGTTATGCTCTAGGCTCAACCGAGCCAAACTCCACCGAGCTTGATGCCTGCACCCCCTACCCTGTAATTGACCTCCTCCCCGAACAGAAAGGGATAGAGAATAAGGGAGGCACCATGCGCCTGGGTAACTACCCCTGCAAACTGGTTGAGGGCACCCATGCCGCCCGTGCCTACGGGCAGAGCCTGATATACGAGCGCCATAGACACCGCTTTGAATTTAATAATCAATTTCGCACCCAGCTAGAGGAGGCAGGAATGGTTTATAGCGGACTATCCCCAGATGGTAGGCTGGTTGAAATCTGCGAGCTAGACAACCACCCGTGGATGGTAAGCTGCCAGTTTCACCCCGAATTTGGTTCTCGCCCTAATAATCCCCACCCCCTGTTCCGTGATTTTATTGGGGTAGCCAAGGATGTATTACGCGAAGGGGCTCAACCAGCGCTGCCCCTTTCCGCTTAAACTTAATATAAAGGATGAAAATGTACTATGGACATTAGCGAACTAGAAAACAAAACCAAGGATGAATTGATTGAGCAAGCCAAGGAGATGGGTCTCTCCGGCTATACTGACCTCAAGAAGCAGGAGCTCATCACGTCACTGCTCAAGGCAAATGCCGAACAACAGGGCTATGTCTTCTGTGGCGGCATCCTAGAGATTATGGGGGACGGCTATGGCTTTCTCCGACAGAAGACTCTGCTGCCCTCCTCAACTGACATATATGTTTCCCAGTCTCAGATTCGCCGCTTTGGTCTGCGCACTGGTGATATGGTTGCCGGTCAGGGCAGACCACCTAAAAATAGCGAGAAATACTACAGCCTGCTCCGGGTAGAGACCATTAACGATATTAACCCGGAACTGGCCAAAAACCGGCCCTCCTTCGGTTCACTCACTCCCACCTTCCCCAATAAATTGATAAACCTTGAGACCGCACCCAACAACCTGTCCACCCGACTGATAAACCTCATTGCCCCTATTGGTCGAGGGCAACGAGGCTTAATTGTCTCGCCACCCAAAGCCGGTAAGACGATGCTGCTCAAATCCATCGCCAATGCCGCTACCACCAATTACAGCGATATCCACCTTATGGTATGCCTTATTGGCGAGCGCCCGGAAGAGGTAACTGATATGAAACAGTCAATCAAGGGTGAGGTGATAAGCGCCACCTTTGACGAGCCGGTAGAAGACCACACCCGTGTCGCCGAGCTGGCACTGGAGAGAGCTAAGCGAATGGTAGAAAGTGGCAAGGATGTGTTCATCCTTCTTGATGGCATTACCCGCCTTACCCGCTCATACAATCTATCGGTGCCCCCCAGTGGGCGCACGCTGTCTGGTGGCATTGACCCCGCCGCCCTTTACCCCCCCAAGCACTTCTTTGGTGCCGCGCGCAATACGCTTGAGGGAGGCAGCCTTACCATCATTGCCACCTGTCTCGTTGATACCGGCAGCCGCATGGATGAGCTCATCTATGAGGAATTCAAGGGAACCGGCAATATGGAGATACACCTCGACCGCCGACTCGCCGAGCGGCGGATTTTCCCGTCCATGAATATTCAGCGCAGCAGCACCAGGCGAGAAGAGCTGCTTCTGGATGAAAATGACCTTAAGCAGGTATGGCTGCTCCGGCGCATGGTAGCCATGATTTCTGATGACTCGCCCAACTTCACCGATGTCACGGAGCGAGTCTTAGACCGCCTGGCAAAGACCAAGTCCAACGCCGAGTTCCTGGCTAACCTCAGCCGGGAGCTATAGCCCCCTTTTGTTTTATAGGGTTTTGGCTTCAAATTATTAATTCTAATTTTGGGGAAACAATTCGAGGCTAATTAGCTTCGGGGAATTGTTTTTAATGTTATGTAAAGGGGAAGAGGAATTTTTATAAGAGAGGGGCTTCGCCCCTCTTTTAAATCTCTCTCTCCCTTCTTCTCTACAAGATAGCACAACACCAAGGGCGTTTAAGAGGGGCATTAGCCTCCTCTTCTAAAACCGTTCCCCCTTGGAAAAGGGGGATAAAGGGGGATTTCAAATCCCTCTATCTCCCTTTACAAAAGGGAGAAGTTCGGTAAGGAGAGGGGGATTAAGGGGGTGAGGTTGATAAATAACACAGGACTTGACAAATAAAACAGTATTATGTTATATTGATTATAGCCAAACGGCGAAAAATTTGAATGGACTCCTATTCAGGGTCTTGACAAATAAATATTTTGTGCTATAGTATTTGTGTACCTACCGCGAGGGTAGAGTATATATTATTGAAAGGGGGTGATGCCATGGTGAGAGCCCGAAAGGGAGCGCATAATTATAAACCAAATTTCTGCATATAGCCTTGTCTCCACAAAAACAAAGGAAATCAGGTTATATGTTTATATTTGTGGAGACAGGATACCTTTAAAGGAGGAATACTAAAAGTCGATGAAAACAAAAATATTTAATCTATCTGGAGCGGTCCTGGCATTAGTGATGGTTCTCAGCCTTCTGGGCGCCTTCCTGCCAGTCAACCCAGTAGCGGCACAGGCTCCAGCTGGACCGGGTACTACACCCAACCAGTGGCAGGGGGTAAGTCTTCCCACTGCCGACACCTGGAACCGGCGTGCTGCTGATGTGGGTGACTTTGCCGTGGCTGGCGATGGCAAGACCATCTATGCTTGCGATACCCAGACCGCCGGTGTCCTCTATTCAGATACCAAAGGCGTGCGGTGGACACTGCTTGTGCCTCCAGCCTGGACTGCCCCGCCAAGGCTCATTGCCGTGGCTCCCGACAACCCGCAATCCATCGCGGTAGTTGACTCAAGTATCAACGCAGCTCCCGTTGCTGATGGCACGGTCTGGATTTCCAACAATGGCGGCACTACCTGGGCACAACTTAACCCTGTCGCTGGCATAGCTACCAGCATCATAACGGGTATTGCCATTGGACCTTCTCGCTCAGGCACCATCCTGGGCAGAGATTATGCAGTATCAGTAGCTGATACTGCCGCTACGGTCTTTGGCGGTGACGTCTGGTTCCAGGGTCTGAATACCGCCTGGCAAAGCTGCGCTGTGGCAGGCGCATTTCCTGCCAACACCTATGACTTTACCTCAGTAGCGATGAGCCCGGGATTCCTGGGCGACCGCTGTCTTGTCGCCGTTGGTTCTGATGCCGCTGCCGGCGGCACGGCTGAAGCTGCCGGTTCTGCTGCTGGTGATACTCACCTGTTCATCATCAAGACATCAGATGTCGCCCCGGTGGCACAGCTGGTAATCCCACCGAATATCGTGCGGCTTGATACCACCACTACCGACTCCCCACCCAATGTGGGTGCTGCTACTGCCGGTATTGTTGCTTCCGATATTGCACTACCCGCTGACTTTGACCCGACCACCGTTGCCGGGACTAGGGTCTGGGTTAGCTGGACATCTACTCCGCTTCTGGGTGTAATCCTCTGTGGTGATGACGTCTATCGCGCTGACAACACCACAGTAAGGAAGCTGCAGACTGGTGCCGGAAACGGCATCTGGAGCATCGCTTACGCCGGGACTATTGCTGGCGGTGTCCTGATTGCCGGTGAAAACGCAGTTACTGCCGTCAACACCGTGCTGGTATGGCACACCGAAGACCCCAATGTAGCTCAACCGAGCTGGGCAGCCACTACCAAGGCACCAACCGGGCGAACTAACTGCGTCGTCGGCATTGACGCCGCTAATCCAAAACTATGCTATGCCGGTACTACTGGCGTTGAGAGCGCCTTCTCTGTATCAGAGAATGGTGCCCTTTCCTTCAATGGACGCTCGCTGATAAACACCGAGATTGACCTCATTCATGATGTCATACTTTCACCTGATGGGGTATGGGTGTTTGCGGCAACGAGCGATAACCTTGCTGTCGTCACCACCGGTAGTGCTAGCGATGTTGAGAGCCTGTGGAAGAGCAAGACGCCAACCTCAGGCAATAGCTGGGAGCGGATAAACATTTCCCCGAATGGTATTGACTGGGGCAACGTTATTGGTGGCTCCATTATCCGTCTCAGCCCGGAGTTTGGCACTGATAGCACTCTTTACTGGATTGACCGGGGTGCCGCCACCGTAGGCGGTATCCAGAGGTCAGTTGACGGTGGCAATGTTTTCCGCGCAAGCACCGCACCGGCAGCTCCTGCTGATGTGGCTGTGGAAAAC
>Ga0315289_10015431_pt1 | contig 10605 bp, 16 predicted proteins | sample YL17G11_40_MG_FD_203452 | JGI IMG/M metagenome (GOLD analysis project Ga0315289, IMG submission 203452) | Sediment microbial communities from Yellowstone Lake, YNP, Wyoming, USA - YL17G11_40 | ecosystem: Environmental > Aquatic > Freshwater > Lake > Sediment | place: USA: Wyoming | collected...
AACACAAGTAAGCAGTGACCCTTCAGAAGATCGGGAAGACTCAGATAAGATTCCCATCTGAATGATCTATTTGCGTTGTTCTTGGAGAAGCGCGCTTAAGCTTAGATGGAGAATCTAGCGCGCGCGAACCGTCGTCGTCTGTCGTTTCGTCGTCGTCCCGTCGTCCGTCGTCGTTACAGTAAATTTGTGTGTGTGTCTCTTGGTGCGGCCGGCTGAATTTGAACCACATAGTGGAAGAGCAACCGCTCTAGATGCTTCTCGCCCCTAAGTGGTGACTCCTAGTGCTTTCTTTTCCTCTTCGTTGAGGAAGGTCAGTTCAGCGAATCGTCTTCTTACGGCTTCTCGGACGAAGTCGCTTGCGTCTATTCCTTTTGCTTCGCTGATTTTGCGGAGTAGCTCAGCATCTCGTTTTGAGAGTCGAAAAGCGAAAGTTTCACTCAAATCGTTTGACACTGAGGCCACAGTGTAATGCACTGTGCTGCATGCTCTTATCTATTCTGAACACGAGAGCGACAGTTGATCAGGCGGATGCATCCGTAGCCTTCTATCCGGCGCTTCGGCGCTGTCCCTAACGTGGGTGTGATTATGACAAAACATCATCTGTGGCACAGCGGAGTCAGAGATCCTCCTACTCCTCTGATTGGAATTCTGATGACTGTTCCCATTCAGGAGAAGAATCACCGCGGCCACCAGTCGCGAGAAGAACACAACCAGGTCAGAGAGTTCAAGGCCAGACGCAGATTTGAAGCGCCTGCGGCACGACAAGAGCGCAAACGGATCTTCGGCTACTACGAAGACAAAACCGGCAGAACCTTCACGAAGGCGCAAATTAAAAGATTTGTCGACCAAATCAGACAGGGCCACGTTCCAACCGATGCGATTGACAAGGACTCCTTGGTCTATCATACTCCAGAATCGCAGAAAGACATGATTGACAGTATAGGTGAAGTCTACATTCCGAAGCATGCTTCGTATCCGGCGCTCGGCATAGGAGAAGGCGAAGTTATTCGCGACCCCAAGATCCCCTTTGAGCACCCAGTTTTGAAGTGAAAGAGCCTGATCCTCAAGGTCAGACTCCACTTCTCAAAGTGATTTTGAAATGAGTGAAGAAGAAAAGATCAACGGAGAATATGTTGCAAAGATACATGAAATGGTGCAAGCCTACGATGCTCTCGACAAAGAATGCGCTGAACTCCGAGAGAAAAGGGGGGAAAATGGAGAGACTATCTGCGACGGAATTGGTGTCAAATGCGTTGTCAACTGTGGGATCGGTCTCAGGAAGGATCGACTGCTGAAGTCTCTAGAGACGGTTGTCAAAGAAATGCCAGCCACACCCATTCCGCTCGAAAGTCCTATGCTTCACATGGAGCCAGAGCCAGAGAAACCGAAAGAGAAGCGTTGCCCCTCCTGCGGAGTGAAAGCAGCGAGACCGGACAGCAAGTACTGCGACTATTGCGGTGACGAATTTTGAACGAAGACGAGAAACGGCAGGCTATGCTAGGGATGCTGGGGATTTGGCTATTCTTAGTAGCACTTGCCATAATCCTCTGCGGTCGCTCAGTTCATAGCGGGCTGTCAGTCCTACTCGGTTTTCCGTCCGTACTCATGGTGAAGAATTTGGGTAAGAGACCAAAGTATCATGTGGCCAGTGAGCCTCATCAACCGTCCAAGCAGGAGGTCCTCTACAAGATCGCGCAAGACATCAGCCACGTCAGTGACATGCAGGGAATTCTAGCTCTAGTGTTCAGCGTAGCTCTAACAGGTGCAATCATCTACACTCTTGTCAAAGCTACAAGCACAGAAGCCATGACGGGAATCATTCAGATCCTCGTGCCAATCGTGACAATGATTATCGGCTTCTACTTTGGCAAGAAGGGACGCGAAGAAGCCGCAGGCTAAAACCTTCCCGAAAACCCCCGGAGTTTCGCAGATTTCGCGGTGTAGCAATGAGCCTAGTCTACCGCATAGCCAGCTTTGCGAGAGAAAAGGTAGACGAGGTTCTCGACGCGCATCTCGAGCTTCTCTCGGTTGTCGTTTGCACCATTATCTGGTCCATCTGCTATGGATGGATTGAAGCCAACGCCATCGGCCCCTTCCAGACCCTCTACTTCGACAAGTACGGCCATACACCCTGGTGGCTGAACCTCGTCTGGTTGAATCATCTTGGTTTCTATCAACTGATCTTCTTCATCATGTCGAGCACAATCACCTTCAGCTTCTGTCTTCTCAAGGTGCATCGAATGTGGCGCCACAAGAAGAGATACTTCGCATTCACCGCGCTTGGCGCGTTTCCGTTCTCCTGGATGATTGAAGACATCAGCTATTTTGTCTACGTAGATACCAAACTCGATCGTCTAGGACCTGACAGTTGGACGAACTGGTTCTTCGGTGGCTTCACAGCTGGCCGCTTGTGGATTCCAACCTGGTGGATCCTCACAATAATTCTCTCTTTCTCATTGTTCTTTCTCGCCTACCGCTCCGCGCTTTACAATCTGCTTCTCGAAAGAGAAGTGGAACGCAAGCTCGCAACAGAAGAACCGGAACAGCCAGCCCTTGCGGAACAGCCAGAAGAGTTGGCTCCTGAACCATTGCCAACCATCCAGGAGCCAGCTCCCCCTTCACCTGAACCCGAAAAAGAAGAGCTCACGCCGGAACCTGAAACGCAGGAAGAAATCCGCAGACGATTACTCGTCAAGAAGGCTTTGGAGAATGCCTGACTGCATCTACCATTTCCAGTATCGAGGCAAAAACATCTGCCTCAGCGCACCAAGTATCTCGCCATGCGGTGCATGTCCACGCGCCTCAACTGTCTTGACTGGCTCCGGAGAATTCAAACCGGCCATGAAAGGCCGACTCAAGTTCTCCATCCAGGCATCTGAAGCGGTCCTGGCTACCCTAGCCAAGGATCCACGTCTCGAAGCCGTGAAGTCGGTTCCTCATATCGAGACTATGTATGCCACGGCGACCGAGGAAGACATAGTCGAGATGAAGATGGAGAACCAAGACAAGCTAGTCATATTCGCTAAAGCACTCCCATTTCGCAGCGTGAAATAGGAATGACACATGGAATCTGCAGACGTCTCCAAGTCACCCGCCTCTGGAGCCTAGGCTTCACCGGAAAAGGAATCCTGGTCGGCATTGTGGGGACTGGAATAGATCTCTCTCATCCAGATCTCGAGGGCAGGGTCGTTGCAACGAAAGACCTCAGCGGCCAGGGGATCTCAGACGATATTGGACACGACACCGCTATCGCAGGAATAATCGCCGCGAAAGGCGCAAAGAACTGGAGACTGAGAGGACTAGCATACGAAACGCAACTCGTCATCGCCAAGGTCACACAGTTTGATGGATCAGCCGAGGAAGATGTGCTGATCGATGCTCTCGAGTGGCTGGCAAGCCAGGGCGTTCAAGTCATCAATTTCAGCATTACTAGCGACTGCGTCACGGATGGCCGAGATCCCGTCTCGAGAGAAGTCAATTATCTCGTAGAGAAGCGAGGCATCGCAGTTGTCTGCGCGGCAGGCAACTACGGGCCGGCGCACTACACGATCGGGTCTCCGGGTGCAGCTGAACAAGCTATCACAGTCGGGTGCGTCAACAACCAAGACGTTTTGAGACTGGCCAGTTCGCGTGGTCCCACGTTGGATGGCCGTGTGAAGCCTGATGCTGTGGCGCCAGGTGAACGAATTCTCTGCCCGAGAGCTCACGACACCAGGTCCTGCGATATTCACAGTGACCTCTACGGATTCTTCGATCTCACTAGCATCGCCACGCCGCACGTGGCCGGGATCTATGCGCTACTCAGACAGGCCTTTCCGAAAGCCACTCCGCAACAACTCAAACAAGCAATCCTAGGATCGTGCGATCCCGCGTACATGCCTATCGTCTCGAGAATCTCGTCACTGCCAAGCGGGTCCTGGTATCGTATCCACGCTGCGTTGAAAAGATTCTTCTCCCGAAAGAAGTTTGACGAGAGACATTCCGTTGGCTACGGACGTGTGAACGCGTACCGAGCCTATCTCAAGCTTAAGGAATTGATGAATGTTGGGAAAACGTAGGTTTTGGCCGGCAAGCCTTCAGCCTCGCCACGGTGGAGTGGATGCTGTGCGCAAATATGCCACGGCTCTGCTTGTGGGTTCAGTGATAGCTGCCGTTCTTCTGCTCTCATTGCTTCGAGAGCCTCTGGCGAATGTTGTTGAAGTCCTCCTCCAGTCGAAACCTGTCCCGGTCAGCGCCGCAGTTCTACTCCTGCTGCTGATCATCTGCATCTTCAACATCTCCGTGTCCCTGTTCACCTTTGGCGCCTTGTTCCTGTTGAAAGACGCCTTGCGAGAAGTTGGAGAAAGGCTGCCGAGGAGAACGCGCGGAGGTGAAACCTGAATGCTTCCACTATTGATCGTAATCGTCATGATCATTGGAATAGCCATCATAGGTGGCGCCCTGTTCTCGCTTGTGATAGGCATCGTCATCCACATCGCCGTAAGAGTTTTGCTCCTGCTCATAGTACTGGCAGCTTGCCTGTGGGTTGGCGGGTGGGTTCTGACCCTCCTTGCCTGGTAAAGGCAACCCGCCCATAACCGTACGGTTCGATCCGATTGTGCTGCAATGGGTCAAAGCAGAGGCAGATCGACGTGGAATTCCCGTTGCTGGCTTAGTTCGGGCTGTTGTGGAAGGCTACGCACGAAAAAAAGAGGGTGACAGTCACCCTATTTTCTTGAGTGAAAAGGCTTTGGAAAGGGTTGCACACGTGAAATTTCTGCAAGCAATCAACCGTCTCAAGTTCATCATAGCGGGATCTGGGCTTGACATACCGGCTTTGCGCGAGAAGAAGCTCATAGAAGTCACTGAGATCATCGACCAGTTGAGCGCCTTAGCGGCCAGAGTCAAAGGAGTCGAGAACCGCCTCTATATCCATGATCGCATAGCCCGATTCTACCGAATCTGGGACATGATGGCAAAGAACGCTGAGTACGACGACATCAAACGCATGCTTGACGAAATGGAGGCAGAGGAAATTGTCAGGGTGGGCGACTCTCAGGAAACGAGCGATACGACTCAAGGAAAGCAGAGTGAAGCTAAACCAGTCGACAGCAAACCTCCTCAAGAAAACAAAGGATAATCCAGTCGCATTCGGCAAAAGATTCCTTGGCTTCACAGCTCTACCTTACCAAGAGAAAATTCTCACAGACAAATCGAAACGCATCGCAGTGCGCATGAGCCGTCAAGCAGGAAAGACCACAACTATCGCGGTTCGAGGAATCTGGTTCGCCGCAACGCACCCCAAAACGCTGTCCCTGATCGTGGCTCCTTCTCTTCGTCAATCAATGATTATGATGGATCGAGTCCAAGGCTTCCTCTATGGCATGAAACCTGACGAACGCAAAGCCATCGTTGGCAAGATGCAGCGAACTACGATCTGGTTCAGAAACGCCAGCCAAATGGTCGCATTGCCATGTTCACCTAACCTGCTGCGTGGGTACACGGCCCACCAAGTGCTGGCCGACGAGGCAGCCTTCTTTCGAGACGATGAAATCATTTTCTACAACATCTTGTACCCGATGCTGGCCACCACCAATGGCACGCTGATCGCATCCTCAACGCCCTGGGCGACGAAGTCCGTCTTCTATCAGATGTGCAAGGACCCGAAACTCGAGAAGATCTGGTCCCGGCACCACGTGACCTGGCGTGACGTTGTTGCTGCAGGTCTCATGACCCAGGAATTCATTGATGAGATGCGCACCGTCAGCCCACCGGAACGATTCATCCGAGAGTTCGAAGCCGAGTTCAGCGAAGACGTTGACGCATATCTGCCTCGAGACTTCATCGTCGCCTGCATCTGGACAGATGTATGGCATGATCTCAACCCACGCCAAATCTACTATCCGTTCGAGTCCACGCCGAGAGGCCGCTTCAGCGTTGGCATTGACCTTGGGGAGATTCAGGATCACTCCGTAGTCTCGGTTGTGGAGAGATGGAACAACCGAACTGGCCTGGTCCACTGCCACCAGTTCCCGCTGAAGACGCCATACGCCACTGTGATCGGCTACACGAAGGCGCTCTGCGACCGCTTCCAGGAAGTTCAGACGGTCCTCGTCGACGCCACTCGAGAGAGCTATGTTGTCAAGGACATGCAGGCAGCTGGAGTGACGCAGGTCAAGCCGGTTATCTTCAGCATGCAGTCGAAGATGGAGATGGCGAAATACTTCAAGGAGCAGATGCAGCTCAAGAACTTCGCCCTGCCCTACGATCCTGATGTCATCGCTGAATTGAACGTTGAGAAGTACGAGCTCACCAAAGACGGCAACGTGAAGTTCAATCACGATGAAGGCACCCACGACGATCGATTCTGGTCAATCGCCCTAGCCGTCTACGCATCTCGAGAAAGCGAGGCGCCAGCTTTCATTCCCATAAGGAGACGATAACATGGCCATCTTTCTCACAGAGTACCGGGATCGATACGGCCGTCGCTGGTGTGGCCCCAACATTCCAGCACCTAACAGAGCTGAAGCAGAGAGAACCTTGGACGCGCTACGAGACTCAGTTACCATTGCTGGCGTTCTTATCGAGACGATTGATTTTGAAACAGAAAAAAGAACGATCTATCCGGAGCCAGAAGAAGCGCACGGTGTTTAAGGAGTGCGTCATGTGTCGTCGCCTCGTTCCAGCGTGCGACATCCAGTATCTTGAGACTCAGATTCCGACTGGTCAATTCGTTCGCGCTCCGGTCTGCAAGCTCTGCATCGTTGACGAAGAGAAGACGCGTTTCTACATCCAGCAGCAGCTGAGGAAAAAGAAGTGACCAGATGCGAACGCTGCAAAGAGAGACGAGAACTCTACGAGATCACTCTGATCGTTTGTCATGAATGTCGAATCGAACTGGAGAAGTGGTTGAAACGCAGAAAGAAGAAAGAATGATATTCAGAATAGCTTCGCGCTTCTTCCCGTACACGGGAGGAAAACATTTCCTCGTCAAGAAGCTGCTGCCACTGATCCCTCCGCACCGCGTGTATGTGGAGGTGTTCGGAGGCTCAGCGGCTCTACTCTTCGCCAAGCAACCCAGCCAAGAAGAGGTCTACAACGACATCGACTCAAACCTTGTCAACGTGTTCATGGTTGTGAGAGATCGAGAGCATGAATTCCTGAAGCGTCTCGAGTGGCTTCCATACGCCAGAGAACTATACGCGCGATTCACGAAAGACCTAGACGAAGGCAAAATAGTAGATCCTCTCGAGCGGGCCGTAGCATTCTTCTACTGCATGAGGTCCTGCTTTGCTGGGCGGTTTGGGTCTGGATGGGCCTTCACCAGAAAGGGTCGCAGTCGAGCCAGTCGCTGGGCCAACCTTCCAGAATCTCTAGCTTCGATCGCGGAGAGGTTACGGAAGCTCGATATCGATCATCTGGATTTCAGGCAATGCATAAAGAACCGAGATGCTCCCGATGTGTTCTTTTTCCTCGACCCACCCTACCTCGATGTCAAGCAAGCCAACAAACTTGCAATGACTGAACAGGACCATGTGGATCTGGCCAACCTCTTGCTGTCAGTTCAGGGGAAATGGCTTCTCACATACGGCAACCATCCCCTGATCCGCAGACTCTACCGCAACCGAGGCTTTGTCGTTCAGACAGTCCGTTCCAGTATGGCCTCGCGAAAATGGGGACAAGGATTGCGCACAGGGAAAGGCGCACTGGTCAACCTCGTGATTCGCAACTATCGCTTGAGGCACCGCGTAGGTAAGCAGGTAGGTAGACAAGTAGGTAAGTAGTCTTTGAGCGAGAAAACAAGCTGGTTCAGCAGGCTGAGGTTTCGCATCGCAGGCATACCTCGGACTCCTTCCGGAGGATTCTTCGAAAGCATACTGCGAGGAAAACCCATCCCTGCTTTCAAGCGATTTCAGAAGCTACCAGGAAAACTTGCGGAAGCAGTGAAGGAGGCCACCTCTGAGAAAGGTCTCTTCGTCCCTGCTTTCAAGACGCGGCTAGGAGAGCAACCGCCACTCGCTCTTGGTAAGCTCGTAGACTACTACGCTAAGGATCCCCAGGTAATGGCCTCAGTTGACTACATGGGTGAACAGGTGGCGGGTGCGGGATTCTACACGATCTGCGCCTCCGGGTTTGAGGATGCAAAGAAACTCGTTGATGATTTCTGCGCGAAGGTGAACATGGACAACCTGATCATGCAGTCTTCGAAGGAAATTATCTTCGCCGGTAACACTTTCTGGGAGAACATTCTCGACACCGAAAAGAAACTCGTCAACTTGAAGCTTCTTCCTCTTTCATCAATCAAGCAAATTGATCGCGACAAATACGGTCGCCTACAACAGATCATTCAGCAGATAGGCACCGAGACGGTCACGTTCCTTCCTGGAGAGATCATTCACTTCTGTCTAAATCCCCTGGACGGTTCGGCTTGGGGAACAGGGATCCTGCACAGCCTCGCCTCCACACAAGTCATAGACGAGACAACCGCTAGACCGGCAATGCTCGACATCAAAGCCCGGCTAATGGATGACATCTGGAAAATCGTGCATCGCTACGCTGCGCCAAAACGACTCTGGAGTTTTCTAGGAGTCAGCGATGAGAAGCTACGAGACGAATACACCCCAACAATTCAGAATGCAGCTCCAGACGTAGACTTCGCCACGAACAAGGAAGTTGCTGTGAACTCACTGGATATTAATCCAGCTGCCCGTTTCGATGGCATGATAGAAAAAATTGACTCACAAGTGGTTCAAGGCCTTCAGACTCCGATGACTCGGCTTCTAACCACGCCTGGCTTCACCGAGGCCAGCAGCACCGTCGCTGATGACACCTCTCAACGCAAGATCATGTACCTGCAGCGGTTCATCGCCCGCATCATAGAAAAACAAGTCTTCGAAATCATTCTCACGCAGAACCAGACGGATCCCGTCGAGGCGGGGGTTCGAATCCGCTGGGGCATTCCTGACAAACCTGAAGTCAAAATGGAACACATCGTCCAACTGGCGCAGATCAGCGCCACATCCGGCGTCGAATACCTCACTCGAGACGAGGTGCGCAGCATGCTGTCGAAGTATGCAGGCTTCGAACTGCAACAGAAACCTGAGGAAAGCAAGGCCCCGGCAGCAGCGCCTGTCCATGAAGCGATTCTCCGCGAGGTCTGGGATGAGAACGAGAACAACGTTCGCTATCGAGTCCGAAACCCCGCAGGCTTCCAGGATGGTACGCTGCGCACGATCTGGCTAAGCCAGGATGAAGGGATCCGTGCGGTTGTGGGGCGACTGAAAGGCGAAGACAAGACTTCGATTCAGTCAATCCTCTTCTCAAAGGAGAAAGACTGGACCCTGGACAAGGCCCAGGCCTGGATCAAAGATCATCCGGATCTACAGGTGAGTGAAAGTGAATCTATTCGGGAAGCTTAAGTTTAGAATCACGAGTCTGGCAGAATCCTTCCGCTGGACTCCTCCGATCGAATTCTACAAGGCGGTTGAAGGCGGCCAAGGCAAGTTCTACAAGGTCCACGCTATCCACGTCACGACAACGGGTAACAGGGTCAAGTACACGGATGAAGAACTCAAGTGGGGAGCAAGATCTCTCGCAGAAAGACCACTCGGCATCAATCACATGAGAGAACTGCCATTTCCCCAGAACAGGACCATGGACGCCGAGTTTGAAGGCAACAGCGTCGAAGCCATCACCTATGTGGAGGACGAGGAAACCAATCGCCTCTACGAGTTGGGTAAGATCAAGAACGTCAGCATCGAAGCAAAGTTCCGAACCGCAGATGTCGGCGAGGTGCTTGTTCCTCGAGGAATCGTCTTTACACGCCTCGACTTTCTCACGGAAGGCGTCGCTCCCGGGGACCCGTTGACAGACATCAGACTGTGGGAGAGGAAGCTAAGCGAATCCCTCAGCGAGTCGGAGAGACAGCAGTACCTAGGTGCGGTTGTGGCTGAACTCAGAAGACGCGGCGTGAAAGTTTGAGTCGACGCAGTAGAAAGAAAGCTGAGAGAATCTATACTCGCCGCGCTCGAGAAGGACTCATTCGACCGAGTCCCGGAATACTTCACGGTAAAAGACCAATAGCGCGACCTGCAGTCAAATCTGAGAAAGCGGGAATTCTCAAGAAGATCAGGCGCTTCCTTGGAAGATTGCTCTGATCATCGGTATCATACCGTCATCATAGTTACTGAGACCACGCAAGTGGATCGATGAGTAACAGAAAATTCTTGAAAGGAGTTGATTGATTGAGTGAACAGACTCCTTCCTCAACTGCAACCCCAGCGGAGACTCCGACGGGTCTTGAGCAGGTTCCTACTCCGGATCTTCTTCGTTTGAAGGAGCAACTCGAGCCGGGCAAGGTTGAGGAAAAGAAGAAGGAGGTTAAGGAAGAATTGTCGAAGGAAGAAGCAGGAAAAGGGATCGTAGCAGGAGCCTCGCTCCAGGAAGCGATATCGCCCTGGCAGGCGCAGGTCGCCAACAAACTCAAAGAAGCTTTGACGACAACGGACGCAGCGAAAGCCATACCAATCATCTGGGGTCCACAGGTTGAGCTCGGAGCTCAGCCCAAGCGAGTCATGAGAACGCTCGGTATCGTTGACACCACTCTGCGCGGATCTCCAGGAAACA
>Ga0315289_10015432_pt1 | contig 10605 bp, 9 predicted proteins | sample YL17G11_40_MG_FD_203452 | JGI IMG/M metagenome (GOLD analysis project Ga0315289, IMG submission 203452) | Sediment microbial communities from Yellowstone Lake, YNP, Wyoming, USA - YL17G11_40 | ecosystem: Environmental > Aquatic > Freshwater > Lake > Sediment | place: USA: Wyoming | collected...
GATTTTAACTCCTCGTTTCTTGAGCGCCTCGATAATGATATCACCTTCTAAATCTTCAGAGATTTCTTTGATGTCTTTTATGGTAAACTCTTGAGAGATCTTTTGTATCAGCTCTGTCAATTTCTGAGAATCATCGGTTAACCGCCGTAATTTCGGGTAAAGAGATTCTTCAAGCAATGCCCGCGCCACTAACTCGTCGCTTACTGGTTTGTTGAATATTTTTCTTCTTTTTGCCTCAGCATCTGCACCAAATAGGTAGGGCATTTTAGAAAATGTTTGTTGAATCCTTTCTCCCCGTATCCCTAGAGCTTGAGAGAGGGTGGTGTGAGCAGCGCCGAGTCGCAGTAAAATTTTTATTTCCTTTTTGTTTTTCAATTGGGGCGATTTTTGAACAAACGGCTCCACTTGTTCCTCTATATTTTTTTTTATGAAAGCCTCTCTTTTTTCCGTTATTTCTGCAAATTCTTCGATAAAGCGATGCATTAATTCCAATGCTTCCCGAAACCCCCCTTGATTAAATTGGTCTAACGCTTCATCCTTTATTTCTAAAGATTTGTTATATCGGACATACAATTCGTGTTTTTCAGGAAGATCAATTATTAAAATCGGTTTTTCCGATTTATAGAGGATTTGCATTTCTTTAAAAACCTTTGACCTTTTTGAAATACCGTATTTTTTTGCCATAGAATTAGGAGTCATCTTGCCTTGCGAAATGTTTTGATAGACCTCAACATCTTCGTCGCTCCAGCCACAGACTTCCGGGATATAAACATCTGCTCTATCAAAAGCATCTTTTAAATTTTCCAAATCTTTTGCGGTTTCATGACCAGAAAAGAAGAATTCAAAGGAAATTTTCGGGGGTGGCTCTTTCCGTTCGGCCCATATTCGTTTTGATTCAAAATTTTCCATAGATTTACCCGATTAATTCATCAACACTCACATCAAGGGCTTTCGCAATCTTTTTGAGCGTATCAAGCGTTGGATTCTGGTTTCTACCAGCTTCAATTTTAATAATCGTATTATTGGCGACATCGGCTTTTGTGCCGTTTGGTGGGCATGGTGGGATTCGAACCCACATGGGATAAACCCACACGATTTTGAGTCGTGCGCGTAAGCCGTTCCGCCACATGCCCCGTTGGTATTGATAATACGAGAATTTTTGGTTAAAATCAATAAAATTTTTCGCAAAATATTATATCCCGCCGATGGCGGGATGCTCTTTGTTGTCTATGAACTTTTTGCGTTTTTGCTTAAAAATTCATACAATAAAGGCAATGGCTCGGGTAATTTCCATTTGCAATCAAAAAGGCGGGGTCGGGAAAACCACCACGGCGATTAATCTTTCTTCCTATCTTGCGACTATGGGCCGTCGCGCTCTTCTGGTTGATTTTGACCCACAGGCAAATGCCAGTTCTGCTTTGGGCTACGACCCTCTTAAAACCACCGTGAGCGTTTATCACGGTATTTTGGGAGAGGTTCTTCCGGAAGAAATCGTAAAGCCCTCTTTGCTTTATAATCTTCATTTAGTGCCGGCTGCGCCGCATCTGGCAGGCGCGCTCATAGAACTTGTTAATGTCCCGGGTCGGGAATATTTTTTGCGGAAATTTATAAATCATCTGCGGCACAAGTATGATTATGTTCTAATTGATTTGCCGCCGAGCTTGAGTTTGCTAACGGTAAACGGCCTCACGGCGAGCGATGAAGTTTTGATACCAGTTCAGGCAGAATACTACAGTTTGGAGGGTCTTGGTCAGCTTCTGCAGACAATTGATTTGATAAAAACCAATTTGCGGCATAATCTGAAAGTGGCAGGCGCGCTTCTTACAATGTACGACAAGCGAGAACGGTTAAGCAGGGAAGTGGAAAAGAATTTAAGACAAAATTTTCCGCATCCGGTTTTTGAAACAGCAATTCCGCGGAGCGTGGCTTTAGCCGAGGCCCCAAGTTTTTCCAAGCCAGTTTTGCTTTACCGGCCGGATTCCAGCGGCGCTATTGCTTACCGACAGCTCGCGGAAGAAATTATAAGGCAAGAACAGTCATTGTCAGTTGAATCTGGCGCCGGTGTAGCAAGTCATAATTTTGGTAACTTCAATATCTGAAAAATAATGCTAATCTACGAATTTATCTAATATTATGCTTGGCAAAGGTTTAGAATCGCTCATTCCCCCAAACCAGAAATCTGCTGACGCAGATTACGGTTCGGGGCAGGCACCATCTAATTCTGGGCAGTCGACCGGCGAAGAAGCTGCTTTCGATAAAGCAGCGGTTCAGTCGGCTGGCCAGCCGCAGGTTCAAAGCCCTTCAATTTCCGCGCCGGATATTGTTTCTCCGGTGCAGAATCCGACTCCCGCGGTTTCAAACACGCCGTCTCAAGAGAAAACCGTTTCCGTTGAAAAAGAGAAATCGGCCGTGAAGAAACCAGCCGAGGCCATTTTCCACATTGAAGTAGATAAAATAAAGCCCAATCCGTATCAACCGCGCCGCAGTTTCAGCGAAGAAGGAATTAACGAGCTGGCCGCCTCAATCCGCGAATTCGGAATGCTGCAGCCGCTTGTAGTCACGAAAATTGAGAAGGAGGTGCCGACTGGCACAGAAATTGAATATCAGCTTATTGCCGGAGAACGGCGGTGGCTTGCCGCGAAAAAACTGGGATTAGAGACCGTGCCGGCGATTATAAAAAATATTGACTTGGAACGTGAACGCTTGGAGATGGCGGTGGTTGAAAATATCCAGCGGGAGAATTTGAATCCGATTGAGACCGCCCGGGCTTTCGCGAAACTGCAGGACGAGTTCCATCTGACCCAGCGGGAAATCGCGAGCCGGTTGGGAAAAAGCAGGGAAGTGGTCGCGAATACTCTGCGTTTACTGGACTTGCCGCCATATATCCAAGAGGCGATTTCCGCGGGCCAAATTTCAGAAAGCCACGGCAGATTACTTCTTACGATTTCCGACACCGGGACCCAGCAAAAACTTTTTAATGACTTAGTGCAAAATCGTTTGACAACCAGAGAACTGAAAAATCGGGTGCGGCCGATAAGGGGCAAGGGGCAAGAGATAAGAGATAAGGAGTTTGGAGGGGAATTGTCGCCAGAACTTAAAATGTTCCAGGAAAAATTGAGCTCCGAACTCGGCGCGCCGGTGACAATTTATCAGCGCGGCGAAAGCGGGAAAATTACAATTACGTTTTATTCGCCGGAGGAATTGAGAAATATCTTGAACCGGCTCGGCAAAGAGGATTAAATCAGCCGATAACTGATCTCTTTCACCCCTTTCACTTTTTTCAGCTTCAAAATAATCTTTTCAATTTTGTTTTTATCCGCAGTGGCGCATTGAATTTTGTCAATCGCGTAGCGGCTGCCGGGGTTGGTGGTGGCGCGGATGTTTAGAATGTTTATATGCGAGCGGGCGATTACACTTGAAATGTCTTTAATAAGTCCAATTCGGTCTTCAGAAACTATCTTTAGCTCCGCTTTGGATGGCGTTTTCTTTTGTCCAATAGCGCCACGTTTCTCGCGGAGAGCGGCTTTGATGCGGTCGCGGGCGATAGAAGTTTTCGCGAATTTGAGCCAGTCCTCAGACGGTTTTTTATTTTTTTGAGTGAGGATTTGCACCAGATCTCCGGAGCGAAGTTCGTAATTGAGCGGCACTATGTTGTCGTTGACTTTTGCGCCTACGCAGGCGTCGCCTATTTCACTGTGGATTTGATAGGCAAAATCAACCGGGGTAGAACCGGCAGGTAAATCGATCACATCTCCTTTGGGGGTAATTGCAAAAATCCGGTCCTTGAAAAAATCAATTTTCATGGACTTCAGGAATTCTTCATACCCCTCTTTGGAATCGTGGTATTCCTGCCAGGCTCGCAGCTCATGAACCCATCCGACTTCTTTTTTAAGCTCATGCGCCGGTTTCCGGAAAGCGTTACTTTTTGTTTTATCTTGCGCATAAAGCCAGTGCGCCGCAATGCCGTTTTCATCTTCTTCATGCATTTCTTTGGTTCTGATTTGAATTTCTATAAATTTTTCTCCGGGGCCAATGACGGTAGTATGCAAACTCCGATAGCCATTTGGTTTGGGCATGGCAATGAAGTCCTTAATGCGGCCGGGAAGCGGCGGCCAGAGATGATGCACAATTCCTAATGCGGCATAGCATTCCTCTGTATTTAGAAAAATTATGCGCATTGCGACCAAATCGTAGATTTTATCAATGTCCATGTCGTAACGGAGGAGTTTTTTGTATAAACTACTCCAACGTTTAGCCCGGAAATCAATGGAGAAGGGATTTAGATTATGTTTCTCTAGCGCGGTCTTGAGAGTCGGTTTAATGCGCTCCAAATACCTCAATCGCTCTTCGTATTTATCGGAAACCGTCTGACGCAACCACCTGTCCTCTTTGGGACAAAGATGGGGGAATGCCAAATCCTGGAGTTCGCCGCTTAGGTGCTGCATTCCTAAGCGGTAAGCGATAGGCGCGTAAATCTCATCCGTTTCAATGGCGACTCGTTTTTGCTTTTGCGGCGGCAGAGCATTAAGAGTCCGCATATTGTGCAATCGGTCAGCCAGTTTTATAAATATAACCCGGAGATCTTCGCTTAAAGCCAAGATCAATTTACGGAGATTTTCAACCTTGGCTTCTTCGCCGCGGTGCTTGAGTCGGCCAAGCTTGGATACGCCGTCAACCAAAAACGTTATTTCGTCCCCAAACTCCCCTTTAATATCTTCCAGGGTCGCGGCCGTATCTTCAACGACATCATGCAGCAGGCCGGCGGCGATTATCGTTTCGTCCAGCCGCCACGAGGAAAGGATTTCCGCGGCGGCAAGAACGTGATTGAAATACGGCTCCCCGCTTTTCCGTTTCTGGCCGGAATGGGCTTTTTCGGCAAAGCGAAAAGCGCTGGCGATGAGGCCATCGGGATGATTTCTGATAAGTTCTTTTATAGACACCTCTCAAATGTAAAATGGAAAAAGCGAAAAGTAAAATAACAAATGAAAAATTTAAAAGCGCGTCCACTTATGATGAGTTTCATTTTCTTTTCGTTTTTTTATCGTTATTTTCCTTTGAGCGCGCGAACGCTTCCTCTAGTTCTGTTTCGGATTCCGGCTTTTTGCTCATTATGAAAGCGCAATCCGGATAACGCGTGCAGGCATAAAAGGATTTTCTCCTGCCGCGCGATTTTTTTTCAACAATGTCGCCGGGCTTGTCTTTGCGTTCCGGCGAGGCCAGGCAGGCAGGACACTTAAATCCCGTCTTGTTCCAAATTTTCATGATTCCCTTGCATTTTGGATAGTCCATACAGCCGAGGAAAAAGCCGAAACGGCCCCGCCGCACTTTCATAGGCTTCCCGCAGATTGGGCATCGTTCGTCTTTGGTTTTCTCCGTCAATTCTTTAATGAGTGCCGCTTCTTCGGGCATCGGAAGCGTTACTTTCGCGCCTTCAGGGCAGGCGAGAAACTTGCCCATGCGGCCGAATTTTATGAGCATCGGCTTTTTGCAATGCGGGCAGGGGACATCGGAAACTTCCACGTGTTTTTTTACGGAAATCTCTTTTTCGTCCAAATGTTTTTTGAACGGGCCGTAAAATTCACGGCAGACGTCGGTCCAAGAAATTTTCCCTTCGGCGATTTCATCCAGTTCTTCTTCCACGTGCGAGGTGAATTTGATGTCCACGATTTCCGGAAAGTGTTCCACCAGGAGATCGTTCACTAAAAAGCCGATTTCCGTAGGGTGGTATTTTTTTTCAATTTTTTCCACATAGCCGCGTTCTTGGATTACGGAAAGCGTCGGGGCGTAGGTGGATGGCCGGCCAACCCCCTCTGTTTCCAGCGCTTTCACGAGCGTCGCATCGGTGTATCGCGGCGGCGGTTCGGTGAAATGCTGAACAGGCAGGATTTCGGCCGCCTTAAGAGGCATATCAGGTTTGAGTTTCGGCAGTTGGCTTTCAATCTGGTTCCCCTCTTCATCCTTTCCTTCCGTGTATACGCGGATAAACCCGTCAAATTTTACTGTTTGTCCAGTCGCGCGGAAAATTTCTTTTTGGGGCGTAGAGGCGTGAATATTAACCGCGGTCTGTTCAAAAAGCGCTTCTTTCATTTGGGAGGCAATTGTTCTTTTCCAGATGAGTTCATAGAGATGCAGTTCGCCGCGGTCTCTGATGCCGAGCTTTTTGCCGGACGCGGCGCCAAGAGCTGTCGGCCGGATGGCCTCATGCGCTTCCTGCGCGCCTTTGCTTTTCGTGGTATAGCGGCGAGGCTCGGCGAGGGCGTAATCTGCGCCGAATTCTCGGACTATGACTTTCGCGGCTTCGGCAAGCGCGGCTTCGGCGAGATGGACGCTGTCGGTGCGCATATAAGTTATGCGGCCGTTCTCATATAGTTTTTGCGCAATAATCATCGTCTGTTTCGCTGAAAAGCCGAGTTTGCGCGCGGCTTCCTGCTGGAGCGTGGAAGTGGTGAAGGGCGCCGCGGGGAATCGGTTCACCTCTCGAATGGAGACGTCGGCGACGCGGAAATTCGCTCCTTGAAGATTTGCGAGAATCTGTTTTGCGTCAGCTTCGGTTTGGATGTCCAGTTTGCCGAGCTGGATGCCGTTTTGCGACGCGAGAGTCGCGGGGAACGTAATTTTGCTTTTCTGCGCCAGAAATTCCCCTTCAATCGTCCAGTATTCTTTTTTTTGAAAATTTTGGATTTCTCGTTCGCGCTCCACGACGAGCCGAACGGCGACGCTTTGCACGCGGCCCGCAGAGAGGCCGTAGCGCACCTTATGCCAGAGGAACGGAGAAAGTTCATAACCGACGAGCCGATCCAGGACGCGCCGCGCCTGCTGAGCGTCCACCAGATTCATATCAATGTCACGCGGATTCTTTAAAGCTTCCTCAATAGCTGATTTCGTAATTTCATGAAAGACAATCCGTTCTATTCTTGGAACTTGCCTATTTCCTTTTGTTTCATGTTTCATGTTGCGAGTTTCAAGATTCAGGGCCTCTGTGAGGTGCCAGGCAATCGCTTCTCCTTCTCTGTCTTCGTCAGTCGCCAGAATTATGGCGTTGCTTTCTTTAAGCGCGTTTTTGAGCGCAATCACTCTCGGTTTTGCTTTCGGCGGAACCTCGTACTGCGGCTCAAAATTGTTTTCAATATCAATCCCCAGCCTGCTCTTGGGAAGATCGCGGATGTGGCCGTAAGATGACTCAACCCGGAAGTCCTCGCCGAGGAAGCGGCTAATTGTCTTGGCTTTAGTCGGAGATTCTACGATGATGAGCTTCATGATGGGAAAATCAAATTAATTTATTGTGTATCCTTCTTCGTCTTCTTTGAGGACATTTTTAACAAGAAGGAAACTTAGGGCTTGGCTCACAATATGAGTTTCTAGCTTAGTTAGTTCAATAATTTTGTCAATGTCTAGCGGCCGGCCAGCGCCTTGAAGCGTTTTTAATATCAGCTGTTCTTCTTTTGTCGCGCCGAGCGTTGAGGCATCTTTTTGCGCCGCCGCATAATCAAAACCGAACGATTCTAAAATTTCTTTTGGTTCCGTGATAAGCTCCGCGCCTTTCCGGATGAGTTGGTGAGAGCCCTGGAAATTCGGATGATTATGAGGTCCGGGCACGACAAAAACCTCCCGATTTTGTTCTATCGCAAAGCGGGCAGTGACCAACGCTCCGGACTCTTTCGGCGCTTCAATAACAAGCACTCCTTTAGAAAGGCCGCTTATAATGCGGTTGCGTTCCAAAAAATGATGAGGCAAAGAGACCGCCCCCGGCGGATATTCTGAAATAATAATCCCCCCATGCTCAATAATTTTTCTCGCCAGTTTTTCATTAGAACGGGGATAGAAACGGTCAAGTCCATTCCCTAGAACCGCGATAGTCCGGCCTTCTGCATTGAGCGCGCCTTCGTGGGCAGCGGCATCAATCCCAAACGCCAACCCGCTCACAATTTCAAAACTCGCTCTGCCGAGTTCTTCCGCGAAATGCCTCGCAGTTACTTTGCCGTTCTCGGTTGCTTTGCGTGTGCCGACAATAGCGAGGGTCGGTTTATCCCAACATCCCTTCGGGCGCGGGGAGTTATCAGTTTTAGCGAACCCTTCTAAAACGTATATCCCAAAAGGCGGCCAAGGAATTTCTTTAAGAAGAGGAGGATAATCTGAATCTTCATAGAGAACAAGCCGCAAGCCGATCCTTTTTAATTCTTGCCAGGCAGTATCAGGGTCCGGCGCGTTCCCGACATCCTTGAAGAACGCTCGCCACGCTTTTCCCCAGCTCCCAAATCGGCGTTTGAGCCCCGCAAGTTCGCGGTAATTGCTTTGAGCCGCGATATTTACGGCATTATAAAATATTTTTTCCTCCGCTCCGAAGCTGGAAGTTGATCCTATCACGGTGGTGTTGCCGGGCATATTAAATAGTGTAGCATAATCGAGGGATTTCCTGTTTCGGAATTGATGTTAGAGCGCCACGGCATTTGGAGATTGGTTATTTTTGAATATGGCGCAGCTGTAGTATAATAATAAACAATGGCAAATAATTTTCGGCTGAATTTATTGCTTGGCATTGGCGTCATAATTGCCTCTTTCGTTCTGTTCGGACTCGCCCTGTATTGGCTTGCTAAAAATGTCGCGGCGGACACTCAAAAAGTTATTGAGAATCGCGCGACCATTAATAAACAAACCCGTTCGATTGCCGCGCTTGCGGAACTGAAAGCCGTTGCGTCGCAGGCGGACGCGTACAGAGCGAAGATGCAAGAGCTTTTGCCGTCCAAAGACGATCTTTTAGATTTTCCCAGATGGCTGGAGGATCGCTCCAAAACATATCAGCTTTCGCTCCGTTTTACGTTTGAGGGAACCACGATAATGCCCCAAACTAACGAACCGGGGGCGGTCGTTTTCACAATGGACGTTAGCGGCCCATACGATAATCTGAGACGTTTCTTTAAAGAACTTGAAATGACCTCGCCCCGATTTTTGGCGAGCGTGGACAAATTGGATGTAACCTCTCTGGATAATATTAAATATCGCGCCATAGCGGAGGGCAGAGTATTTTTTAGATAAAATCTTACGAAAGTACGAAAATGTACGAATTTACGAAAGAAATTTATGTCGATCTATTTCGTATTTTCGTATTGTTTCGTAATTTCGTAATTGATAATCATGCGGAACCTATTTAAAAAATATCAGGATCAGGCCTTAATCATCGTTGCCCTTTTTATTCTTGCGGGCACGGCTTGGTTTTTTATTTGGGGGATAGGCATTTTAATAGGGAATTTCAATAAAGCTTTAAACATTGGAGCCGCTCCTCATACTCCAACTGAATTTAACTTAAAAGAAGCAGAAAATTTATTACAAGCGAAAGGAACCGCGCAATAAGATAATCTCCGCGCTATATGAAATATGCTATCCATGATTCCCAAAGAACGCGCACCCTCTATGATAAGGAAATAGATTGAGCTGAGAAAAGCCGGAGGATAGATATTTGAAAAAAATATTAGATACGGTATATTAGATTTACCCTCCTCCGCGAAGCGGAGAAAGCCCCGCCTGCGAAGGCTGGATAAGCCCGTGGGGCTCCACGCGCGGCTGACCGATTTTGCGCCTATAGGCGATAGAGTCAAGCCGCAGAATGTCCCCCCTTCAAGACGGGTGATTAGCTCCCGCCTCCGTCCGCCCGAGGCGGACTACTGCGGGCAAGCAGGGGCAGACCTGCCTGCCATGCCTACGGCAGGTAAACCGGCAGGCAGGGCGTTTGTCCCGCAAATCTCCGCATCCGCCATAGGCGGAAAGGATAGATTTGCGTGAATCCCGTTTGTCCACGATAATATCTATATTTGGAAGCATCATGCGGAGATAGCGGGATCGCGCCAACTGCAGCCACTCGCCTTGCGGCTCGTGGACAGTTGCGGGACATGACACGCCCCATAACATTCACAATGCGTCCATAGCTCAGTGGCAGAGCGCTTGCATGACACGCAAGAGGTCTGAGGTTCAATCCCTCATGGGCGCACCAGAAAGAATGTTACGGGGCACGCAAAAGGCCGGAGGTCCGATCCCTCCAACGCGCACAAAGGTGAGGGGTAAGAGGCCACTGGTTCGAATCCAGTATCACCCGCCAAGGGAAAGGGGACCCCTCTCGGGGCGCGCATAACCCAAGGGTGTGTAGCTCAGTGGCAGAGCACTTCACTGACCTGCCCGCCCGCTCCGCCAAAGCTTTAGCGAGGCGAGCCGAACAAACCGAAATTTTGGGCACGTAGCTCAGTGGTAGAGCACGTCACTGATAATGACGGGGTCGGAGGTTCGATCCCTCCCGTGCCCACAAATCCCAAAATTTCGGATCGGCTTTGGCAGGCGGGTAATGAAGTGGCCGAAGGTTCGATTCCTTCCACACCCACAAGCAAAAACTTCCTACCTTTATAGTAGGAAGTTTTTGCTTTATGATGTAGAGGAATTGAACAGGGAAGGGGGTCGGGGAAACGGGCCTTCGCCCGCCGTAGCGGCTTCGGCCCGCAGAGGCGGGAGTTTCCCCGTGGCGTCCCGCAACTGTCCGCGAGTGGAACGAGCGGCTACAGTTGGCGCGGATCCCGTGTATCTCCGCATGCAATCAATAGAAGCTTTCATCGCGGACAAACG
>Ga0315289_10015433_pt1 | contig 10605 bp, 12 predicted proteins | sample YL17G11_40_MG_FD_203452 | JGI IMG/M metagenome (GOLD analysis project Ga0315289, IMG submission 203452) | Sediment microbial communities from Yellowstone Lake, YNP, Wyoming, USA - YL17G11_40 | ecosystem: Environmental > Aquatic > Freshwater > Lake > Sediment | place: USA: Wyoming | collected...
CTGGAAGATGTACATCCCCTCCTGATCGCGTCCCGAGTCGTTATGAAAGACCTGATCCACCGAGGTCACTGCTCCCTGGCCGCTGATCTCAACCTCGACGTGATGGTATTTCACGGAGAAGATCTGTGGGATATCCACGTGCGGCGGCGGGAACATCATCCCGTCCGGCCGGGCCGTCCGCGGGGCAAGAATCGCCGCCGCGGCGACAACGAACGCAAGAAGCTTCATCCTGTCCCGCCGGGAATCGTCGTGCGCAATAGCTGTAATGATACGCAAGGTGAACACGCTCCTTTTCGAAATGGTTTCTGGGGTCGCCAAACTTCTGCCCTCAAGGAGATTAGACCCATGAGGGCGCTTGAACCTTCAAATCGGGGTCGTCTGCCAGGTGCGGCTGAGGGGAACAGGAACAACTGCCTGCCGACAGGCGTCGAATTCCGTAGAAGGTGTGCAGCGACCCGGGGCGTCCCAGGCCGGGACAGGACGGGTATGACATGGGCGCCTATGAGGACAGTCCGGATTGCCAGTAGCAGCGGGGATGAAGGAGGTGCAATTCCACATGCGAATGAGGAGCCTGTGTTTCTCAGTCCTGGGTGTGATCGCTTTAGCCTGGTGCCCCCGCCCGGCCCACGCGCTCGGGTTCGGTTCTTGGGCCATCGCAAGGATGGAGGTGGGCGCGGGGTGGGTTGCCACCGACGGCTTCGACCGCGAGTATGACCATCGCATCTACCCTCCCCTGAGGCAAACTTAACCAGAAGATAGGCGACTTCTACTCGTCCAGAAACACTGACATCACAGGAAAAGGGTTCAGCACTATCCGAGATTGGATGAATACAAAGAGCTTCGAGGAGCAGGCCAAATTGGGTAGGAAGGTCGTGGATCACTTCCTGCATGGGAAACCGCTATGAAAAAGGATAATGACTACTACGCCGATGAGTTTGTGGAAGGTCTACTGGAGCAGCAGAAGGCCATATGGGACTCACGCGACAGAGCGTATGTTCGTAAGCAGGAGAAACGCTGGAGTGCGGCGGTGGATAAGCTATTGGAGTCTGACCAGGGAGTGGAGTTGCTGACGAAGCTCCTAGATCATGATTCTCCGAAGGTTTCTATCACTACTGCTGTATACCTGCTCGATACGCCTGCAGAGACGAAAGCCGTCGAGACATTACAGCGGCATGCTAGTCGTCCTGAAGATGACCTCTACGCCTATGCAGCTCAGGAGCGATTGAAGGACTGGGAGAAACAGAAGGCTCAACAACAGTAGCGCCCCACTTCCTGCATGGGAAACCACTATGAAAAGGGATAATGACTACTATGCGAAAGAGTTCGTAGAAGGCAAACTCGAACAGCAAAGAGGAGAATGGGAGTCTCTCGGAAGACCTTTTGTCCGGAAGCAAGAGAAACGCTACGACCGAGCTGTGGAGAAGCTGCTTGAGACTGAACAGGGCGTGGAAGAGCTGACGAAGCTCTTGACCCATGAGTCTCCGAAGGTTTCTATCACTACTGCTGTATACCTGCTCGATACGCCTGCAGAGACGAAAGCCGTCGAGACGTTACGGCGGCACGCTAGCCGGCCTGAAGATGACCTCTACGCCTATGCTGCGCAGGAGCGATTGAAGGACTGGGAAAAGCAGAAGGCTCAGCAGCAATAGCTGGTTAGAGCAACGAGCTCCCGTCTGGTGCGTATGGCTGGCACCGGAGATCGTTTCTCTCGGCGTGCAAGGGGGCATTTCTGCGGCGCAGTGGGGAGCGTACACGGACCATGAGACCCGGTTCGCGCAGACGGAGACCCCCCTCGTGCTCATGGGAGTAAGGTACTACGACCCGATAACCGCCCGGTTGGCTTTACAGGATGCACCTGGACTTCGTTCCGCCTGGGGCGGCTTACGACGGTCCGTGGGAATGGGAGATAAGCCCGACCCAGACTACTCAGATCTCACTTCCCGCGTACAGAAGCGCAGCGGGAACCGACGGCCTGCGGCTCCATTTCACCGTGCAGGCGGTCCCCATCCCCGAGCCGTCCTCGCTCGCCGGCCTGGCTGGCGGCCTTGCTCTACTCGGTCTGCGAAGGAAGCGGTGGTGAGCCCAAAACAGAAGCGGCCGGGAGCGGCACGCCGCTCCCGGCCGAAACCATGCACTGCGCTCGTTTGGTGGGAAACTTTTACTGCGCAAGGCGCAGCGACGCTATCTGCTCGATCTCCTTGATCTTGTCGTAGGCGCGGCTTATAGCCTCCTGCACGTCCCTTATGGGCTGCGCCTCGGCATGCGACCTGACATACCAGGCAATGGCAAGAGATACCGCCGCTACCCCTGCCGCCGCGCCCAGCAATACCGCCCAATTCCTCTTATTGTCAGCCACCGCCTTCTCCTCGAAAACCGGCCCGGCCCGCCCTACTTCAGCTCGATTCGCCGCTCGCCCTCTCCGCTGCCGTCGAGCGAGCTAAAGATCCGCTTCACGAACGCAATCAACTCCATCGGGTTGAACGGTTTCGTCAGATAGCAGTCCACGCCGGACTGCCACCCTTTGAAAACATCGGCATCCTGCGCCTTGGCAGTTAACATAATCACGGGTATCTCCCGTGTTGACGGGTTCCTTCTCAGGTTCTGCAGGACCTCGAACCCGTCCATATATGGCATCATAACGTCCAGAACCACCAGGTCCGGCCGCTCATCCTCAACCTTCTGAAGGGCTTCCTTGCCGTCGCTCGCGGTTATAACCTCGTAGCCCTGCCTTTCCAGATTCACCTGAACCAGCCGGACTATGTGCTTTTCGTCATCAACGGCCAGAATCTTCTTAGCCACGCAGCTTGCCTCCTCTCGGACTGTCGTGCTCAGTATAGCACGCTCGACAAAGCAGTGTCAATTTCAGTGCAACAGGACGCCGCGCAGGTTCCAGCCGTCACAAGCGTACTTGTTATCGGCCAGCCGGCGCGCAATCTGAAGTTCGACCTCCGTCAGCTCACCCGGATGGATATCCACATCGAATTGGGCCCCGAACGCGTGAACGACGGCCTCCGTCAGCTCGCCGCGCTCCGGCCATCTTTGGCTCGGCGAAAGCAGCAGGGAATTCTGCTGCAGCAGTGCGCCAGCCCGCCGCACCTGCGCGCTGCCGAGCACTTTGGCGCCCTCGACAGCTACCTCGTAGTCGAGCGTCAAGTCGAAGCAATTCCCAATCCTTCTGACCGACGCCGGCGGCGTCCTGTTCCGACAGAGCTCCGCAGGTACGCCGAGCGAGACCAGCGCACGCGCGATGGCCTCCCCCACCAGGCGATACGACTCCCGCACGCGCGAGCTCAGGACTGCGGCATCCAGGATCAGGCTGAAAGTGAGATCACCGCCGTGCCTAACCGCCCTACCGCCCGTCGGTCGCCGGACGACAGTCGTCCCCCACCCCGCCGGCATGCTGGAGATCGGTTGCAGCCGGCCGATCGTGACGGCCGGCTCGCACCAGCCGTAAAACCGGAGCGTCGGTGGTGCGTCATCGGAGATGAAAGCTTCCAGGATGGCCTCGTCCAAGGCCATGTTCCACGGGGCGCTTCCCTCCTCGTAGGGTATCAGCCGCCAACGCACCTGAGGTTCAGCCTCCTGGCGGCGGTGGCTTCGTCCACCCGCCGCACTGGCGCGTTATGCGGAGCTCTAGTGACGGTCTCCGGCTCCTCTCTTGACTCACGGTCAATCTCAAGCATCGCCTCGACGAACGCATCCAGCGTTTGCTTGCTCTCCGTCTCCGTTGGCTCGATCATCAGCGCCTCTTCGACGATCAGAGGGAAGTAAACCGTAGGCGGGTGGAATCCGAAGTCCAGAAGTCGTTTCGCGATGTCGAGCGCCCGCACACCGCGGCGACGATGCTCCTTCGCACTCGCCACGAACTCGTGCATGCAGTGCTTGTCATAGGGAACCGGATATGCCTCTTTCAGCCTTGCCATGAGGTAGTTCGCGTTTAGCACGGCGTTCTCGCTTACCTCGCGCAAGCCCTCTGCCCCCAGCACACGGATGTAGGAGTATGCCCGAACCATTATGAGGAAGTTCCCATAGAAGGAATGTAAGCGGCCGATGGAGTGGGGGCTGCTATAGCTTAGCGCATATTCCTTATCATTCTTCTCCACAACCGGGACCGGCAGGAACGGTTTTAGGACGTCCTTGACGCCGACCGGCCCCGCCCCAGGGCCGCCCCCGCCATGCGGGGTCGAGAAGGTCTTGTGCAGGTTGAAGTGCATCACGTCGAACCCCATGTCACCCGGCCGCGAGTAGCCCAGGATTGCATTCATGTTCGCGCCATCGCAGTACATGAGCGCGCCGGCCTGGTGGACAAGGCGGCAAATCTCGACGACATCCACCTCGAAAAGCCCAAGCGTGTTTGGGTTCGTGAGCATTAGCCCAGCCACGTCAGGCCCAAGCATGCTCTTCAGAGCGGCCACGTCCACCGTGCCATGCTGGTTGGACGGTAGCTTGCGGACCTGAAACTTGGACCTTGTCGCCGTGGCCGGGTTCGTGCCGTGCGCTGAGTCAGGAACAAGGATAACGGCTCTGCCATTGTCGCCTCTCGACCGGTGGTAGGCCTTGATCATCATGACGCCCGCAAGCTCGCCCTGCGCCCCGGCAGCCGGTTGAAGCGTGACTGCGTCCATGCCGCCGATCTCGGCAAGTAGCTGTTCGAGTTCGTAGATGAGGGCAAGCGCTCCCTGGCAGGTTTCCTGGGGCTGGAGTGGGTGCAGCGCGGCGAACCCCTGCAGTGCGGCTGCGCGCTCGCTCACCTTCGGGTTGTACTTCATCGTGCAGGAGCCGAGCGGGTAGAACTCCGAGTCTATCGAGAACTGCCGCGCGGACAGGTGCGTGAAGTGCCTGACCACGTCTAACTCGGACATTTCCGGAAGCGGCAGCGTCTCCCGGACGGCGTTCTTCGGCAACGCCGGCTCGATCGCCGTCTCCGGCACATCCACCTCCGGCAGGGTACACCCCACCCTACCCGGCCCCGACAGATCGTATACCAGCGGCTCTTCCTTCATCGTTAGAGCATCTCCACCAGGCGGACGATCTCGGCCTTCGTCCGCTTCTCGGTCGTGCAAAACAGCGCATGGCCTTCGAGTTCGGGATAGTAGCGCCCGAGGTCGAGGCCGCCAAGGATTCCGTTGTCCAGCAGGCGCCGATTGACCTCAGCGACCGGCTTCCCGCAATTGATGACGAACTCCTTGAAGAAGGGCGCGCGCCATGGTGATGAGAATCCGGGTCGCGCGCAGATCTGCTGCGCAGCATAGTGGGCCTTCTGGAAGCAGAGCTCAGCAACGCGGCGCAGCCCATTCCTGCCCAGCGCCGCGAGGTAAGCGGTCGCCGCGAGGGCTGCAAGAGCCTGATTTGTGCAGATGTTTGACGTGGCCTTCTCCCGCCGGATGTGCTGCTCCCGCGTCTGCAGAGTGAGCGTGTAGGCAGTACGGCCTTCCGCATCTACGGTGGCTCCCACAATCCTGCCAGGAATGTGCCAGAGGTACTCCTGGCGGCAAGCGAACATGCCGAGGAGCGGTCCGCCGAAGCCGATTGGGATGCCGAGCGCCTGCCCCTCGCTGACGACTATGTCCGCGCCATAGGCCCCCGGCGGCCTGAGCAATCCGAGCGCGATAGGATCCGCGCAGACGACCAGTAGTGCACCCGCGCCACGGGCCAGCTCCGCCATCTGCGCAAGCGCCTCCACGCAGCCGAAGAAGTTGGGGTATTGAACGATTACGCAGGCAACGGATTCGTCCAGACGCTCCCACAGCGCTGGCAGGTCGGTGACGCCAGCGGCATACTCGACTTCGGCCACCTCGATTCCGAGGCCGGAGGTGTAGGTGGCAAGCACCTGCCGGTAGTGGGGGTGGACGGCGCGCGAGACGAGTACACGGGACCGATTTGTTATTCCTGCGGCCATAATCGCTGCCTCGCCGATGGCAGTGGCGGCATCGTACAGGCTTGCGTTCGACACCTCCATCTGCGTGAGAGCGCAGATCATGCTCTGGTACTCATAGATCGTCTGCAGCAGGCCCTGGCTGGCCTCGGGATGATAGGGCGTGTAAGCGGTGCAGAATTCCGAGCGCGAGGTCACCGCCTCAACGACGGCCGGGATGTAGTGATCGTAGGCGCCGGCGCCGAGGAAGCAGACGAGCTCCCCGAGATGCCGGTTCTGAGCTGCCAGGCGTTCGCACAGGGCAACCACATCCTGTTCCGCAATCCCTGATGGCACGTTGAGCGGCCTCTTGAGCTGTGCCTCCTCCGGTATCTGTGCAAACAGCGTGTCCAGATCCGGCACGCCGATCGCCGCGAGCATCTCCTCACGATCCCGTTCCGTCGCCGCTATGTACGACAGCCTACTCCTGCTCGATGAACCCCTCATACGCCTCCCCGGTCATCAACTCGTCCTGCTCAGAAGGATCCTCCATCCTGACAATGATCATCCACCCGGAACCGTACGGCTCCTGATTGATGAGCTCCGGACTGGCTTCGAGGTCCTCGTTGACTTCCACCACCTCTCCGGTCACGGGCGACATCAGGTCTGACACCGCCTTAACCGAATCAACCGTGCCGAATGGGTCGCCTACGCGGAGCCTGGTCCCCGCGTCCGGCAGCTCGATATTGACGATGTCCCCAAGCTCCTCCTGGGCATAGTCCGTGATGCCAACCGTGGCCAACCCGTTCGCGACGCGCACCCATTCATGGCTTTTCGTGTACTTCACGTCATCAGGATACATTAAGGCCTCCCCAATTACAGTCATCTCGCGCAATAATCGCCTGTCCTGATCGGACAGGCGCTCTAGTCCTCTGCTCCTAGATCTCTCGCCTCATTGGGTATTCGACAGCGGACCTGGACTCCCCTCTAAGCAGTTTTCCTCGAATAGAGCGGCAGCTTCCGCACGAGACCCGGGCGCGGATTGTCGTGTACCCAGACCTGGACCGTTTCTCCGACCGCCGCCTCCGGCGGCAAGTACGCAATAGCAATGCCGCGGCCCAACGTCGGCGAGAATGTGCCGCTCGTGACGCGTCCTTCCCCGGCCGGTGCGCGCACCAGGTTTCCCGGTCTCGGCACCGCGCGGCCCTCCATCTCGATCCCGACGAGCTTGCGGGCCGGCCCGCGTTCGACGGTCGCAGCGACAGCGCCACTCCCGATAAAGTCGCCCTTATCGAGCTTCACCCACCGCATCAGCCCCGCCTCCACGGGCGTCGTTTCCTCACTGATCTCGTGGCCGTAGAGCGCAAGCCCAGCCTCCGTTCTAAGGACGTCCCGAGCGGCAAGCCCGCATGGCATAAGCCCGTGTGGCCGGCCCGCCGCAAGCAGAGCTGCCCACACCCGCTCTGCATCACCGCTCCGGCAGGTGATTTCGAAGCCATCCTCTCCGGTATATCCCGTCCTTGATGCGACAACATCCGAACCAGCGACCTGACCGGACGTGAAATGGAACCGACCAGTCTGGGCCGCCTCCGGCATGCCGGCGACCTCCATCAGCTCGGCCGATTTGGGTCCCTGGAGCGCGAAGAGAACCGTCTCCGGCGTGCAGTCTACCAGCCTGGCGTCTTCCTCCAAGTGGTCCAAGATCCAGCCCCTATCCTTATCCAGATTAGACGCATTCACTACTAGGCCGTACAAGTCTGCCGCCTTTCTGAAGACGATCAGGTCGTCCTTTATCCCCCCGCCTCGGTTGCACATCAGTGTGTACAGGCCGGCGCCATCCCCCAGTCGCTCAACATCGTTAGTCAGAACCGTCTGCAGCGAGGCAAGCGCCCGCTTGCCCCGTATCTCGAGGCGTCCCATGTGGCTCACGTCGAACAGCCCCGCCGCCCTGCGAACCGCCATTACCTCCCGCATGGTGCTGCCGTAGTCAATCGGCAGTCGCCATCCGGCAAACTCTCCCATCCGAGCGCCCGCGCGCTCGTGAGTCTGGTATAGAAAAGGGGTTTTCATCGGCCCTCATTTGCCCGCGAGGGGCTGCTCTCCAAACGGCGAGCCAGCGGGGCTCGCCCAAATCTCGGCTGCGGCCCTGCTGGCCCTAGCGCTTCAAGCCCGCGCTTTTCACTCGCCCAGGTAAGCCTTTCGCACGAGTTCACTTTCCAGGAGACTGCCGGCGGAATCGGAAAGGACAATCCTGCCTGTTTCCAACACATAGCCGCGGTCGGCTATCGCAAGCGCCTGCCGCGCGTTCTGTTCGACCAACAGAACGGTCGTGCCTTGTGACCTAACCTCCGGTATTATACGAAAAATCTCACGCACAAGGAAAGGGGCCAGCCCAAGCGACGGCTCATCCAGGAGGAGGAGCTTCGGCCGGGACATAAGCGCTCGTGCGATAGCGAGCATCTGCTGCTCCCCACCCGAGAGAGTGCCGGCCCGCTGCTTGGCTCGCTCCGCCAGCCTGGGAAATAGCTCGTAGACCCGCTGCATATCTCTCGTTATCCCCACCCGGTCCCTGCGGGCGTAAGCGCCGAGTTCGAGGTTCTCATAGACGCTCATGTTCGCGAAGATCCGTCGTCCCTCCGGCGCCTGGCAGATTCCCAGGCCCACGATCTCGTGCGGCGGAAGGTTCGTAATGTCGTTGCCCATAAACCGCACCCGACCGCGCCTCGGACGCACAAGACCGGAGATCGTGCACAGCGTTGTGCTCTTCCCGGCGCCGTTGCCGCCGATGAGCGTCACTATCTCTCCCTCTGCGACCCTGAGGTTCAGGCCATGGAGGGCCTGTATTCCGCCGTAGTAAGCTTCGATGTTCTCTATCTCGAGCAATTATTCCTCACCGAGGTACGCCTGGATGACTTTCGGATCGGTTCGGATCTCCTCCGGGGCGCCGTGGGCGATGACCTCTCCATAATCGAGGACGTAAACCCGCTCGCAGATTCCCATTACGACCCTCATATCGTGTTCGATCAGGAACACGGTGACTTTGAAATCATCACGGACCCAAGTGATAAGCTCCATTAGCTCCAGCGTTTCGTGCGGGTTCATGCCCGCGCTCGGCTCATCGAGCAGAAGCAGCTTTGGCCGCGTAGCCAGCGCACGAGCAATCTCAAGCCGCCGCTGTTCGCCGTAGGGCAGGCTGCTCGCAGGCTCGTGCTGGTACTTGCCCAGTCCAAAGACGTGCAGCAGATGGATCGCCTGTTTACCAATTTCGTGCTCTTCCGCCTGGAAGCCGCTTGTGCGCAAAAGGGCTGCGGCAAGGGGCTCGCGAGCGTGCACGTGGCAGGCCGCACGGATATTGTCTAGGACAGACAGGTTCGAGAACAGCCGAACATTCTGGAAAGTGCGGGCTATGCCGCGCGCGGCGATGGCATGCGGGGTCATTCCCCGAATGGATTGACCATCGAACGCGACGTCTCCGTAGTGCACTCTGATCCTCCGCCTGCCCGCTGCCGCAGCCCGCTGCCGGCCTGCATCAGCGGTTTCGACCTCTGCGGTCGCAGACCTGGCTCTCGCCGGCCGGCAGATGCCGGTGATCAAGTTGAAGACAGTCGTCTTTCCTGCTCCGTTCGGGCCGATCAGGCCGACAATCTCTCCGCAGTCCACCCGCATGCTTGCCGCGTCGACCGCAATCAGCCCGCCGAAGGCGACGGTGCACCTGTCAATCTCGAGGAGGACCATCTAGCAGGCATCCTCCTTCTCGCGAGCTGCGCGCGGGCGCGCGCTGGAGGGCCGTGGGAACAGAGCGGCGAGGCTGAACTCCTTTCTGCCAAGCAGCCCCTGCGGGCGTAGCAGCATCAGCAGAATGAGCAGGACGGGATAGATGACCATTCGGTATTCAGATACGCCGGGAACCAGCCTCAAGAGCTCCGTAGGCCAGGTCAGCGCGACTGCTGCTATGAGAGCACCGGTGATGCTTCCAAGACCGCCCAGCACCACCATTACGACTATCTCGACTGACTTCATAAAGCCGTAGGACATCGGGTCTATTGACATGTCAAGATGGGCCAGCAGCGCGCCCGCCACCCCCGCCCAGGCCGCCGCTATCACGAAGGCCAGCACCTTGTACCTGAACGTGTTTACGCCCACGGCTTGTGCCGCGACTTCGTCCTCCCTTATCGCAAACAGCGCCCGGCCGTGGGTCGAAAGCGCAAGATTGCGAGCCACCACAATTACACCGGCTGCGCCGAGGTACACCCAGACGAAGCTTGTGTAGCGCGGTAGGTTGTGGAGGCCAGACGCTCCGCCGACCGCGTCAATGTTGATGAAGATGGCACGAATAGCCTCTCCGAATCCCAGTGTCGCAATCGCCAGGTAGTCGCCGCGCAGCCTGAGCGACGGCAGGCCAACCAGCAGGCCCACTGCGGCCGCTGCCAATCCTCCGACTACGATTGCCAGCGCGAACTCCAGCGGGGATCGCGCACCCTCCGGGATATGGGCTGCTTGATGGGCAAAAACCGTAATGCCGGCTGAAGCATACGCTCCGACCAGCATGAACCCAGCGTGGCCAATCGAGAACTGGCCGGTGAACCCGTTGATGATGTTCAGGCTGACCGCTGCGATGATGGCAATGCCTGAGAGGTCAACAATGCGATAGTACCATCCGTTTAGCGAGTGTTCCAGCCCGCTCCCGATCAGCCAGAGCAGCGCAGCCAGTGGCGCGATGCTGAGCAGCCACACAAACGCAGGGATGTGAC
>Ga0315289_10015434_pt1 | contig 10604 bp, 6 predicted proteins | sample YL17G11_40_MG_FD_203452 | JGI IMG/M metagenome (GOLD analysis project Ga0315289, IMG submission 203452) | Sediment microbial communities from Yellowstone Lake, YNP, Wyoming, USA - YL17G11_40 | ecosystem: Environmental > Aquatic > Freshwater > Lake > Sediment | place: USA: Wyoming | collected...
AAAGATCCAGCGGCACCACGTCGACGTGCAGCCGCTTAAGCACTTCTTCCTCGACCACCGCGATCATGAAACGCGTGTCGAGGACTTTGGTATTGGTGGAGATACCCAGCCGCCGTTTCACTTTGTCGTACGCGCTGACGGCGATTCCCGAGGCCTTCATGCCGCCCAGGTCGATCGGCACGCGGTCGGGGACCTCATGGTTGACGGTCTTGAGGACTCTTTCGCGCGGTGTCATCTGGATCACCTTGATGCTTGAGCCTAACTCGTTGACCTTCTGGGGGGCATTGTAGCCCGGCGCCGGTTTGCCCGCAATCCAACTGAAATTCGTGCCTCGCCCGTGTGCGGCAAGTTTTTCCGGTGGCGTGCAAACTGCCGGGGACGGGGCGCGTTTTCGCGTCACCTTCCCACAAGACGTCTGCTGCTGGCAGCGAAAACGCCCCCCGTCCCCAATGCCAGAAATCCTTGCCGCACGCCCTCGCCCGTGGCAGTTGCACCCTGCCGGGGCTTGAATTATCATAGCTTCATCCCAGTAGGATGCTGAAACCGGGATGGCAGGGCGGCTTCGGCGATGGGGAGCCAGATCTTCGTTCGTCCTTTATGTAGGAGTGCTGCTGCCATGAAGAGATTCTCACTGGTTCGTTGCGATGTGATTTCCATCTCCGCCCTCATGGCGGTACTGGCCGGGCTGGCGCTGCAATGTCCGGCTGCCGGCGCCGAGTTCAAGCCCGGCGTCGAGTGGGCTGAGCCGAAGATCATCGATCCGGGTCCGCCCGGCGGGCCGCCCTCCGACGCCATCATGCTGTTCGACGGCAAAGACATGTCGGCCTTTGACGGCGGCGAAAAATGGATCGTGGAAAACGGTGTGGTGACCGCCGACAAGGCCGCCATCCGCACCAAGCAATCCTTCGGCGACGTGCAGATGCACCTCGAATGGGCCGCGCCGGAAAAGGTCGAGGGCTCCAGCCAGGGCCGCGGCAACAGCGGCGTGCTGTTCTTCGGCGGCCGCTACGAGGTGCAAATCCTCGATTCCTACGACAACGTTACCTACTACGACGGCCAGGCGGCCGCCATCTACAAGCAGCACCCGCCGCTGGTCAACGCCTGCCGCAAGCCGGGCGAGTGGCAGACCTACGACATCATCTTCACGGCCCCGCGGTTCGACTTGCAAGGCCGGCTGATCACCCCCGCGTACGCCACCGTGCTGCACAACGGCGTGCTGGTGCAGGACCACTTCAAGCTGGCCGGCGACACGCCCTACAACCGGCCGCCCAGCTACACGGCCCATCCGGCCAAGGGCCCCGTGGAACTCCAGTATCACCGCAACCCCGTCCGCTTCCGCAACATCTGGATCCGCGAGATCAAGGAGATCAAGGGGACGCGGGTCGCCGAGCCGAAGGTCGAAGAGCCGCCGCGCAAGGAAGCAGCCCAAACGGAAGCGGCGGCAAAACAGCCGGGCAAAAAGAAGGGGAAAAAGCAATCCGCCGACCAAAAGCCCGCCGACGAACCGGCCGCGCCGCCGAAAGAATGACCAAATCCCAAATCCCAAGGACTAACGACGAAAGGCACGGCCGGTGGCATGGAAGGCCGGGAGCGCGGGCATCCTTCCTCACACCCCTTGTTGACAGTTTTTTGCCCCTTGAATAGACCAGAAGGACTATTCGCTTGTGGCGTTGGACAGTCGCTCCCGTTGCAGATTCCGTCCCCAGGAGCCAGCCATGAATGGGCATTTTCGGCGTTGGACGGCCCTGGTGGCGCTGGGCATGACGATTTTTTTTGCCGCCACGGTCGGCATGCTCTATGGTGAGGACTTTACCGACCCCGGTTTTGAAAACTACCTGCTGAGCAGCGGCGGTTTTGTGCAACCCACCTCCGGTCCGTGGCTGTTTAGTAACGACGCCGGCGTGGTCGAGCCCTTTGCGCCCAACTCGTCCACCGGACCGCTGCACACCTGGTCAGCCACGTTTCCCGCGGCACAGGGGCAACAGTATGCCAGCACATACGCCGGCATCGATCGCCTCCGCCAGGCGGTTTCGTTCGCCGCGGCGGGAGATTATAGGATCTCAGTGTATGCCGCCGCGCCCAGTGGCTCGTTGACCATTCCGTCGGTCGGCACGTGGCCGTTGGAGGACGGTGAGTTCACTTTCATTTTGGGCGCTGCAGACATCGGCAGCCTGCACACCGTGCCCAAGGGATCGAGTTGGAACTCGTACAGCGCGATGTTCACCATCCCGAGTCCCGGCAACTACACACTGGGCGTGAGGAACACGCAGACCACGCCCTACTTCATCAACTACGATGGCTTTGCGATCCAGTCTGTGCCGGAACCGGCCACGGCTGCACTTCTCGTCGCCGGCGCTATCGGCTTGGCGGCCGGGTGGCATGCTCTCACGACGCGCAAGCGTCGGGTGAGCATGGAGAGCCGGGCCATGCCGACCCGCGGCTGACTTCGGCGTGCTCCGTCGAGTCGCGCCGCGTGACGACGCGCCACACTGCTGGCGGAGCCTGCGTTGTCGCACTATTTAGGCGCGGTCGTTAGTTCCACGTATCCGTGCTTGGCCAGGAAGCGGAAGTAGCCGACGAAATCGAAGTCGGCCGTATCGGCGTGCTCCATGCGGGTCAGGCGGATCACCTCGGCCAGGTTTCGCCGGCCGTCGCACCAGTACAGCGCTGTGACCGGCCCGAGGTCCCAACTGCCGTACGGCCAGCCTTCCCATTGCTCGACCGGCAGATCGTCCATGGGGATCGTGCCGAATCGCTTGCGTTTGACCACGATACGGGAGGCCTCGGCCATTCGCGGGTCGGCCGGGGCGGGAACCGGCTGCACGGGCGTGCCGATCTTCAGCGCCAACGCCCGGCGGTTGGCCGCATCGCGCAACCGGCCCGACTGCTCGTCGGCGAAATGCCGCAGCCGCTCCACCAGCGGTTGCAGCCGCGCCTGGCAGCCGGCACGCCGGTCCTCGGGCACAAGCCGGAGCACGGATCGAACGCCCTGGCTTTCGCGGTCGGTGGTATACGCAATGCGCTGCAGGCCATCGTGCAGCAGGCGGCCCAGGTCCGCCCGGCTCTGCGCCATGAGTAAGCGCTCTACCATCGGGTCGCTTGCCTGGAGGATTTGCCGGTAGCCTCGGCCTGCCGCCAGTTCGGCCAGCCAAGGGGCTTCCGCTTCCCCGGACGCGGCCACGGCATACAGAAACGCCGCGGTCACCACGGTCAAGTCCCTCAGCGAGCGGGCATCGACTCGCTCCGGCGTGTCCTCGCTGTTGTGGTGCGTGGGCACGCCGGTGCCGCCGGTGGGCCGCACCGTGGGGACGCCGATCATCGGGTCGGGCAGATACTCATCGGTGCCGGTGACGTAGGGTCCCACGTGAAAGGGCCGGGGAGGACTCCGGCGGGGAAAGTAGCATTCCGCCACGCGCACGAAAAGCGCATCGACGTACGAGCGGGCCACGTCCGGGTTCACATGAAATGTGTACTCCGTTCCAGCCAGCGCGTAGGATGCGGCGGCGGTGTCGAGGCAGATGGCAGCCACGGTGTTCTGCATCCGCTGCGGATGGGTCGCAATATAGTGCATCGAGGGATACATTTCCCCCATCGCCAGGATGCGGATGCCACGTGGCGGCCGCGGCAGCCTGCCGGCATCGACGAGGCGATTGAGCGTGGCAATCGCTTCCAGCATGGCGGCCACGCCGGTCGCATTGTCGCACGCGCCTTGCTCGGAGGTGTGGCCGAGTTCCAGCACTTCCTCTGCACCAGGTTTCCCGCGCAGCACTCCGGTCACATAGGGATAGGAGCCGGAGTAATAGCGGGTCTCGGCCAGGGCCTTGAGCCGCACCCTGCCGTGCTCGGCCAGCAACTTGTGGAGCAGATCGGCTTGCCTGGGCGTGGCCGAGAAGCACAGCAGCGGCGTGCTGGTCTTGGTGAATGCCCAGCCGCTATCGCCCCAAAAGTTGACCCAGTGCCGGGCGTCCTTGAAGTCGGGGTTTTCGGTATAGGCGTTGATCGCTCCCAGCGCACCCTTTTTCACCAGAATCCACTTCAGTGATTTGGTGAGCGGAAGCAGGTCCGGCCGCGTGAGCACGAGCTTGCCCTGCATGTCGACCTTTTCCCATTCGGCCGGGTCGTCGCTGGTCATCTCGGCCACTTCGGCCGTGATTCCGCCGGGCGGCGTGGGCCCGCTCCACATTCCCAGCGAGCAAGGAATCTGCTCGTAGTCGGCCAACACCCGCACGTCTTCCGGCACGGCGGGCTCGACGATCTCCAACCGTGCGCGTTTCGCGTCCCACGCCAGGGGCATCGTCCAGAAACCGTACTGCGTCACTCCGTCGGCCGGCGCGCCGAGCAGTTCCACATCGCTTAAGCCGATTGTTTTCAATACGCCTTGCAGGTATTCCGCCGTTTCCTGGAATTTCGGAAAGGTGAACCAGCGATCGGTGGCGTAGATGCGGCGCATGTACTGCAGCGCTTCTTCCGGCTGCACTTCTTTCTGAATCTCCTGCACGAGCGGCTCGATGCGCAGCTCCGGCTGGGCCGCCGACAGCACTCCCGGAACAACCAACCACAACAGCAACGACATGGCCGCCCCTCCCGATCGATCGTGTTCTCCTTATTGCAGCATGCGTCCAATATAGCACTGCGGCCGGCCCGGGCAAGCGGCCACTGCTTGACTTGGACGCGCGAGGGATAGAGAATGCCGTCGTGCCAAGTTACTGCCGGCCGATCCCTAGCAACTCATGGAGATGATCGATGCCTCGCATTTCCCGGCGCCTGTTTGGCGCGTTAGTTTTGTTTCTTGTGGCGGGCACGCTGCCGGCCCAGCAGTTGAGATTGATTCCTCAGCCGCGGAAAGTGGATCGCGGCACGGGTGAACTTCGCTTGCTCTCTCCTGTACGCATCGTCGCGGCCTCGGACTCGGCCGATGACCGATTCGCCGCGGAGCTGCTCGCGCGGGAACTTCGCGACGTTCACCATTTGGAGGCCAGCGTCGCCTCGGGCCCGACCGGCACGGTCCTGATCGGCCCCCTGGGCAACAAGCGGATCGATGCCGAAATCGCCCGCCGCAAGCTGGATGCCGTGGCGATTGACCACGAACAGGGCTATCTCTTGAGCGCCGATCCCTCCGGCGTGTTGATCGCAGGCAAGACGGCTGAAGGCGTTTTTTACGGCATTCAGACCCTGCGGCAACTGATCGCTCCGGGCGCGGTCGTTCCCGCGGTCACCATCGTCGACTGGCCCGCGCTGCGCTATCGCGCGCTGTCGGTCGATATCAATCGGGGCCCGATCCTTACCGAAGAGCAATTGCAGGCCGCCATCCGCGGGGCCGCCGAGTTCAAGCTCAATATGCTCATGCTGTACCTGGAGCACGTGTTCCGCTACACGCACTCTCCGCTGCCGATGCCGGAAGAGGCGCAGGTCACGCCGGAGTTGATCCGCCGCCTGGGCGCTTATGCCCGCCGCTATCATGTCGACCTGGTGTCTCACCAGCAGTACTTCGGGCATTTGCACAACTTGCTGAAGTACGAGCTGTATGCCGGCATGGGAGAGATCCCGCACGGCAGCGTGCTCTCGCCCGCCGACGAGCGGACCTACCAGTGGGTCGGCGAAGCGATTCGCCAGGTGGCGGCCGCCTTTCCCAGCCGGTTCGTGCTGGTGGGCAGCGATGAAACCTGGGAACTCGGCGAGGGGCGCAGCCGCGATCAGGCCCAGCAAAGCAGCCTGGGCGAGGTGTACCTCAGCCACCTGAAGCGTGCGGTCGATATGGTTCGCGCCGCCGGCAAGCAACCACTTTACGCCGGGGCCGATATCGCGCTGAAGCATCCCGAGATCATTCCGAAGCTGCCCAAAGATCTCATCCCGATCTCCTGGATCTATGACGCCCGGGCCGATTATTCGTCGGCCATCGAGCCGTTTCGCCAAAGCGGCTTGCAATTTTTCATTTCCACGGCCCTGCACAATTGGAACCGGCCGTTTCCCGATTTCTCGCTCACCCAGAAAAACGCCAACGGCTTCGCCCGCGACGCCAAGAACCTCGGCGGGCTGGGCATGATCATCAACCACTGGGCCGACGACGGCGAGGCCTTGTTCAATATGATCTGGTACGGCGCGGCCTTCTCGGCCGCGGCCGCCTGGCAGGCCGACATGGTCGATGTCGAGTCCTTCGATCGCTCGTTCGATTGGGCCTTCTACCGCAACCCGGGCCAGACGTTCGTCAAGGCGATCCGCAATCTGGCTGAGTCGCACGACTTACTCAAGTCGGCCGGCGCCGGCGAGGCCAATAACAGCCTGTTCTGGAGAGACCCTTTCACCCCCGGCGGCGCCCAGGCGGTCCGCAAGGCGCAGCCGGTGGCTTCCCGGCTGCGAATCCTGGCCGAGCAGGCGGCGATCGACGTGGCGGCCAATCGCGACCAGGCGCACAGCCACCGCGATACGCTCCGCTTCCTCGAGTTGGCCGGCAAGTGCATCGATTACCTGGGGATGAAGATCCAGTTCAGCCAGCAGATCGGCGACATCTACCGCGACGCCCTGGCCAACCCGGCCGACGGCCAGAAGATCCACAACGGCCTGCGCCGCATCCGCGGCATGGACGGCCTGCTGCCGTCGCTGCGCGATTACATTACCGAAGTGCGGGCGGCATACCGCGACGCCTGGCTGGCGGAAAATCGGCCCTACTGGCTCGATAACGTGCTGGTGCGCTACGATGCCGAGGCCCTGGGCTGGGTGCAAAAGATGGCGCTGTTCGACAACGCGGCCCGGCAGCAGGAGGCCACCCGCAAACTTCCCACGACTGAGAACCTTGGCATCACCCTGCCGTAAGGGCGGCATGGCCGTTTCACGATGTCGGCCGACGCGAAAGACATCCAGCCGCGGTTGATCCGGGCCTTAGGGCTGAAGGAACTGGTGCTCTACGGCATCGTGTTGATCCAGCCTACGGCGCCCATGCCCGTCTACGGCGCCGTCTGTCGGGAAGCCAAAGGACACGTCGTCACCACGATCCTCATCGGCATGGTGGCCATGTTGCTGACTGCCATCAGTTACGGGCGGATGGCCAGGGTCTATCCCAGCGCGGGTTCGGCCTACACCTACGTCGGGCGCGAATTGCACCCGGCGCTGGGCTACCTGACCGGCTGGGCCATGGTCTTCGATTACATCCTCAACCCCATGATCTGCGTCATCTGGTGCAGCAAGGCCGCCATGAATTTCGCCCCCCAGGTGCCGTTTGCAGCCTGGGCGGTGTTCTTCGCCGCGCTGTTCACGCTGTTGAACCTTTGGGGCATCAAGGCCAGCATGCGCACCAATCAGGTGATGGCCACGGGCCTGGGGATCGTGATCGTGCTGTTTTTCCTGGCTGCCGTGCGAACCCTTTGGAACTCCTCCGATTTGACGACCGCGTGCTTCCTGCGCCCCTTCTACGACCCGGAGACGTTTTCCTGGCGGACAGTCTCCATGGGCACTTCGACGGCCATCCTCACCTATATCGGCTTCGACGCCATCTCCACGCTCTCCGAGGAGGCGCACAATCCGCGCCGCAACATCCTGCTGGCCACCGTGCTGACTTGCCTGGTAACCGGCATCCTGGCGGCCGCGCAGGTTTATGCCGCGCAACTGATTTGGCCCGGCTACGACGACTTTCCCGACGCCGATACGGCATTTGTGCACATCGCGGGCAAGGCCGGCGGTCCCGCCTTGTTCTTTACGGTCAACTTGGCGCTGCTGGTGGCCAACATCGGCTCCGGCGCCGGGTGCCACCTTGCCGCGGGCCGGCTGCTTTATGGGATGGGCCGCGACAACGCGATTCCCCGCCGCTTCTTCGGCGCCCTGGATCGCCGCACCCACATCCCGCGAAACAACATTCTGCTGGTGGGCGGGCTGGCAATGGCCGGGGCGTTTTTGCTGACCTTCGAGCTGGGCGCCAATTTGCTGGTGTTCGGCGCGTTCATCGGCTTCATGGGCGTGAACGTGGCGGCCTTCATGCGCTACTTCGTACGCAGCGAGGAAAGGACGCTGCGAGACTTCGCGCCGCCGCTCTTGGGCTTCCTGATCTGTCTTTACATTTGCTGGAGTCAGGAGAACCTGGTGAAACTGGTAGGCGCGGCGTGGCTGCTGACAGGCTTCTTGTACGGAGCGTGGAAGACGAACTGGTTTCGCCGCAAGATCGAGTTCGCCGTACCCGATGAAGAAGCGGGCGACGCCTCAATGTAGGATTGCCCTCGTTCCCACGTTCTGCGGCTGAATTCAGCAGGGGACAGTCCCATTTTCGCTCGGGCGAAAACTGGAACCGTCCCCACTCGCGTGCCGGCCCTTTCAGGCGTGCACGCGCGGCAGCCAGGTGAGGTTGGGCACATCGTGGACTTCATCGGTCCCTTCGTGGACCAGGCGGATCTGCATGAAGCGGCAGAATCGCTCCAGGTCGCGGCGGTGATCGCCGTAGAACACCACGCGGTGCAGGCCGCAGGACCAGCCTTCCAGATACTTCTCCGGATGTTCGATCCGCACGGTGAGCTTGCTGCGGCAGCCGCGGTCGACCAAGGGGCTGGCGATGGCCTCGCCGGTGGAAAACAGCATCACGTCGTTGCCGATCAGCCGGGCCATCGAGACCGGCTGGCCCGCCGGGAGTTGGACCTGCAGCACGGCGCCCTTATTATCTTCCAGGTGGCTGCGGATGATATAGGGATGCGTGGGTCCGTCGGGCCCGAGCATCTTGATCGCCGCCACGCAATGGGCGTGGATGATGGTGTTGTTGGAATAATCGAAGCAGGGGTCGGTGACGAAGCCCGGCCGGCCCACCAGGTAGTTGAAGATCAGGTGGGTCATGGTCGACTTCAGGTCGGCCTCGCAGATGCCGCCCGAGCCCAGGCTGTTGAGCCGGCAGAACCCCAGGCACGGATAGCCCATGCCGCGGGCGATCAGCCCGGAGCCCAGGCAGTTGATGGTGATGGCCGCCGCCTGCTCGCTTTTCACCATCTGTTGCAAGGCCAGCGACATGCGGGAGGCCTTGAGGATGTCGTCGCGGCTGGGTTCGACCACCTTGGCCGCCCCGCGAATCCACTCGTCAGCCTCGGCTTCGGCCGCCGTCTCGCTGACCGCTTGGTAGGCGGCGTCCAAGTCGGGCAGCTTGACCGACTTGATTTCGGTGCCGAACTTCTCGCGGATCGCCTGCACGTACTGCGGATCGGCATCGGGCTTGTTGACGTAAAGCACCTTCGCCCGCTTCAGCCGGCCGATGGCGCGGAAGGGGCGCACGACTTGCAGCAGGTCCTCGAACCTGCTGGTCGCCCAGCAGTCGACGCGCTTGCCCTGCCGCTGCCGGGCCGCAATGGTGTGCCATTCGTGACCGCAGAAGGGCTCGGCAAACAGCACCGTGGGGATGTCGAGTTCCAACAGCCCATCGAGCACCTTGCCCATGCCCATCGCCAATTGCAGAACGACGATGCCGTCGGCCCCTTGCAGTTTTTGCTTGGCCTGGGCCAGCGCGGCGTCGTCGGCGACCAGGCCGCACTCGATCCACTCGACATCGGGCAGGGCGGCCTGCAACTGCGCCAGTTCTTTCTCGAAGCGTTTCTGTTCTGCCTCCACGTTGACCGCGGCCATCGGCCAGCCGGCACGCTGCTGGCCGAAGTAGACCTTGCCGACGCGGATTTTCGGCGGCGCCGACGACGACGCTTCTCCCGCTGCTGCGCCGTTGGTTGCCGCCATCAAGCCCAACGATGCCGCTCCCGCCACCATTCCTTCCAGAAAAGTTCGCCGTGGAATGCCGTCATTCATGGAATCCCCCCTTTGCTTCTCGATGATTCACTGGGTAACGGCCGAGAAAAGGTGACAAGCACCTTTTGCCGGCCCGCCTGGGCAAAAATCGGGACAGCCCCAAGTTGCTTTCTAACCGGTCTAAAGTTTCCTCCGTGCGGGCGACAAGGAGCATCATAAAATAAAGCAGAGCGGCGGGGAAGCAAGGTGGGAGAATCTGCGGACACGGTCCAAGCCCACGGCTGTGCTGCGCTCGTCCTTGAGTGGGTGGCGTCGCATATAATGACGCTGGAGGCGAAAGCCATGTGGACCTGGCTAAAACGACGAGCGTGGCCCGCGCTGAAGGCGATTGGGCCCGGGTGGAGCCGGCACGACGGGGCGTTGCTCAGCGCCGCGATGGCGTACTATGCGGCGTTCTCGCTGTTTCCGTTGGTGCTGTTGCTGATCTCGGGCGTGGGCCTTCTGTTGCGCATCTCTGCCAACGCCCAGTTTCAAGAGGAACAGCTTAACGACTTGATTGCCAAGAACATCAGTCCATGGTTGGCCGAGCAACTCGATCGCCTGATGGTGGGAATCCGGGGGCAGGCCGGAGTCGGCGGACCGGTAGGGCTGGTGATGCTGATCATCGGCGCCATCGCCGTCTTCGTGCAATTCAGCACGATGATCGATCGCGTCTGGGAGCGAACTGATGCCAGCCACGGCTTCCTGGCCGCCGTGCGCGCCGCGCTGCTGGAGCGACTGGTCGCCTTCGTGATGTTCACCGCCGTCGGAGTGCTGCTGCTGGTGCTGCTGATTGCCGACGTGGCACTTGCCGGGCTTCAGTCGTACCTGATCGGGATCCAGGGGGGCTATTTCATCTGGCAGGC
>Ga0315289_10015435_pt1 | contig 10604 bp, 8 predicted proteins | sample YL17G11_40_MG_FD_203452 | JGI IMG/M metagenome (GOLD analysis project Ga0315289, IMG submission 203452) | Sediment microbial communities from Yellowstone Lake, YNP, Wyoming, USA - YL17G11_40 | ecosystem: Environmental > Aquatic > Freshwater > Lake > Sediment | place: USA: Wyoming | collected...
CCGTGACGGTGCCGATTCCAAGTCCCGGTTCTCCACCGCCGATTCCGCCGCCCCCCGTGAGTGAGGTGTGGGGGTCTACGCCGGTGTTGGCTTCGCGCTGGTTGGCGCCGCCCGACGGAGAGCCGCCTCCGTTGGACACGCCAGTCTCGCCCGTATTTACGTTGATGCTGATTCCGGATTCCGACAGGAAGGCGACAATGGACTCGAAGACGCTCAGAAGGGAGCCATCGGATTCGAAGCCGGTGCCGCGCACCGCAGCGGTGGAAACAGGGCTGCGAAGCTTGAAGTCCGTGGTGGTGCCGGCGGTCGACCTGACCTCGGCGCGGATTCGACCGACCGGCATGGACAGATTCGTGCGGGTCACGTTGTTCTGCGTGGACAACTCATCGATGCGGAGCCGGGTAAGCTGACGGACCGTCAAAGTCGAAGCGCCCAACTCGAGGACGGCGCTGCCACTAAAACCAGTAGAGATGGTGGCCCGGATGGGCACCTCCATTCCGGCGCTGGCCGCCCGCCAGGTCTGTTCCCCGGGGTTTTGAATCTCGACCTTCCCCGTAACTGCCCTGAACACCGCACGGCTTTGGGCGCTGACATCGACGACCGCGAGCACAAGCACAAGCGCGGTGATAATCGCAATACCAATTCTTTTCATCTTACCCCCCTGCTAAAAGGCGGCCGAAACTTCGATCTTCAGCACGAACCCGATGCCCCGGTTCGATGTGAATGCGGCGGAGTTCGGCAAGAAGACCCCACCCCTCACTGACAGGCCCAAGTCCGAGAATATGCGCGCCAGGACACCCGCCTCTATCTCCGTTCCCAAGTATAGCGCCGTGGAACTGGGATTCAGGTCATTCACGAGAATATCTGCTGGCGTACCGGTGACGAGGAGGGGGACGGGATCACGCAAGAAGATACGGGCCCCCACCAACGGCTGGATTTTGGATAAGATGGACGAGGGATTGCTGAAGAAGGGGCGGAAAGAGTAGCCCATATCCAGGTAGAGAAGATTCGCCAGCCGCGGCGAGAAGGCCAGTCCGATTGTTGGCTGGCTGATTGGACGAAAGTCCTCGACACTGAAGTCCTCGAGCAGCAGCACAACCGGCGTGAAACCCGTCGCGTACATCACCCGCGCGTGGGCCCGCGATGCGGCCAGCTTTTCCGCGTAAAACCGCACGCCGAGGCCGCTAAGAGCCGATATGAGATTTGTGGTCTTGTTCCCCACCGTCGATTGGCCGTAGCTTGCCGTCAGGTTGTAGTCCAGGTAGAAATTTGCACCGAGACGGGGCGTACCGGCAATCCCGAGGTACTGGGTGTTGATGATTTCCCCGCCAGTGTCCCCACGCATGTCGAACTGAGCCAAGGCCTGCAGGGCGAAGCCATCGGACCCGATCAAGGCTTGCGCCATAAGCCGCTTTGGACCAAAAAAGACCGAGTTGTCAGTTACCTCAAGCCAGTCGTCTGCCGAAATGCGGACGTTGGAGCTGGGGTTCAAAAGGAAGCCTGAGTAGCCGCCGGCAAGCCGTACCTGGAAACCGGAAAACAGCAGGCTGACCTGCACGCCGTCCAAGGTCTGATCGAGGATGAGCTTCGTCGCGTCACTGAAATTAAACCGTCCCGCCTTCAGTTCCACAGCGGTCCCCTCGCCCATCGCCGCGGAAAAGAGCCCGGTGAACCGCAAGAGGTCGAGGTCTACTATGTAGGGACGCTCTGCGGTGTACCGATAGCTTCCCTGGGCGGTGAGGTCCAGCGACCCGCCTTTGTCGGTGGCCTGGAACAACTCGCCCCAGATGGCCGCCCTGTACTGGCTTTCGGAGGTGGTGTCTACCACGCCGCTGCTCGGGACAGTTGAGGTGTCCAGGGTAAGGCCAAAGTCCCCTTGGAGGGCGAAGGCGCTGCCGGCAATCAGGGCCAGGCCAGCCAATATCAAAACCAAGGATTTCATCGGGCGGCCTCCTTGCGATGAAGGATCTGTTCGAGGATGCGGAGGGCTCGTTCGCCCGAGAGCGACATGCCAGGCTTCGCGGGGCCGGAAATGATACCGAGGTAGGCAAGCTCCCGGGTGGCATACCGCGGGCTGGGCAGGACCCGGTACATGATGCCGCCCTGGATGCCGAAGGCCCGGGTAAGCATGTAGGAGAAGTCTCCAAGTGTCACCGGGTCATTCGGTCCGAGGCCCGGCCTTCCCAACCTCTCCTGCTCCAGGCGGGGCCCGGCATCGGCCGGAGTGGTCGTCTCGGGAAGGCGTCCTGACGCGGTGCCGACGAGGTAGGCGGCGTTACCATAGCTGAGGGTTGCCTCGCCGAGTACAGCGTCCAGCACCTCGTTGGATTGGGCCATGAGAAGGGGAAGTGGAACTGCTGTCATTGCTAACATCAGCAACAGGGCACGTTTCGTCATGCGCACCTCCTTTTTGGGCCTGCACTACGCCAACATAATATACCGCTTAATCCATTGGGTGTCGATTGTAAAAGTCGGGAGAATCGGAAACCATGCTATGGAAAAGGCCGATGAATCTTCTTATACTAGACTTCAGCGGAGGCTTATGAAAAAGAAGCAAAGCGCCAACCTCTTCCTCATCCCCCTCGCAGTATCTCTGGTCATTGTCCTTCTCAACCTCTTCACGCCCTTCGAGGAGGTGGATCGGCGGCTCTACGACATTCTCTTGCATGTGAGGCCGGCCGTTCCCGAGCATCCCTCGATTCTCCTCATAGACGTGGACGACCTGGCCATCGCCAAGGTCGGAACCTGGCCATGGGGCCGGAATCTCATGGCGGACGGCCTCATCACCCTGCGGGAGTTCGGCGCTTCCTACGCGGTATTCGATATCGAGTACGTAGATAAAAGTCCCCTTGGAATCAACGCAGAGGTCCTGAACCAGGAAATCCCCGCGGCTCTCAAAGCGGAGTTCGGCGCGGTGCAGCAAAACGTCGAGGACCTATTCACGGCCCTGCGGCAGCGACAAATCTCCCTGGCCCAGGCAGGAGGGTTTGTCAAGGACCTCGCCGACCTTACCGAGGCGTCCAAAGCTTCACTTGTGAAAAAGATCAGCCAGGTCGCGCGCAACAACGATGAACTCCTGGGGCGCTCCGCCAGGCTCTTCAAGAGTGCCTACTTCACCATGAACATGCTCCCAGAAACCGACCCGACGGTTCCGGACGAGCTTCGCAAGCAGGCTACCGACAAGCTCGGCATCGCCGGCGTGGTCGCGGCCCCGGACTACACGTTGGGGGCGGAGGACGTCAGGCCGGCAATTTGGCCCATCCTCGGCCGCGCCGCCGGCGCCGGCTTCCCCAATGTCGTCATTGACGAGGACGGCGTGCGGCGCCGCATCGAGGTAATCAGAGGCTACCATGGAAGGTGGTTTCCCCAGCTCGGCGTATCGGCCCTCCTTGCCTGGATGGGAAACCCGGCAATCGAGCTTTCTACCAACGAGATCGTTTTCAAGTCGGCGAAGCTTCCCAGCGGGGAAACGAAGGATGTCAGGATCCCATTGGACGCCAAGGCGCGAATGCTCATCAACTGGCCGAAGAAGACATTCAACGAAAGCTTCCGCCACATGTCGTTTTACAAGCTTGTCCTCCACAAAGAGCTCGAACGAGACCTCGCGCACAACCTGGCCACGATGCGCGACGCCGGGTACCTGAACTATGCCAAAGAGGGCGACGCGTTTCTCGGCTCCTACAACGAGGCTGAGAAGATTCTCCAGGAGGCCCTTGATACCGAGAAACCGGAGCTCCTGGCCGACCACTACAAGCTTCGCGAGTCTTTTTTTGTCGCGGCACGGGCCTTTTTAACTGGCGACGCCGAAACGAGGATTCAAGCTGACATCGATTCCCAGATCGCGAAGCCGAACGCAGGGGAAAACCAGAAAAAAGAGTACCGAACGTTGAAGAACGAGGTGGCGAAGATCTTCAGCGAGGCACGCAAGCAGGCCGAGTCCCTTGCCACCCTACGGTCGGAATTAAGAGAAAGCCTCGCCGGCGCCTTCTGCATCATCGGTCAAACCGGCACGTCCACGACGGATATTGGCGTCAACCCATTTGAAAAGGAGTACATGAACGTCGGCACCCACGCCTCGGTGGTGAATACGATTCTGACCGGGCGCTTCCTCGACGAGCTGCCCTGGTGGTATTCGGCCATCGCGGGCGTCATCGTCGCCTTCCTCATCACCTTCATCACCCGCAACGTCAAACCGCTGATGTCGATCCTGGTCGGCATGGCCGGTTTCGTTCTCATCCTCGCCGGCGGGAGCGCCTTCTTCGTTGCCACCGGGAGCTACCTCGCCATCCTGACCCCGGGCCTCATTGTCTTTCTCACCTTCCTTGTTCTCGCGGTGGTCAACTTCCTCGTCACTGCGCAGGACAGGACCTTTATCCGAGGCGCCTTCGGCCACTACCTTTCCGCGGCCGTCATCAACGAGCTGCTTTCAAACCCTGACAAGCTGAAGCTTGGCGGCGAGAAGAAGTACATGACGGCGATGTTCACCGACATCAAGGGGTTCTCGACCGTCTCGGAAAGCCTGGACCCGACGGACCTCGTTCACCTGCTCAACCTTTACCTTACGGAGATGAGCGACATCGTCCTGGACTTGCTTGGTACCATCGACAAGTACGAGGGAGACGCCATCATTTCGTTCTTCGGCGCTCCCGTGGAGATGAACGACCACGCCCGAAGGGCATGCCTGGCGGCGATTCGGATTAAACGCACCGAGGAAGAATTGAACCGGAAGTTCCTTGCGGACTCCCTCACCTCCGCGCCCCTTCTGACCAGGATCGGCATCAATACCGGGGACATGGTCGTCGGCAACATGGGCACGAAGCGGAAGATGGACTACACGATCATGGGGAGCAATGTAAACCTCGCGGCCCGGTTGGAAGGCGTCAACAAGCAGTACGGGACCTGGATACTCACCAGCGAGACAGCTCGGGCCCAGGCAGGCGACGATATCTACACCCGGCGCCTGGACCGGGTCCGTGTCGTGGGCATCAACGAGCCGGTGCGCCTCTACGAAATCATCGAGGAGGCCTCCCAAACCGCGGCCGAGATGAAGGAGGCGGTGGAAGTCTTCCACTCCGGCCTGACGTGGTTCGAGAAGAAGGACTGGAGCCGCGCCTCCAAGGACTTCTCAACCGTGATGAGGATGCGTCCCGACGACGGCCCGGCGAAGAAGTACCTGCAGCGATGTAATGAGTACAAAGTGAAGCCACCATCGGATTACTGGGACGGCGTATTCAACCTGAGTGAAAAGTAGAAGGGAAGCCGATGCGCGGGCGCGTCCTGATGGGCTCGGGCGACCGCTCAGGGATACGCAACGGATCTGTGGTCTCTGCCTTATATGGTCTCTGCCTTATATGGCAAAGCTTTTCAGGTAATAGTTCAGCCCTCTAACCCTGTTTTGGCTACGCAGACAGCAGCGGTGCAGGAGTTCCCTTGCGATATGCCGTGATCGCTTCCACAAGAAACTCCAGTGCGTTCCGTTTCTGAAGCCAACAGGTTCGCGTTACTGTCAACAAGCGAGCAGACACAATAGCCCCCGCATCCGTCTTATTGCCAAAGCAAATCTTACGCCACATAACAGCTACCCGAATGGTTCTCTCTGAGGATAATCCTCATCTTAGGATTATCCTCATTATGCTCCGGATTTGAAAATCCTCAGGATCCAGGTAAGTCCTCCGAAGGAGGCGCGAATCATCGCACTGCGGCCTGAATCCTGAGGATAATACTCGCTTTGAAATCGTTCTGCCGGCCATACTGACGAAAACCAACAGGAGGTTTTCGCATGTGGCAACAGTACGACAAAGCGGTCAAGATCGTTCTCACCTATCTGGTCGAAAGGGGTTTCCGCAGGACACCTCGGAAGGAGTTCCGCCGAGCGGCGTGGGAATTCAGGAGATACCTCGAAAGCATTCCTCGTGAGTACTCCCACACGGCGGCTCAGTCTTGGCTTGAGGCCGTCAAACCGAGCCTGCCGAGGCTGAGATACCTGTCCTTGCGGAGGTCTCTTGCCCTGGTGGACGAGGCAGCGAGAAACGGCTCGGTCACCAACACACGATTCTCCTATAACGATGCACCCATCAAGTACCGTGTGCCGGACTGCTACAGGCAACTGCTTGACGCCTACATCGAGCGTAGGAAGCAGGACGGCTGTCAGCCGTCAACGTTGTGCATGGCGTCGAATGCCTGCACGAGGTTTCTCCTGTTCCTGCAATCGAGAAACATTACGGAGGTCGCACTCATCTCTCCGGAAATCGTCAAAGACTATCAGGTTCAAGCCGAGCACCGCACCGTCGAAGGCAAGAACGCCTACATCTGCGTAGCCCGACGGTTCGTCAGGTTTCTCGCAGAGAAGAAGAAAGTGCCCGAGACTCTCGAGTTCGCCTTTGCGACTGAGAAAGCGCCCCGAAGCTCGATCGTCACCACCTTGTCGAAGCAACAGCTCGATTCCATCAGGCTCTTCACCGCAAGGAGTCGCACGGCTTCGGAGCTGAGGAGCGCCGCTATGACGATGCTAGCCCTTCGGATGGGCTTCCGGTCCATCGACATCTGTAATCTTCGCCTTTCGGACATCTGCTGGAAATCCAGGACCATCTCCATCGTTCAGAGAAAGACCGGCGCACCACTGACTCTTCCCTTTCCCGTCGAGGTGGGAAACCTCCTTGCCCGCTACATCACAGAGGCTCGTCGAGAATGTGATGAGCCCAACGTCTTCATCACACTGAGGCACCCCTACACAAGACTGGCTTCTCGCCACTGTTGCTATGAGTCCTCGTTGGCAGTGCTCGGCAGAAAGACAACGCAGACCGAGGTGCGTGGGCTTCACGTTGCGAGAAGGACCTTCGCCTCGAACCTTCTGAGAGCCGGTAACCCGGTATCCACGATCTCCTCGACGCTGGGACACACCAGTGAAGAATCGGTGGATAAGTACCTTGCCACCGACGAAGAGAGGATGCGGCAGTGCGGGATCGGACTCTCCGGTATCGAGATCAAGGAGGGCCTGTAAAATGAGAGAATACCGTAGCTCCCTTGCTCCCCACATCAGCGGGCTCATCACACAGAAGAAAGCGTGTGGGTACGCCTACGACTACGAAGCCTACGTTCTCGAGTCCTTTGACCGCTTCTGTATCGAAGAGAACCACACCGCCGAGACGATCACCCGCGATCTAGTGATGAATTGGGCGATTCAGCGGCCCACTGAAAGAAAAAACACCCGCAACCAGCGGGTCTCCTTCGTACGGCAACTCGCTCTCTACATGCAATCGCTCGGAAAGAAGCCCTACATCCCCAAGCATTTCGCCTCCGAGACCGTGGAGGTCCCGCATGTCCTTTCCCGGGCAGAGCTTGTAGCATTCTTTGCCGTTGTCGATGCCTACAAGCCGCCACAACCCGCCTTTCGGCGGTTGGTTCCCACCTACCGAGTTCTGTTTCGCCTCTTCTACTGTTGCGGTCTGCGCCTTGCTGAAGGCTGCTACCTGCGCCGCTGCTGCCTCGACCTCAAGAGAGGAACGATCGAGGTCCTCCAATCCAAAGGCAACAAGGATCGGCTGGTCTACCTCCATGAGGACGTTGTCGGGATGTGCAGGGCGTATGACGAAGAGATGGAGACCATTGCTCCCGAGCGGGAGTGGTTCTTCCCCGGGCGACGTCTCGACCGCCCGTTTCAGAAGACCTCCGTCGACAAGAAGTTCCGCGAGTTCTGGAACAGGACTCCCTTTGCCGGGAAGGTGGACAAGAAATCGACCGTTCAGAGCCTTCGGCACACCTTCGTCGTCGACAAGATGAACGAGTGGATGGAGAAGGGTGTCGATACCGCTGTCATGATGCCCTATCTGAGTCGCTACCTCGGGCATGCTTCCATCTCAGAGACCCAGTACTACTTCCACAGTATCGAGCAGGCCTTCCCGATCGTGCGCAGCCGCGACAGTGCGGCTGACAGGGTTATCCCTGAGGTGGTGATCTATGAAGACTGACGACCCGTCGGCTCCCCTCTTCTTCTCGATGACCTATGAGTTCCTGCAGATCTACCTCCAGAAGCAGTGTGGCAGGAGCCCTCACACAGTCGAGTCTTACCGTGATGCGCTCTCGCTCTTCAGGCGTTACATCGTCGAGAGCCTCGGGATCTCCATCGCGAAGTTCACCTTCGCAGAGTGCACGAGGGAGTGTGTACTCGGCTTCATGGACTACCTCGCCGAGCTGAAGAGCGCACCCAGCACGCGGAACCAACGCCTTGCCGCCCTGAAGTCATACTTCGCGTTCGCCGCCGACAAGGACATCACGCTGCAATCGAACGAGCTCGAGGTCAAGAGGGTCCCGCAGTGCAAGGTGCCGAAGACCGAGAAGACGGTGATCCCCGAAGAGGCGATGGCGGCGATACTCCGCCAACCGCCCAACACCAAGATGGGCCTCAGAGACCGCACCATGATGATTCTGCTCTACGACAGCGCCGCCAGGCTTGCCGAAGTGCTGGGCCTCAAGCTCAGCGATGTCGCGATCGACGGTGAGAACCACTACATCCGAGTCACAGGTAAGGGCAGCAAGGAGCGAATCGTACCGATTTCGGCCAAGACATCAGCGCACCTATCGCACTACATCTCCGTCTATCATACGAAGGATCGCCCGCAGACAGATCTACTGTTCTACACGGTCATCAAGGGCGTGACCGGTATGATGTCCGAGGGAAACGTGGAACGGTTTGTGAGAGAGTACGCACAAAGAGCGCAATCCTTCTGTCCTTCGGTTACGAATCGAGTTCACCCGCACATGTTCCGTAGAACACGGGCGACTCAGCTTTACCAGAATGGTGTGGGCTTGCCACTGGTCTCGCGTCTTCTCGGACATGCCTACATGGAAACGACGCGAATGTATGCCAGGCCGAGCCTCAAGATGCTTCGTGATGCGATAGAATCGGTCGAGACAACTACAGTGAAGGCAGCAAAGCCTATCTGGGAGGGCGACGAGGCCATGATGGCCAAGCTGAGCGGGCTCAGATGAGCAACACGTTATCCTCAGGATTCAGGCCGCAGTGCGATGATTCGCGCCTCCTTCGGAGGACTTACCTGGATCCTGAGGATTTTCAAATCCGGAGCATAATGCGGAATTGTTTGTCGGCTCTACCCCCTCGTGAAAAATGAAGGTAAACAGGTGCGATCGGAGCTTGTACAGCCGACGCGCAAGAGAACGGACTGAACGATCGGGCGAATCGCAATAGTGATGCAAACACTTCTCCAAACCGAGTCGGATGGGTTTTGATAGATAGATCAGTCGTTTTCGATTGATCTCTCCCGTCTTGTACCGATACCACAACTTCATGAATTCCTTCCGTCGGTACTCCATTCGGCGGGCAAATGCGCATGCCTGCTGCGATGAGAGGGATATTCCCATCTCATTGATTGCGCGAATATCCCGTTTCAGATGAGCCCAGCAAAGCTGAATCAACCCCTTGTGATACTTCGTGTAGGCTCCCCATCGATCCACGCACAGGATCCCTTTGTAGATCTGCCCCAGCACGGTTTGCAGTACCGCGGAGCCACGGCTGCAAGCGATGTGGAAATACATAAAGCCAGAGGTCACGAAAACCCATACCCAGCGCCAATACCATCCGGATTCATCGGCGTTGATCACCGGTTGCTGGGGAAGGGCATCCTTGAGAGCCTCATCGATGGGGGCAAGGGCTTGGGATGTCTGAGCCAGGAGATTCTGCGTGGAGCCCAAGGCCAGAGTAGTTCCAAAGACGGTCTGAAAACAATCCTGCACGATCCTGCGCGGCTGATGCAGAACAGCGGTGAAATAGGCGATCATCACCGTCAGCCGTGGGCCAAAGTTCGACCGTGCCGCCTCCGGGGGTAGGGTTGCCCGATGCACTTTCCCGCATCTGCCGGACAAGGTGTACAGTTGATATTCTGATATTCGCTCACCGCGGGCTTCACGGACGGGATTTCGGTCACCTGCCACCGCGATGCCGGCTGTTGACTGAGAGAATGTTTACGGCATTGTTGAAAATGCGGGCAGCTGAGACACTCCGTGGCATACCAGGGGATGGTGACATCCACCTGATCGGGAGGCAATAATTCTCGATTCGTTCCTGGATGTCCCGGCTGCCCGCCAGGCCTACGCTTTGCGGATTACCTTGAACCCTTCTTCTTTTCTTTCCGATCACGGGCGCTATCGCTGGAAGGAGGCTTGGAGGATGACTGGGAGTTCCTCTCCAACCGTGCAATCTTCTCTTTGAGTTCCGTATTCTGTCTGTCGTAGTCCAGGATTTTCCCTACCGTGGGATCCTTGCCGGAATCGTAGAGCCGCTCCGCCTCCCGTTTATCCATGTTGCATCAACACCCGAAAGTTGCGGTGCACCGGATAACACCACACCGCTTTCCGTGATCGGTTGGGTTTGTGGGTCTTGTCGTTCTTCCCCCGTCCTGTGGTGATCCCCAGCGGGATCCAATTGGCTGCACGGTAGCAGGTCCCTGCGTACTTGTCCGAGTCGACGAAAGTCTCCAAAAGATACACAGGGTGGTTATACAGTCCCTCCCAATCGGCACAAATACGACGAGCGATCAAAGCCAACAAATAGGAGGCGAGGTTTTTTACCTCCACCCAGGGCAGGATGA
>Ga0315289_10015436_pt1 | contig 10603 bp, 6 predicted proteins | sample YL17G11_40_MG_FD_203452 | JGI IMG/M metagenome (GOLD analysis project Ga0315289, IMG submission 203452) | Sediment microbial communities from Yellowstone Lake, YNP, Wyoming, USA - YL17G11_40 | ecosystem: Environmental > Aquatic > Freshwater > Lake > Sediment | place: USA: Wyoming | collected...
GTAGCCAGGGTATTTCGTTTGAGCCGTTGATATTATGCTTATATCAAAGAGGTCCCATCTCGGCAGATTGAAGATGCTCGACTTCCTGGACGAGTTGGCTTTGACTGAGGGCAAGGCGATATCGTTATATCTCCCACAAGGGACGACTCAAGACAGGGTTGAGAATCTGCTGGGGAATGTGTTTCTAGCAAGTGCTATACCGCCAGGCGTGGCTGAGGCTGCTGCCGGCTCAAGAACAGGAGCGGTGTTTTTCTGGAGCCCGTCGCGAATGTACCTGGTCTTGCCCCCGTTCCCAATTGCCGAGGAATATATGACCAACGGCTATGACGTAGAGCCCTTGCGCTCCCTCCTCAGTCATGACTTCCTCATCGCTCTGGTCCTGGTCCGTTTAGGAGCATACAGCATTGGCATCTGCCGGGGCACGGAGCTTATAGACAGTAAGACGGGGACAGGCCTGGTGCACGCCCGCCATAAGAAGGGCGGCTCCTCCCAGGCGCGGTTTGCCCGACACCGGGAAAAGCAGATTGAGCAGTTTCTGATCCGGGTCTGCGGTCATGCGCGGGAGCATATTGAGCCGCACGCGCGGTCGCTGGACTATCTGGTCTACGGCGGAGCCAGGACTACCATCCTCTTACTGCGTAAACGGTGCCCGTTCCTGAGCCAGTTTGACAACCGCATCCTGCGGATGCTGCTGGATATACCTGACCCACGCCAGGCGGTACTGGGAAAAGCCGTGAGCACCGTCTGGTCAACCGATGTTATCGAATGGCGCGAGAATAGCTCTTAACGAATCCCAGGGACACCGTGCTAATCAAGCCTGCTACAAATCAGTATCGTGTCCCTAGAATACCCCTGGTGGGTTTCACCCCTCGACAAGTCCGGTTTCTACTTTTTGGCTTCGGCTATTATACTTTGTTTTGCCGGTATTTTTGACAGGAGCATCTGCTCGAAGGCCACGGACATTGCGCCTGCCTAAACTTTTTGCCGTTGTGTAACGCTCGCACGTCATTCCCCTCCTACCATTGAAGTGAGCTTCAGGGTGATGTAAGATATAACTGCATGTGTGATACAACTTGTTCGGGAGGCCGGAAATAGACCGTCTGGAACGCGAACAATCTGTTCTGGAGCTTCTTAAAAACCTCCGTGGGTTGGAACCGCTGAAGAAGCTCTTCTGGTCTGAGCTGAGCTATGACCATGTAAATCAGCCCCTATCCCGCCGCGGATGGAACCAAACTGCGGCTAATGCCCTCGCCGAAGGCCCGGTTTTGTTTGCCGGCGGCGGGCAGAACAATGATTTTCATGTGGTTTACAGCCGCCTGCCTCAAGAACGACTACTTCTTGGTCAGGAACGGCCCGTAGTCAATGCGCTTCTCAAGGAACACCCGTATGCGCTATTTATCTTCTCAAATGAGCCACAAGACTACTGGCACTTTATTAACGTCAAGTACGATGAGGACGAGAAAAAGCGGCGCCTGTTCCGGCGAATCAGTATCAGCCAGGAGGAGCGTCTCCGCACCGCCGCAGAGCGCGTTGCCATGCTCGACCTGCAATCAATCCGGCCGGATATGTTTGGTTTACAGCCACTAACTATCCAATCCAGGCATGATGAAGCTTTTGATGTTGAAGCGGTTACCAAGCAGTTCTTTGAAGAATACAAGGCTATCTTCAGGATTCTGGAAGACGACTTGAAGAAGCAAGCGAACAATTCCACCTGGGCGCACGCCTATTCTCTCCAGTTCCTCAACCGCTGTATGTTCATATACTTTATTCAAAGAAAGGGCTGGCTGGGAAATGATTGTGACTTTCTTCTTAGCTTCTGGAAAAGTTATCAGCGCTGCGGGCAAAGCCAGAATTCATTTGTAGATAACTGGCTAAGGGTCCTTTTCTTTGAAGCTTTCAACAACAAATTCCACGGTGGTCATAACTATTTCCCGCCTGAAATAAAAGAAGCCTTGTCTCTGGCGCCATATCTCAACGGTGGTCTCTTCACTGAAAACAGGTTTGACCAGGAGCATAAAGCCGCTATTTCGGACCGGCGCTTCGAGCAGGTTCTGAAGTTCCTGGAGCGCTATAACTTCACCATCGCGGAAGACAGCCCATTGGATAAGGAAGTAGCCGTCGACCCGGAGATGATTGGTAAAGTCTATGAAAGTTTGGTCAATATTCAGGAAGACGTAGATGCCCGTGGCGAGGCAGGTATTTTCTACACTCCCAGAACCGAGATTGACCTGATGTGCCGCTTATCACTCGTTGACCATCTGGCTAACTATCTGGGAGAAGACAGAAAGGAACTGCTTTATCAGCTAGTTTTTGCACTTGAGCCTGACGAGAAAGCTGATGCGGACAAAGCCGTCGCTGGCGCTGGTCTCTGGCCCGCACTGAATGAGCGACTTCACGACATCACTTTGTTGGACCCTGCCTGCGGTTCTGGCTCTTTTCTCGTAGGCATGCTTAACATTCTGGATGACCTCCAGGAGAGGACTAACCATCAGCTTGGCGTAACGGAAGCACCTTACGACCGCAAGAAACGGATTGTCGGTCAATCACTCTACGGCGTGGATGTGATGGAATGGGCGTGTCATGTCGCCGAATTGCGCCTCTGGCTGGCGCTGATTATTGACGCCGAGTTTACCCGGGAAGAACTGCATGTCCGGCGCGAGCCCCTCTTGCCTCACTTCTCGTTCAAAATTCGCTGCGGAGACAGCCTGGTTCAGGAAGTGGGTGGCATTAACCTGGGGCATATAGCAGCTTCCCAAGAGGTACCACCAACTCTAAAAGCACGCATTACAGCCCTTAAGGATGAAAAGCTAAAGTTCTACAACAATGACACAACCCGCAAGTTTCACTCAGTGGATGCTCTGAAAAACGAGGAAAAGAGGCTATTCTCTGATATTCTGGCTGCCCGTCAGCATACTATTCAAGAGGAAATCAAATCCTTGCGTCGCAAAATAGAAGGCCCGTCAGAGCGCAGAATCAGCCTGGATGGCACTATTGAGCAGAAAGCACATCAAGTTGACTTTGATGCCCCAAAGAATCAGAAACAGATTGAGAGCCTCACTGCGGAACTGGCTCAAATTGGGGCTTCGCAAAAAGCGCTCAGTGCTGCCAAAGAAGTGCCCTTCGTCTGGGATATCGCTTTCGTGGAAATCTTTGAAGGCGAGAACGAGGGCTTTGATATCGTCATGGGTAACCCTCCTTATGTGCGCCAGGAGGCGATTGCTGCACCAATAGTCCACGGTATTCAAGTTACGAATGATAAAAGGGAGTATAAGGCAAAGCTGGCGGTTTCTGTTTATCAGGCGTTTCCTCATTTCTTCGGGTACAAAGCCAGTACCAATACCGCAGCGCACAAGATGGATGCCAAGAGCGACCTGTACATATATTTTTACCTGCATGGGCTTTCTCTGCTGAACGATAAAGGCTCATTCTGCTTTATCACCTCCAACTCCTGGCTGGATGTGGGTTACGGAGCTGACCTGCAGGAGTTTTTGCTCAAGCATTGCCACGTCAAGATGGTGCTGGATAACCAGGTGCGGCGCACCTTTGCCAATGCCGACGTTAACTCAATCATCGTGCTTTTTTCTGCGCCGGATGACCGCCGAGAATGGGCGTTAGATAATACAGCGCGTTTTGTCATGTTCCGCGTGCCATTTGAGCATATCCTTTCACCGGTGATCTTTGACGAGATCGAGGAAGTAACCGAGCGTAAGACAACCAAGGAATACCGTATCTTTCCCATTCAGCAGGGCAAACTCCTGGAAGATGGCTGCGAGATACCGGAGGAAGAGGAGAAAACTGGTGAAGTTGCCGGTCCCTTGATCAAAACCGCTCGCTACATTGGCAACAAGTGGGGCGGTAAATACCTGAGAGCGCCGGATATTTACTGGACGATTCTGGAAAAAGGCAAAGGTAGGCTTGTAAGGCTGGGTGATATTGCTGAAGTGCGGCGTGGTTTCACTACCGGCGCTAATGAATTCTTCTATCTCAACGAGAATAGTGTAACAGAATGGGGTGTTGAGTCGTGTTTCTTGGAGCGCGTAGTTAAGGGTCCAAAAGAATGCAGACGAATAATTGTAAATCCGAAAGAAATGAGTTTTAGACTCTTCATGTGTCACGAAGATAGGAGCCAACTTAAGGGCACCCTGGCTTTGGAATACGTCAAATGGGGCGAATCCCAAGGTTTCAATAAGCGTCCGACTTGTCGTGGTCGGGCAAGGTGGTGGGATTTAGGCCAACGTGATAAGGCTCAAATCAACGTAAACTATCTTGTTGACAGAGTTATGCGTTTCTTCTTCAGCGAACAAGGGTTTTTTGTGAGCGACAATTTCCAAGAGGTGCATCCGAAGCACAAAGATAAATACCAGCTTGCCGTTAGCGCGAACAGCAGTATTCTTCAACTCTCGGCAAACATCGCTGGTCGGGCCAATTTCGGCGGCGGCCTCATGAAGATCCAAACATATGAGGTGGCTGATCTTATGATTCTGAATCCCAGCCTGCTTGGTGAAAAAGATTGTAGGACGGCTTTGGCGGTAGCGGAACGCCTTGACCTTGAGGATGACGACCGCCGAACCTTAGACTCGATTGTCTTTGATGCTCTTGGCCTGACCCAAGGTGAACGGGACGCTGTTTATGAGGCGGTAATCAGCTTGGTAGAGGCACGGCTGAAAAAGGCAGGGAGTGTTTAAAAGGACCCCTGTTCCTTAGGTAGCACAATAATGAAGGGACGACCTGGTAACCCTGGACTTAAAGGGAAGCTGCTTGATAAAAGCATGGAAGCTTATATTTTGTCACTTGAAATCATCAATCAGCTATCCGTAAAGTACCGAATTGAGACATTCGCCTATCTTATATGTAATGCATGGGAATTGTTATTGAAAGCGAGAATAATTGAATCTAGTAGAAATTGCAAATCCATTTATTATCCTAAAAAGAGGTCTCAGCCAAAACGCTCTTTAGCATTGAATGATTGTTTGAAAAGGGTATTTACGAACGAAAATGACCCTATACGTCGTAATCTCGAACTGATTAATGACCTAAGAGATGCGTCCGTGCACTTGGTGATTAATCAAGTTCCAAAAGATGTTATAGGTCTTTTTCAAGCCTGCGTATTGAATTATCATAAGCATCTGGTTTCTTGGTTCAATTTATCTCTATCGGACCGAGTCTCTGTGGGCATGATGACAATTGTCTATGATTTCAGCCCAGAGGAGTTCGATTTACAAAGCACTATATTTAGAAAGAAATTAAGGCGTGATGTTTTTCAGTACCTAAGTCGGTTCCAAGACGATATTCGAAGGGAATTTAGTGAGCTTGGCAAACCTGCAGAGTTTTCAATCGACATTGAATATAAACTGGGCCTCGTTAAGAATTTCAATGATGGAGATATCACATTAACAAAGGGCGAGGGGGGAACTGTGACAGGAATTGTGCAAGTCCCCAAGGACCCTTGTATAACTCATCCTTATCGAAGAAAAGATGTTATAGAAAAAATAAAGGCAAAATTTGTCGCATTTGATAAAATTAGAAAGGGAGTTCTCGGATATGATATCGAATGTGTAGTTAACGCATACAGAATAAAGAATCGCCCAGAATTTTATTATAAAGGTAAAATTCCTGGGTCACCGACTCAATATAGCAATCACTTCATTGACTGGATGATAAAAGAACTATCCAAAGACAACGAGTTTTTTGCTAAAGCCCGTCAAGAAATAAGAAAGGTACAACAACGCTAATATGGGTAAGATTTGGCTGAGACTTCTTGGCACTGTAATTGTTTAATAATCAATGCTTCACAAGGCTGATTATTGCAGTATAATACACTGCAATTTCGTATAAGATGAACGGAATATTAGCTCCTACGAGCGCCCCGGTATAGTTACTGAGCAGGAAGCCCAGGAGATGGTTGAACTGGCAAAACTAATACGACAGCAGGTTGAGGAGCGGATACGAAATAACCACCCGGAACTTGCCAGGGAGATTTAGATGCCGACGCATGACATTATAGACAACCGGAAAGAGATACTGGTTGACCATATCAATCAGATTCTGAGTTCAACGGAAGCGGCACGTTTTGCCGTCGGCTATTTCTTTCTCTCCGGTCTCACCAGCATTGCCGACAGATTAAAAGGCGTGAAGGAGCTGCGTCTGCTTATCGGCAATACCACCAATCGCGAGACACTGGAACAGCTGGCTGAAGGCTACCGGCGGCTGGAGCTGGTTAAAGATGCCGCCGAGGCTCAGGCGTACCCCAAGAGGTCTGCAGAGAAGCAGATGGCTGGAGAGACCGCAGAAAATGTCCGCACCAGCATGGAGCTGATGGACCAGACCGACGAAGGGGAAAACCTGGTAAGAGAGATGGTGCGGATGATAGAAGATAAGCAGCTGAACGTAAGAGTTTACACCAAGGGACGGCTGCATGCTAAAGCCTACATCTTTGACTATGGCGCTGTATTCGACGAGGCTGGCAAGCCGGTTGAACGCCATGAGAAGGGTATTGCCATCGTTGGTTCATCCAATCTGACTCTCTCCGGTGTTACCCATAACACAGAGCTGAACGTGGTGGTGCAGGGCAATGATAACCATGCCGAGCTGGTGTGCTGGTTTGACGAGCTCTGGAACGAGTCTCAGGACTTCGACGAAGCCTTGATGCAGGAGATGAAACAGTCCTGGGCATTGGCTCCGGTCCGTCCTTATGACATCTACATGAAAACCATTTATGCTCTGGTGAAAGACAGACTTGAAGGAGAAGACGACCGGGATATTTTATTTGACAGTGAGATTACACGCCAGTTAGCCGATTTCCAAAAAACAGCGGTACGGCAGGCAATCCAGATAACCAGGGATTACGGAGGTGTCTTCATTGCTGACGTCGTCGGTCTGGGCAAATCATACATTGGTGCGGCCGTCGTAAAGCATTTTGAACGTACTGACCACTCTCGGCCGCTGATAATCTGTCCGGCGCCGCTGGTGGAAATGTGGGAAAGATACAACGAGGTTTACGAGCTCAATGCACGAGTGCTTTCCATGGGATTGTTACGCGAACATGACGAAGATGGCCTTAACGTGCTGCTTAAGGACACTAAATATCGCGACCGTGACTTTCTATTGATAGATGAGAGCCACAACTTCCGTTATCCTGATACGCAGCGTTATAAGGTAGCACAGCAATTTCTTTCAACGGGAAGACGTTGCTGTTTCCTGACTGCCACGCCGCGCAATAAGAGCGCCTGGGATGTGTACTACCAGATTAAGCTGTTTCACCAGGAGGATAAAACGGACTTGCCTGTGGATCCGCCGGACCTGAAGCAGTACTTCAAGCTAATTGAGAAGGGCGATAAGAAACTTCCTGATTTGCTTTCCAATGTGCTGATACGCCGGACCCGTAATCATATTCTGCGCTGGTACGGCTTTGACGCCGACACTCATCAACCTGTGGACCCATCGAGATTTAGAGAATATATGGATGGTCAACGTCGTGCTTATGTACTTGTCGGCGGTAAACACCAGTTTTTCCCAAAGAGAGAGCTTGGGACGATTGAATACAGCATTGAAGCTACCTATCAGGGACTGTATCAGGAGTTACGGGGCTACCTGGGCAAAGCGCGCAAGGGCCATCCCGTTGAGCCAGTACCAGGCGAACTTTCCTACGCTCGCTATGGGCTATACAATTTTGTGGCTAAGGACAAGCAACGGCGTGAGCCATATGCCAGTTTGCATCGTGCTGGTGTGAACCTGCGTGGCCTTGTTCGCGTACTCCTTTTCAAGCGTTTTGAATCCAGCGTGTACGCCTTCAGAGAGACCATTAAGCGATTAATCACGGTACATCAACGGTTCAAAGAAGCCCTGTCGCAGGGTATTATTCCTGCTGGAGATAAAGCTGAGGACATTCTCTATGAACCGAATCAGGCTGAAGAACAGGACTTCATGGATGCCCTGCGGCAAGCATCCGGTCGCTATAGTACCGCTGATTTTGACATCGACCGTTTACGCCGGCACATTGAGCACGATATTGAACTGCTTAAGAAAATGCTAGAACTGGTTGAACCTATCACCCCTGAAAAAGACGCCAAACTCCAGAAACTAAAGGAAGAATTAGCAAAGAGGCCGCTCAAAGAAGGAAAGCGCCTGATATTCACCCAATACGCCGATACTGCTCGTTACCTGTTTGATAATTTGAATCCTCAAAGCAAGAGACCGGACATCGAGGTTATATTCAGTGGAGATAAGAGCAAGGCTAAGGTAGTAGGCAGATTTGCTCCCAAAGCAAACCCGGAATACCATTTTGCGCCGGGTGAGTGCGAGCTAATGACCGTAATTGCGACCGATGTCTTGGCCGAAGGTTTGAACCTCCAGGACGGTGATAAGATTGTCAACTATGACTTGCACTGGAATCCAGTGCGCCTTATCCAGCGCTTCGGACGCATTGACCGTATCGGTTCAGAGTATGACATAATTTATGGATTCAATTTTCTCCCTGAAACGGGCATTGAGCGTAATCTTGGGCTGAAAGAGAAGCTACATAACCGCATCCAGGAAATACATGACACTATCGGAGAGGATTCAGCCATTCTTGACCGGACTGAAATGCTCAATGAAGATGCGATGTATGCCATCTACGAAAAACAAGGCAGACAGTTAGGTCTTTTCGACGATGAGGAGAGCGAGCTTCTGGACATCAATGAGGCGGAGGAGCTTCTGCGGCAACTGAGGAGAGATAACCCTAACGAGTATGAGCGAATTGCCAACCTGAGAGACGGCATCCGCACCGTTAAGCCTGCATCCGCGAAGGGCAATTATATCTTTTGTCAGGCTGGGCGCTATCAACAATTATTCCTCCTGGATGAAAATGGTGAAGTGGTAACCAGGGACATTCCTCGTATACTAGGTACCATTAAATGTAGCACAGATTTGGAAGGGCTTCCGTTGCCCAAAGGTTATAATGCAGTTGTTATGAAGGTAAAGCGCCAGTTTGCGGAGGAAGTAAAACATCGCCAAGCCGAACGACAGTTTTCACCATCCTTAACTCAGGGGCAACGCTACGTTTTAAGAGAATTACGCGTTCTATTCAACGCCACCGAGGATGATGACCTGAAAGCTCAGATCAATATTTTAGAGGCCGCATTTCGTAGAACGATGACCAGAGCTCTAGCTCAGGAGTTGAATCGAATCCGTCACAACGGGATTACAGGGCAAGCGCTTATGAAGAGTCTGGGTGAGCTCTACTACCAGCACAACATGCGCGATCGGATTGACCGCAGGGGTCTTCAAATCGAAGACCAGCCGGTTCCAGTCATCGTTTGTAGCGAGGGGCTGACAAATGAGTAGCGCGAACCTTATGGAAGCAGCCTACGAAATTCTGAAATTCGCTGGGGAAATGCTTACTGTAAAAGAGGTTATTTTCGCAGAGTGAAGATAAAAATACAGGTGAGGTTGAATGGCTGAGGCCGTAGGTAAATGGCCATTACGGCACATATCCATCCGCGTTCCATGGCATGACAACGCATGGAATGGAACCGTATGTAGCGAGCCAGAGCTGAATTGTTCCTGTTTGCGCCTTCCACGTATCTCAGAGCACAGGAGTAATCCTAAGAAACTCAACCAGTGCGAAGCAGTGAAAGGCTGCAGTCTTCAAGAACTTGACCAGAAAGACTGGCCGTGCTGTGTACCGGAGCGGGCTATGTTTATGTCACCACTTGAATATACACGTATAGCCACCCATCCTTATACTGAAACTTCTCCTGAAACCCACGGCCACTTTGCACCTACACCATTACGGCACCCTGCATATGCAGCACCGGCAGTTCCATTCAATTGGATGTTCAGTAGCACTCTAGAAAAAAGAGGGCTTGAGTATGGGATAGACATAGATGCGTCAAGGGAACCTGATCTCGGATTTGACACAGACTGGGTGCAGGACAAGGCCAACCAGCTTGCGCTACTAGATTGTTTTTATGGTCATCTGAAACCCAATAGATCGCTCTGTTTCTTCTACGCCAAGGAAGTTCCATTTGTGGAAGATTCACGTAGAGTGATAGTCGGCGTTGGTTGGGTTCAACATATCGGCGAAGCCGTCGAGTATAAATATTCAAGGGTTGGAAAATTAAAGTCAATACTCTGGGAACGAATGGTTCAACATTCGATAAGGCCTGGCTTCAAGGATGGTTTCTTGATGCCATATCCGGAGCTGATTGAATATCTCAAAAGCCATCATGATTTTGACCCCGCCTTAGCGACAGCATTTGCGCCGGGTGATTTCTTCGATGAGTTTTCTTACGCATCGGAACTTGTTACCCATGACGCAGCTATTGAAGCACTTCTGAGTTGCATCGGTGCACTTACAAGGGCAAAAGGCATCCTACCAGGAAATTACGAACCACTTATAAAGTGGCTGCATGCGAGATTGGGGGAGCTGTGGAAGATGCGAGGCCCGTGCCCAGGGCTTGGGGCGGCACTTTGTGCGTTCGGCATTGAGTATGGAAATTTGATAGCCAGGGAAATTGAAAGCAAACTTGCCGACAACGAAGACCCCTGGCCCATTGTTGGGAAAGCTTTTCAAAGTCCTATCTCAGTACTTTCACCAGAGTCTGCACATCAACTGGACGCA
>Ga0315289_10015439_pt1 | contig 10602 bp, 8 predicted proteins | sample YL17G11_40_MG_FD_203452 | JGI IMG/M metagenome (GOLD analysis project Ga0315289, IMG submission 203452) | Sediment microbial communities from Yellowstone Lake, YNP, Wyoming, USA - YL17G11_40 | ecosystem: Environmental > Aquatic > Freshwater > Lake > Sediment | place: USA: Wyoming | collected...
TTGTCACGACGGTAGGGATAGACGAGGGGCGGGTCCTCAAGTATTTAAAATGGCAAGAGACCCAGGATTTAGGTCAAGCGAAGCTTGAATTTTGATAAGTGCCACGGCTTTAGCCGTGGGTATCTAGCGGCAATTTCGGGTAGGAATCCAGAATTACCGATAGAAATGGAAAGTTGTTGATCCTCTCGTTATTGCGAGCGCCCCTTGGGCGCGTGGCAATCTCCTGATGTTCGCGAAGGCCTACGAGATCGCCACGTCGCGTTGCTCCTCGCGATGACAGGCTCTATCGGCAGTTTTGGCGCGAATTCCCGCGCTGTTATTCCGCCTTCGAATAATTGTAATACTGCTTGGCGTAATAGCCGTCTTGCTCAACTAGATCGATGCCGTTTAATATAACCCCGATGCATTTGATATTGTGCGTGTCGAGCTTCTGCTTGGCCTGCTTCAGGGCGGGAATCGGCGTTTGCCCTCCCCGCGCTACCAGGATGACTCCGTCGATCATCGGGCCCATAGCCGCGGCATCGCTCACCGCAAGTAGCGGCGGCGTATCGAACAGGATGTAATCGAAACTCTGCCTTAAAAACGAAACGAGAAGGCTTATCTTCTCCGACGTGAGAAGTTCGACGGGATTGGCGGGGATCGGCCCGCTGGTGATGAGAAATAGGTGGGGGAACGGTGTGGACTTCACCAAATCCGCCGCCTCGATGCGAGAACTTACATAGTGAGTCAATCCCGAGCCGCTCTGGAGGCCAAAAATCCTGCTCAGCTTCGGCTTTCGCAGGTCGGAATCCACCATGATGACCCTCTTGTTCGCCTGGGCCAAGGTGAGGCCAAGGTTGGCGACTGTGGCCGATTTGCCTTCCCGGGCCAGCGGGCTCGTGATCAGGATAGACTTGATGTTTCCCGGCGGAGCGGAGACAAGAAGGGTCGTCCGGATCGAACGATAGCTCTCCGCCTGGATCGATTGAGGCTCTCGCGAGGCGATCAGCTCGATGCTGGGCAGCTTGGCCTCCTGGTCGCCTCGTCCGCCGGCCTGGTCTCTTAGCGGGGCGAGGCCGACGAAGACTTCTTTTCGTTTTGGCTCCTTTTCTTTCCGGGGCTCGCCTTTTCCCCTGACAATACTGACGATTCTCTTGAATTCAGCCTTCGGACTCTTGGGATTCGCTTCTTTCTCGAAGGCCGGGACGGCGCCCAGGATGGGGAATCCTGTGGAATTCGTCACGTCTTTCGAGGTTTTAACCGTGTTATTGAGATACTCGAGCCCGAGGGCCAATCCTACAGCCCCGGCCAAGCCCACCAAGAACCCGAGCAGGACATTGCGCCGTTTGTTCGGGCTCAAGGGATTGAGGGGAAAATTCGCTCTGTCCACGACCCAGATATTCGCCGCCTCCAGACTTCTGAGCCGGGCGGACAGGTCGGTCTCGCTCTGCCTTTTGGAAAGTGATTCGAGAAGGGCCTTCTTGTTTTCGAGCTCGATTCTCAGGCTGTTATAGACAATGGAATTGCTGTTGGCCTTGAACGCTTCGGTCCTCAATTGTTCAAGCAGCCCTTGAAGGGAATACTCTTTCTTGAGCGCGGCCTGATAATCGGCATAGGCGGCATCGGTCATCTTTTTCGCTTCGTTCTGGAGATCTTCTTTGACCGAATCTATCTCCGATTTCAAGCGCTGCATCTCCGGGTACTCTGGCCTCAGCGTGCCCAGCCTTTTAGCATATTCCTGACTGAGTCTAGCCAATTGATCGTTCAGTCTTCGAACTGGACTGTCGATTGGAGATCCGGAGAGCTCTGTGACAACACCCGCTTTGAGTTGATTGTAACGATCATACTTATTGACCCTGTCGAGCGTCGCATCTGTCAGGGCCTTATTGACCTCGGACAGCTTGGCGATAGTCGGTGCTTCCGAGGCCGTGAGAGGTAGGATGTTCTTCGACGTCCCATATTCGTTGAGCTTTTTTTCGCTTTCTTCGATCTCGGTGCGGACCGTCGCGATCTGAGTCTTCAAGAATTCCGTGGCCCGTTCTGATGTCTCATACCTCTGCCTGATGATCATGTCGATGTATTCATCGAAGAGAGCATTCAATGTCTCAGAGGCAAACTTGGGGTCGCGGTCGCTGAATGTCACCTCCAACAACTTGGTCCTTTCGATGGGACGTACCGAGATTCTTTTCAAAAAGTTTTCGATGAGCTGTTCTCTGAACACAGGGTCTGAGGGTTCGGGGAGTTTTTCCCCTTTTGGAGGGATCCCCACGAACTTCGGATTTTCAAAGAGCTTGAGTTTATCGATGACCTTAGCCGCCAGGACCCGACTTTGGAGCAATTGCGAATAGCTCTGGGGGGATTGACTTGTGTTATCGAACCTCTGGACGTCCTCGAACGGCAAAATATTCAATTGCTCTTCGATCCAGATGCTGCCTTTGGATGTAAAAATCGGGGGGATTAGAAACGAGAAAAGAGTTGCGCCCCCGACGACTACGACAAAGAAAAATACGGCAGTCCATTTCCACTTGAGAAGAATATGCCAATAATGCTGGACCGTCGCAACGGGCCCGTTATGGATATTCATGCTTGAGTCTGTCATCATCGCCTCTTTTCGAATGCCCTTTCCGGTCTAGGGGACAATTATGACGTCTCCTTCCTCGAGGGTGATATCAGGAGTTTTTCCGGCCTCAATCCTCTTCAAGTTGACAGGGAATTTCATTTCTCTGCCCGACTTCCTGTCGGTCCGTCTGATCGTCACTCTCGATTTCGAAGCCCATTCCGTCAAACCTCCCGCCTGGGCGATGGCTTGAAGCAGGGTGATCTTTTTCGACTGCCTGAATTGGATCGCTCCGGGATTCTTCACCTCTCCGTAGACATAGACGGTGAGCATCTGATCGATCGGGATGCTGACCACGTCGTTTGGCTGAAGATCGATGTTGAGATCCTGGTTTCCGCCGACCAAGTCCTTCAGGTTGACCGTGATTTTAGTTTTCTGTCCGTCTTTACCCTGCCTGAAGACATAGAGCTCGTTTCCGGCCTCAGGGGTCAACCCCCCGGCCAGGGAAATGATTTGGAGAAGGGTCGTGGGCCCGACCAATTCGTAGTTGCCCGACCTGCCGACGGCTCCGAAAACCGATACTTTTTGATATTCCTTGATGAAAACGGTGACATGAGCGCCCTTCGTGTATTTTTGATCCAGGATCGAAGCCAGCTTCTTCTCCAGTTCTTGAGCGGTCAGGCCGGCGACGTCCACTTTGCCGAGCAAAGAGAGGCTGACCGAGCCGTCCTCGGCGACCCTGACTGTCTGGTTGAGTTCGGGCAGTTCGAACACCTTGATCTCAAGCAGGTCCTTTGTTCCGATCTTGTAATCATTGACGGGAAGATTCTGCTGCTCTTGTAGGGCAGGGATGGCCACGGGCAGAATTCCGAAAATAAATACAGCTAAGGCGACATATTGGATAGAGCTTCCTAAGTTATTCAGAGATCCGATTTTATGGCTCTTTTTCACGAGAGTGCTCTTTGTCTTCATATTGATAAGCCTTTTTATTGTTATATTATAGCTTCAACAGGCCTCTGAATCCAGATCCCAGCTGCGACGTTCGTCAGAAAGTACGAGCCCCCGGCATGGAAAGCCCGCCGGATGAATAGCCGTATGTCAGGCTGAACCCGAGAAAATAATGCCTGCTCGTCGGCCGCGGACCAAACTCCGAATCTCTCTTTCCCAGGTTCGCCATCAGGTTAAGTTCGAGGGCCCTTCCTAGGCGAAAATTCAATCCTATTGAATGAGCCATGTACTTGTCGAGCCTATTCCCTGACACTTCATCGCCGAGGGTTTCTCCCCCTTTATATTCATTTTGGCCATAATAAAAGTCATAAGTCAGCGTAGTTTTCCTTGACAGGGAACGGGCCAGCCCCACCCCAAAGATTGTCTGGAGATAGTAAGTGAGGCCGGAGTAAGCGGAGAATTGAGGGCCCCTGGAAAAAAAAGCCCGGATCGCCGTGAATCTCATGATGCCGATTGAAACGGCGGTGTTCCCCGCCAGTCCCGAATAATCTTTTGCTCCGTGGCCGAGAACATCAAGGCGTCTGTAGCCCAGATTGATCCTGCCACTGACGCCCGTTGTCTGTCCCTGGCCTTCTACCGACGGCAGAAATTCGACACCGCCATAGACTCCGTAGCTCCTGGCATCTTTAAAGCCTGAAATCGTCTCTGTAAATGCGAAGGATCCATATTCGCCGTCCAGATAAAACCTGGTTTTCGAGTGCTGTTGGAGATAAGCCATGAAATTGACGAAGCTTTCCCTCCGGTTGAGGTTCTCGCTAAAACTAAACGTCCCCGCTGTCAGGTTTTCGTATCGAAATTCCGATCTCCGGTACTGAAGGGCAAACGAGGTTTCTCTCGAAGCCTGCCACAAAACAAGGCCGGTCAGGTCGTCTTGCTTAATCCGGACGTTGAGGTTCACTTCCGTGCTCAGGCGCTGCTTGGCATCGATCAAACCTCCACCGGCCTGGATGTAAAACCTGTCGAAGACGAAATGAACCCGGCCCGCGAACGTATTGTTCAGTGCCCTCTCCCGTTTGGTATCGAAAAAGAAGACATATTGGGGCGATTCGGAGACGTCGAAGACGATTCTCTTCTTCAGGGGAAGGAAGATTTGGATATCTGGTCCCGCCGTGATCGTATAATCGGGGACCGGATTGGCCATCATACCGAAGTAAATATCCGAATCATAACCGGCATTATCGATCCGGAAGGCTGCAGTGTATTTGAAGGCGCCAACCTTCCATCGTGCCGCAGTGACCATTTGTTCGAGGGCCGCCCCCATCCAGGTATTCCCCCAGGCGAAGGCCCGGCCCTGCCCTATAAATAGCAAAAAAATGACGCACAAGCCGCCAAAAATCGTTCTCCTCATTTTCATATAATGCAACAATTTGAAAACCGATTTTCTTTGTTCGGCCGGGCCTTTCAATAAGCCCCGATCCCGAACAGGACGACCGGAACGGTTTTAGCCAGGATTTTGAAATCCAGCCAGAGAGACCAGCTGTCGACGTACTCGAGATCCAGCTTCATCCAGTCTTCAAAACCGATATTGTTCCTGCCGTTGACCTGCCACAGGCAGGTGATCCCGGGCTTCATCGACAAACGCCGCCGCTGCCAGGCCTTATATTTATCGACCTCGTCGGGAACCGTAGGCCGGGGGCCGATGAGGCTCATGTGGCCTACGAAAACGTTGAAAAACTGGGGCAGTTCGTCGAGGCTGAACTTTCTCATGATCCGGCCGAGCCGCGTAAACCACTTCTTCTTTGAAGCCTTGAATTCCGGGGTATCCATTTCGGCGACGTCGTTGACCTTGGACAGGACATCATGGGCCCCTTCCCGCATCGTCCGGAATTTGTAGAGGGTGAACTTCCGGCCGCGCAGCCCCAGGCGCTTCTGCTTGAAGAAAACCGGTCCCGGCGAGGTGATCTTAATGAGTCCGGCGATCAAGACCAGGAAGGGGCCGAGGAGGCCGATGACCAGGCCGGAGATGACGATGTCGATGGCCCGCTTGACGAAAAGCTGCCTCTCGTTGATTTTCGTCGTATGGAACCGCAGGAGTGGGATTCCATCGATTTCCGAGACGGCAGACTTGGCGATCTGCATGTCGAACAAGTCCACAGTGATCGTCGTGACGATGCCTTCGGTTTCGCAGTCATGGAGCGCCCCCTCGAGATGGCTCAGCCGGGAGCGGGGGACGACGAAAACGACCTCATCCACAGCATCGGTATGGAGAGTCCTGGGAATGTCGACGAGGGTCCCAATGATATCGACACCATCCACTTTTTTAATTCCCCGGCCCGGCTCGTCATCAATCGCTCCCAGGATTTGGAAGCCCCATTCCGGGTGGCGTTTGATCCGGCTGATAAATTCAGCGGCCCGGCGACCCGTGCCGACAATGAGAAGGCGCCGGTAGTTGTGTCCGCGCCGTCGGACATAGTGCATGAGGATATAAAGGGCCGTTCTTTCCGCCAGAATCATAAAAAAGCTCATTCCCGTGAAGAGAAAGAAAAAGAGACGGCTCGTGGACGATGCCTTAAAAACGAAAAGAAACGTGCCGAAGCCGAGGAAGGCCATGAACGCGGATTTGCAAATAATCCAGAAAACCTTAATGTAGGAGAGCGTCCTAAGCGAACGGTACATGCCGTTGATATAGAGCATCCAGCACCAGAGCGGGGCGGCCACTATCAAGAAACCGATATACTGCTGGAGCGTGATATTCGTATCTAAAACGATGTGGGATAACGGGGAAAACCAGGGAACCGACAGGATCGGCCCGATCAGCTTTCTCAGGAAGAAGGCGAGCAGGTAGGCGAAAGAGACGACGAGACCGTCGATGAAAATGAGGACTGCACTAACAACAGCCTCTCTTTCTTTCAGCATGTTTTCCTCAAACCCTGATGAGCCCCCGTTGGATAAAGGCTCTTTTTTACTTGTTTACTTTTTCTTCGATTTTTCTCAAGATCCTGGCGGGATTCCCCGTGACGATGGTCCAGGCGGGCACATCCTTGGTGACGACCGCGCCCGCCCCGACGATCGCTCCTTCGCCGATAGTCAGCCCCGCCATGATCGTCGCGCTGGAACCGACGGAGGCCCCTTTCCGGACGAACGTCGGTATCACTTTCCAATCAGCCTCCGTCTGAAGCGCATCCCCGGCCGCCGTCGCCCTGGGGTATATGTCGTTGATAAACGTCACGTTATGACCGATGAAAACGTCGTCTTCGATAGTCACTCCTTCACAGATGAACGTGTGGGACGAGATCTTGCAGTTCCGGCCGATGACGGCGCCTTTCTGGACCTCGACAAAGGTCCCGATCTTGGTCTGGTCTCCGATGGAACAGCCGTATAGGTTGGCGAAGGCGAAAATCTTGACGTCTTTGCCCAGCTTGACGTCGGGCGCGATCCGGCAGTAATCCATGTGTTCTCCCAATAGCTCCTTACAGCTTGATTCTCCGGCCGTTGTTCTTGACGGATTGGTCCGCGGCTTCCAGCAGCCGAACAACTTGGAGGCCGGCCTGGCCGTTGTTGAACGGTTCTTCGTTATTCTCTAGGCACCGGACGAAATAGTCGATCTCCGCGCGCAAGGCCTCGGTGTTGTCGATCTTTGGAGCATACATGTCGCCGGACCGGTAGCTGACCAGAAGCTCGTTGATGCCGTTTTTCTGATCGCCGTTCGTGTTTTTGAATTCGACGCCCCGGTCGTAAATCTTGATCTTATCGTCGGGCGAGAGGTCGTCCCAGACAAGCATCTTCTTGTCGCCGCTGATCAGGGTTCTCCGGATCTTGACCGGGCTGAGCCAGTTGACATGAAAATGGGCGATGAAGCCGTGGTTTTCGAACTCGGTGCAGACGTAGGCGACATCCTCGAGGCTGCCTTCGTAATGGACGGTCCCATGGGCCGAGACGGCGACAGGCCTGTCGGGGATGACATAGTCCATGATCGACAGGTCGTGAGGAGCCAGGTCCCAGATGACGTTGATATCGTGCTGGAAGAGTCCCAGGTTGACCCGGACCGAGTCGAAAAACAGGAGGCGGCCCAGCTCGCCGGAATCTATAATCTGCTTGATCTTCCTTACGGCCCCCGTGAAAAGAAAGGTGTGGTCGACCATGATCTTCAACCCTTTTTGTGCGGCCAGGTCGATGAGCTCTTCCGCCTGGGCCTTGGTGCTCGTAAAGGGTTTCTCGACGAAGACGTGTTTGCCCTGATTGAGGGCTTCCCGCGCCAGCCCGTAATGAGTGAACACCGGCGTGACGACGGCGACAACGTCGACGTCCTTGGACCGGACGAGGTCAGCCGCGTTCTTGAAATCCTGGATGAACGGATAGTGGGATTTCGCCAGGGCGAGGCGCTTTTCCGAAATGTCGCTGACCGCCGTCAGCTTGACCCCCTGGCAGGAATAGAAGTTCCTGGCCACGTTGGGCCCCCAATACCCGTAACCGATGACTCCGACTTTAATCATGTTTGCCCGCTCCCTTCCCAAGTAATTTATCGCTGTCCCGGCCGGGCTTCTTGGCGAAAGGCCGCCGGGATTTCGCGCCTCAATTACCTCTCATAAAACTCCCTTATGGCTCGAGCCACGTATTCTATTTGTTCGCCGGACAGCTCGGGATACATGGGCAGCGAGAGGATTTCACTCATGCATTGATAAGCCATGGGAAAATCGGCCGGTTTGTGTTTCATATACCCGTAGGCCGGCATGAAAGGCAATGCTATAGGATAATGGATCCCCGTCGAGATCCCCTTGGATTTGAGATAATCGGCCAGCGCGTCTCTTTTGGGCGCTCGAATGGCGTAGACATGAAAAATGTGGAAGGCGTTTTCGCGGAGTTTCGGGCATTTCACACCGGGAACACCTTCCAGGAGGGCGTTGTATTTCAGAGCGTTTGCGTGCCGGGCCCTGTTCCACTCGTCGATATGGGGCAGCTTGGTGGACAAAACAACGGCCTGGATGGCGTCCAGGCGGCTGTTGATGCCCTCGATCTCATGGACGTGCTTTTGGAGGGAGCCGTGATTGGCAAAAAGTCTGGCCCGCCTCGCGAAATCGTCGTCGTTTGTGATGAGGGCTCCGGCATCGCCATAGGCGCCGAGGTTTTTGCCAGGATAGAAGCTGAAGGTGCCGGCCAGGCCGAACGTCCCGGTCTTTTTGCCTCCGAAGGTCGCGAAATGCGACTGGGCGCAATCTTCTATGAGGGGAAACCCGCGAGAATCACAGATTTGCTTGATGGCCTCGATCGCTGCGGCCTGGCCGTAGAGATGAACAGGGATGACGGCCTTGGTTTTCCGGGTGATCTTCTTCTCGATCTTGGTTGGGACGATGTGGAAATACTCATCGATATCGACAAAAACAGGCCTGGCTCCAGCCTGGGTGATCGTTTCGGACGTCGAAATCCAACTGTTGGCCACTGTGATGACCTCGTCTCCCGGGCCGACCCCTAGGGCTTTCAACCCGACGTAGATCGCGTCGGTGCCGTTGGCGCAGCTGATGCAGTGCTTCACGCCGTATTTTTCGGCGAAAGCCTTTTCGAAAGCCTCAACATACCTGCCGCCGATAAAGGCCGTGTTATCGATAACGGACTGGATAGCCTTATCGATCTCGGGTTTGAGAGATTGGTATTGGATTTTAAGATCTACAAATGGAACATTCATCATGGAATGATTAGACCTTTCAAAACAAAATCGATATTTCGACACCTCTCCCTAAGAAGCCCAATGAATCGATTTTCCCTTCCTGTCAGGGCCTCGCCTGTTTCCTTTCCCTGGTATATCCTTGGCGCTTCCTCAGAACGAGATTAATTTACATTTTTTGCGCGTCAAAGTCAAGTGGCGTCGAGTTTAAGTCATCTCCCTGCGTGCCTTCTCGGCAGCTTTCGAAAAAATGCCTCAGGCCTTCTGCGGTCGGCACCTTCGGTGCCCAACCCACCATGTACTTGATTTTCCGGTTACTATAACGAGTTTTCTTCCAGTAAGCCGCCCATTCCCTGGGGGTGAAAACTGGGGGAAGCTGGCCTTTCGACCACTTCGAGTATTTCTCCCAAATATAGCAAAAGAGATAGCTGAGGGCGTGCGGCACATAAATCGACTTGAACTTCTTGACATTTCTTTTGTAGAGGCGGAGAAAACGTCTGGACGACAGAAGGTCGTCGTCGACGATATTGAAGACCTCCCCATCGATCCCGGCTTTAAGGCCGGCCAAGACAATCGCGTCCGCGCAATTTTCGACATAGGTGAGCGGAATAGAATTTGACCCGCCCATGTGGAGAAAAATGCCGAAGGTATCGATACCTACCCGGCCCGGAATCGCTTTTTTCCCAGGGCCGTAAACGGTGCCCGGCCGCAATAGGACAAAGGGTATTCCGTGCTTTCGGCCATATTCCATTACGAGTTCGTCCTGTTTCACTTTCCCAAAACAATATGCTTCGGCCCGCGACTCGGGATGCTCCTCCATTGGACAGGTTTCATCCAGCAGCCGCCACCGGCGCTTCTTCCGGTTCGTGTATACCGCAAAAGAGCTCATGTTGACAAAACGCTTCAGGCACTTGTATTCAAGAGCTGCGTCCAGAAGATTGCGAGTTGTGACCACCGAATTAAGGAAGGCATCTGAAAACGCTTTCGTCCCTGTCCCTGCCGCGAGGTGATAGATAAGAGCTGCGTCCTTGGCTAGAGCGGAACAATCTTCCCGAGACAGTAGGTTGCCGGCAACAATCTCGGCCCGTGGAGCTCCGCCGAAACGATCGATGATTTCCCTCAGCGCTGTGATATTACCAGCGTTCCTGACCAGGCACCGCACATTAAGAAAACCCATATCCAGCAAACTTCCGACGACTCGTGTGCCGATGAATCCTGCCGCTCCGGTCACAAGAATAGGGTCCTCGGCGTTTATGATTTTTTCTTCTGTGGGCACGTTTTCCTCTAAGCTCCGAACCGATTATACTTCTTTCGCTGGCCCTCGACAACGCCTCACCGATGAGGATTAGATCGATATTAATACAAACGTAATAAATAAAGTGATAATGTATGGGCGGCGCTTAGGCCGTCCTCAAGCCCCCGTAGCGGAGGGGGGCCCCGTCGGCTTTTCCGACGGGGG
>Ga0315289_10015440_pt1 | contig 10602 bp, 6 predicted proteins | sample YL17G11_40_MG_FD_203452 | JGI IMG/M metagenome (GOLD analysis project Ga0315289, IMG submission 203452) | Sediment microbial communities from Yellowstone Lake, YNP, Wyoming, USA - YL17G11_40 | ecosystem: Environmental > Aquatic > Freshwater > Lake > Sediment | place: USA: Wyoming | collected...
CTGGCTACTTGGATCCCTAAGCGCCTGGCTGGGGAGGCGCGGCGTAGCCCGCGGCGCGCTCAGGCAGGAGCGAATGCCACGGGTGTTCGCGGTCTTCGGCATCACGGCCCTGATTGGGTTGGCCATCGCGGCCGAGCATCTTGCCGTACCTCTGCCCACCACGGATGCCCGCGTCCCGGAAGTCTACCGGCGGATTGCGCAGGAGCCCGGCAACTTTGCCATCATGCAACTGCCGCTTGGATGGCGGAACAGTTTCGGCACCCTGGGGAGTGAACTGACCCTCCTGCAATACTACCAGACGGCCCACGGCAAGCCTATGCTGGGTGGGAACATCAGCCGCGCGCCAGCGTACAAGATGGCCTATTTCTCGCGCATCCCGCTCTTTCAGGCGCTCACTGACCTGGAAATGTATCGCGATGTGCCGCCCGACGTCGATGCCGCGGCGAGGGCCCAGGCCGGCGCTTTGATGGCCCTGTATGATGTGCGCTACTTTATCACAAACCCGCCCATCGCGGGCCGCTTCCCCTACCAGGACACAGCCGCCAGAACGGAGGCCTACGCACTTGAGGTGCTGCCTCTCGAAAGGACGCCCATCTGGGAAGCGGATGGGATCAAGGCGTACCGTGTCATCCAGCCGCCGGTGCCATTCCCGTTCCGCCTCGACCTGGGGACGGTGGGCACGGAGCCGTATCTCGGGCAGGGCTGGGACATCGAAGCCGATGAGAAGCCATATGACGCCACGGCCACCTGGGCAAGCGGCAAGACTGCCGACCTCTACCTGCCGATGGGGCAGGCGATGACAATCACCCTGCGCCTGAACCTGGCGCCGTTGGCCTATGCAGGCGCGCCGCCCCAAACGCTATCCATGAGCTTCAACGGCGTCCCCATTCTTCGCGAGCAACGCCTCACGTCTGGCTGGCAGGTTGTGGAAGCGGTGGCGCCCGCTGCTGCGACCCGTCGAGGCCCTAACCGCGTTCGGCTAGACTTCGGCTGGGCCGCAAGCCCGCGCGAGGTATTGCCTGACCCTGCCAGCCGGGCCGTGATCGGTGGCACCGGTGTAGTCAGCCCTGTGAATATCGTGGCCCATGCCTTTGATGAGGCGTATATCACGCTGTATTACGCTAACGGCACATCGGCCAACGCCTCCATGGGCCGGCGTGGCTATAACGTAGCCGTGGTTGACCCTCGCTCGGGAAAGCTCGTTGACATGCAGGGGTTTGACACGGCCGCCAATGGTTACGAAGCCGACGCGCTCGCAACCTATCTGAATGGCATCGCACCCGGGGGCATCGTGGTCATGGCATCAAAAGGGGATGCCACCAGGTATATCAACCAGGCCGTGATTGCCGCGATGCAGCGCCTTGGGTCTCGTGTCACGGCTCCGGAAGACTTATCAAGTCAGGCGCAAGTCCTGGTCGGGGTGCGGGGTGCCCGGCCTGGCACAGCCGCCGAGGTGATTGCTCCCGAAGACGCCTACCTCAGTGTCTCGGGTGACTTCCGGCACCTCGCTGCTGCGGTTGACTGGGTCGAGCTGGCGCCATGATCGCCTCAAGCTCGACCGTCTCCGGCGGTAGCACGCGGAAGCCGGGGGCATCCCTGATCGAGCGAGTTACCCGCTCGCCTCGCGCCGTGGATTGGGCCGTGGTCGTTCTCGTGGGCCTACTGGCGGCGGCGCTCTACCTGCGGACCCTGGCGCCGGGTCTACTTGGAGGAGATAGCGGGGAGTTCCAGTTCGCGGCATGGTTGGGCGGCATTGCACATCCGACCGGCTACCCGCTCTATCTGCTGCTGGGCTACCTTTGGTCCCATCTTCTCCGCATCGGGGACCCCGCATGGCGCATGAACGCATTCTCAGCCCTCTGGGCGGCTCTAGCGGTCGGGTTGACCTATCTGCTCGCGCTGCGGACCCTGCAGATGGCTGCGCCGATGACACAACAAGGCGCCCTGGTTCACCGGCTCACGGCTCTCTTCGCGGCTTTTGCCTTCGCTGTCTCGCCGGCGTTCTGGTCGCAAGCCGTGATCGCCGAGGTCTACACGCTGAATGCCGTTTTTCTGGTCCTGGTGTTGCTGGGATTGGTGGCATGGGGCCTGCAGTCTGAAGCGGGGGCGGGTACAAGACCGCGCCCCCACTGCCGACCTCTCTACTGGGTCGCGCTGGCCTTCGGGTTCAGCCTGGCCCACCACCGCAGCACGCTGCTGCTGTTGCCGGCGATCAGCGTCTACCTCTGGCAAAACCGTCGACGGTCCGAGCCGTGGCGAGTGCGGCTGGTGGGCCTGCTCAAGGGTTTGCCGCTCATCGGCTTGCCCCTTCTCCTATACCTGTACATTCCTCTGCGCGGGCCTCAGACGCCCTATGCGACCATTATGCTTGGGCCAGATCAGATTCTCCGGCTCTACCAACCCACGCTGCAGTGGTTCGTCACCCACGTCACCGGGCAGGTTTTCCAGGCCGCCATACGCCCTGTCATCAGCGCCGCGGGCCAACTTGGGACGGCCGGAGCCCTTCTGGTGAGGGAGATGTCCTGGATCGGGGTTGCGCTTGGGGCCATCGGCGTGGTCTGGCTGGCTTTCAAGTGCCGCCCTTTGCTGAGTCTCACCGGGCTCATCTTCATTGCGGTTTTCGCGTTCAACCTCTTCTATGGCATCGGCGACATATACGTCTATTACATCCCGGCTTACCTGGTTTGGGTGCTATGGATGAGTGTCGGCCTGGGCGGCTTGGCGGCGCTTCTTGGAGCGTTAGGGCGTTCGCCAGGCGCGAGACGGGTCCTTTCCCTGCTACCACCCGCGCTCGCCCTCGTCCTGCCGGCCTGGCTCTGTGTAACCCGATATGCTGTCATCGATCAGAGCCGGAACACGGCCGCCAGGCAGACTTGGCAGCGCATCCTGGCCCGGCCCCTGCCTCAGGGCGCCATCCTGGTGAGCAACGATCGAGACGAGGTGGTGCCCCTTTGGTATCTGCAGTACGTCGAGGGGAACCATCCGGACGTCACAGGGCTATTTCCGCTCATCCAACCGACAGCCGAGTGGTCGGATGTGGGCCAGGTTATCGACACAGCGCTGCGCAGCGGCCGGCCCATTTTCCTCATCAAGCCGATGCCGGGAATGGAGGTCAAGTTCCGCACGGAGCCGCTTGGCCCACTGGTGCGCGTTGTCGGGCTTGCGATCGAGCGGCCGCCGATGCAAACCACAGACAGCACCTTTGGCGGCGCCGTGCGCCTCGCGGGTTTTGACGTTGAGCCGGATCAGGTCAAGAGTGGCGACACCATCACCGTGACATTGTACTGGCAGCCGTTGCGCCGGATGCTGGCCAACTACACGACGTTTGTGCATCTGGTGAACGCCGACGGGCGCGTCGTCGGCCAGAGCGATCACCGGCCCGGCGGCGTGTACTATCCCACCGGCCTCTGGCGACCCGGTGAGATGCTCCGCGACGCGCACGTGCTCACCCTGGCTGCTGAACTGGGGACATCACCCTACGACATTGAGGTCGGGCTCTACACCGGCATATCGGACCTGCAACATCTGGGAAAGCCGGAGCGGGTCGGCCAGGTCGCTGCGACGCAGCCTTCCGACCTCGTGCCCTGAATTGGCGGTTACCCGAGAGGGTCATTCAACAGAAAATTGCACAAGGAGATCGGTTATATGAGGTTCATTGTCTGTGTGAAGCTGACGCCGGACACCGAGGAGTTGAATGAGGTGCAACCGGAAGACGTCGGCAGCGGGGATTTCGGCGTTACCATGGTCCTTAACCCGTGGGACGAGTTCGCCGTGGAGGAAGCATTGCTGCTCCAGGAACGATTTGGGGGTGATACGACGGCTATCACCGTGGGCGACCAGAACTCGACTGAAGCACTGAAGCGCGCCGTCGCCATGGGTATAGAGCATGGGGTTCTGCTCTCCGACCCGGCGTTCAGCGGCAGCGATGCGTGGGGTATTGCGCACATCCTGGCCCAGGCGATCCGGCGGGCGGGGGAGTTCGGCCTGGTTTTGACGGGCAAACAATCCGTGGATGGCAACAGCGGACTCGTGCCGGCAGGGCTGGCCGTGAAGTTGGGCGCTCCCTTCGTTTCCGAAGTAGTGAGCATCCTGGAGCTGACCGAAACCAGCGTGACACTGCAAAAGCTGGTGGACGAGGGGACACAGACCCTACGAGTCCCGATACCGGCAGTGATCTCGGTGAGCAAAGAGATCAATGAACCGCGCTATCCTACGTTCATGGGCATCCGGAAAGCCTCCCGCATGTCGTTCCCGGCGGTTTCCGCGAGTGAGGTGGCCGGTCTTGACGGATCTGAGTTCGGCGCCGGCCATGCCCCGCTCCAGTGGACCGACTTGCGCAAGCCGCCAGCTCGGGCCGGCAAGTGCGAATTCATCGAAGGCGCCACGCCTGCGGAACAAGCCGGTAAGCTGGCTGACCGGCTGATTGCCGAAAAGGTCATTTGACGAGGGAGAACTGCAGATGAGCATCCTGGTCTTCATCGATCATTCGCAAGGTGTGGCAAAACCGGCATCATGGGAGGTCCTCGGCAAAGCGCGCGAATTGGCGGGTGCCCTGGGCCTGCCGGTCGTTGGCCTCGTTGCCGGATACGGGGTGGATGGACTGGCGAATGAGGCAGTTGCCTACGGAGCAAATCGGGTGCTGGTGGCTGACGAGCCCTCCCTGGCACAGTTCCGTGTCCATGCTACCGCTGCCGTACTGCGGGCGGCCATTGAGGTGACAGCGCCGCGGTTCGTTCTAGGCCCGGCGACTTCCGGTGCGCGAGATGCTTTCGCGCTGGTGGCCTGCGAGTTGGGCATCGGGTTGGCGCCAGACTGCCAGGCATTGGGCCTGACCGATGGGGGCGGTCTCGCAGCAGATCGCGCCGTGTTCTCTGGGAACATCTTGACCACGGTCGTTTTCCAGGGCAGCCCGCAGCAGGAAAGTACACTGTGTATAATGGCCACCGTCCGCCCACGCAGTTACGCGATCCCTCCACGCGATGCCAGACGTTCTGGGGAGATCATGCCGCTGGGCATGCCTGTGGAGGGGCTGGCAGATTGTGAGGAGGTGCTGGAGTTGGAGCCGACGCAAACCGGAGAGGTCAGCGTGGAGAACGCCGGCATCATCATCGCCGGCGGGCGGGGTGTTAAGGGTCCCGAGGGCTTTGGCCCCCTACGCGAACTCGCCCAGATGCTAGGAGGGGCGGTCGGCGCGTCTCGCGCAGCGGTCGACGCTGGTTGGATCGCGTATCCCGCTCAGGTCGGCCAGACGGGCAAGGCGGTTCGACCTGACCTGTACATTGCCTGTGGCATCTCAGGGGCTATCCAGCATCTTGCCGGTCTGAGCGGCACCAGGGTCGTCGTCGCCGTCAACAAAGACAGAGATGCTCCGATTTTCGGTATCGCCCAATACGGGGTGGTGGGCGATCTCTTCGAAGTCATCCCGGCACTCACAGAGGCCTTTCGGGCTCGCCTGGGTCGCTAGCCTCTCCAGGTCACGTCTTTTTTACGCGCGCAGCGCGTTGACAAGTGGCGCGGCCTACGCTATAATGACGACGGCGTTTTGCCCGGCATGAACCGGCTGAAGAATGCGGTCTGAAGCCCGGTAGCCACGCCCCTATTAACCAGGTGAGCCAGCCGGGTTCTTTTTCGCCCGGCTCATTTGCCATGAGAAGCGTCCTAATCATCGTTCGGAGGTTCCTGATCTTATGACCACAAGTTTGCCGACCAGCAAACCACCAGCAGAAGTTCACCCGATGCAGGCCTTGCTTGACCAGGGGGGTTACGACATGCCCCAGCGCGGGGATATCCGCGAGGGGACCGTCCTCACCGTTACGCCTCAGGAAGTGATTATCGACCTGGGGCTGAAGCGGGAGGGTATTGTGCCAGGGAACGACCTGAGCCGGCTCGAGAAGGAGACGCTTGAGCAGGTCCAGGCAGGCACAGTCTGGCCCGTCTACATCTTGCAGACGTCAGATCGGGAAGGGAACCTCATCGTCTCGATATCGAGAGCCATTCAAGAGAAAGATTGGCTTGTGGCTCAACAGATGCTGGATAGCAACGAGATCTTCGAGGGTACTGTGGCCGGCCACAATAACGGCGGCCTGGAGGTGATCTTCGGTAAGTTGCGTGGCTTCGTACCGGCTTCGCATATATCGACGTTGCCTCGCAATGCTACTCCCGAGGAGCGTAAGGCACTGCTGGCCGCTTACGTGGACCAGACTATCCCGCTGAAAGTGGTGGAGGTCGATCGGCGCCGGCGCCGGCTGATCATGTCGGAGCGCGCGGCTCATCGCCGATGGCAGCGTGAACACCGCAAGCAACTGCTGGACGAGATCGAAATCGGCGCAGTGCGCACGGGAATTGTCCGCAGCCTGGCGACCTTCGGCGCATTCGTTGACCTGGGCGGGGCAGATGGCCTGATCCATATCTCCGAACTCGCCTGGTTCCCCGTGGCCCATCCGAGCGATGTCCTTAAGGTTGGTGACAAGGTTGAGGTCAAGGTTCTGCGCGTGGATCGGCCGCGCGAGCGTGTCGGTTTGAGCCTCAAGAGGGTGCAGCCCGATCCTTGGAGCCACGTGCAGGAGGACTACAAAATCGGTGAGCTGGTCGAGGCAGTCGTGACCCGGGTGACCGAGTTCGGCGCATTCGTGCGGCTCCGCAGCGGTGTGGAAGGGCTACTGCACGTCTCCGAAATGGCCGATATCCGCCCTGACCACCCGCAGAGCCTGGTTTCTCCCGGTGATCTGCTGCTGCTCCGGGTGCTGCGCGTCGAGCCACAGCGCCGGCGCATCGGGCTGAGCTTGCGTCAGGTCTCGGAAGTGGAGTGGGCGGAATGGGCAGCCAGCTATCGCGAGAAGCATGCCCAAGCCGCTGAGCAAGCGGCGAGCGCTGAGACCGAAGAGGTCGCTGCGGGCCACGAATACGCTGAGGAATCTGCGGCCGAAGCTGAGTCTGGGCAGGCTGACGAATGGGCTGTAGTGGAGCCTGTTTCCACTGAGGAAGCGGTAGTCGAAGCCGAACCGGCCGAGGCTGACGAATGGGCTGTAGGGGAACCCGTTTCTGCTGAAGAAGCGACAGTCGAAGCCGGGTTGGCCGAGCCCGAGGCTGTGGTGGCCGCGGAAGAGACGCACGGCGAGGCGGCCGGCCCGGAGTCGGAAGTTACCCTCGCGACAGAAGCTCAAGATGAGGCCCCGGATGATGCCGCGGCCAGTGCTGCTGATCGTCCATCCGGTGCGGAGACGCCTGCCGCGGAGGCTCCTGCATCCTGACGGAACCCGGCGATATACTGCGACCTTGGCTCACGCCCTGATCTCTGGGAAGAGGTGAGCCAGGTCATTGCCGCGGCTAGAGGCCCAGGTTAATCAGTCGAGTTCGAGATGTCAACCTACGATGAAATGATCGCGGAAGCGCGCGCCCGCCTGTCGGCCGAACGTGCCGAGGTTCTTGGCGAGCTTGAGATGCTCAACGCTAGTCTGGAAACGAAGGGCGACTACGGCCTGGGCGAGGGTGATCCCATGATCTACCAGTGGGAGCTCAACCTCGCCCTACGTGAACGCGCAGAACAGCACCTGGCTGAGATTGACCAGGCGTTGGAACAGCTCGACATGGGCATATATGGTCGTTGCGAGCGATGTGGAAACCCCATCGAACCGGAGCGGCTCGCCGTATTGAGCCATACGACGGTATGCAGCAAGTGCGCCCAGCGCCGACGTTGACCGCGGCAGAGTGATTCCGAACAAACGCCCGGCAGACGCCGGGCGTTTGTCGTCGAGGGCACAGCGCGACCCATGTTCGCTCAAAACAGGTAGCTGCTTATGTCCAGCCAAGGTCAGGCGCCACGCACCGTTATCCTGACTCACGAGCACGCGGATTTCGATGCCCTTGCTGCCATGCTGGCCGCTGCGAGGTTCTATCCTGAGGCCACGCCTGTCCTGCCGCGGCAGATGAACCGCAATCTGGAGGCGTTCCTGGAATTCTACCGGGATGCGTTGCCTTTCGTTGCTCTGGATGACCTCCCGAAAGTCCGCGTCGATCACGTCATCATGGTGGATACTCAAACGGTACAGCCTGTGCGCGGGATGCATGCCCAAACAACAGGCCTGGTCATCGATCACCATCCGATCCTTCGAGAGTTGCCGCCGGGCTGGGTTTTCTCTGGCGAGGAAGTCGGCGCTACAACGACGCTGCTCGTGGAGAAAATGGCCCAAGAGGGTCTCCCAATCAGCTCGATGGAGGCGACACTTCTGACTCTTGGCATATATGAAGACACTGGCGCGTTGCTCTATGAGACCACGACCGCCCGTGATCTTCGGAGCGCCTCATGGCTGCTCGAGCGGGGGGCGAAGCTCCTGGAGGTCGACAGATACCTGCATCATCCGTTAACCGACGAGCAACGACAACTCTACCAGCGATTGGCCGATAACAGCCAGGCCTATCAGTTTCACGGCCACACGGTGATCATCGCCGCGGCCTCCGTGCCCGAGACCGTCGAGGAGATCTCTACACTGGCACACAAACTGCAGGATCTCTTCGAGCCGGACGCCTTGTTCATGCTTGTGGACATGGGTGATCGCATCCAGCTCGTGGCCCGCAGCACCAATGAGGCCATCGATGTTGGCAAGGTTGCGGTGGCTTTGGGCGGTGGGGGTCACAGCCGCGCCGCGGCGGCCCTGGTTCGCGAAGGCACGTTGGGTAGCGTTTTCGAGGCTCTAGTTAACCTGCTCCAGGTCCACGTTCGCCCCAGCCTGACCGTGGCACAGATCATGTCCTATGGCACACCGCAGATCCTGGCACCCAATGACACGATCGCCGATGCGGCGGAGCGGATGCGTCGCTATGGCTTCGAGGGATTCCCTGTGGTCGATAGCGGGCGGATTGTCGGCATGTTGACCCGTCGCGAGATTGATCGGGCAGTGCACCACGGTTTGGGGCACCACCCCGTCAGTCGCTACATGCGGGCCGGTCAGGTGCGCGTGACCCCCGAGGACTCGGTGGCAACCTTGCGGCAGGTGATGATGGAACATGACTGGGGTCAGGTGCCGGTGGTCGACCTGCAGACGGGGGAGATACTTGGCATCGTCACACGGACGGATCTCATCAAGCAATGGTCAGGAGCGGTTTCACCTCGGGCTGAGAATCTGGACCACCTGATGGCCAAGAGTCTGCCCGCGTCGTTGCTCAGTCTCCTCCGGCAAGCTGGCTCAACCGCCCGAGAGCTAGGCTACCCGCTGTATGCCGTCGGCGGTTTCGTGCGCGACCTGTTTCTGGGAGAACCTACCTACGACGTGGATCTGGTGGTTGAAGGGGACGCCATCGCTTTGGCTCAGGAGTTGGCCCGGCGGCACGGTGGCCGCGTCCGTAGTCACCGCCGCTTCGGCACCGCCAAATGGATCCTTCCGGACGAGCTGCGACGCGCCAATGGCCTGCGCGAGCTTCCCGACTCGCTGGATTTCGTGACGGCGCGGACCGAGTTCTACGAGCATCCCACAGCCCTGCCGACAGTGGAACGCAGCAGCATCAAGCAGGACCTCCATCGGCGCGACTTCACCATCAACACCCTGGCCGTGCGGCTGAACCCAGAGGGGTGGGGCGATCTGCTGGACTTTTACGGAGGCCGGAAGGATCTGGATGATAGGATCATTCGCGTTCTTCACAGCCTGAGTTTCGTTGAGGATCCCACTCGTATCCTGCGCGCGGTACGGTTTGAACAACGCTTCCGATTCCAGATCGAGCCGCGCACCGAAGAGTTGATCGGTGCTGCCAGCGACCTGCTGGACCGCGTCAGTGCCGAGCGTGTGCGCCACGAGCTGGAACTTATCATGTCGGAAGCGAAACCGGAACTGTCCGTGTGCCGGTTGGCCGGCCTGGGTGTCCTTGGCAAACTTCACCCAGATCTCCGTTGCGACGCCTGGATCGAGGAGAGGGCGGCCACGTTACGTGCTCAAATCGAATTGGTGAGCAATCCGGAAGGCCAGGCGCCGCCCCCGATGACCATTGGCCCGGATGCCTGGCCTCGACTGTACCTGGCGCTTTTCACCTACCGCCTGACGCTTGAGGCAAAGCGCCAGTTTCTGGAGAAGTTCCACATACGGAAAGCATACCGCGATCTCATCCTGGAAGTCGCTGCCCTATCGGAGAGGGCCGGCATCCTGGCCGAGAACAGTGTCAAGCTGAGCGAGATCGTTGCGGTGCTTGAAGACTCCAGTGAGGAAGCTCGACTGCTGTTGCGCGTTACCACGGAATCGTGGCTGGCACGCCAGCGTCTGGACCAGTACCAGCGCCGGCTGCGGCACGTTAAGCCGCTCTTGACGGGTGATGACCTGCGCGGTATGGGCATCCCGCCGGGGCGGGTGTACTACCGCATCCTGGATCGTTTGCGGGCGGCACAACTGGATGGTGAGATACGTTCTCGCGCCGATGAAGAACGGCTGCTGCAGCAGGTGCTGGCAGAGACAGGCGTGGGTGCCACCCCAAAGAAGGTTTGAAGTGGCTCTGTCGTTGTGCTATACTGAAGCCATCGATTAGTACTACAACGACGGACAAAGCCGTCTCAAGCGTCGCCGAGCGGCATGCGAGCGTTTCGCCTGCTCATTGCGATCCTGGGTCTGGATGAGCCAGACC
>Ga0315289_10015441_pt1 | contig 10602 bp, 11 predicted proteins | sample YL17G11_40_MG_FD_203452 | JGI IMG/M metagenome (GOLD analysis project Ga0315289, IMG submission 203452) | Sediment microbial communities from Yellowstone Lake, YNP, Wyoming, USA - YL17G11_40 | ecosystem: Environmental > Aquatic > Freshwater > Lake > Sediment | place: USA: Wyoming | collected...
CGAAAAATTTTGAAATTGGAAATTCGGGACTTGGAATGTATTTTAATGAAGTTACATCAGGGAAAAAATTTTCCTATCCTATTTCTTGCACAGAATACAGATATTATGTAATAAGCAAAGAAGGCTCTCAATTTATTATAGACCTTAAAATAACTATTAGAAAACTGGGAGCAATTTTAACAGGCTAAAATGGCAATGAAGAAAAAAACTAAAAAGATTTTTTATAACAAAAAAGCACAGGTAATTGCGCAAGGACCTGTTTATTTTTTGGTTACGATAATACTTTTTGTTGCTCTTGTAACTTTTTTCATAATTTCATCTTTCCAGTTAAAAACAACAGGAGTGCTTCCGGAAAAATTTTCAGCCAAAAGTGAGGCTCTTATAACCCTGCAAAGCTATCTTGCAACTCCTGCTGAATTCAATATAATAATGGATGAAACACAAAAAACTGAGCAAACTGAGAAAGTTACAATGACTATGGCTGATGCAATAAGAGCTTATTGCATGGATAAAATAAAATATAATTCTCTTTATAGCAAAATAGGAAGCGAAACCGCAATAATTTTAGGTCATATTTATCCTTTAACACTTTATTCTTCTTATAATATTTATGTTAAGGGATGTGATCTTGGCATTAATTCATTGGAAGCTTCTCCCTTCCAGCCATCTTCTGATTATATTGAACTTCCTTTTCCTGTTCCAGGAAAAGAAGATGTTAAAATTCAATTTGAAATAAAAAGAATTTAATAAAAACAAAATAAAATGAAAATCAACAAAAAAGCGCATTTTTTCGCGGTGAGCTTCGTGCTGGTAATGATTGTTGTAATTATTGCTGCCTCAATTAGCTTTGGAAGAGACATAAAAAATTCAGAGAAATCTTTAGAAATCTTGACAAAAACGCAGGATGCTTATGTGGCTAGAGACATTAATTCTCAATTTGCAAAAGATTCTGCATCTCTTTCAGCGCAGCAGGCATTCCAAGGAGTGGCGAGCATGGGTGGAACTTTTGGAGATTGCTTTCCAGAAACGATTAATGGAGTAAAATATGTTGTTTGGAATGACAAATGCAATCCAAATACAGAAAAAATAAAAGCAGACTTCCCAAATGATGTAAGGATTATATTTGATAAATATCTTTTAGGCTATGATGCTGTTTATTCTTTTTCCCTTGATAAAAATATTTTGACTGCAACTGCAAAAAACAAGAACCAGCCAATTTCAGTGTCCTCCGAGAATATTATTGTTTCAAGCACTTATGACCCTTCTTTTCTAATTGATTTAAATGACCTAGGAATATATCTAGGGGATTTTGAATCTTTATATTTAAGTGTTAAGGGTTGCAACAAAAAGGTGGATTGCATTAAGGATTTAGATCTAAAAAGATGGAAAATTTCTGATGTTTCAGAAAATGCAGAAGCAATAACAATGAAAATCAGCACTGAAAAAAGCTTTTTCTTTATAAAAAATAAGAAAGTCCAGTATTCCCCAATAGACATGAACATTGAACTGAAGCAATAGTAGTCTAATTTCTTCTACTGCAATCATTTCATTTCTGTAGCAGAAAATTTATAAATTAGCTATTTTTTTAAAGGCAATGATTCAGGCATCTTATGACCAAATTCTTGAAAGAGTATCGCGAGTTTCTTCAATTCCAAAAGAGGAATTAGAAAGAAGAGTTGAAGCAAAAAGAGCTAAGCTTTCTGGTCTTATAAGCAAGGAGGGCGCCGCCCAGATTATCGCGGCTGAGCTAGGAATTAACTTTGAAAATCAGAGAATGAAGATTTCTGAGCTTTTGATGGGCATGCGAAAAGCTAATGTTCTTGGAAAGGTCCTAAAAATAGAGCCTGTAAGAAGTTTCAAAAAAGCTGAGCGGGAAGGAAAAATCGGTGTAATGAAAATTGCAGACGATACTGGAAGCATCCGCGTAGTTTTATGGGATTCCAATCATATTTCATTGCTGGAGAAAAAAGAGATTAACGAAGGTGATGTTCTCGAAATTAATGCCGCTTCTGTTCGCGGAGTTGGTGAAAAAGAGCTGCATTTGGGCTCAATTTCAACTATCAATAAGAGCGCCATAAAAATTGACATTCCTGAAAAAGTTTTAAGGCTGATTGAAAAACAAAGTGAGGGAAGCGAGAAAAAAATTTCTGAAATTGCCCTAAACGAGAAGATTAAATCAAGAGCTGTTTTGATGCAATATTTTGAGCCAAAGTTTTTTGCAACCTGCCCTGAATGCAGCATTAAGATACAGCAAGAAGGAGGCCATTTTTACTGCAAATCCCATGGAAATGTTGCTCCAAATTATAAATCAATAATGACTGTTGTTTTTGATGATGGAACTGACAATATAAGAGCCATTCTTTTTGACGATAACATCTCAAAACTCTTTAAAATAGAAAAAAACAAAATATCTGAAATGAAACAACTTATTCTAACTGAAAAAAAGAACGAGGTTTTGGGCAAAGAATTCTTCTTTTCAGGTCGTGCGAGAATGAATAAATTTTTTAACAATAAGGAGATGATTATTTCTGATATTTCAGAAGCTAATCCTGATGATGTTATCAGACAGCTTAGCGCCGAGGAGACAGAAAGAATATAAAGCCAAAAAGGCTTGTGGCATAAGAAAAAGAGGATTGAAAAAATGCTGCTTAAGACACATCTCGCCTTCGCATTGCTTATTATTCTGCTAATTCTTTCGCATATTCAGGATAAGATTCTTTTTGTGGTTCTTTTCCTGATTGCAACAATAATTCCAGATTTAGAAACTCTCCCCTCATATTTTAGCAAAGTGCAGCATCATGTTCATGAAGCAATAATTGCAAAGCACCATAGCCCATTTCATAGCCTGACATTCGGGCTGCTGATTTCAATTCCATTCTTATTTATATATCCCGCAGTTGCATTTCCTGTCTTTTTAGGATTCGGGCTGCATCTGATTTTAGATATGTTCACAAGCCAAGGTGCAAGAATATGGTGGCCTTCTGACAAAATTACAAATGGGCCTATAATCACAGGCGGCTTAATAGAACAAATTATTTTTTATACTGTAGTTATTATAGATATAATCTGGATGGTTCCGCCATTAAAAGGGCTTGCCTCTCTTATCAAGCCGTAAAATCAAGCAAAGCAGTTGATTTCTTGTATATTTCAAATTGAAATAATCTTTATAAATAAACCCGGGTTCTTGAGATTATGGCCGAGAAAGAAACCAAGAAATCTGATGAAACAAAAGAGTATAAGGTTACTGACTTGCCAGGAATAGGGCCTGCAATTGCCGCGAAACTTGAGGCTGCCGGCATGAGTGATTTGATGAGCATCGCAGTTTTGACGCCTTCTGATTTAAGCAATGTTTCTGAAGTCAGTGAATCTGTTGCAAGAAAGGCAATTCTTGCCGCAAGAAAAATGCTAAATCTCTCATTTCAAGATGCTTTTGAATATGCAAAAAAAAGGGAAGCGATTGTTTATATTACAACAGGAAGCAAAAATTTAGATAATCTCCTAGGTGGGAAGGGTGTGGAAACATGCGCAATAACAGAGGCATTTGGCGCTTTTGGAAGCGGAAAAACGCAGTTAGGATTGGCATTGTCAGTAAATGTCCAACTTCCATTAGATCAAGGAGGAGCTGCAGGAAAAGCTGTTTATATTGACACAGAAGGAACATTCAGGCCAGAAAGAATAAAGCAAATAGCAGAGGGTATGGGTGCAGACACTGAAAAAGCCCTTAAAAATATTTTTGTTGCCAGAGCCTTTAACAGCGACCATCAAATTCTTCTGCTTGACAGGATTGCGGACCTGATAAAAAATGGCGAGCCGATAAAAATTGTTATTATTGACAGCCTGACAGCGCATTTTCGAGCCGAGTTTACAGGAAGAGGAATGCTTGCAGACAGGCAGCAAAGAATAAATCGATATATGCATAATTTAATGAGGATTGCAGAGCAATATAATCTCGCTGTTTATGTTACAAATCAAGTGATGTCAGACCCTGCGATGATGTTTGGGGACCCTACAAAAGCTATTGGAGGAAATATCGTAGGGCATGCATCAACATACAGGATTTATCTGCGCAAGGGTAGAAAAGATTCGCGAGTCGCGAAATTAATTGACTCTCCAAATCTGCCTGAAAGTGAAACTATTTTCTTTCTGACAAAAGAAGGGCTCTCAGACAAGGAGCCTAAGGAATAAATTTTGTTTAGAGAAGCCTTTAAAAGTTGAATTCTTTTTTTAATTTTATGCCCCTATAGTTCAACGGATAGAATATGGGCTCGCGAAGAGCTCTCTTTTCTTGAAAGAAAAGAGACCTCGGAGAGAAAAGAACTTAAAAACTCTCTGGAAAAAGCTTTGCAAAAAGCCTGTGATCGGAGTTCGAATCTTCGTAGGGGCATAAAAGTATATAAACAAGAAAAATAAATTGAAATAAAGCAAAATGAAATGCACAAGCTGCGGAGCAGAAGTTGATAGGTCAGGAGTAAAATTTCCCTGCCCTAAATGCAAGTCCCAGATTATAAGATGTGAAAAATGCAAAAAGCTTTCTGTCATGTATAAATGCAAATGCGGTTTTGAGGGCCCCTAATTAAAATGAAAAATTTAATTATGGTTGCTGAAGGTATGGAACCAAGAAAATTAGGAGATTTTCTGGTCCAGAAAAGCAAAAGCTTTTCTTGGAACCGCTGGAGTTTCTAATATGGCACTAATGGCTGTTAAAGTAAAACTAATGCCTGAATCTCCTGAAAGCGATTTGAAAAAAATTGAGGAAGATGCCAAAGAAGTTTTAGAAAAAACAGGCGCAAAACTCCACTCAATAGAGACTGAGCCGATTGCATTCGGCCTGGTTGCAGTATTGATAACTTTTGGGTGGCCAGAAGAAAAAGGCATGGATATGATTGAAGATGAATTAAGCGCTGTAGAACAAGTAAATTCTGTTGAGGTAGTTGAAATGCGCAGGGCAGTAGGATAAAATTTTTATTTCAATAAGTCATCTACATTTCTTAATCCAGTTTCATCATCTGAAATTACAGAATTCTCTTTTGAGCAGTAAGGGCATCTTTTTGGATATTCAGAAGAGTTGCTTTTTGGCTTGAATTTAAATTTGCAGTTTGAACAGGTGTAGGTTACCATAGATCTATTGAAATTTCAATCTTTATAAAATTTTTCAAAAGAAACAATTAAAAACCGCGGCTCTTTTTGTATAAAATGACAATTGAAAAATGCATATTCTGCCAGATTGCAGAAGGCAAAATGCAGGCAATAAAAATTTATGAGGATAAAAATATTCTTGCAGTTCTTGACATAAACCCAGTTTCAGAAGGGCATATGCTAATAATGCCAAAAGCGCATTTTGAAATTATTGAAGAAATTCCTGATGACCTTCTTTCTCTTTTATTCAGGCTTGTGAAAATCCTTTCAAAAATTTTAAGGCAGACAATGAAAGCCACAGGAATAAACGTTTATGCCTGCGAGGGAAAATCTGCAGGGCAGAGAGTTCCTCATTTTTACCTTAATTTGATTCCAAGTTATGACAAGGAGCCTGTTGCTGTAGACTGGCAGAGAAAACAAGCGAGCAAGGAAAGGCTTGAAGAAATTGGGAATAAAATAATGGTTGAGGCAAAAAAAGAGGCGTCAAAAATCCTTTCAGAGGAAACTGAAAAAGTAAAGGCAAAAGTGCAGCAAGAAAAAGTTATTAAGGAAAAAACAGAACAAAGCAAGCAAAGGAAAGAAGTCAAAAAAATAAAAAGCCTGATTGGCAAAAGATTTCCTTAAATTAGGAGAATTATAAATTCTAAGAGATTCCCGACGAGTAGATAAGCAATAAACGCCGCCAGAAGGGCTGGAGTGAAAGGAATTCCTTCTTTTATCTTGATTTTTTTCAGTTTTTTGGATGAATTTATCATTTTTATTTCATTTATGCTAAGCCCGTCCCATCTTGGTAAAATCTTTCTTATTTTTCCTTTAAACTTTATTGATAAAGGCGAAGTAATCCAATCCCCTTCTCTCAAATTTTCAATAGGAATGGATTTTACAAGGCAGCATTCTTCTATTGATTTTAAAAAAGGCATAAGAATTATCAATGCAATCAATGAAGCCAAAAGAACAAAAAGAAAAACGCTTCCGGCAAAATAGGAAATAATTCCTGCTGCTAAAAACAAAATAATCCATAAAAAAATCTTTTTATTCTTCCAGATGGGCCGGGCAATTTTTTTCTTTTCTTTATTTAGGCAGAAAAGAGAAATTGCCCAAATAATTCCATAGATGGCTCCTATAAAAAAAATGTTAATTAAAAATGAAAAAGATGTGCTGAAAAAGTTTGCCAGGCTTAAATTAGGCTCTAAGGAAACTACTGCAATTCCAAGCCCAATCAAAAGCTTTGCATCTCCGCCAGCAAAAATCTTGCCATAATAGAAAAGATTTGCAAGCCCAAAATAAATTCCCAAGGCGAGCAATCCGGAAATAAATATGGCGGCTTTAGATTCAAATACTGACTCAAATGCGAGTACAGACAATAAAGATATGATGAAACTGAAGTTTATCCAGTTTGCAACCTCTCTTTTTTTGATGTCCTGAATTATTGCTATGCTTCCATAAGCTATAGATAACGCAATTATTACTAAAAGATAAGTAGGATGGGCCATTTCTTAATAAAGAAAAAGAAATTTATAAGCCTTTTTGATTGAATACTATGTTCTTTTTAAGTTTAAACTTCTTTGAGGCCCACCTTTTTTGTAAACCCTGAATTTTCTTTTCCTTTTCAGGTCTTTTTTGCTTTTTCTCTGCTGCGGAATTTCGTATTCTGACATCTTATATTATCTAGAATAATATCTATTAAATAAACTTTTTGGCGAAAGATTTATATGCCTCTAATTATATCCTAAAATATAAGACATTAATGGTAAAATGTTGAACAATCAAAGAGCACAGGGCAAGCTAATAATATTAATTCTTGCAATAGGCATATTCATAGTTTCTTATCTTGTTGTCTTGCCTTTAGATGAAAGATGCAAGCTTCTTCCTGATTTGCCAGAATGCATTTCTTCTGTTGTATCGACTCCTATTCTAAATGTCTCTCCTTCGTGGCTTGTTCCTCAAGAGATAGCAGATTATTCTTTTCAGCCAATTGAATTATTTAGTTACGAAAGTTTGGATTTTCCAATAAGCGTGCTTCCGCAAAGAGTTGAACGAAGCTGGTGGTATGGCAAAAGCATAGAAGAACAATTTACATTGCATGAAAAAGTTATAAATGCAAAAATTTTTGTTTCTATCGCTAAATCTTCAGGTTTTTTAGATATTTTTGTTAATGGTGAAAAAATAAAGACTATAAGTGGAAATGGCTACTTTTTCGCGTCAATTCCAAAGAGCATTCTTAATAAAACAAACACTCTTAGGGTTGCTGCATCTATTCCTTATGTTCCATGGTGGGTAAACAATTTTGAAATAGATTCTTTGATTGTAAAAGAAATTTATCTTATCACGCAAGATACCGCAACAGAGGAAATAACTCTTGAAAAAAATGTCGAGGATGTTAAAAATGCAGTTTTAAGCTTTAATTCAGAATGCTTCACTCAAGACCCATTGCAGATAGTGTTTAATGGAAAGATAATGGATGATAAGCTTATTTGCGATGATTATGCTGTAAACTTAACACAATATTTGGCAAAAGAAAATAATCTTACATTTTACACCAAAGGAAATTATTTGCTTGAAAAAATCAAATTTAATATTGAAACAATAGGCAAGGACTATCCTTCTTATTATTTTAATATTGATGAAGATCAGGTAAAAGGCCTAAAGAATGGAAGCAGCAATGCAGCGCTTTATTTATTCTTCCCAAATCTTGAGCAAAAACAAGCAGATATTTATTTGAATGGAGCTAAATTGGAAATGAGCACAACTTCTCCTGAATATAGAACTCTTGTAAATCAATATGTGCGTGAAGGACAAAATAGCCTCATGATTGTTCCAAAAAAAGCATTTATGCTCACTTCATTAATTTTACAGATTGAGTAAATTAGCAAAAAAGAGGAAAAAAATGAAATCTTTTTTAAATTCCAAAAAAGCACAATATGAGCCATCTGATGATGAAGACTATGCTGAGAAAAAGAAACCAGCAAAAAAATCTTCTGGGGGCGGATCAGTTATTCAGATAATTCTTATACTGGCTGCCATCGTAGGATTATTCTTCTTGTTTCTTCATTACTGGAAATCATTCACTTTGACAAAAATAATTTTTCTTGTCATCGCCGTTATAATTGCTTTTATGATTGTGCGCCTTTTTGGGCTAAACAAGGGCTTGACATTTTTAATAGCAATAATTTTTGGATTTGCAATTGTAATATGGGTAATACCCTACTTCGTTCCAAATCTTTATGCTGATACAGGAAGCTTAAGCTTTAAATCAGTAGCTTCAATAAAAAAATCTTTAGGGGACACAATCTGCATAATAAAAAATCCTGCAGATTCCCAAAAATGCACTGCTGGAGAAGTTAAAAGCGCAAGCCAAATTAATGTAAACTTCCCTGAAAACATCTATATCCCTGGAAAAGCCCTTGATATTACAGCAACGCTTTCTGTTTTAATGCCTAATGAGGATTTGATAACTGTCACGCCGCAATGTTATCTTGGAATCAAGTCAGATATAACTAAATTAGAAACAAAAATTATAAATAATGCAAAGGTATTCAGCACTTTCAGAAAAAAATCATCTGAACAAACAGCCTCAATAAAATGCTCTGATGCAACAGCCAATTTAGAAAAAATAAGCGGTAAAAATCTTATAATTGATATTGATCGTACCACTAATGTAATTGCACGAGCAAATATTTTAATAGGGCCTCAAGGAACAGAAACAGGTCAAGGACAACAGGTTTTATTCACTTCAGTTCCAGATTCATCAATCTTGCCTTATGCGGTAAATATTGTGCTTCCAGGAAATCAGCCATTTGGCCCAGGAATTTACAATTTTACAATTTCCCTTAAAAAACAAGGAGATTTTGGGTTAAAAATTTTGAATGGGATAAACATAACAAGCATCCTTCCAATACAATGTCAGGATTTTAAAAGAAGCGAGAAAGATAAAAGCACAATTTATATTGAAAACCTGGTCTTGCAAGATATGCAGGCATATGCGAAAGCCATAGATACTTATGCTTTTGACTGCAATATGACAATTGTTTTTGACAAGACAGAAGATATGGTGGAAAAAAATTCTCCTGTGAAGATAAGTGTTGCATATACAACTTCAAAAGAGTTTAGTACGCCACTTAGCATCAATAAAATAATTTAAATAATCTAAAAGGGGTATATATCTAGAATGATAAGAACAAAAAAAAGAGGACTGGCATCTTTATATTTGATTGCCATTATTTTGCTGTCTTTGTTAGTTATTGGCGCAACTGGCTGTGAAAGTTTGCAGGGCTCAGGTTTAGGTTCTTTTTTTTCACAGACAGCCTCAGGAACATATGGCGTAGACTTTATTCTTGACAGTGGTATAGGAAATATTGTCCAGGGAAAAAAGGTTCCACTTGGAGATGACTTTTATGTAAAATTAAATGCTTATAATTATGACAAGGAGCAAAAATCAGTCAAGATTTGCGTGAAAGACAATATTGATGAAACCTTTGGAGGAATTAAAACAGGGGGTGACTGCCAGGATAAAGTGCTTCCCGCAGCAGATGTTACTTTAACAGGCACAGGGACCAAGACTTCAGAAAAGATTTCACCATCAATAACTCCATTTATTTTTGGAAGTTATACTTATCATGACATTCCCCTCGATATACAAGAGGCAAAACTTTTCATAAGTGCAATATACAGAGAGAGTCCAAGGATTACGGCAAATCTTCAAATTCCAACACCTGAAACAGAAACTTTAACACTTATACAGAGTCCTGCAATAATCAAAACAAGCATTATAAAAACAGTTAATTTGAAGGATGAGTCCTACAAAGCGAATTTGGCAATAACTTTCTCAAAACAAAAGCAGGCGGTTAAGATTACTTCTCCTGATTTTACTCTTGAAAATAAGACTAAACTTACAATTTCAGCGTCGCCTTTGCAGGTTGAGTGCAAGAACCTTGAAAATGGCTTTTTTGAGATAAAAAACGAAAAACTTATAAGTTGTTCTGCCCTTGCCTCAAAAGAAGAGAACACTTATCCTCTGATTCTGCAGCTGGACTATGGCGTCAGGGATGAAAGAACCTATTCATTTACAATTAAAGCAGAACAATAAAAAAGCCTTCTTTAGAAAAGAAGCCTTGGGAAGAAAAAAACAAAAATGAAAAAACAAACGACAATTATTTCAAATTACCTTATTCTTGTAATTATTTCTATGTCTTTATTGGTTATTGGTCTGGCTGGTTGCCCTGCCTCTACAAATACTTTGGCAAATGCTTCAGCTACAGGGCTTGCAATGAGCTTTATTGAAAATGCCCCTCCTGCACAGATGGTTGTTGGACAGCCATTCAAGATTTATGTAACTATTAAAAATAATGGCGGTGAGGATCTTGCTCCTGGAAAAGCGCAATTTTTCCTAGATGGAGTAGGTAGTAATTTTCAGGGCATAACATTATCAAAATCAAACTCAAATCTTCTTAGCAAAAAAACTTCCAC
>Ga0315289_10015442_pt1 | contig 10601 bp, 7 predicted proteins | sample YL17G11_40_MG_FD_203452 | JGI IMG/M metagenome (GOLD analysis project Ga0315289, IMG submission 203452) | Sediment microbial communities from Yellowstone Lake, YNP, Wyoming, USA - YL17G11_40 | ecosystem: Environmental > Aquatic > Freshwater > Lake > Sediment | place: USA: Wyoming | collected...
GGGGGTCTCGGGCTTTCGGGGTTTTCCGCCGAACAATTTATGAAACTTTTCATTTGTCATTTCAAGTCCGGCACAATAGTCAAAATACTCCATATTGAGCTTGAATGAACCATCCTCTCTCAAATCTATCAAATGCTCATAAATTAAATTTACATACTTGGGCTCCCCATAAGGTGCCAATCCCATCATTTTGTATTCGCCGGAATTGACCTTAAACCCTGTATAATAAGTGAAGGCAGAATAAAGAAGCCCCAAGGAATGAGGAAAATGAAGTTCATACAAGGTCTCAATTAAATGACCTTTTCCCACGCCAAAACTCGCGGTTGCCCATTCCCCAACTCCATCAATGGTAAGAAATGCTGCCTCTTCAAATGGTGATGGATAAAAGGCAGAAGCTGCATGTGACTCATGATGTTGAGGAAAAATAATCTCTCCCTTGAACCCATCCAGGTCTTTACGAATCAAGTCCGTCATCAAGAGTTTTTCCTTCAGCCAGAGAGGAAGTGCTAATAAATAGGATTTCAACCCTCGTGGTGCATAGGCAAGACAGGTCTCGACAATGCGTTCAAATTTAATAAAGGGCTTATCATAAAAAGCCGCATAATCCAATTCTCTTTCCGAAATTTTTCCTTCCTTTAAGCAATACTCAATCGCATTTTTTGGAAAATTGAAATCATGCTTCTTACGGGTAAATCGTTCTTCTTGGGCAGCGGCAATAATCTCCCCATCTTGAATCAAACAGGCAGCACTGTCATGGTAAAAAGCAGAAGTTCCGAGAATATTAACCATTTTTTTCTATAATGGAAAAAATCTGCTGAATTCTCTTTTCGTAGGTATGGTCACGATACGCTCTTTGTTGACCTCTTTGGGCAATCATCTTTCTCTCCTCTGGATGCTCTAAATAATATCTTATCAGCTCTCTCAGCTCTTTTTCCTCTTTATAACAAATAATCTCTTTACCTATTTCATAAAGACTGGAGAGACATGGATTCTCTCCTGTTAGGAGAAACGCTCCACACGCAGGGACCTCAAATACTCTTGGAGTCACATAGAAGCGTTGATTTTCATTTCCCTGATTGATATCAAGAATAATGGCAGAGGAATTATAAATCTTGACAGCCTCTTCAGCGAAGAAATGCTTTCTCTTATAAAATTTGGCGAGCACGGGATTCTTTTTTATCCAGTAACCCCAGATACCCAAATCGAAATCTATAAGATGACTCAGGACTTCCTCACGGTTAAATTTCAATGTCCCCACAAAGCAAACTTCACTCCTGTATTTTTTCTGCTCCTCTTCCGCTAAATTGATATTTTTATACACTTCAGGAGCACAGGCCAAAGGAATAGTCCTCACACATCGCGCACCGATTTTTATATAATTGAGAACATCTCCAGAGTCGATAATAAAAAAATAGTCATAGTCAGAAGACATATTCAGAACAAAATCCTTTCGTGTTGGAGCAAGAACGGTGTCATGAAACCAGTTAGCTGTAACTACTCCTTGTTGTCTCGCTTCCTTCAAGATTCGAGAAGAAATGTTGTCGCCCATCAACACGAACATGACATCTGGCTTGTAATCCTTGACAAGCTCTGATAATCTCTGATTCATCTTTTCTTTTTCTAATGATTCCGTAAAAGAAAATTTCCGGTGTGGATAAGGATATACTTTTTTTATCACTTTCTTAAAAATAGAGCCTATCGGACTTCTAAAGTACTGACTTCTCCGAAAGTCAAAAACTTCTATCTGGTAACCAAGATTTTTGAATGCTTTCCCACAATAGTTGCCGATTGCCCCTAGTATTGTATCTCTTGATTGCGGTGCCACTAATAAGATCTTCATTTTTCTTTTTTACAGACAGCGATAAGTTGCTCTGCTGTATCAATTTTTGAATTAACAAAAAAGTAATCATCTTCAGTAATATCTTTTTGTAAAGCAAATCCAAAGATTCTTGCACATTTTTCATAAATCCTTTCGGGCAAAAAACGATGAACTCCAAGGAAATCTATTTTTGCTAAAAACCGCTTGAATCTGTTTCCTTGAAAGACTTCTTTGAGTTTCTCACTGCCCTTTTGGCCATAAATTGTTACATCTCGAAAGCGGGGTCGAAGCAAATTGTATAAATCCTCTGATGAAAACTCATTAGAATGATAAGGGTTAGCAGAGCTTTTGCCAGAGGACAATGACACCTTTTTATTCGGTGTAGAAATGATCGCTATTCCTCCCGGTTTTAAAATCCTTTTCATTTCCTCGAGAAAGCTAAAATAATCAGGGATATGTTCTATCACTTCAAAACTGCAGATTATATTAAAAGAATGCTCATGAAAAGGAAGCGACTCACAGTTACCTCTAATATATGTAATATTCTCTTTTTGATGATGGGCCTGTGCATACTTTATGGCTTCAGCGGAAATATCCATACCAATAATCCGAACGGCCAAAGACGACAGATAATAAGCCCCATAACCGTTGCCGCAGCCTGCATCCAAGACAGTTTGTCCTAGGACGTAATCCTTAGTAAATTTATACTGGGCCTGATGGCATTTGAAAACAGCCATATGCTTTTCATTTTCTGAAATTCTCTCTAAATATTTCGTCATTCGAGTTGCCTTGGATAGAGCTTGTTTTTCCCGGATTTCCATCTTTTCAGCAAAAGCTCTTTCATGGCACGAAAATCATCTCCCTTGAGAGGTCTTAAGCCATTGATGAACTTTACAAAGGATAACCTTTTTTTTATAAAAATGAAGAAAATTATAAGCCCGGTAAGTTCGGTCAGGACAGTTGCAATGGCAGCCCCATGCCCGCCAAAGAAGGGAATAAAAAATAAATTCAAGACAATATTCACTATGACATTACTGCCGCCGACCCAGAGTGCGATTCGCTGGAGGTTACAACTCATTAGAGCTGTCCTCGCCAGTGAACTCAAAGACATCAGTGGCAAAGTCCATATCAGTATCCTGAGCATTGAGATTGACTGGATATATTCTTTGCCATAAAGGAGTGACACCAGCGGAGAAGCAGCGAATGTCGCCATCACAGCAACAGCCGTTCCCGTTGATAAAAGGAATCTTGAAATCCTTTCAAAATAGAGGGAAAAAGAGCGCCGGTCTTCAACATAACTCCTTGAAAATATGGGGAATACAGATTGAATGATGGCCATCTGTAAAGGCATAAAAACAAAGAGGAGCCCAGAAGCTATGGCATACCATCCCACTATGGTAGAACTCTTCATTGCCTGGAGCATGACAATATCGATTTTTAGATAGACGATCATGAAGAGCGCATCTGCCATAAACGGCCAGCTTTCCTTTAATAGAAAGGGAGAGAGATTCTTATTTATGTGGAACCTGGATTTTAGAATTCTCTTTGAGGCCAACCAAAGATTTATGAACAAGATGATAAACGCCGTCAGGGGACGAACCCAGGAAATGGCGATCAGTCGGAAACCCAAGAAGAGCAAAGTTAAGATAAAAGCGAAGCTCACAATTCTCTCTATGACTTGCACCATGGCATAGATATCAAACCTCTCAAAAGCGGCAAAAACCATACTGACGGAGCCGTACAGATGCTCAAGAATGAAGCCTAATCCGAAAATATAAACGATAATCCTGGCATCCTGGAAAGAAGGGATAAAGTGGATAATCAAAAAAGCGAGCCCAACAACAAAAACTGAGGATATGAGCTTTAAAGCCATGGACGTTCCCACCAGGACAGGGGTATCTTCCCTCTTGCGAGATGCCTCTCGCACAATCAGCAGATTGAGTCCCAAACCAGCAACAGGCCCAAAAAGATCAAGGTAGGCATAGCCAAAGGAATACTTGCCATAATCTGTTGCGCCAAGATATCTTGCTACAAATATGCCAAGTACAAATGACAGCGCTTTAATACCAACCTGGGAGCCTATCAACGCTATGGTGTTTTTTACAAATCTTGTTTCCCTGTCCATCTTAGTTTCTGTCATTTTTTCAAAGACAAAGCTCTTCTCGAATTTTTAAATAATCCTTCTTTGGCTTAAACCTTCGAAATTCCTTGGTTGGATGCTTTAAGCAGAGCCCGATTAACGTTCTCAAATCTGTCAGAAACACGATTGAGTTCCCCGCTCTTGCTCAGATAGGCGAACCAGCTGTCTTTCATGGTCTATTCCTGCTTTCTTGATAAACTGTCCCGGTTCAAAATGAGCCGCATAAACCATCTCTGCCAGCGCCGGATATAAGAGACCGGGAGCAGCCAGCGCCTGGATGGCGGATAGGAATAGCGAACGATATCCGCGGGAGGAAAAAGGAGATGAAAAAGAGATCGAGCCAGTCTGGAAAGAGCCGGGAGGCTCGACAGAGACTGTTTTAACAGAACCTTCACCCAGTAGCTCCTGGTTGAATGGCGCCAGGTTATAATTTCTTCTGCTTGGGGTTTGGGCCAGCTTGAAAAATTGTTGAACCCATCAGGGAGATTAAGTCCTGCCCAAAGTTGAGCCATCTTCAGAGAGTTCTCCACGGCCAAGCGGCCCAGCCAGGCGACACTTCTCTCTTTTAATGCTTCCCAATCGTCCGGCCCTCGCAGTTGTTTGGAAAGCAGGGCAATATCGTAAATCCAGATCAACCGCATATCCTGATTATGAATAATGGCCAAATGGATAGCAGCCTGGATAAGGGCATCCACAGGATGGAGAGTTTCAAAAGTCAGGGTAGAGAATTCAACCCTGACAGTTCGCTGGAAGAGTTCCTCGATGCCATGCTTATTTCTCCTGAAAAAAGAATGAAGCTCCCAGTTTTCCCAGTGGAGGTCAACCGGAAGGTTATCAGCTGGATTCTTGCGGTGGATGAAGTTCTCCTCACGATAAAAGTCCCTGGAGAGATTAAATGTTTTGTTCAGACATTTATAGCCAACCTCCTCCAAAACAGCTCGGGCTTGAACCATTTGTTCAGGAAGCACCAACAGGTCGAAGTCATCAAAAGGTCTCAACGCTGGATTAGGATACACTGACCAGGCCAGACCAGGCCCTCTCAGAACGAGGGCACGTATCCCCTGGGCTTTGAAAGCTTCGATGATTTCTTGGAGTTGCTTCTCGGTGCGAAAGCAGCGGACAAAGCTTCTCAGGAATGCCATTCTCAATCGATAATTGATCTGCTGCGGCAGGGGAAATTCACATGGCAGAGAGTTTATACGCCAGTATGCCAAGGGGAGAATTCTGTGTGAGATTAGAATAGAAAGTAACTTAAGCCATTTGTCTCTGGAAAGCTTTGGCAGCAAGGACGGTTCATCTTTAAGAAAAAAATAGATATAAGGCATAAGATCATCTGAAAAATGAAACTGGCTATTTCCTGGCAATCCATGCAGATTGAGATTAGGCTGGACGCTTTGAGTCAACTCACTCGGGGAAAATGCTCGCCGAGAATTCAATGAGCTACCGCCATTAAGGAATTGGGGCCAATTTTGTTTTTTATTCAACTCAATTCGTCTATCTTATCTATTGCCTCTTCCCCTTTCTTCTCATATCTGTCCATGTTCGAGGCAAATGCAGCATTTTAGATGTCAAAACGCAAGAAGGATTTGTTCCTCAAACAGCGAACCTGCTGGATACAGTCTTTTTCGTATTGGTTGCACTTGATTCTGATAATTCTTCTTTCAGCATTGGCAGCATCATGATGATGCCAGCCATAAACCAGAAAGGCTCCATGATACGGATGATAATAAATGTATTGGCAGTCAGGGCGTGGGCCGTTAAACCGATAAAGCCTGCAACAAAACCAATGCTGAGGCCTTTATACAATTCATCATCCATTTGTTTATAAATGCGAAGAGAATTTCTATAGATTTCCCAAAAAAGCCATAATAAGGCCAATAAGCCGACAATTCCCACTTCAGGAAGCGTGCGCATGTATTCTCCGTCAACAAAGGGATATCCTGTCACCCCTCGTCCCAGAATGGGATTCTCTTCCCATTTTTTGAAGCTTAGTCTCCAGCTTTGTATCCTTGCTGAGGCAGACGAGTCGAGATAAACCCCGCCAATTTTTTCTGCATGCGCCTCTCTTTGCTGGAATGTGTACTTTATCCGAGAGAAGACCGCTTCGGGCCGCAGCAGGATGACAACCAGAATTATTGCGGCCGTGGCTGTGATCAGTCCAACTTTTCGCTTGCTGAAGAAAATAAATGCCAGAAAGGAGAAGACAATGCCCACGTATGATGCCCGGGACAGGGTAAATAGAAAGGGCAAGAAAATCAAAAATCCAAGACCACCGAGAACTAACGTTAAATTCGGGGAAACTTTTTGCAAGAGGATGCCGATGGCCAGGCATAAAATGAAGAGCAGATAACCGCCAAAAGTATTGGGTTCACCGGATTCTCCCTCAAAAGGAGCGCTCACTCTTTCTCCCGAGGGAATTTGCAGTATTCCAAGGATGGAAACGATGGCACAGGTTATGAAAATGGCCTTAAGGAAGAAATTTATCTGTTTCCGGCTGTGAACGTTATTTGCCACTAAGATGTAGAGCAGAAAATATTCCGCATACCGAGTGACATAAAAAAATCCTTTGCCGGGAATGATATATCCCAGAATCGTGCCTCTCAGCGTTGCGACAATACAGATCGAAATATAGGCAAGAATGGCTTTATTGAGCGGTGTTTTTATGAATAAAGCCAATCCCTTATTGATCGCTGTTTTTGCCAGCCAGGTGAAAGTGATGAGGGCGAGCAAGATATCGTCAAAGCGGATGACGATTTCCCTGCCTGGCACTCGACCTAATAGGATTTCTGGAGAAAGCAGCATCGAAAAAATCAATATAGCTAGCGCGGCATCAGTATTGACCAGAGTCGTCAAGAAAATTATGGCGCCAGTAATTAAGGCTAAGGTGATTTTGTGAGAATACCCGATAATGATCTGACCCAATAAAAAGCTGATGATTAAAGTAACGAGAATGACAATTGCGGTAGTGAATTTTGGCCCTTCCCAATCGATAACCATAATCTTTCTTTCCTAAAGAGGAACCTCATGCGGGACTTTGATTTGACTCTGCCTGGAAAATGATGTGACTATTTTCTCTTTTCCTCGCCATAATATCCATAGTAGCGGTATCTCTGGTATGGAGTAACATCCTCTATCAATCGAGCCTTTAGATTATTGATGACAACTCCCAGAATTTTGACTTTTATATTTTCCAGCTGGATTTTTGTCCGGAGGAGGGCATGCCTTGAGGTCTTTCCAGCCTGATAGACAATGATTACGCTGTCAACCTTGGATCCCAGGATGGCTGAATCGGTCACCGGAAGAGTTGGAGGGCTATCAAAGAGGATGACGTCAAAATTCTGCTTGAACTCTTGAATGAGGGCATCCATCTCAGGAAAGCTGAGTAACTCGGTTGGATTGGCCGAGTACTCTCCAGAATTGATGATGTGCAGATTTTGTATGCCTGGAGTCCTCAGTATCAGCTCATATTCGAGCCCGCCTAATAACATATCCGTTGCTGTGTTGACCGTTTTCTTCCAGGATATATTCCCTAATAAAACTTCGGTTAGGCCTGGGCTTCTTTTAAGCCCAAATAATTTATGAATCGTCGGCTTTCTAAAATCAGAGCTAACAATCAAGACCTTTTGCCCAGCCTGGGCCATAGTGACAGCCAGATTGCATAAGGTTTGTGTTTTTCCTTCCTCTGGAGCAGAGCTGGTGATGACAATGGTCGTTCCGTGTTTTTTTAGGCCTGTAAGGTCTAGATTCGTCCTCAGGCTCTTATAGGCTTCGGCTGTGACAGAAGAAGGGTCAAAAAGAGTAATCAAGCGTTTGCTGATTGGTTCTCCTTCAGAAACACCTTCTTTCTTTTTGAATTTAAACTTAAATCTTTTCTGTTTTTCCAAAGAAGTACTGGGAATGATACCTAAAACAGGAACTTTGAGCAGTTCTTCTAAATCATCTATCCGGCCAATGGACGTGTCCAAGCTTTCAGTGACAAAGGCCATGATCAGGCCGATTAATATTCCGCTGAGGATGCCGACGATTATATTGGAACGATAATTCGGACTTATGGGACGGGTGGGAATAGAGGCGCGTTCGATAACAGTCACATCTTGAGCTTTTTCTGCTTCCAGAACGCGGGCGTCTTCATATTTCTTTCTGCAGGCTGAATAAAGATCTTGAGCGATGGTCACATTGGTTCTGAGATGCGCCAGCATAATCTCTTTGGAAGAAAGTTCCTTTTGTTCAACCGTGATGGAATTGACATTATCCAATAAGTCTTTCTTAGATTTTTCCAATTTCCTTTTCAGAGTTATAACGTCTGGATGAGCGTCCGTGTATTTGCTTTTTAAGGTAATTAATTCTAATTCTAGCTTGACGATTTCTTCCTGGAGACCTGTGACTCTCCGGTCAGAGAGAACAGGTTGCGAGTCTGTCAGATTTCTATCGACAACTAGAGGATTTTCTTGTCTGAAGGCTTGCAGGTCGGCTTCGCTGTCCTGCCGTTCTTTCAAATACTTGTTTAGCTGAGACTCGATAAAGTTTTTCATATTTGTTGCTTCTTTTTTCTTGTTTTCAAAATGCAGATCGGCATAAACTTCGGCAACTTTATTGACGAGTTCTGCCGCCTGTCCGGGGTTGCTGGAAGTGGATGTAATAGCAACAATATTGGTGGCTTCTACGGGCTCGGCTGTGATTTGAGCTTGAAGTCCTTTGATGACTCTTGTCTGGTCTGCTTCTTTCATGGAGGGATTTATCAGATTTAGGCTCTCCGCAACTTTTTCCATAGTTTGATAACTTTGGATAAGAGCCACTTGGGAAGTAATGGCATCGCCTGGAGACCAGGTGACCATTTCAGTTAGAATCTCAGCGACTGATTTTCTTTGCTCGATCCTCACTTTAGAGGATGTTCTGTAGGTAGGAATTTGTTTCTGGGTATAGAAATATGTCGAAGCAATCACTAATATAAGAGACATGAATATGATTCTTGTTCTTTTGCGAATCACGCGCAAATAATCAACCAGGTTCATCTCAAGCTTAGGCATTTTTGTTCACCTCTTTATCGCCTTAGCCAAAGATACCATGTCATAGGAAGGGCCATAGCTCCCAGAAATCGCTCAATATCGGCAACAAAGCTCTTGGGCACATAGACAATATCCCCTGGCTTTAACTCAATATTCTGGCTGAGGTCGCCACGCTTCAAGAGCTGATTGAGATTGAGCCGGAATCCTTTCTGGGAGCCCAATTCTCCACGAATGACAAGAACACTGCTTTTGACAGCATTTGGGGTAAAGCCACCCGCTTGAGCGAGGGCTTCGGTTACGGTTAATTTTCCTTTGATATTGATGACATTGGGACCCTTCACTTCCCCCAGAACAAAGACTTTATTCATCTCTAAAGGTGGAATATAAACTGTATCTCCTCCGGAAACAACGACTTCCTCAGATTTTTTTGGATCATTGAGCAATTCGTTTAAATCATAGGTGAAAATTTTTCCATCCTTTTTGATCAACTTGATGTGAAAGATGTCGGAATTGATTTTGGTTCCTCCTATCTGCCCTAGGAACTCAGCCAAGGTTGTCCTTCTTTTCAAGTTGTACATTCCAGTAGCTATTTCTCCCAGAGCGATAACTCTCTGGCTGTTGTATTCTTTCACCTTAACGAAGACTATGGGGTCGATCAAATATTTTGAAAGAGCTTTGGTCAATTCCTCCTCTAATTGGAAGGTCGCCATCCCTGCAACACTCAACTTTCTTACCGGAGGAAGTTTGATATCACCTTTATAATCGACTGTCACCTCTCCTGATACATCAGGGTGCTTCCAGACTTCTATGGTTAGCACGTCTTCTGGGCCGATTAGATATGCCGGTTCGAGGACAAACGGCTTTTCCTTCGCCTCATTTTGAGCTTCAACTTTTTTTTCTTTTTGTGGGAGAGGAGATTGTTTAGGATTTTCTATTTTTATTATGATTGAGCTGCCACTCTGAGCGATTTTATAAGGTAAATCCTGAGCGAGCTCCACAATCAAGAAATTGAGCTGGTGTTGGTCTTTGTTCCCACCCTGGTAATACTCATTTTTTATATTTTTGATCGGTCCCTTGTTTATTTTCAGCTCATCTTCGATTTTGCTAAAGACTTTGTTTTCTGGAAAATTTATTATCAAACAAGGGGGATTTTCTAACTTTGTGTCTTTATACTGGACTGGATTTGTTGTGGTCAGAACAAGCTCAGTTTCTGATGGGAGTTCATTTGTGGTCAAATTGATAAGCTGAACAGCTCTATGAGAAGCACAAGAGAAAAGTGCAAGGATAGCTAACGCCATCAATCCTTTTACGGCTACTTTTCTCATTGAGGCTTTCTGCTCATTTCCAGTAATTTACTAAATTATAATCACTTATCATCGAGTTCGTCAATATATTCGTACTTAAGAACTTAATGCATAAATCTTCGCTCACGTTTAAATACAATAAATAAAAATCATCCCCTGAGTAAATAGCCTTTAAGGATGATTTGCAGGGTGACTTTCCCCGTTTTCTCTCACCTGAAAGGATGATTTATTCTCGTCTTAAAGGATGTATTGAGGTAATTTCCCGTTGGATGCTCTGGTTTCTGTCGCCGTCTCTTCGAGAGGAAAGGGACAAATTTTTTATCTTTCGGATG
>Ga0315289_10015448_pt1 | contig 10598 bp, 8 predicted proteins | sample YL17G11_40_MG_FD_203452 | JGI IMG/M metagenome (GOLD analysis project Ga0315289, IMG submission 203452) | Sediment microbial communities from Yellowstone Lake, YNP, Wyoming, USA - YL17G11_40 | ecosystem: Environmental > Aquatic > Freshwater > Lake > Sediment | place: USA: Wyoming | collected...
TGGTCCGTCACCTTTTGCAAATGAGCCATAGAGCACGCCGGGCGGAATGATCACGGGAAATTCGGCGGGAACGGAATCCAAAAGCGCGGCGGGAGCGGCCGCGGCCGCTCCTATTCCCAAAAGGAGCGCGCAGAGGACACGACGGCAGTACGGATTGAATAATTGCATAGAATGCCCTTGGCGTTATCGGGTGGTGATGGTGACCGTTTTCATTATAACATTCTGGTTGACATCGACAAGCTTGATTTCAATCTGGTTCGCCGCGGCCGCTTTAAGGTCCACATCGAATTCCAGGTCGTTATCGGTAAACGTGGTTGTCTGCTGCGACTGGCCGGTTGCCAGGTTGGTCACGCGCGCCTCCTTGATGAGCGCCTGCAAAGTGGCCGGCTGGTCGTCGGGAAGGTTTTCAATGGAGAAACGCACGGTATACCGCGGCGAGAAGTCGCTCTGCGGGGGCCGGGGCGGCACGCGCACCGATACGTCGCCGGTCGGCTGCAAAAGCCGGATCGCCGGCTGACGCGAAAGATACGATGTCCTGCCGGTGATTCGGTTCGACTGGTTGCCCGCTTTATCAACCGCATACATGGTGTACGTATGCACGCCTTCCTCAAGGGTCAGATAAAAGCGGGAATTGGGGGTCCCGGTCTCGGATTCACGCGCGCCGTCGATCTCACGGTAGAAGGTGATCTCATCCTCAAGGGTACGGTCGAGAACGGTAAATGCCAGCTGGTTCGTGGTCGAGGATGGGGGCAGATATCCCTGCACGGTCGGCGCGATCAGGTCAGGCGGCCGCGCATAGGTGATCGTGCGGTTCACGGTCAGGGTCTTTTCCGGCGTGACGGCTTCAACGGTGATCGTCTGCGTGCCGGGTTCATCCGGGATCGCGACGGTGCCGCTGAATGCGCCATTGCTCGCCACGGGCAACACCTTGTCATTTGCCGATATTTCGGCGGTGGGCGGCGTTACCTGGCCGCTGACCGGCACGGAAAGCACGGAGACTTTCTGCCCGTCAACCGGCGTATAGACGTTCAGGTTCATCACCTTGACGTCTTTCTTATACACGATTCCGCGCGTGACGCGTTCGTTCTGGCCGTTGAACGTCGCCTCGATTTCCAGGTCCATTTCCCCCTCTTCGTCCGGGATGGGCACCTGTCCGGCGAAGGCGCCGTCCGCACCCACCTTGAATTTAATGCCCGAACAGGTCACATCGGCGCCAGGCGTGCTGATGCCGTTGACCGGGATCAGATAGGTGGCGAATATCTGGCCGTCCTTGGGCGAATTGACAATAAGACGCAAAGTCTGCGCAACGGGCGCCGCTGCCGGCGCCTCCACGATATAGCCGCGCTGGGCGCTTTGCGATTGCGAACCTGTCGACGCATCGACGGCGACGGTATATTCTCCGGCTTTGGCCGGAGCGATGATTGATAGACGGAAATCCCCAGCCGAAGAGACCGCCGCGGCGCTTCCATTTGCGGTCACTTTTGCGCCGGCGGGGACCACCCGGCCGGTCACATCGAATTTGGCGCCAGGCTGGACAGTCGCGCCTTCAGCAGGCGCCGTGACTACAAGCTTGAGCGGGACTTCCGCGGGCGTTGTTGCCGCCGGTTTGACCGGCAACGCGGCTTTCGGTATGGTGTCCCGGGGGGGCAGGGGAGGTTTCGCGGCCAGCGTATCGCGCGGCGCAACCGGGGGCACGGTTGATCCCGCCTTGGTCGTATCACGAACGGCCTTTGCCGCCGAATCGGCGGGGCTCGGCGCCCTTTTTGCCGATGTGTCAACTGTTGCCGGCGCCGGCCTGGTCGAGTCGGGCCGCGCCTTTGCCGAATCCGGGGGAGGCTTGGTGGAATCGGACGCTGTTTTTCCCGAATCGGCGGGAACCTTGGCAACGCTGTCGGGTACTGCTGCGGGCTTGCCGGAAGCCGGCTGGGGTTTCTCCTTGAGTACCAGGATTTCGATGCTGCGCTGGCCTTTTTTCACCGATGTCATCTCATTGCCTTTGAGTTCGCGGCCAACGGCGGTCCCGGCAGGGGCCACGAATACCTTCCCTTCGTAAACACGGATATCGGTCTGTTCGCCGCTTACATCGATCCCCAGTTTCGTGCCGCGGATCGAGGCCGTTGCCGTGGGCGTTTCAAAATCAAATTTCGAGGCGGAGCCGGCCAGCTTTTGAATGTTGGACACGACGCTGCCGTTGAGAATGCGGACCTTGGTGTTCGTGGCGGAGGATGATGTCTGGTTGAATGTGGCCAGCTCAAAGGTCGAATTTTCACCGACAGACAATATGGATCCGTCGGAAAGCTGCAGCGTTGCTTCTGATTCCACGAACGTGCGTACGGCGTCCTGTTCTTTCAGCGACATAGCAGGTCTCGCATCAAGCCAGTTGACTGATTGCCCGCGCCGGATTTTAACGCTTCCGAGCATGGATTTAATGATACATGTGCGCCCTTGAGCGAGTGCATCGGACGTTAATGATGCGCCGGCGATGCACAGGCAGATCATGACGATGAAATGCTTGGAATTCATAGCGGTCTTGCCTTTCCGGGTTGGTACGCGGGCGCCGAAGCCATGGTGATGATCAAGAACTATTTTATATATGCGTTGCGCCGGCTGTGAGCAGTCACGAAAATTTTACCATCATTGGCGCGGTGGGTCAATATATTAGCGGAACAGAATAAAAAATGGAAAAAAAAGCTTGCCTATTGATTGAATTCATTCATCAATATGCGCGTATGGGCTTTCCGGAAAAGCGGATGCGGAAGATCGCCGCATCGATTTCCGCCGATTTTCGCATTCCCCGCCGCACTTCAATCAGTGTGGTTCTCTGCTCCGATGCGGTCATCCGGAGGCTGAACCGGACCTATCGCCGGAAAGACCGGCCTACGGACGTGCTTTCATTCCCGTTTAATGATGCGGACTTGCTGGGCGAAATTTATATCTCGCTGCCGCGTTGTGCGGTCCAGGCGCGCCGGTACGGGGGGACGTTTGATCAGGAGGTGGCACGCATATTTGTGCACGGTATGGTCCACCTGCTTGGGTACGATCATCATTCGGCGCGGGAAAGGACTGCAATGGAAAAAGTGGAAGCGCGGTATGCGCGCAGGTCCGGATCTCGCTGCTGACACCATGAAGCCGGATGCCGCTGCATTGCGCATATGCCGATTCTGCAATTAGTATTTTATCCCTCAATTCTGAAACAGGGGAGTTGCTGTCCGTGAATATTATCGTATGCATCAAGCAGGTGCCGGGCACCACGCAGGTGAAGATCAATCCCGAAACAGGGACGCTTATTCGCGATGGGGTGGAGGCGGTCGTCAATCCGTTCGATGAGTATGCGATTGAAGAGGCGGTGCGCATCAAGGAGCGTATCGGCGGTACGGTCAAGGTCATCTCAAAAGGTCCGCCGCAGGCCGAAATCGCCTTGCGATCGGCCATTGCCATGGGGGCCGACGAAGGCTATCTCATCACCGACAGAGCGCTTGCCGGCTCCGATACCTGGGCCACTTCCTACGAACTTTCGCATGGCATCAAGAAGCTGGGTGCATTCGATCTGATTATCTGCGGCAAGCAGGCCATCGACGGCGATACGGCGCAGGTGGGTCCGGGCGTCGCCGAAATGCTGGGCATACCCTTTGTGGCCTGGGTGCGCAAAGTGGAAGAGGTTTCCGCGATGTCGATCCGGGTCGAGCGTATGATGGAGGAAGGATATGAGGTCGTTGAGATGCCGCTGCCCGGACTTATCACTGTTGTCAAGGAAATCAACACGCCGCGCGTTGCTTCGCTTAAAGGAAAGATGCGCGCCAAGAAGCTGGAAATTCCACAATTGACGTTTGCATCGCTGGACGCCGATCCCAACCGCGTGGGACTCAAAGGAAGCCCCACGCAGGTGCTGCGGTCATTCGTGCCCCAGCGCAAAACCGGCGGCGAAAAGGTCTCCGGCACAACGGAGGAACTGGTGGAAAAACTCAAGACCACGATTCTCGAGCTCGGCGTCATAAAATAGCGTCGCAGGGTCCGGACGCCGGCCATTCGAGCTTACAAAGGGAGATGAATGTCAATTCGCGTTGATCTGGAAAAATGCATCGGCTGCAAGCTCTGCGTGCGCGCCTGCGCCCAGAACGCCATCGAGATTATCGAAAAGAAAGCAACAATCGACCTGGCCAAATGCAACTTCTGCGGCGCCTGCATTGAGGCGTGCAAAAAATATCAGGCGATCACCATCACCAAAGACTCCGCTGCCGGCGGCATAGATCTTTCAGTATATCGAAACATCGCCGTGTTTGTGGAACAACGCGAGGGCGCCATCCACGGTGTTTCATTCGAGGTGCTGGGCGAAGGCCGCAAGCTTGCCGATGCGCTTGGAGAAAAGCTGGTTGCCGTGGTCATCGGCCACGCTATTAAAGACAAGGCCGAAGAGCTGATCAAATACGGCGCCGACCGGGTTGTTTTCATGGACGGTCCGGACCTTTCGAGCTTTCGTGACGATACCTATGCGACGCTCGTGGCCGATTACATCAATGCCGAAAAGCCGACGATCTTTCTGGCCGGCGCCACGGCCGTGGGCAGGTCGTTTATTCCCAAAGTGGCGGCGCGCGTGTACGGCGGCCTGACCGCCGATTGCACGAAGCTCGAAGTTGACAAAGAGAAACGCCTGCTTCTGGGCACGCGTCCGGCGTTCGGCGGCAACCTGATGGCCACCATTATCTGCCCGCACCACCGGCCGCAGATGGCAACGGTGCGGCATAAGGTCATGAAGCCGGCGCAGCGCGATGCAGGCCGTGCGGGTGAATTCGTGCATCAGCTTATTGAAGCCGGAAAGATCAGCGAGCGTACGAAAATCATCAAGGTCGTCAAAGAAGCGGAATCAACGGTCAATATCACCGAGGCCGACATTATAGTATCCGGCGGCCGCGGCATGCAGAAGCCTGAAAATTTCCAGATGCTGCGCGACCTTGCCCAGGTGATGGGCGGCGCTGTGGGCGCAAGCCGCGCCGCGGTTGATTCCGGCTGGGTCCCCTATAGCCATCAGGTTGGCCAGACGGGAAAAACAGTGTGCCCGAAAGTGTATGTTGCCTGCGGCATATCCGGCTCGGTCCAGCACCAGGCCGGGATGTCGTCATCGGATTACATTATCGCCATCAATAACAATCCTGACGCCGACATCTTCCAGATCGCCAACCTGGGCATCGTGGGCAGCGCGCTGGAAGTGGTCCCCGCGCTCACGCAGGCGCTTAAAGCGGCGCTGGGCCGCTGATATCGGCCGCGAAGGGAAACAGACATCATGAAACTGTCATTCGGATTGCCCAAAGGCAGCCTGGAACAATCGACCATCGAGCTTTTCACCAGGGCGGGCATTCATATCCGTTCGTCAAGCAGGTCCTACTACCCGACCTGCGACGATCCCGAGCTGGACCTGATTCTCATGCGGCCGCAGGAGATGCCTCGTTATGTTGAGCAGGGTATCATCGACGCCGGCATCACCGGTCTCGATTGGACCATGGAAAACAACGCGAAAGTCATCACGGTCTGCGAGCTCGAATACAGCAAGACCACCCGGCAGAAATGCAAATGGGTCCTGGCCGTGCCCGAGGATTCGCGTTTTAATAAGGCCGAAGACCTTGCCGGCAGGCGTATCGCCACGGAACTCGTGGAGTCCACGCGTCGCTATTTCCGGAAAAAAGGCGTCAAAGTCGATATCGAGTTTTCCTGGGGCGCCACGGAGGTGAAGCCGCCGCGGCTGGTGGACGCGATCGTAGACATAACAGAAACCGGCTCGTCGCTGCGCGCCAATAACCTGCGCGTGATCGATGTGCTCATGGAAACCGGCACCATCATGATCGCCAACAAACGATCGTGGCAGGACGCGGCAAAACGGCAAAAGCTCCAGAACCTGCACCTGCTTCTGCAGGGAACTCTTGATGCCGAAAATTATGTGGGACTCAAGTGCAATGTGCAGGAGAAGGACCTTGCAAAGGTCGTTGGCGTGCTGCCGGCGCTGCACAATCCCACCATCTCGCATCTCTATGACAAGGGCTGGTTCGCGGTAGAGACGATCATACAGTTCAAAGACGCCAAATCCGTGATCCCGCAGCTCAAGCGTGCCGGAGCATCGGGGATCGTGGAGTATCCGGTGAGTAAAGTGATCCGGTAAGGGCGTCACTGCCCCTCGGTTTTCGCACTGTCCCGAATCGCCATTGTGCCGTATATCCGGAACCGGACCACGTCCTTATGCTCCTGGTCCTGCCCCATGCCGGAAAGCTGCAGCTGCGTGATGAACGGCACCGACTGCAATTTCTGAATGAAGGTCGTCACCGCGGTTTCGTTTTTTGCCCATCCGGTAAACGCCAGGCGGACCTGGTCCAGAGAGCCCTTGACAGGTTCGGAACCGAGGCGGTCGAAATACAGGCCATCGGGCCGGATGTCGCCCAGCGTTTGCAGCAGCCGGCCCCAGTTGGTGCGCTCCGAAAAGGTCGATTGCAGGCGGAGAATTTTCGCGGCCAGCGCCTTGTTTTCGGCCAGGAGCTTCTGATATCCGGCATTCTGCCCCAGCACCTTTTCGTAGCGCACCTGATACGTTTTAATTCTGCCGGCCATCCAGAATTCGTACAGCCCGAAGCCGATGCTCCCCACAAGGACGGCGAGGACCATGATCGCGGATACGATGATGGCCCCGGAGCGGATGGCGCGGACCTGCGCCGCCGGGGACGGCCCGCTGAATCGGACCGCGCCCACATCCACGATACCGGCCAGCGCCGCGCCCGCGGCCTTGAGCACCGCTTCCTGTTTCCACGGCGCGGGATCGCCGGGAAGCGCGAGGGTATGCGCGATAAATTCTTTTGTGTCAAATGGATTATCGGCATTCAGGAGATACAGGCCCGCCGGAAACGCCTTCTGCGGATGGATCGACGTGAAATAATACCGCACCCGCGTCATATGCCCCGCAAGGCTTTCCGGCGTTGCCGGCGCCATGGGGAATACGGCGATCAACTCGCGATCGATGACCACGCCGATCTTGTAGCAGACATCTGTTCTGTAAACCACGACGAATGTGGCGCATTCCGGATCGCCAAACGCGCAGGGAAGCGTTGCCAGAAAAATATCGTCGGGAACAACGGCCTGCAGGTTTTTGTCGAGTATGCGGGAGTGAAGATCGAGCATTTCGGAGCGGGCGACCAGCGAAAACGGGCTGTTTTCGCGCGCGCGCACACGGTCGTCGACTTCAATCGCAAGCCGGTCCGATTCCCAGTGCGCCGGCATGCTCAGATATACCCCGCGATGCATGAGCATGAGCGACCGGAACCGGTCTGCGCTTTCCCATCGCGAAATTTTCGCCACGTTCCATCCGCGCTGCGACCGGGCCATGGTCGCCATGACATAGCCGCCGGAATCATCGATGGAAATGCCGTATGTTTTTTTCATGCTGTATTGCGGTTCCCTTGAAATATGGAACCGTCGACAATCATGGAAAATATATTATCCTGCAATGGTGCGGAGCCTTGGGCAGTATGGGGAAAACAATCCGGGAATCGGGACGAATCTTACAAACACCTTTACATGATTCCCCTAACTTCTTGGCCCAAAAAGGGATCGGACAACGTCGCTCTTGACATGATCGGTGCGGGTGTGCTATTATTATATCTGGCGGCAAAAGCAGTTGCCCCGTCCGCTTTCCGTTTTTGCACCTTTCCGCGAAAGGAAATGGTATGAAACGCACCGATACCGGCACCGATGTTCTGTTCGGCCTGACCCAGAGCGCCCCGGATTCCAACCGGCTTTACTCCATCCTGCTTGACGCACGCGCATCATCGGCGTCGGAAAACGTCTATGATATCGCGGAAAAGATCCTGGTCGATGAAAAAGAGAACGCCAAAAATGCGCTCGAAAAGCTCTGGGCGCTTAAAAAGAACATGCAGGCAAAGGACGATACGCGCACCATCGACCTGTTGATCGACTATTATCAGACCAAGATCGACGTTCTGCGCAATAAAGAGGAAATCATCAAAAAGATCAGCCGCCAGTCGCGCGATCTGCTGGAGGAGAAACGGAAAAAAGACACAGAGATCGCTTCGATCAAGCAGGAAATCGACGACAGCGACAAGGAGCTTTCCCGGCTTAATGAAAAGCTGGCCAGGGCCAGGACCAAGGAACAGGAGTTGATCCTGATTGATTCGCAGCTTAAAAAAGAGCTGTCGGTCAATGAAAATGACGTGATAAGCGGCCTGTATGAAATCATCATGTCGCACGAGCGCATCAGCGCTGATGCGGCGCCGACCCAGCAGCCTGCCGCGGCCCCGGCTGCCCGGCCGGAAGCGCAACCGAAAAGCGAAGAACCCGCGACCGAAACCCCGCCGGCAGCGGACCCGATGAAAAACGCCGAACAGACGGCGCCGATCGATCTTGCGGAAATCAAGGACGAAGACACGGCCCGCGAAGTGGAGGAGATCCACGCGCTTTACCAGCAATTGGAAAAGGACGAACCCGAGCTTTTCCCTAAATCAGTCGTTAAAACGACCCGCGGTGTTGTGATCGGCGAATATTATTATGATCCGCAGGTCTATAAAAACAAGCGCCATTATATATTTAACAGCCTTTATTTCATGGAACAGCTCACGCGCGCCATGGAAACGCTGCGCAACCGTTTTGACCAGACCGTGTACTCCGAGGCGCTGCAGATGGTGCAGGATGCCTATAGGCGCGTGTCCGGAAACACCAACCTTCATTTTGAGATTTCAACCAACGAGATCATCAACGAGAAAAGTCTTAAAGACCTGTGGCGAAACCTTAAAGAACGCACCTATGCTGATGTGATCAGCTTTGCCAATCGTCTGCGCGGAAAAATAAGCGTGCTTGCCGCGAATTACCGGATCATGCTGAAGGAGCAGATGGAGCGGTACGCGCAGTAAAGCAACGAGCGCACGAAGGCACGAGCATACGAGCAGACGAAAATCGATACGCCGATTTTCCCATGAGATCGCCCGAATCGTATTTTAAATATCGACAGTGGGATTTCATACGCTTCGCATGGGACCTTCCTTGACTATCAGAAATTCATTTCATACCGCGGCGATCATTGGCGTATTGTCGGCCTCGGTATTTTTGCCCGCTATGGCGGCAAAATCCCCCGCCGGAGCCGCAAAATCCGCTGCAGCCGCACGGCCGGCCCCTGCCAAACCGTCGATACGCGCCGATGCCGTTCGCACGAAAATCGCCGCGACCAAGCCGGCACGGCCCGATTCCGCCAAGCCGCACGTCGCCGATACCGCAACCGCCCGCTCGCCGGCGCCGGACTCCGCAAAATCTGCGGCCGCAGACACGCCGGCTTCCGCGAAAACAGCCGCGGCCGGCCCGCATGCCGATTCCCTTGCCGATAGCCTGCTGGCCTCCGATTCAATGGACCTTGATTCGCTGCTGGTTGCATTGACAACAGGCAGGAACCGTCCCTCGTCGCGGCCCGACAGTCCTGCGGTTGTTCCGCGGGCCGCCAGGCCGGCAGCAACGGCCCTGCCGAGTAAAACCGCCGGCGCGCCCCGGCACATGCGCATCAAACCGCGCTTGATCGCGCGGTACGGATTCGGCCTGCTGGTGCTGATTGCCGCGATCGTGCTTGCGGGGATCGCCATTGCCGCGCTTTTAGGCAGGCGCGAAAGCCGGCGCTTCATGACCACCACGCGCCTTTCGCTCATGGATACCGAGGTCCAGCGGGCCTGCAAGTATATAGAAAAAAAATATCAGGACCCCTCCCTGAACCCGGAAACCCTTTGCGCCGTTCTGGTCACCGGCCAGGCGTTCCTGCAGGTGCTTTTCGAACGCGAACTCGGTATGACGGTGGACGAATTTATCGACCAGGTGCGGGTCAACCAGTCGCAGTATTATCTGAAAAAACATCCCGCGGCATTGGCCGCCGAAGTCGCCCGGGTTTCGGGCTTTGGGGATGAACAGCAATTCTGCAAAGCATTCGAACGGATTTGCAGCATCAGCTTCGACCGGTATCGGTCTTCTTCGCAGTCAACGGCCGCCTGAACCGGTGGCGCCGGAAAATCCCATGCGCATGTCATTCACGGTATTCTGCATAGCGTTCCTTTGCAGCGACGTCGCCGCCGGCGCCTGCGATTGGGCGGCAATGGCAGGGAGCGATACGCTCATTCTGTACCTCGGCGAAACCGCCACCGGCAGCCTGGTCCATGGATTTTCCGTTAATCAACGTTCGGACCTCCTTGTGGAATATACGCGGCTTGCCATCGAACCCCCGCCATCCATACGGGGCCTGGACAAAATGGAACTTAATGAAGCGCGGCACTATAATACGCTGGGGGCCTTGCTCTATGCGCACCAGGAACTGACCTCATCGAGCGGGACCGCGATCTGGGAACTGCGGGAAACATCAACCGACAGCATGGAGCTGTCCGTGGACGCGGGCGGCATGAAGCAGGAGCGGCGGATCGGCCGCGTGCGCGATAACTGCGCCGTGACCTGCGCCATTTACGATGCCATCATTGCCGGATCGCCGGCCGCGGGATCAACCTGGGTGGATACCCAGTTCGAACTCACCTCAGGCAGGCCTTTGGCCATCACCGCCCGGCTTGTTGAAACACCGTCGGCGC
>Ga0315289_10015449_pt1 | contig 10597 bp, 7 predicted proteins | sample YL17G11_40_MG_FD_203452 | JGI IMG/M metagenome (GOLD analysis project Ga0315289, IMG submission 203452) | Sediment microbial communities from Yellowstone Lake, YNP, Wyoming, USA - YL17G11_40 | ecosystem: Environmental > Aquatic > Freshwater > Lake > Sediment | place: USA: Wyoming | collected...
GACTCTCTTGGGTTACTTCATCAGCGGGCACTTCGGTCTGTGAATGGAGAAGGGAAGCAAGAGACAGAACACAACCGGTGAGCACTAGCCTGCGGATAAATGGGGTGCGGATGTTCAAGCGACTCGTGTCACCCTCCCAATTCAGTATAACCTAGGTTCTCGCGGGACGGCCCAAAGGAGGGTGTCTCACAACCCATGCTGTAGCGGCGGCGTCCTCGCCGCCGAGGGTTTGCTTTCAACGGGTTCGACGATGAGACATCGCCGCTACAGTTGTAAACGTGACGTCTTAAGACAGCCTCCAAAGCGCGTCAACCCGTGCCCAGCGCTCCTCTGAACCTGCGGGCACCGAAGCCTGGCCCAGGGACGGACAGGCGTGCCCGAACCGTTGGCTTCCGGCAGCAGGAGTGCATTCAGCGTCCACGAAATTGGCGGGCTGTGGTAAATTTAATTGTTATACCCGACGGGGATACTCGAACCTTATGGGAGAATTTGCGATGGAAAGTGAGCACGATGTTACGCGGCGGGATTTCCTGAAGACGGCGGCTGCGGTGGCGGCAGTATCCGCCCTGCCCAGTGTGGGAGCGCCGGCAATTCTGGCCGATCCCGGCCCGAGCGACGCGGTCCGCTTCGGCATAATCGGCACGGGTACCGAAGGCTGCACCCTGCTGAAGTTCCTGACGACGATTCCTGCGGGCAGATGTCTTGCCACCTGCGATATCTATCCTCCCAACTTGAAGAAAGGCGTCGAGACCATCGGCACCAACCCCCAGACCTACGTGGACTATCGCCAGCTTCTGGAGCGGAAGGACGTTGACGCCGTCCTGATCTGCACGCCGCTCAATCTGCACGCGCAAATGACCATCGATGCCCTGGCTGCCGGCAAGCACGTCTTCGTCGAGAAGAGCATGTTCTTCAAAGAGGAAGAGGGCGAGCAGATCCGGAAAGCAGCCGCGGCGCATCCCAAGCAGGTCCTGCAGGTGGGCTTGCAGCGCCGCTCCAGTGTCCTTTACAACGTGGCCATGGAGATGATCCGCAAGGGCGCGCTGGGAAAGATAACCTTTGTGCGCGCGCACTGGCATCGCAACAGCGATTGGCGAAGGCCGGTGCCGGACCCCAAATACGAGCGCCTGATTAATTGGCGCATGTACCGTGAATACTCCGGGGGCCTGATGGCGGAACTCGCTTCCCACCAGATTGATGTGGCGAACTGGGCCATTGGCGCCGAGCCGGTTTCCGTCGTCGGCACCGGCGGGATTGATTACTGGAAGGATGGCCGCGAGACTTGTGATAACGTGCAGGTGATCTTTGAATATCCCGGCGGACAGAAGCTGGTCTTCACCTCCATCCTTTCCAACGGCCATTACGGGTTCCAAGAACAGATTATGGGCGACCAGGGCACGCTGGAGATCACCCTCGGCAAGGGCATGTACTACCGCGAGAATGTCTCCAAAGCGTCGACGGGGACGGCTAAAGAAGAATGGTGGGCCGGGGCCACCGTCAGCGAACAGGCCGCGCAAAAGGGTATTCCCATCTTTCCCGAGAAGCCTAACGGCCAAGGGGGATTCCTGGACCGCGAGTGGCGTTACGCCAGGCGCTGGTTGGCCTCCATGGGCATCTACGAATATGAGGAATCCCACGATCCCTGGTGGAGTGAGATGGTGGACTTCCTGGCCAGCATCCGCGAAGGCAAACCTGTGGTGGCGCCTTTGGAGTTGGGTGAGGCTGATGCCTTGGCCGTCATCTACGGCAACCGTGCCGTGGACACGGGGCAGAAAGTGTTCTGGCCGAAGAAGCAGGCTTAGCGCAGGCGAGAGCCGCAGGAATTCCGTGATAGCTCGTTTTCACTGAAAAGCCATCCGAGCAGCGGGCAGCACCCCGGCAGCCAAGATGACATTTTGTCCTATCCGTCCAAGACCCCTGAAATCGGTCACGTGGGTTAAGCTCTGGCTCCCGCTGTTGATCTCCACTCTCGCGGCGGCCCCCCTACGGGCGGAGGAGCTGTCAGTCCGCTACGAAGCCTCGCACCAAGCCATGGGCACGGCCTTCACCGTGGTGGCCTACGGTCGCAACCCCAAGTACCTCGACCAGGTAGTCAACGAAGCCTTCGAGGAAATCGACCGCCTCGACGCGCAAATGAGCAACTACCGGCCGGAGAGCGAGCTGGCGGGAATCAATCGGAACGCTGCTCGCCGCCCGGTGCTGGTTGAGCCACGGCTCTTTCAGCTCCTCCGGGACTCGCTCCGCTATAGCGGAGAGACCGCCGGCGCGTTTGACGTCACCGTGGGACCGCTGATGTCGGCCTGGGGGTTTTTTCGCGGGCAGGGTCGCGTGCCGAGCCGCGCCGAGCTTGCCGAGGTTCTGAAGCGGGTGGGTTACCGTCACCTCAAGCTCGACCAGGCGCAACGCCAGATTCAATTCGACGCCGAAGGCATCGGCCTCGACCTCGGCGGGATTGCCAAGGGCTACGCGGTGGACCAAGCCGTCGAAATCCTCCGCGCCAACGGCGTCTCGAGCGCCCTGGTTTCGAGCGGCACAAGCAGCCTCTATGCCCTGGGGGCGCCTCCGGGCGAGCGCGGCTGGAAGATCACCGTACGCGACCCTTACGATGCCCGGAAGGTGGGCGATATCGCTTACCTCAAGGACTATTCCCTCTCGGCCTCCGGGAATTACGAGAAGTTCTTCAAGCTGGCAGGCAAGACCTATTGCCACATCATGGACCCGCGGACTGGCCGGCCGGTGGAGAACATGCTCTCCACGGTGGTGCTCGCGCCGCGCGCCACCCAGAGTGACGCCCTCTCCACCGCCTTCTTCGTCCTGGGTGTCGCGGGCAGCCGCAAGTACCTCGCCACCCATCCGGATCTTACGGTTCTCTTCTACCAGCCGACAGCCACAAAGGGCCGCTTCAAGCGCGTTTTCCTTCAGTCGGCCTCCTTCAACCCACCACCCGGAAGTCTCGGTGAGTTCTTAAGGTACGGAAGAGCTGAAGCGATTTGCGATTAATCTAAAACTTCCTGGAGCACACCGAAACTCATCGGCCGCATCCTTGAAACGAGCCTCGGGCATCTTGTAGGCCCAGCGACGAGTGAAAGTTGCCTTGAACTCAGGTATCCTTACTTGTGGTGGAAGCTTCTTCAGATTTGAACCTGATTAGATTGAAGGCCTGGCTGAGGCCGTACGCATCCAGGACTTGCTATGTAGCTTATCGGTTTGTGGCTGTGGTGGCGACCGTTGCTGCGATCACCTTCCTTTGTGCCCACCTGATCCATGTTAATGCCACCACAGCCGGGTTTGCCTACTTGGTCGCAATTCTTGTGATCGCCACGCGTTGGGGTTTTCTGGAGGCCACGGTGGCCTCGCTTGTGTCCGCTCTCTGCTTCAACTTCTTCTTTTTCCCGCCGGTCGGATCATTTAACATCGCCCACCCCCACAACTGGGTGGCATTATTTGCTTTCCTGGCCACGTCAATCATCGCCAGCCGGCTTTCCACGCGGGCCAAGCAGCGGGCTCAGGAGGCGCTCGATCGCCAGAAGGAGATGGAGCGGTTATACGCCTTGAGCCGAGCCATCCTGTTGACTGACGCCCGCCAAGCGCCCGCCAAGCAGATCGCCCAGCGGATTCAGGAGATTTTTGAATTTCCCGCCTTGGCCCTCTACGATGGCAGCACGGGTGAGATTCACCGCACGGGGCCGGAGGACTTGCCTGCCCACGATGACAAGCTGAAGCAAGCGGCCTCGCTGGGAACAGGGCTCACCGACGAGTCGAACCGAACAACGGTGATGCCTGTGCGTCTAGGTGGTCACATCATCGGGAGTCTCGCCGTTCGTGGCGGTGCATTGTCCCACACGGCTTTACAGGCTCTCTCCAATCTCGTGGCGATCGCGCTGGAAAAGGTGCGCGGGCAAGAGGCGGCTAATCGGGCGGAAGCCGCCCGGCAAAGCGAAGAATTGAAATCCACCCTGCTGGACTCCATCGCCCACGAGTTCAAAACGCCGCTCACCTCCATCAAGGCAGCGGCCACCGCCCTGCTATCCGCTCCCACCCCGAGCCCGGAAGAGCAGCGCGAGCTGCTGACGGTCGTGGACGAGGAGGCAGACCGGCTGGGCAGGCTAGTGACGGAAGCCATCCAGATGGCCCGCATCGAGGCCGGCAAGATTAAGTTGAACACTGGTCTGCGTTCGGTGCGGGGCCTGATCGGCGGGATCCTTCAGCAGATGAAGCCCGCCATCGAAGGCAGGAGTGTCACCCTAAGCGTCGCCGAGGATTTGCCACCGATCATCGCCGACGAGGAGCTGATGGGTTTGGCGGTCCGACACTTGCTCGATAATGCCGTGAAGTATTCCCCGCCGGGATCTCCGATTGGCATCAGCGCGGAAAAGGCCGGCGGTTGCGTCATCATCAGCGTCAGCGACCAGGGGCGGGGCATACCAGAGCAGGATCAGTCACGGATTTTCCAGAAGTTCTACCGCAGTCCCGATACCCACCAGCATGTGACGGGCTCGGGGATGGGACTTGCCATTTCCCTGGAGGTCGTGCGGGCGCACGGGGGGGAGATGTGGGTGGAAAGCGCCCCGGGGCAGGGCTCGAAGTTTTGCATCTCGGTGCCCTCGGCTGCGGAGGGGATGACCCCGTGAGTGCAGGCCGCATTCTGGTGGTGGATGACGAGCCGCAGATCCGTCGCGTGATGCGAACCACCCTGACTGCGCACGGCTACGAAGTCGAGGACGCCCGGAGCGGTGAGGATGGCTTGGAGAAATTGCGGGCGGGCAAGTATGACTTGGTACTGCTGGACATCAATATGCCAGGCATGGGCGGGGTCGAGGCCTGCCGGACGATCCGCCAAGAAAGACACGGCTCGGAGCTGGCGATCATCATGCTCACCGTGCGCAGCGCGGAGAGCGACAAGGTTGAAGCTCTGGACGCCGGCGCCGACGATTATGTAACTAAGCCCTTCAGCACGACGGAACTGCTGGCGCGGATTCGTGCCGCGCTGCGGCGAATGCCGCTGACCGGATTAGAAATACCGCGGATCGACTTGGAGGGCGTCGAGATTGACTTCGAGTCTCGCCAGGTCAAACGCCACGGTCGCGAGGTTCGCTTAACGCCGAAGGAGTTTGATCTGCTCCGTTACTTCATCACCCACCCGAACAAGGCCATCTCGCATCGTGAACTGCTCCAGGCCGTGTGGGGACCAGACTACGGCGACGAACTGGAGTACCTCAGGGTCTTTATTAACCAATTACGCAAAAAAGTTGAACCCCAACCTTCCAAACCCAGGTATCTGCTCACCGAGCCTTGGGTTGGCTACCGTTTTCAGCTCCCCCAGCAAGATTAATAAAATCCTTAGCCCCTCTTTATGCCTTCTTTAGGCGGGTGCGCCTACCTTTAGGGCAGGTGATTACCATGCACCCTCTGCCCACAACACAGACCGCCGCAGAAACTGATACCAGCGGGCTCCCGTCGGGTTGGAATGACGGCCGATGGCAGGAAGCTATCGTCCTTTTCACCACCCATGCCGGGACCATTGCGGCGCTCAAGAGCGCTTCGCGACTGGGTGCGCACCTTGGCGCCCGCCCCAAGATCCTAATGCTGTATCCCGTGCCCTACACGCTGCCGCTGGAAAAGCAGGCAGTTCCCGAGGGGTTCCTCGAGAACGAGGTTCGCGCTTTGAAGCATGATTTTCCGGGGGAAATCTCGGTGCGAATCTGTCTCTGCCGCCACCCACGACAGGGTCTGCGTGAGGTCCTGGAGCCACATTCGTTGATCGTCATGGGAGGCAAGAAGCGCTGGTGGCCAACCGAGGAGCAGCGGCTGGCAAGGTTTCTGCAGTCCAGCGGCTACCAAGTGATGTTTGTGGACGAGAGAGATATGGGAACAGCGCTCACCGCGGCCCACGCCCCGGCGCCCAGGCACCGCTAATGGGAAACCTCACTGCCACACAGTCTTCGACCGATACAGAGAGGCGCCGCCTGCCGCGAGTGCTGATCGCCACCACCGCCATGCTCGCGTTTATTTCCTTTTGGCGGGCGGCAGCCATTGTCCTCAACGACCTCGGCTCGTCAGCTTTCTACGCCGGCGGCATCGCCGAGGCGGCTGTCGGTAAGGCGGCGCCCTGGTTCATCCTGGCGATCATGCTCTTCTCCTACGCCGTCCGGTCCGTTTACATCGAAAGCTGCAGCATGTTCGTGCGCGGGGGCGTCTACGTGGTGGTCAAGAAAGCTTTGGGCAGTACCTTGGCCAAATTCTCCGTCTCCGCCTTGATGTTTGACTACATCCTGACCGGCCCCATCAGCGGCGTCTCCGCGGGGCAGTATCTGGCGGGATTCCTCAATGAGGTATTCGCTTATCTTCACCTCCGTGTCACGCTGCCCGTCAACTCCACGGCGGCGTTCTTCGCGATCCTAGTCACGCTCTACTTTTGGTGGATCAATATCAAGGGGATTCCCGAAGGCAGCGAAAAAGCCATCCGGATCATGTACGTGACCACGGTCATGGTCGTGCTTCTGATCGGCTGGTCCATCTACACGCTGTGGGTGCGAGGAGCCCACTTGCCTCCCTGGCCCTCAGTGCAGAATCTGCACTTCGCACCTGTGGCGCTGGGCTGGCTGCGAGGCAGCCGACTCCCCTACACCATCGGACTGGTGGGCATTTTCATAGCCCTCGGCCACTCCCTCCTGGCCATGAGCGGCGAGGAGTCACTTGCTCAGGTTTACCGCGAGATCGAGCACCCCAAGTTGCGCAACCTGGAAAAAGCGGGATTTGTCATTTTTATTTACAGCCTGATCTTCACGGCCGGCGTTTCGTTCTTGGCCGTCATGATCATCCCGGATGATACTCGCAAGAATTTCCTCGACAACCCTATCGGGGGACTGGCGATGTATCTGGAGGGGCCCTACACCCTGAGATTGGTGTTTCATTTGTTTGTGGTGTTGGTCGGCGTGCTCATTCTGGCCGGAGCCGTCCATACGTCGATTGTGGGATCCAACGGCGTGTTGAACCGGGTCTCAGAAGACGGAGTCTTGGCGGACTGGTTCCGTCAACCGCACCGCCGCTTTGGGACGACTCACCGGATCATTGACCTTGTGGTGGGGCTCCAACTGTTCACTATCCTGTTGAGTCGCGGAGACGTTTACCTGCTGGGCGAGGCCTATGCCTTCGGCGTGCTGTGGAGTTTCGTCACGAAGGGCCTGGCCGTGCTGGTGCTCCGTTACAAGCAGCCCGGCCAGCGGGGATTTCGCGTGCCGTTGAATTTGAAGATTCGCCGACTCGAGATTCCCGTGGGCTTGGGCCTGATCACCCTGACGCTTCTGGGGATTGCGGCGGCGAATCTTCTTACCAAGCAAGTCGCGACGGTCTCCGGCATTGCCTTCACCCTGGTCTTTTTCGGAATCTTTACCGCCTCCGAGAAGATTACCCAACGGCGGGGTGCGGCCCACGCGGGGCTGGACCAGTTCCATCTGGAGCCGGGAGAGGAGCTCTCGCCGCAAACCTTGGGTGTCCGGCAGGGCAATGTCCTGGTTATGGTTCGTGATTACAACACGCTCTACAACCTGACGGCCGTCCTCGATCGCGTTAGCACCCGGCAGCAGGACGTGGTGGCGCTGCATCTGCGGCTCCTGACGCGCGCCGGGTCAGGTGAGCACGGTCTGGCGCCGGAGCAGCTCTTCAGCTTCAAGGAACAGGAACTCTTTACACGCGCCCTGAGTCTGGCCGAAAAGAAGGGCAAGACGGTCCATCTCGCCGTCGCGCCGGCCACCGAAAAATGGGACGGCATCCTGCGGGCCGCCCAAAGCTTGCAGTCCTCGACCATCGTGCTCGGCCTTTCCACCTGGAGACCGGTGGCGGAGGAGGCTCGGACGGCGGGCCTTGCTTGGGAACACTTGCCGGACCCCAAGCCCCAGTTGACCCTCGAAATCAACGCTCCCCACGGCCGGGAACATGTCTTCTATCTGGGTCCCCACGCGCCGCGCCTCACTGTGAAGGAAATCGATCTCCTGCATGGCATCTGGCTGGAGCTCAGTTGTGAAGTTGCCCCTGAAGAGCTGCATCACCACGACGTGGTGCACTTCGCCCTTCATGAACTTGGACGAGGGATAGCCAATAGCCAGCGGGAAGAAGTCCTCCGCAGGCTTCGCCAGCACCTCCAGGATGTCAAACGGCGGCGCGTTCCGCACGTCTAGAGGATTTCGGCAAGCGAACTGGCTAGTCTGCGTTCCAAAACCATGTGGTTCTGGCTCAATTCCGGGTGGCCGTGGTTGCCCAGGCAAATCAGTCGTCGGGAGGCCGGGTGGCGCAGACATCGTTTTGAAGCTGTGAAACAATCGCGATGAGGACGGATTGCTCTCTAGTAATTCCTTGCTGCGTGGAGTGGAGGCCGCGGAGGACCCTCAGGGCGATGGCATAGGATCACCGCTTCGTTTGGGCGGGGCGAGTGCAGATTTCAGATTCAAGCTTGACCACTGAAGACTGCGGGTTGTCTGTGGTTCGTTGTTGGTTGTTCGTGGTTTGTAGTTGGTAGTTCTCTGCAACTGACTACTGACTACTGACGACTCTTGTCCCTTGTTCGTGGGAGCAGCGATTGAAGATCAGGGATTGCAGATTTCAGATTCCGGATTCCAGATGTCAGAGGGGAGACTGATGGGTTTCCATTTTCAAGTTTTGAATTTACAATTTCGATTTTCGGATTTCGCTTTTCGGATTTCGGCCTATTGGTCTTTGACTTCGCGCAGGGTGCCCACTCGGAGCCTCATTTATGTCGAGGAAGGGAAGGGCATCGTCAAAAGGATTTCATTCCCGCCCAAGTAGTACAATCTCGAGTGCACCAGTCTGACCATGAAAACCGGCGCGCCACGGTTCATTCTGCTGTCTGCCTTGTTGGTTGCCTTTCTCTTTCCGGGCTGGGCGACGGCTCAGACTGCTTCCCCCGCGACCGTCAGCCCCCTCGCCGAGCAGCACTACAAGCAGGGAATGCTGGCCCTTCAGAAAGGAGACCTGCGCGCGGCCATTCGTGAGTTCCGGCTGGCGGTGAGATACGCCCCCAAGCTGCCGATCGCCCACAATTCCCTGGGCTACGCCTTCCTGCAGAATGGGCAGATTGATGCCGCCGTAACGGAGTTCCGCAAGGCCATCGCTCTGGGGCCCACATTCACGGAAGCTTATCTGAACATGGCGCGGGCCCTGGAGCGGCGCAACGACCTCGACGGCGCCATCCAGTTCTGCCAGTACGCGCTACGTCAGCGGCCAGACTGGGCCGACGCGCACTTGGCCCTGGGCATCGTGCTGGGCCACCGCGGAAACCTGCTGGGAGCGCGAGGCGAGTTTGCGTCGGCAGTGAAACTGATGCCCGGTTGGGCCGAAGCTCACTACCGCCTGGGCATGACCTACTGGCTTCTCGAGGAGTACGGGCCGGCGGTTTTCCAGTTGCGATCGGCGCTGGACCTCAAGCCGGACTACGCCGACGCCCATTACTACCTTGGCTTGGTTTACGACCGGCAGGGCCAATTCGAAAAGGCCCTCACTGAGTTCCAGGCCGCCGTGAAGCTTAAGCCGAACGCCGCGGAGATTCATAACGGCATGGGTTTGGCCTACCACCGGCAGAATTATCTGGTGGATGCGGCAGCGGAATTCCGCCGCGCCATTGAGCTTGACCCCGACAACGTGGAACCGCACAACAACCTGGGTCTGGTTCTCCTGACCGAAGGCGACGGTGATGGCGCTCGGCGCGAGTTTCAGACCGCGGTGCAGTTGGATCCCAAATACTACTCGGCGCGGAACAACCTGGGCCTGGTCTACCTCCAGAAAGCCATGTGGGCGGAAGCCATCGCCACCTATCAGGCGCTGATTGAGCTTGACCCGGGAAACGCCGAGGCGCACTACAACCTCGGAGTCGCCTTCAAGCAGAAGGACGAATTCGCCCCAGCTAAGATCGCCCTGGAGAAAGCCATCCGTCTCGACCCTGACTTGCCCGAGCCCCATTACACCCTGGGGGTGATTTTCTGGCAGGAAGGTAAACTGGATGAGGCGGCGGCGGAGTTGCGACAAGCTATCCGCACGAAGCCCGACTATGCGCGGGCGCGCTATATTCTGGGTTCCGTGCTGCGGCAAAAGGGCGATCTGGAGGGCGCGCTCCAGGAGCTTCAGGCGGCGCTACGTCTCGACCCCGACGATGGTGGCGCGCATCAAGCGCTGGGGATGGTTCTAAAGCAGCGAGGGGATGCTGCGGGCGCGGCCGTGGAGTTTCAAAAGGCCGTAGCTCTCAACAAGGCCAAGGCTGACCTGCAAGCGGCCACGCTGGCCACCAACACCGGCGCCAAGCAACTCCGCGAAGGGAACCTGCCGGGCGCGATGGGGCAATTCCGTGCCGCCTTGAAGCTGGCACCGAACCACGCCCCGGCTCATTATCAATTGGGCTTGGCACTCCGCGCCCAAGGGGAGAACGCGCAAGCCTCCCTGGAATTTGAGAAAGCTCGCCAGCTTGACCCGCGCTTGAGACCTCCACGGGACTGACGGTAAGGGCCGTTGCTGTCGCGGTTCTGGCAGACCCCGGGGAGCCTGCAAAATTTGTGAAAAACTTTCCCGCTAGCCTCCCTGGGCTGTTTCA
>Ga0315289_10015450_pt1 | contig 10597 bp, 13 predicted proteins | sample YL17G11_40_MG_FD_203452 | JGI IMG/M metagenome (GOLD analysis project Ga0315289, IMG submission 203452) | Sediment microbial communities from Yellowstone Lake, YNP, Wyoming, USA - YL17G11_40 | ecosystem: Environmental > Aquatic > Freshwater > Lake > Sediment | place: USA: Wyoming | collected...
CATCACTTACAAGATCCTCGTACCCCAGGTTCGACACGATGTCGATGATCGGGCGGATGACGTCCCCAGGGATCAGGTTCGCAATCCTCGTGGCCGAGGGGGGGGTGAAACGCTTCACCTTCAGGGTGTCGTCCAGGTAAATGGTGGCAATCTGCGCGCCCTGCGCAACAGCTCGGCGCACGGCAATACCCAGTTCGAAGCGCAGCCCTTCCCGCGCCATGGCAAAGATGTTGAGGTTGTTTTTCCCGACTGGCGCTATAGCATTTATTGATCTTTCATAAACTAATGGATACGGTTTTAGATCTGTGGTATTATGTACATCATGAGACCACGAGGAAGCCCGGATCAGTTGGAGAGGCGCCGACAGAGGGCAGTGCAGCTATTGAAAAAAGGCGAGACATACCGTGCCGTCGCTCATGCCTCAGGTGCCTCGTTGAGTTCCGTCGTTCGGTGGTTCCAAGCCTTCAGGCGCAAAGGAAGCAGAGGTCTTGCCTCCAGGCCAACGCCAGGGCGTCCGTGTCGGTTATCGCTGCCACAGAAGAAGCATCTCGAGAAGCTTCTTCTGCGAGGGGCTCAGGCGGAGGGCTATTCCACGGACTTGTGGACCCTACGCCGTATCGGCGAACTGATCAAGAAAAAGTTCGGGGTGAAGTACACAAGCTCAGCGATCTGGAGGCTGCTTGTGGTCGACTTGAGATGGAGTACCCAGAAGCCTGAACGGCGAGCCACGCAACGCAACGAGGCAGCCATTGAAGAGTGGAAGAGCAAGCAGTGGCCCCAGATTAAAAAAAAACACTTCGGTTGGGCGCCTATCTCGCATTTGTAGACGAAAGCGGGTTTTTGCTCATCCCTACAGTCCGACGGACATGGGCTCCGAGAGGCAAGACGCCTTTATTGCACCACAGCTATCGCAGAGATCGCATTTCCACGCTCTCTGCCCTCACCGTTTCCCCCGGTCGCGGCAGGTTGGGTTTGTATGTTCGATTTCATCGCAAGAACATCACAGGTGTCGAGGTTCTCGGGTTTCTGCGCCACTTACAGCAGCACCTTCACCGACCCATCGTGCTGTTATGGGATGGCGGGTCGATCCATCGCAGGGCAATCGTGACCGAGTACCTTGCCAGCAGTCGAAGTCGATTTCACGTGTACCGCTTCCCGGCGTATGCCCCGGAACTCAATCCCGATGAGTACGTTTGGACTCAAAGCAAGCGCTACTTGGCAAACGACACGCCGAAGGACATTGACGAGCTGAGCGAAAACCTACGGGTGGCCCTCGGCAGAGTTGGAAGCTCGCAACGACTGCTAAAGGCGTGCCTCCAGCTGTCGACTCTCTCTTTTTGATTCTATGTATCCATTACTTTATGAAAGCTCAATAAGAGGTGACATCTTTGCATTATCTTCCTCGCCCCATACTTCAGGAAGAAAAAAAACCGGTCAAAAAGAAAAAAAAATCTGAAAAACGCTTGACGGCAGCAAAGACAAACTGCGTGGCGCCTTCATGAAAACCATTCATGGAAGTGAGGGTATGGTGAGTTTTCAGGTGAGCGCTGCGGGTTCGGGAAGGGCGTTGCGCTTTGCGGTGCAGGAGGCGGGGGTGCTGGTGGCCGGCAGCCGCTTCCGCACGGTGCCGCAGGAGGTCTGCCGGGGCCTGGTCGAGGGGCTAGGCTTGCAAGGATTCGCCTTCCTGGTAGGCTGCGCCCTCGGGGTGGACCGCAGTTTCCGGCAGGCGCTGTCGGGCTCCCGCTACGCCGAGAGCACCCTTGTGGCTTGCGCCTTCCGCTCGCGGGTTCGCGCCCTGTCCGGCTACGGCCTGGCCGCCTGCTGGGTGGCGCCTCCGGGGCTGTCCGCGAAGGCGGCCCTTCGCCGGCGCACACTCTGGCTGGTGAAGCGCTGCTGCCTGGCGGTGTTGTTCCCGGAGAACCCCTGCACAGGTGCGTGGGGGCCGGGCTCGCGCCTGGTGTTCCGGGCCTGCCTGGACCAGCTCAAACCCCTGTTCGTGGTCAGCTCCACTGCGCCTCGGGAAACCGAGCACGTGCGGGTGGCCGGCTCCACGCTGTACGGAGTGCAGGGATTCTGGGTGGTGCCGCATCCGATTGAGGACGGCGGCCCCTGCGACGACGAGGGCTAAGACCATGAAGGACAACCGGAATATCCGCATCGTGGTGCATCCCCTGCAAGGAAGCCCGGGGGAGTATGTGGCCTGCTATGATTCGGAGTTCCTGCAGGCCGAGTTCCGCGTGACCGTCAAGGATTCGATCTTCGGAGCCCTGGCCCTGCAGGCCTTCGCCGAGATGGTGCGCAAAGCCTTCGGCAAGCACTACCGCACCGGGCAGATCGACTTCGAGATGTCGCCGCAGGCCGGCTCGCTTCACAGCCGGGCGCTACTGGACGTAGTGGAACACGCCTTCTGCGCCTAAAGTCTGGGTCCTTCTTCCGCCCGCCCCCAGGCGCCGCGCAACCCGGGGCATCCTTGCCCCGGCTTGGCGGCGCCTCTTTGGCAGCCCCGAGGCCCACGGACGGGCCGAGGGGGCTTTCCACGAAGCCCTCACCGTGTCGGAGCCGGCCCGGGCAGTCGACGGGCTTCCCGTGGAGCCCTGACCGCAGATGGGGAGGGCCCGGGCCGCGCGCAAGGCGGCGGGGGTGGCCCGCTCACTTGTTGGGGTCCCAGGAGAGGTTCACCAAAGCACTGACGAGAAAAGGGTGAGCGGTTTGCCACGTGGGTTGGCGCTCCTGATAACAGGATTCTGGTCCTTGTGATCGGACACGTCCTGACGCCCCGGGCTTTCTTGAAGCCCTTCCCGGTACTTGGACCCGGCCTTACCGCTCACCCAAAAATTAATTGTAGTGCAGCCGGAGGAGGGATGCCAGAGACTTTTTTTGCGAAATTGTAGCCGGCGGATTGGCATGGTAGGATTTGGAGGGCAGAGGAAGAAGGGGCGGATTGGTCAAAATCGCCAGAAGTGCGCATCGCATTCCCCGAGGGTCTGGGATTCGGGAATGCCTGTGGCGATCAACGGAATTCCATGTGGAGGAACTAAGTGCCTGATCAACCACATGAACTGATAAGAGACCTGATTCATCGGATAAGCACTTGGCTGGAAATCAACAAGGAAAATCAGAAAGCCGTAAAGCCTCTTACCGAGATTCTCGAGGTGCTACGATGGGCTCAGGAATCGATCAATACAATGCCTCCGGAGGTTAAGACTTCGTTTCAGGCGGGAATTCTGTATGCAAATATGGCGGGTGTTCAAACAGCACTTGAAATGTACTTACCACCCGTGCACCCAGTAAACGTGAGCGGAATAACTAGCATAGGTTCCTCCACAAGTAGTATCACCTCAGCCGCGTTACTGCTAAATCCAGGGGGCTTGACTCGTAGCGATATAACTGGATCGAGCTGGTTACTCGAAAGGTCTGAAGCATACAAGAAGTTGCAGGAAAGACAGGAGAAAAGTCGCCGCGTCCGAGAGCTCCTGGGTGCCTTGCAGACAAGAGTTCCATCGGATCCAAACCTGATAGCAGAGTTTGATTACATGATGGAGAAAACCGCTCAGGGCAAAGTCTCTTCGGGAGAAGACGACGTTTCGGCCGGAATCGCAATGCGAAACTTGCTTGATCACTACAAAGGGAAAATCTACGAAGCTGCAAGAAAGGCTCCCGACGAGAATATGACTTGGGCAAAAATGGTTGAAAGACTTACGACTTTTTCTCCTGGAACGATCGGGTACACTACACTGCTCGGGGAGGAAGCGACTTGGTCGAACCTGAAAAGCGAGCTGTCAGATGTCGCCAAGAATAGGGCGCACGGCCCTATAGACGTTTTAAATGTTCTCCTGCTTACTCACCTTTTCACCGTGTTGTCGCTGGTGACACTGTATAGGCGACCGTATGAGCGTGAATCTATCAGACTGTCTCGATGAAAAGGCAGACCTGCACATTGGCGCATTTTTCAAGGGTCCGGAATTTGCGCTACGGCAAAATTGTAGGTGGCTGAACGGAACATTATGCGACATTGAATCACAGGGGCTAACGACTCAATAAGCCAGCATGAATAGACCTGATTTTGGCGTGCTTTTTCGCAGACCAATATTCCCTGTGGTCGGCTTTGCTGACGACAGGCTCATTTCAGCCTTGGATCTGAAAATGCTCGCCTTGATTCTTGTCCGTCTTGGCTCGTCATCCGGCGAAGACATCGTCAAACTTGTGGACTCGACGGGAGTAGAGTTCTGGTATTCGTGCGAACAGCGTGTGTTGTCTCCAGGGTTTATGGGCAAGCGATGGACGAAGCGGCAGATTATTGATCTCTATAACAGCCACATCGAGAGCGACCGGCGATACTCAGTGCATTCCCTCTCGAACAAGAGATTGTCAGAAATCGTGGCCGAGATTTCGGACTCGATTCGAAGTCTATGATCAAGGGATCGCAACGCCGAACAACAACCTCTGGTATTTGTTGAAGCACACCCGTAGGGACCGAAGGTTGTAGCGAGTATTGACACGTAACAGGTTACAGAGGTATGTTCTGGACATAGATGATAAAGTCATTTCGGCATAAAGGACTGCAGGAGTTCTATAGAAAAGGAATTAAAAGGGACATCAATCCAGACCATGCTTCTAGGCTAGCCCGTATTCTGGATAGACTCGATGCCTCTGTGCGGCCGTTGGATATGAACTTGCCTGGTTACAGACTCCACCAATTGTCGGGCAAAGAGAAAGGAACATGGGCTGTCTGGGTTAGCGGAAACTGGCGAGTGACATTCAACTTTGAGGCGGAGGACGCGACAGGCGTCGACTACTTGGACTATCACTAGATCGTGGAGGGAACGACAATGACGAGGAGAAAACCTACCCATCCCGGAGAAATACTCCGAGAGGATGTGATCAAGCCCCTTGGTATCACTGTGACGCAAGCAGCAAGAGACCTTGGCGTATCGCGCAAGACGCTTTCTGAGCTGATCAATCAGAAAGCCGCCTTGAGTTCTGCAATGGCCCTGAGGATTGCCAAGGCAACCAACACGAGTCCGGAGAGTTGGCTGAATATGCAGACGAAGCTGGATCTCTGGAATGCTCTGCAGCACGAGCCTGAAAACGTTTCGGAGTTTTCACAACAAAGAGCGGTTTAGCCCCAAGGAGTGTTCGCAGAGGCCCGGCCCATTGGGGGATATGGCAGCGCACTTGTCGTTTACCCAACCGGGCTGAAGGATAGGTTCATGTAACCATAGAAAGCTCGTTCGACTCTGTTTCCTCTCCCCCGGAAGGACTCGAACCTCCGACCGGGTGGTTAACACCTAACTCAGGGTGCCTGATTGAGGACGCAATAAAACTGCCGCGTTGTTTTTATACTTTGCCGAAACCTGTCACGAAGGAACTGTGCTTAGAGCTGGGCATACCCGCAGTTCGTTTTATCCAAATGATTGCCTTAGGTTTACGCACCGCCAGGATAAGAATAGCCTAGCGTAATTCTGCCGATGTTATATTTCTACTTGACATGTACACTATTTGTGCATACATTAAGGCATGGATTACCAATGGGATCCAGCGAAAGCCGATCTCAACTGGAAAAAGCATGGGGTCGACTTCGCAGATGCCGTTGGGGTATTTGAGGATGACTGGGCTTTGACTTTGAGGGAAGAGGTTGTTTCTGGTGAGCAGCGCCTTGCCACGGTGGGTACCGATTTCTTAAGTCGCATCCTTATAGTTATCTATACCTATCGAGGTGAGAACATCAGGATAATCTCGGCAAGGCCTGCGACCAAAGCGGAAAGAGGAAACTACGATGAAAGACGAATATAACTTCAGCAACGCCAAGCGCGGACCGGTCGTGAAGATTCCTGAAGGGAAGACCAGGATCACGATTCGAATCGACAGTGACACCCTGAACTGGTTTCGCGAACAAGTTCACAAGCGCGGCGGGGGCAACTACCAAACGCTTCTAAATGAGGCGTTACGGGAATATGTTGGCTCTAAAAAAACTGATATAGAGAAGACCCTTCGGAAGGTCATCAGAGAAGAACTGAAAGCCTTGAAGCAGGCATGACGGAACTAGAGCCCGCGACAGTCAGTGCAAGAGATTCCACTGGCTCTGAACCCTAGCTACCCCAAAGGAATTTATGCGCTACCTGGATCCCGTTCGACTTTGTTCCAGCTCCGCAGGTGATACAACAGAGCAACGGGAGGCCAGGCCTCCCGGCCCTGATCGAAGGGACCATTCCGCTCCCGGGGCTCCACTGTGCCCGCGATGCCTGCAGCGCTGCTCCTCAGAGCGCGTATTTTTCTTTGTGCCATCGGGCGGACGTTCGCAAGAGCAGCTCCCATGGGGTCTACTCCGCTCAAGCCCAGGTTGCGCCACGCAACCCAGCATCGCTTGCGGGAATTAAATCGTTCCTATACTAATTGCTGAGCGTTTCGCACGACGAGCCAGTCCGCGATAGCCTTCGGCTTGCCAGTCTCCCAGATCGTATTCCTTTTCGGCCCTGGCTTGCCGTCGACCGGGGTCGAGGAAATCACGGCGTACCTGTGCCCTTTGCCCTGATAGTCCTTTTTCGCCTCCACGATAATGATTTCCGGTCCGTACATCTCAGGCAGGTGAAACATGATCTGCTGTCCGGGAGTGAGCTGGTCGAGCTTGTCGGTCAGGATATCGCGCGGGGATTGCGCTTTTGCCTTCGGTATTGCTGAGCCCGCCTCGGCGGAGGAGTTCTTCGACTTTTTTCCAAACATGGCATACCCCCTTTTTTGCGAACCGCTGTGTCCTGGATCCCTCCGCGGGTGCCTGCTGCCTCTCGCCCGGCGCTTGGCGATCAGAGGGCGCCGCGGATTGACCGGCCGCAATGGTTCTTGTACAGTCTGTACAGAAACGCTTGCGCTAAACTATACTATGTCTCAGGAATCATGCTTTGCAGTTCAGGAATGAGTGTAAACGCCGCAGCGGCGTTTGTCAAGAACTTGTGACGATAGGGGCGCAAGACGAATCATGGCGACTTGGCTATTCCTGACCAATCACGCTTTGGTTCTCTACCGTCTTGCCAGGAAGCCGCTGATCACAGCCCGCGAGGTGGCTGACGCGATCGGCATCACCGAGCGAGCGGTACGCAAGATTATCGCCGACCTGGACGCTGCCAGCTACATCAAGAAATCCAAGGAGGGCAGGCGCGTCCGCTACAGCATCAATCCGAGCCGTACCCTGCGCCACGACAAGCACGCGGATGTGCCGATCATCGACTTCCTGGCAGTTTTGGGTTGGAAACGGCGGTGAAGCCATTCAGTGATGGGCGAACGAACTTCCAGTCCCGCTAAGCTCACCCCGCGCCGAGCGGCGCGCTACGAGCGCCGCGGCCCGGAGTCGTCAGTCATCTCTTCCACGCTGCCGGTGATCCAGAAGACCACCCGCTCGCAGATGTTGCCCACCCTGTCGGCCACCCGCTCCAGGTTGTGGGCGGCCCAGGTCAGACGCATGGCCTGGTCGATGGCCTTGGGGTTGGCGAGCAGATAGGCCGCCAGCTCGCGGTAGACCTTCTCATACAGCGCGTCCACCTTGCCGTCCTCGTTGGGGATGGCGCCGGCCGCGCGTTCGTCCCCGCGCACGTAAGCCTCCAGAGCCCGGTGCAGCATGCCGCAGGCCAGCTCGGCCATGCGCGTCAGGTCCGCAAACGGTATCAGCAGGGGCTCGGTGCCGATGGTGAGGGTGATCGTGGCGATCCCCTTGGCGTAGTCGGCGATGCGCTCCAGCTCCGTGGCGATCTCCAGCACCGCGGCCAGGGCGCGCAGGTCCCCGGCCACCGGCTGCTGGGTGGCGATCAGCATGAGCGCCTCGTTCTCCAGCTCGAAGCGCATCTCGTTGATCCGGCGGTCCGCCTGCACCAGCGCCTGCGCCTTGCCCAGGTCCTGCCGCCGCAGGGCGGTCACGGAGTCCAGCACGGCCGCTTCGGCCAGCGCCCCCAGCTCCTGGATGCGCTCCGCCAGGCGCCTCATCTCCTGCTCGAATCTCTCCCGTGCCATACTCTTCCTCCCTAGCCGAAGCGGCCCGTGATGTAGTCCTCCGTGCGCCGGTCGCGCGGGTGGGTGAAGACCTGCGCGGTGGCCCCGTACTCGGCCAGCAGCCCCGCCTGGTCCTCCCCGATCCAGAAAAAGCCCGTGAAGTCCGACACCCGAGCGGCCTGCTGCATATTGTGCGTCACGATCACGATCGTGTAGCGGGCCGCCAAGCTGCGCATCAGCTCCTCGACCCGCAGGGTGGAGATCGGGTCCAGGGCCGAGCAGGGCTCGTCCATCAGGATGACCTCCGGAGCCACGGCGATGGCTCGGGCGATGCACAGGCGCTGCTGCTGCCCCAGGGAGAGCGCCAGCGCATCCCGGCCCAGGCCGTCCTTCACCTCATCCCAAAGATCGGCAGAGCGCAGGCTGGCCTCCACCAGTTCGGCCAACCGGCCGCCGGAGGCCAGGCCCAGCACGCGCGGGCCGAAGGCCACATTGTCGAAGACCGCCTGCGGGAAGGGGTTGGGCCGCTGGAAAACCATGCCCACCCGCCGCCGCAGCTCCACCACGTCGGTAGCCGGCGCCAGGATGTCGGCGCCGGTCAGGAGAATGCTCCCCCGGGCGCGCGCCCCGGGGATGGTGTCGTTCATGCGGTTGAGGCAGCGCAGGAAGGTGGACTTGCCGCACCCCGACGGGCCGATCAGGGCGGTGATTTTCTTTTCCGCGATCTCGATGCAGACGCCGCGCAGCGCCAGGCGCTCCCGGTAGTACACGCTTAAGTCCCGGACCACGAACTTCACCGCCGCCCGCTCTTCCATGCCTCAGCCGAACCTTCCGGTGATGTAATCCTCCGTGCGCTTCTCGCGCGGGGCGGTGAACACCTGCTGTCCTTCGCCGAACTCGATGAGCTCCCCGCCCAGAAAGAAAGCCGCCCGGTCGGCGATGCGGGCCGCCTGCTGCACGCTGTGCGGCACCAGCACGATGGTGTAGGACTCCTTCAGGGCGAACAGGGACCCCTCGACCTTGGCCGTGGAAATCGGGTCGAGGCCTGAGGTCGGCTCGTCCAGGAGCAGAACCTCCGGTTCCAGGGACAGGCTGCGGGCGATGCACAGGCGCTGCTGCTGCCCGCCGGACAGGCTGAAGGCCGAGGCGTCCAGCCGGTCCTTGACCTCCTCCCACAATGCGGCCTGGCGCAGGCTGCGCTCGGCAATCTCCGCCAGGCGGCCTCGGTCCCGCACCCCGGCCAGGCGCGGGCCGTAGACCACATTGTCCCGGATGGTCCCCGGCAGGGGCAGGGGCAGCGCGAAGACCATGCCCACCCGGCGGCGCAGCGCGGTCACGTCCACCCCCGGGGCGTAGAGGTCCTCGCCGTCCAGCAGAACCTGCCCGCGCCGGGAGGTGCCTTCCACCAGGTCGTTGAGCCGGTTGATCAGGCGCAGCAGAGTGGACTTGCCGCCGCCGGCCGGGCCGAACAGCACCGTGATGGCATTTCCCGGCAGGTCCAGGCTCACGCCGGAAAGCGAAGGGCCCGGCGCCCCGGCATAGGAGTAGGTCAGGTCGCGGATGCTGACCTTGCTCACCACGGCCTCCGGCGGCGGAAATGGCGGCGGATCCAGGCGGCCGCGAAGTTGAGGAGCAGCACCAGGGCGAGCAGCACGAAAGCAGTGCCGTTTTGTACACCGGGTGGCATGCCGGGTACCTGGGTGCTGATCACATACAGGTGGTAGGGCAGCGCCATGGTCTGGTCCAGAGGCGAGTGCGGCAGCTGCGGCAGGTAGAAGGCGGCCACGGTGAATAGGATCGGGGCCGTTTCCCCGGCGGCGCGCAGCAGGCCGAGGAGCACGCCGGTGATGATGCCCGGCAGTGCCTGCGGCAGCACGACCGTACGGATCCCCTGCCAGCGGGTCCCGCCCAGGCTGGCAGCCACGGTGCGGAACTCCGTCGGCACCGCGCGCAGGGCCTCTTCGGAGGTGGAGATCACCACCGGCAGGGTCATGATCGCCAGGGTCAGGGAGCCGGCCAGGATCGAGGTGCCGAAGCGCAGGAACAGCACGAACATCCCCAGGCCGAACAGGCCGTAGACGATCGAGGGGATGCCCGCCAGGTTGACGATGGCCAGGCGGATGGCGCGGGTGAAGGCGGTGTCGCGCGCGTACTCCGAAAGGTAAACAGCCCCGCCGACCCCGACCGGCACGGCCATCACGGCCGTGCCCAGGGTGAGCAGCAGCGTGCCCACGATCGCCGGCAGGATCCCGCCCTCTTTCATTCCTGCGCGCGGCATGCCAGCAAGGAACTCCCAACTGATAGCCCCGATGCCGCGCACCACGATTCCCGCCACCACGACCAGGATCGGCGCGATCACGATCAGGGCCGCGAAGCCGAGCAACAGGAAGCCCAGACGCTGCACGAGCAGGCGGCCTGTCACCGCAGGCCCCCCTTGCGCCGGCGGCGGAAGATCACCCGGGCCGCGGCCAGGTTGATCAGGAAGGTGAGCACAAACAGCACGATGCCGATCCCGAACAGGGCGTGGTAGTGGACGCTGCCCCGGGCCACCTCGCCCATCTCGGCGGCGATCGTGGCGGTCATGGTGCGCACCGGCTTGAACAGGGCCGCCGCTTCGAGG
>Ga0315289_10015451_pt1 | contig 10597 bp, 9 predicted proteins | sample YL17G11_40_MG_FD_203452 | JGI IMG/M metagenome (GOLD analysis project Ga0315289, IMG submission 203452) | Sediment microbial communities from Yellowstone Lake, YNP, Wyoming, USA - YL17G11_40 | ecosystem: Environmental > Aquatic > Freshwater > Lake > Sediment | place: USA: Wyoming | collected...
GCAATCTTCGCCTCGATCGAAAGATTGCGAATATTCAGGAATACGTTGCCCAACATACAGGCGAACAGGAAATATGGTCTGGTTTGCAAGCCTTGATGGAAAATATGGCTTCTTCATCGCAAACACGGTTTGTCCTGGCTGACCTGGATGGAAAAGTGTATGCTGATTCAAGCCTTAAGCTGATAGGTCAAACGATTAATATTAGCCAATCCAAACCTTTTGCGGCTTACCTGGTTGAGGGTATACCCATCATGGCTTATTATGAACCCCTGGATATTCCCAGCCCCCAGGAGGCTCAATCGCGTTTTATCTCTTCAGTGAACCAGTCAATTCTCTTAGCAATCCTGGCCGCAGGGTTGTTGGCTGTCTTATTGACCTTGATTTTCTCCCGAAGCATACTCTCACCCATTGATGAGTTGACCAGTATAGCCAGGAAAATGGAGCATGGTGATCTATCACAGCGCGTCAAGGTGAAATCCAAGGGAGAGGTGGGAGATCTGGCGCAGGCCTTCAACGCCATGGCCGATGGCTTGCAGCAGGTGGAGCAGCTACGCCGTAACATGGTCACTGATGTTGCCCATGAGCTGCGCACCCCACTTTCCAACCTGCGCGGCTACCTGGAAGCCATACAGGACGGTGTGCTGCCTCCATCACCTGAAAATATTGCCTCCTTACATCAGGAAGTCATGGTTTTAAGCCATCTGGTGGATGATCTTCAGGAGTTGTCGCTCGTTGAAGCTGGTCAGTTGCGATTAAATAAACAGTCTACAGACCTGGATCGAGAGGTTAGAAAAGCGATTACCGTCACTCAGCAAGAGGCAGATGCAAAAGGCATCCGCCTTAAAACCAATATTCCCAATGATCTACCATTAGTATATGTCGACCCGGAACGCCTTGCGCAGGTCTTGCGAAATCTCTTGGAGAATGCTCTGGCTTATACCCCTGCTAAAGGAGATGTCATGGTTGAAGCACACCGTGAAAACGGATTGGTGGAAGTAAGCGTGCGCGATACGGGCATAGGCATTGCACCTGAGCATTTGCCATATATTTTCGAACGCTTTTACCGGGCGGATAAATCTCGAACCCGCATTACTGGTGGTGCAGGTCTTGGTTTGGCAATCGTTAAACATATTGTTGAAGCCCAGGGAGGGCATGTTTTTGTAAAAAGTGCATTGGAGAGGGGAACTACAATCTCATTCACACTTCCAACTTCGAATAACCAGGGATGAAAATAATAAATAAAGAATAGATTATGCTTAGATTTGTTCTTCGCCGCCTCATCATCCTACCTGTTGCCCTGATTTTGATTCATTTCCTTGGGTTCTCTTATGCATACATTGCCCGGCCAGTCCGTGCCGCTCGTACCCCTTACCTCAGGGAGCAAGTGGGTAATCAAATACCGCTATTTGATTCCTACTCACAATATATCCAGGATGTCTTCCACGGGTCTTTGCTGCGTCCGATTGTACAAGGTCCACAAATCGAATCATTTGCCCAGACCTTGGGGCATTCATTAGTTGCTTCATTAGGTTTGTTGGCGATCGCAATCAGCTTGAGTATCATCTTCGGTCTGCTGCTCGGTATCCTGGCGGTCCGTAATCAGCCGCCAGGGGTGCGCGGATGGATGTCCTTTATCTCGACCATCGGTTTATCCATGCCGAGCTTTTACATTGGTAGCCTGAGTATTTTGGTGATCGTGTTCGTGCTCGTGTTGCGCGGACCCAATAGTGAATCTCTTATCCCCATTCGCGGTTTTGGATGGGATAAACACCTGATCCTGCCTGTCCTGGCACTCATGCTTCGTCCGATGGTGCAGATTGCCCAGGTGACAGCCAATATGCTGGTGGGGGAGCTGGGGAAGCAGTACATTATCGCTGCGCGCAGTTTTGGTCATACCTGGCATGACATTCGCTGGCGCCAAGCTATGCGGAATGTGATTGCACCTATTATTTTATCCATTGCAAGCTCATTCCGTCTCTCGGTCGGAGAGTTGATCGTTGTCGAATGGCTGTTCAACTGGCCTGGACTGGGGAATTTACTTGCCTCCACTCTGGTGCCGAACGTTTTGAGTACCAATCTGGGAGCTTCGGCTTTATTTCTCGACCCGCCGACTGTTGCGGCTGATGTTACCATGATCGGGGCGTTATTCCTCTTCACGGAGTTGCTCACTTCGATCCTGGTACGTATCTTTGACCCGCGCTTGCGCGTCCAGGATGAAGTTTCATCAAGTGGAGGGCTCGGATGAGTCCTGATCAGCTTGGATTAGCCCGAGATTCTTTTCAGCGGGGTGAGATCGTCACCGCCCGAAGGCTGGTCGCTCAGGTATTGCTTGCCGATCCGGTAAACGAACAAGCCTGGTTGTTGATGGCGCGCCTGGTGAATAACCGTGACCAGGTCATTGACTGCCTGGAGCATGCCTTGAAAATCAATCCCACCAATCTGGGCACGCAATCAGCCTTACGCTCGATTAAACGTGGTAAATCCACCCAGGCCGGGTCGATTACTCCCTCCGCCTCAATCATTCCTGCCCAATCCAGAAGATTACATCCCATAAAACCCATCTTTGCTATCGGAAAAGAAGAACCAAAACCCACAATATTTATCCTACCCGAAGCGAATGGTGAAACGGTTCGACCTCCCAGGCGAAAGTTCAATGGATCACTTATTATTGGCAGCCTGGTTGTTTTCTTCGTTGTCCTGGTTGCCCTCATTGGCCCACAACTTGCCCCCCAAGATCCAATGGCTGAACATGCCATTTTACAAATCGGGGATAAATGGGTGATCCCACCATTTAATGCATTTCAAGTTCCTGGGTATATCTTAGGCTCAGACCCGTTCGGTCGGGATATGCTCAGCCGTATCCTATTTGCAGTCCGCCCTACCTTGATTATGGTATCTATCGTCGCGGTCGTCCGGCTTTTCCTGGGTACATTGATCGGTTTGGGGGCGGGATGGTCCAACGGGAGGGTGGGTCGCTTCCTGGATGGATTGATCTCAGCTGCTCTGTCAGTACCCATTTTGCTGGTTGCTCTGGGTGGTATCACGATGCTTGGTGCAGAGACGGGATTGGTGGCATTCATAATCGGGTTATCGATCAATGGTTGGGGTGAGACAGCCCGATTAGTACGCGAGCAGACCCAGCTCATCAAAGGACAGCTCTTTATCGAATCAGCAAGTGCGTTGGGTGCTTCTACCTTCCAGATTCTCATCCAACACATTTTGCGCCAGATCATGTCCATGGTTTGGATGCTGTTCGCCTTTGAGATCAGCGGTACATTGATGGTCACCGCTGGCTTGGGTTTTTTGGGCTACTATATTGGAGGTGATGTGTGGCTCGAAGTAGCCGACTTTGTATCCCGCCGCGTTTCCGGGGCGCCCGAACTGGGTCAGATGCTGGCTACCTCGTGGGTCAATCTATTGCAACCCTGGCCGCTGGTCCTCACCGGTTCAGTCATATTTATCACTGTATTGGGTTTCAATCTGCTTGGGGATGGATTACGTTCCCGTTTGAATCCAGAATTTATCAACCGCAATAACCCACTTGCCCTGTTCAGCCATCGCCTTAACCTTTGGTTTGAACAGTATGTCAGCTACCCCGTCTCAAGCTGGCTTAAGGTCAATCGCCTGCGCCCCGCACTGGTGTTGATCACCGTGATTGTCCTGACTGGCAGTCTCTATCTCTATCAGGCCAGGGTTGCCAGCCGCTTCAACCCTTCTCAAGCATCTTTGACTGTTCCTGGCGGACAGATTTGGGCTTCTGATAGAGTCGATCCTTATGGGACGAGTTATGAAAATTCAATCGGCCCATTGAACCCGAACCAGCTGTGGGTGAAAAATTACCACGCAGGTTTTTCAGGTAGCCCGGTGATATCTGCGGATGGCACGATCTACGTGGCAAGACTGGATGCCACCCTCATGGCATTGAATCCCGACGGAACGACACGTTGGGAAGCCAGCTTACCGGAGATTCCATTCGGTCCTTTATCTCTCGGACCACAGAGTATCATCTGTGTCACCGATGCCAAGGGTGGTCTATCTGCCTTCAACTCGGATGGTAATTTATTATGGATCTATACAACCGATGCCATCGGGAAACCCAATCATGGTGCCATCATTGCACCCGATGGGACTATCTACTATCTTCTCGAGTCCCCAATTGGAGATAACCTATATGCCTTGCTGCCAAATGGGCAGCTGCTTTGGTCCATGAAGCCTGGCACGCGTGGCGCAGATACTGGATTGCGTCTTTCACCCGACGGGAAGCAGCTTTTTGTCAAAAATGTGGTGATTAATACCGTCGATGGGTCGCCTGTGGATATAACTCTACCAACTCAGGATAGCCCTGTCTTTGCCAATCAAGCCCATTTGCTGGTGGGTGCAGATGGGAAATCCTACCTGCTTGCTGGGCATGTGGTCATGCAATGGACTCAAACCTCTCAAGGTTTTAATCTAGTTCAAAGTGCAAATTGGGACTACCGTGGTGCAGGGATGACCATGACGAGCGGTCTTCCAGTGGATGCAGGGGTAACCCCCACGGGTGATATCTGGTTATTATACTCTGGCTGGTATGGTGGAACAGCGGTGTACTGGCTGGACCCAACCGGGAAAATTCTGGGTAACTTTTTTACTTCATTTGTTCAGTCAACCCGGCTGGTTGCAGTGGATGGATTGAGCACCACCTATATATGCGGATCTGATGTATATACTGAACAAGGACCCAGAACCATGTGTCAGGCCTATCGACAGGATGCCTCGGAACCTCACTGGAGCTTTACCTTCCCGGAAGGTGTTTTTGGAGTATTGGGGGGAGCACTGGCTCCCGGAAGATTATATGTCATCACGGCTGATGGTACCCTCACCGCCCTGGGCGATTCAGTTGGCGCACCCTCCCCCACAACCGCCACTCCTTGACCCTATTGTTGGTGCGAAACATGCGGATTTTTTTCGCTTGAAGCATTTAACTGTCATTGCGAGGGAGCGGATTTCGCAACCGAATCAATCTCCTCCTCACATCCCAAAGTCTCTAATGGCGTTCTATGTCCCCAAAATTAATGGTGTTTTAGTCATTGAAGCTCGAAGCATCCTCGTTCCGTTTTACTTCGACGGTACGTCGAATTACACTCCCTTCTGGTTAATCCCCTGTATACACAACTCATATACAACTCTTACGGGGCACATCTCTTGCATTAACACACTCAATGTTATAATCTTCCAGATAAGGAAGGATTATTACCTATGATGCGATTTGATCGTTTTACTGAACGTGCCCAGGAGGCTGCCCAGCGCGCCGCTGAGATCATTCAGCGATATGGGCACAATCAGATTGATACCGAACACATCCTGCTGGCACTCATCGAGCAACCTCAGGGTGTGATCCCTCAGATATTGGAGTACCTCAAGGTTGATGCCAACGCCCTTACTGAACGTTTGGATTATGTTCTGCGCACCAGCCCAAAAGCTAATATTTTCGGTGGTGGTGCCGGGCAAATCTTTATCACCCCACGCGTTAAACGAATTATAGACCTGGCAAATGAAGAAGCCAACCGCCTCAAGGATGAATATATCTCCACCGAGCATATCTTCCTGGCCATCCTCAACGAACGCAGCACCCCAGCTGCCCGTCTTCTTGAAGGCGCAGGTGTTACTCGTGAGCGCGTCTATGAAGCCGTACAGCAAATCCGCGGTGGGCAGCGCGTCACCGACCCGCAGGCGGAAACTCGCTACCGCACCCTGGAGAAATATTCACGCGACCTCACCCAGATGGCGCGTGAAGGCAAGCTTGACCCTGTCATTGGGCGCGATACCGAAATCCTGCGGGTTATCCAGATCCTCTCCCGCCGTACCAAGAACAACCCTGTGTTGATTGGTGAAGCCGGTGTAGGTAAAACTGCCATTGTTGAAGGTCTGGCGCAGAAGATCGCTACCAATGATGTCCCGGAGATCTTATCCGGCAAGCGCGTGATACAGCTCGACCTGGGTGCCATGATCGCTGGTTCACGCTTCCGGGGTGAATTCGAAGAGCGTCTCAAAGCCGCCATCGAGGAAATCCAGCGTGCCCAGGGCGAGGTCATCCTGTTTATTGATGAGCTGCACACGGTGGTTGGTGCTGGTGCTGCGCAAGGTGCGATGGATGCATCGAATATGCTCAAGCCTGCTCTGGCGCGTGGTGAGCTGCAGTGTGTGGGAGCAACTACCCTGGATGAATATCACAAGCACATTGAAAAAGACGCCGCCCTCGAACGCCGCTTTGCTCCTGTTTATGTCGAGGAACCCAATGTAGACAACACCATCCAGATGTTACGTGGTTTGCGCGACCGCTACGAAGCCCACCATAAGGTTCGCTTCTCAGATGATGCTTTGGTTGCCGCCGCCCGTCTCTCGTCCCGGTATGTAACCGACCGTCACTTGCCGGATAAAGCCATCGATTTGATGGACGAAGCTGCTGCCAAGCTGCGCGTGGCATTATATTCACTCCCACCCGAGCTTAAAGAGATGAAAAGTGAGGTCGATCGGCTGCAAGCTGAAGAGGAACAGTCGGGATTGTCGCGTGATTATGAGCGTGCGGCTGAGAAAAAAGCCGAACGTCTGCGCCTTGAAACCGAATTCTTTGCCCTGCGTGACAAATGGGAGAATGAGCACAAGCTGGACGAGGTGGTGGATGTCAATGACATCGCTTCCGTTGTTGCCCAGTGGACCGGAATCCCCGTCTCGCAGATGATGGAAACCGAGTCTGATAAGTTGCTCAACATGGAAAGCCGTTTGCACGAGCACATTATTGGTCAGGATGAGGCCATTCACGCCATCTCTGATGCCATCCGTCGGTCCCGCTCGGGCCTCAAGGATCCCCGGCGTCCAATTGGTTCATTCATCTTTATTGGACCCTCCGGTGTCGGGAAGACTGAGCTCGCCAAAGCCCTGGCGGAATTCTTATTTGATGATGCGGATGCCCTGGTTCGTATCGATATGAGCGAATATCGTGAGCAGCACAACGTCTCGCGCTTATTTGGAGCTCCTCCCGGCTATGTGGGCTATGAAGAAGGTGGCCAGCTCACAGAAGCTGTCCGCCGGCGCCCTTACCGGGTGGTCCTCTTCGATGAGATCGAGAAAGCCCACCCTGAAGTGTGGAATGCCTTATTGCAGATCCTTGACGATGGTCGTCTGACTGATGGACAGGGCAGAATGGTGGACTTCCGCAACACGGTGCTCATCATGACCAGCAACCTGGGCACCGAGTATGTGCGCAAGTCGGGTAGTCTTGGGTTTGTACCTCCCACCTCTACAGCGGAAGACCGTGAAGCTCAGGATAAGATCTCCAAAGCCCTCAAAGGCACCTTCCGGCCTGAGTTCCTCAACCGCATCGATGAGATCATCACTTTCTCACCCATTTCGATTGAGGATATGGTTCAGATTGTTGACCTTCAGATGAAGGAGATCCAGGAACGCATGGGTGATAATGGTATGACCATCGAGCTCACTCCAGCCGCCCGCCAGTGGCTGGCGGAATCCGGTTATGATTCTGCCTTTGGTGCCCGCCCCCTGCGGCGTGCCTTGCAGAAGTACCTTGAATCGCCCCTCTCACTCAGCCTGCTTAGTGGAGAGTTCCCGCGTGATGCCCACATCATCTCGGATGTGAACGAAGCCAAGGATGGTCTGGTCTTTAGCAGTGCTGAGCAGCCGGTCCCGGTTCAAGTATCGCAAGAAACTCAAGAATCAGCTAAATAAATCCAAAGGTCGGGAGCTAACTCCCGACCTTTTTATTTACATTTCTTCCCATCTATACCCTCCCAGATCTAAACGTTATTCGCCATCCCTCCTAACAAATTTCACATCCCTGTAACAGCAACAGGGTGATATTTGTCTCTCGTTTGAGGATATTAACCACTTGGTATTTTGCTCCTAAGGTATTAAATTTTTAGGTGGAACCTCCGCTCATGGATGCACACACTTTCCTAAACCTGTTCCTCTTCCGGGATCTTACTCCCGAACATCTACGGCTGCTCCACCCCTTATTTATCCCCTGTGAGTTCACTGCCGACTCTGTGCTTTTCGAACAGGGTGATCCTGCAGATAATTTATTTGCTGTTGTCTCTGGAGAAGTGGTGGTAAACTTTAAGCCGGATGATGGGCCCATCATCGTTGTTGCTCGTGTTCAACCGGGTAGCATCGTGGGCTGGAGTGCTGCACTAGGCAGCCGCCGTTATACCTCCAGCGCGGTGTGCACCACCAGTACCCAGCTCCTGCGTGTCCGCGGTGACGACTTACGCCGCTTGTGCCTGCAGCACCCCGATGCCGGCACAGTCTTTCTCGATCGTCTGGCGACCGTCATCGCAGAACGCTTGCATTCCACCCACGACCTGGTCCTTTCATTACTCCAGCTGGGATTGACCAAGTCGCTTGAAAAGAGCGGAGGATGATCCATGGCTACACCGATAAATGCCAATGCCCCCATTGAAGAACAGGTACGTGTGCTCATACAGCGCCTGAGCGCTTATATCGAGCAGTTCCATGGTGGCTCAGTTGAGTTCATCTCCTTCAACGGCAAAGTGCTCAAAGTTCGCCTGGGTGGTGCCTGCCTGGGTTGCCCGCTTTCCCCCAATACCCTGCACGGCTGGGTGGAGGGCACCGTCAAGCAATTCTTCCCCCAGATCGAAAAAGTCGAATCCGAAGCCTGAGTGCTTTGGTCTGGCAATATCATTACATATCCTCTGGTAATTGACACACGGGGGTATTTTTGCAATCCTGTTACCGCAGAACATACTAGCTGGGGAACTTGAGCCATGGACGCACTATTATTCAAGATATATTCGTAATCTACTTTTCCGGGTGCATACCAGATACATCCCACTACACTCTGCGAAAGAAAAAGGGAGTCGAGCCATGAATGACTATACATTCACAACTTACTGGTATGGTTTTAAACAAGACACGCCCTCTACTGAAGCAGAGATGATGGTGCTGCTTGAGGGGTTAGGCAGGAACATCCTCAAGCACCTCGGGGATGTCGATCTTGGAAGATCGCTAAGGATATTCTTGCACGATAAGGCGAACAGGACGGTGGGTGGGATCACTGCAGAGCTGTTCGGCGGTTGGGCATATATTTCATTGCTTTGGGTTGAGGAATCCTTGCGGAATCAGGGCTTTGGCAGTGAGCTTTTACACCGATTAGAAACGGAAGCCATCAATCTGGGGTGCACGAACGCTCATTTGGACACTTATAGTTATGAAGCCAGGCCTTTCTACGAGAAAGCAGGCTACGAAGTATTCGGAAAGTTAGACGATTATCCTCCTGGGCATTGTAAGTACTTCCTATCCAAGACATTGAAATAAAACTGGAGAATATACACTTAGAATATTGGGGGTCTGATTGCCTCCAATGCGCCCCTTATGACAACGCTGTTCTTGTTATCTTAATGACGATCCCGGAAGCTGTGGGGTCAGGGCAGCGCACGAACTCGGTCGTCACCCCGTCAGGGTCGACGACTTTTTCATAAGGGGTTCCTTTATATTTCCAGGACAGAGTCCCACCATTTTCGAGGGCGCGTATCATTCCTGTCATGCTATCCGCCAGCCATGGACACAATTCCCCAAGGTCTTCCGGATAACGAAATTTCTGTCCCACCAGTAATCTCCCATACATCCAGGCACAAATACCCTCTTTCGCGAAATCCGGATAGGTCCCATCCGTGCGAAGTTGCCCTCCATTGCCTTCAAAAATCTCTAGCTCGATAACGTAATCTTTCATGATGTCTCCTGGAAATAATCGTCGAACATGGGGTTATACGTCATTGAACGCAGCATGATATTTGATGATTCCTTTAGCACCCTGGAGATAACCGGGCACTAGTTCCAAAACCATGAACGCCTCCTGGGGCACTTCATATTCACAGTTGATGCCATAACACACAGAAGGCGTGAACCCAAAACGGGGGTAATATCCTGAGTGCCCCAGCACGATTACAGCACCACAGCCGAGTTCTTTGCACTTCTCCACACCGGCCTTCACCAGAGCAAATCCAATGCCCTTGCGCTGGTGCTCTAGTGCCACTGCCATCGGGCCCAGTCCCATGATTTTAAGATCAGCCCGTCCTGCAAGGGAAACTGGTGAAAACATAATATGACCCACGATCGTTGCATTATCCTCGGCCACGAGAGAGATGACCGGATGGGCTTCTTTCCTGAGCATATCCACCAGATTGGCTTCCGCGGGAGTTTCAAAAGCCGATGCATTGACTGCATGCACTCCAACTTGATCTTTTGGTTCTTCGCCTCGAATGACTATATACCTCCTGAAGGCGTACTGCTTTACCTATCCCAAGTGAAGGCCCAACACACTGATGACAATGTCGATTATCTCATTAATGCGCTCGCATCTGAATGGATAATGATTCCATCCGTCTTCAACAACCTCTGTTCCTGTCGTACGATCTCAAATGCGACTTTTAAACGATCCGCTTCATGCGGAAATTCGGTCGTGAACTCAGGGGAACCAAACAGCCTGCTATCCTGAATAGCATCGAATGAACGCTCGGGTAAAAAATCCAAAGCCCCTGTTTTCCCGAGATCGACCCGATAATGCATAAAGAGCTCCTGTTCCAGA
>Ga0315289_10015452_pt1 | contig 10597 bp, 11 predicted proteins | sample YL17G11_40_MG_FD_203452 | JGI IMG/M metagenome (GOLD analysis project Ga0315289, IMG submission 203452) | Sediment microbial communities from Yellowstone Lake, YNP, Wyoming, USA - YL17G11_40 | ecosystem: Environmental > Aquatic > Freshwater > Lake > Sediment | place: USA: Wyoming | collected...
TTACTTCTTCTCAACCCTGGGTTTGTTAGTTTTAACATTTTATTATCGATACCTCGCCCTTTAGGGCGGGGTCATTCATTTTAAGTAATAATCAAATTTGTTATTGTTGAAATTAAAAATGCACTAATCATTAAGACAAACGAATGTTTTATTCCGCTTTTCATATTCCCTTCTGAAAGCATGCCGATAACAAGTCCGCTGAAAAGTCCCTGTGTTAATAGCAAATATAAAAATGCATTTGAGAAATCAAGTCCTTCTTCAGCTTTCGTCGCTGTTTCTGTTAGTCCCACTGTTCCAAGATTTGCTATTCCAGAGAGCATAGGAATTATTTTGAATTGCATAATGAGAATTATGAGTATAAAAATAAAGAAAATAATATATCCCTGAATAATTAAGTTGGATATCGAGGACTTTCTTTCTTTTTTTAATTTGTCTGTCATAGTCACAGCACTGGCAACAGCTTCTAAAATTTTTCCAATGTCTCCGCCTGCTTTTTCTGCTTCTCCAATTAAAACTAACGCCCTTGAAATTGTTTTATTTCCGACATCTTTTGAAAAGTTTTGCAATGCTGTTCTTAGTGGTATTCCGAGGATAATTTGGTTCGCGAGTTTTTTTACATGAGGCGTTAAAACACCATAAGGTTTATTCTTTGCATTAATTATGCTTTTGCTTACAGGAATTCCTGCTTTCACGCTCTCAACAAGATTTCTTGTAAATTCTAAGAACATTCTTTCTTTTTCGTTTTCAGCTCGTGACTGAAGAACTGTTGAGAATACAAATGGAAGAAATCCTATTATCAATCCTATTCCGATGATAAGAAAAAATATTTTGTTATTTCTTAAAAAAAGAGCTGCAATTAATGTTGCAAAACCTATGCTCATTCCAGTTATCTGTGATTTTGTGAATTTTATCATTTAACGATTAGGTTGTTTTAAATACAAGAATACCAGGAATGCAATATTTATAACAACTACCCCCAATACCATTATAAGAGAAATCATAGATGAACTGAAAGAAAGTCCCAGTCCGCTTATTTTCATCATCATTAATAAAAGCATTAAAATCATCGGAGAAGCGATGACGACGCTGATATAAATATCCATAAAAGTTTCGCTCAGCTTGGTATATCTTTCTCTTTCAAGTTTATAATCAAATAATAATGTCTGCGCTCTTTTGTCAAAAAATTTTCGCAAATCTCCTCCAGAAGTAATAGTAGTGGCTAATCCATTGAGCAAATCCTTTAAACCTTCATTTGAAGTGTTGCTTGCACTTTCTCTCAATGCATTAACAAGATTAGAACCATAAATATTAATTTCATTTATTACTTTTGTGAATTCCCTGGAAATATAAGGATATTCTTTTGTAAGGGTGATTATTTCGAATAATTTGCTTGGTTCAATCATAGAGCCAGCTATAGCAGAAGAATGTATTGTGACAAAAGGAAGCTCTTGGTTGATTCTGCCGTCTATGGATTTTTTTTCCAATGAAGGATATAAAAACATGGAAAAAAAAGTTACAATTGGTGCTACGAAAATAATCCAAAAAGTTTTCAAAAATCTTGAAAGAAATTCTCCTTGATAAAGGCTGATAAAAGGAAGTTCAACTCCTATATTAAAAAATAAAAAGAAAAGAAAAACTAAAAAACCTCCGGCAAGAGATAAAAGAGTTGTGAAAAGAATAACAGAAATATAAGTTACAGGAAGGAAAAAAAGATTAGCTTTTACTAAATCTTCTTTCAAAGATTTAAACATGGATTTTTCATATAGCGATAGGGAAATTCTCGAAAAAATTTTATTTGAAGTTCTTAGGTAAAAGCCTATTTGTTTCTCCTTTTGCTCGACAATTTTTCCTTCTCCTTTTTTAATTCTCTTCAGAACTTCTTGTTCAAGTTCTAATTCTTCATCATCCTCTTTTTTCAGATCTGGTTTTTTTAAAAGGCTTTTTTGAGGTTCTTTAATCTTTTCAAATGAAAATTTTTTTTGTGGTTCTGGGTTTTTGGAAATGTTTTGTTTTTCAATTAAAGAAGGGTTTGGCAGAGATATTTTTTCCAAAATTTGTGGGAGGAAATCGTTTGTTTTTCTGAGCTCGCTTATTTTTTTAGAAGAAGGATTTTTCTGGATTTCTTTTAATAACTCTTTTTCTTTTAAAATAATCTTTTTTAATTCCAAAAAATTGTTGTTATTCATTTAGCACCTCTTTAATTTTTTGATATATTTGCAGAATAAATTCCTTTGTTTTTTTTAAATAAATTTGGTTTTTATCTATGAAAGCTTTTTCTAATTTCAGCTCTGTTTCTTCAAGAATTCTTATAAGCTCGGCTAAATATTTTACCTCTTCTTTTTGCATAAAATAAAGAAGAAAATTATGTTATTAAATATTTTGTTTGCAAATAATTTTATTTTTACGATTCTTTGGTATCTTCACCACCTTCGGAAATTGTTACTCCAAATCTCTTTAAAACATCTTCTGGTTTTTTAGCATATTCGTCTATTACCTCTTGGACTTTTTCAAATTCAAAGATTTTATTTTTATATAATTTATAGATTAATTCAACTCTTTTTTTAAATTCCGAATTAAGCTCTTCTATTTTAAGCCCGTATTGTTTTGAAATTTTTTCAATTATATGGCTTTTTTTCTTTGAATAAAACTCGTCATCTTCTGGATTCCAGATAAAAGGGGTGTTTGTTGTGGCGATTCCGTCGGGGTCAACCTTAATTATCTCAACGATTTCTTTTAATTTTCTTGTTTCCTGATTATTTACTATTGCATGTGTCATAATGCATACGCAGTCAAGGACATTCACTAAAGTAGGAGGTAATTCAATCGGAGGTGTTTCCAATCTTTTAATTACAGTATCCACAGAATCTGCATGTATTGTGCTGAGTGATGAATGTCCCGACGCCATACCCTGAAATAAAACATAAGCTTCTTTACCTCTGACTTCACCGACGATAACATAATCGGGATTTTGCCTGAAAGAACTTCTCAGCAAATCATACAAACTAATCTCTCCAGAAGTTCCTGTACCAATTGTGGCACTTCTTGTAACACTCGGAAGCCAGTTTTCCCTCGGCAAATTTAATTCGCGTGTATCTTCAATGCTGACAACTCTTGCTTCAGTAGGAATAAAAAATGCCAAAGCATTCAGCAAAGTCGTTTTTCCCGACGCTGTTCCTCCTGCAATTAAAATATTCATTTTATACTGGACAAGCAGCCATAAATACGCCATCATTTCAGGGCTTAATGTTTTGAATTGAATTAATTGCGGGGGAGTCCATGGCGTTGCTGTGAATTTTCTTATAGTGAATGTCGGTCCTCTGCTTGTAATATCTTTTGTGTAAGTTGCATTTACCCTGCTTCCGTCAGGCAAAGTTCCGTCGAGAATCGGCTCTGAATAAGAAATATACTTTCCGGTTTTTTGCGCGAGTTTTTCAACAAAACTTGCTAAATAATTTAAATCTTTGAAAGTGATGTTTGTTTTCATATTTCTATAAACCCTGTGTACAATGTAAATAGGAGTGTTACCCCCGTTGCATTCAATATCTTCTATATAATAATCTCTAAGCAAAGGGTCTATCTCGTTAAAGCCAATAAAATCTCTTGCAAGATAATAGTAAATTTTTTTGTAGCTTTCATAAGAAATATTTATTCCTAGTTCAATCAAAAGCATTTTGAAAAGTCTGTCAATGTAATTTAAAATTACCTCTTCTTTTTTTTCAACAATTATATCAAAATTAATGATGTCTCTCATCGCAGTTTTTATCTGCTCTTTGTAAGCTTCTTCTTTTTCGTCTAATAATGGCTCTTCTATTTCATAAACCACTTCAAAAATTTTTGGATTCCAGTGAACATGTGCATAAGCAAAAGGCGAGATTAAACAATATCTTACGTCTATTTGCGTCTTGTCTTTTACTTTTTCTAATACAGGAATTTTTGGAGAAAAATTAATTGCAACCCTTTCATAATCCTGCACACTGGTTAGTTGATCCTCTTTTTTCCTCGAGAACATTTAATTCACCTCTATATTTACTTTCGAGTTTCCTTCATTTGAAAGAGATATTGATGATGAACCTTTTGAAAGAATTTTAGATATGTCCTCGCCGCCATATCTTAAATCATATATGTTTTCATATTTAAGAACAATTTTGATATTATTTGTTTTTCCCTTTTTTTCAGTATAAATATAAAGATTTCCTTTTTGAATCCATTCTCCTGGCTCGCTGTATTCTGATTTTGAATCTTTTATTGTAAAGTTAATTCTATCACTAAACGCGTCTATTACAAGCTCTCCTTTATTTATTTCCAAATTTATTATTCGCTTGTTTCCTGCACCTCCCTGCATAGTAGATGCTATTTTATCGTCGATAGTTTCCATAATTTCTATTGTTTTGTCAATAGTGCTTTTATCCTGAACTTCCTGAATTTTGGGTTTTGCATAAGCAAGAACCAAGCTAATCATGACTAATGCAATTAAAGTATAAATTACTGTTTCAACCCACACCTGTGCTTTTTTCATTTTTCCCTCTTTGAATAATTAATTTAAGTATGTTTAAATAATTAATGTTTAGTTAACAATTTAAAATTCTTGAAAAAGAATCAACAACCTCGCATTGTTCTTGTTCTATAACAGGGGCAATTTCTATTAATTCCGGAGTGCCTAAAAGTCCTAAACTTTCTGAACCAACCAATTTCACAATATAAGTTTTTCCTGAATTTTGTCCTCCCACGTCCAAATAACTAGTTCCGTCATAATTTTTTACATAAGGTATCTGCACGTCTTGAGAAATCTCAAAACTTTTTGCTTGTGTTTCATTTGCTATTGAAACCAAAATTCCGTCTAACTCAAGTTCTTTAATATTTATTGAAATGTGTAATTCATTTAAGGGCTTATCATAGCATGTGAAATCTTCTTCAATTTCAATTTTTTCTAAAAGATTTGAGCATCTTTCTGCACTTTCTAGTTTGTCTCCAATAAGATTTCCAACAACACCCCAAATCATTCCTGCAGCAACAAGCGTTAATCCAATTATAAGAAGAGTTGCGACGACGGTAGACATTCCTTGCTTATTCAAAATTATTTCCATTTTATAGAGAAATTTCTACTCCGTAAACTTCATTGCATGTGTATTCTTTTTTTCCAGCTTCGCCAATTCCATATAAAACAGGAATTAAAATTATTTTATTAGCATTTCCAAATTCCATAAGCTCTGAAAAACCTGCTCCTGGATTTAATCCATTTTCTGGCCAGTCACTTGAGTACTCATTATCTAAATCCTCTGTATTATGCCCTGCCTCATCAAAAATTTCAATCTTCATTTTATAAATAGGCACATTTCCGTCGTTGGATATTTGTAATTCTCCTCCAGAAGAATAAATTGCACTGAATTTTATATCATCGCATACAAGCTGCACATTTTTATCAAATTTTGTAACTCTTTCTTCTGTAAAATTCCACATCCATAAAGAAACTATTGATGCTATTACAAGCACTAATCCAACCAAAAAAACTGTTGCAATAACAGGCGACACTCCTCTTCTTTCCATTTTATTATTAAGTTTTTTCATTTTAAAAATTATGCGAGAGTTTGACCTATGTCGCATTCAATTGATTCTTTTACTTTTGAATTACCGCAAACAGCGACTTCTAATATTCCTTTGTCATTTTCCTGAAATTTCATTGGAGTTATTTCTATTGAATAAACATAAGTAGGCATATAATTATCTATAATTTGATCGCCTATAATTCGAGGAAGAGAAATTTCCTCATTTGGTTTTAATGCTCTGCCAAATCCAAAATAACCTCCTCCGTCTTTTAGCTCTTCTGTTGCTAATTCTTGTTCTTCAGAAGTTGTTGCTTTAATATAATATCCGTCGATATTGAATAATCCGGTGTTTTTTAATGTAAATTTTATTTGATTACTAATACATTGTACATTACTTATTGAGATTGAAATTTCGTTTGGGCATTGTGCAATATCTTTTGGAACATAAGTTTTCAGCCATGCATAAACTATTCCTCCCATAACAATTACCATTCCTATTAAGAGCACATAACCTACCATTACACTCACCCCTCTTTTTTTCTTCATATTATTTATTATTAATCAGGCTTTTTATTTTTATCCTTTAATGGAATATTGCTCTTTGTTTTTTTCCAAGAAAATCAGAAGATAATTTACAGTATCCAGCGTATATGTAACTCCTTCTATTGTTATAATATTATTTGCATAACCAATATCTTTTTGTAATGTAGTATAATCATATGAGAATGCTATATCGTCAGTAAGCCCTTTTAAAATAAAATATACTTTTTCATTTCCCTGAAGATAAACTGAATATTTTTCTGTGAAAGCTTCAACCATTTCTTTTTGCTTATCTTCACTTTCCCCTCTGAATGTGCTACAATTTAAAACATCTTCGCTTGTGAGATTTAATTCATTAAGCATGTTGTAAATTCGCGACTTGTCAAGATGTGTTTTATTGACTTTGTTTGTGATTGTTGCAAAACCGAAAATAATTCCTACAATAATTACTGCAGCAATAAGATAAAACTGCCCTCTTTTGTTCATGAAAAAAAGAAGTTAAGGGGATTTATTAAGGTTTTGAAAAATTAATATTTTGCAATTTCCGTCAGAGGCAATGGAAGAAATTGCTTTTCAGCGTCGAAAGGGAAGATTAAGCTAAAGAAACCGTAGGTGTCTTAGCAAGTAGACAAAGCAGTTTGCTCAAAGATTGTTGAGAAGTTATACCTTTATTTTTCCTCGGCTCTGCAACCTGTTAAGCACTTCAATAAATGTTTAGGGCTGCTCCGATCAAGGTCTGACCCGTTTCGCATCTACGAAATCAAAACAGACAAAGCGTCAACGTCCAAATAAAGACTTTCAACGCAATTATCACGCCCTGCTCGTAGTCTGCCTAAAGCCCGTTTGCAAACAGCAGAGGGCTAGCCTGCCGACCTAGTCTACAAAATTATACAGAAATTTGACTATTTAAGTTTAACGAATCGTCGCTTTTTTTATAATAACTAAAATAGAAATTAAAATTAAGCCAATAAAAACAATCAAACTTGTTTCTGATAAAGATGTAAAATCCTTTTTGCTTTCTGTTGGATTTTTTAAAACACCGACGTCACATTCTGCAGTTTCATCAGGTTTATTGTAAGATAAACCGCAGCTGTTTGCATCATAACATTTTCTTGTTTGAATTCCGTTGATGCAATTACTCCAGCTCGTGCATTTCCAGTTTACGTCGCAGAATTGTGTAAAATGATAATAATTCTTTTCGCTTTTTCCAGAACGCCCGCCAGGAATTAAATTCATTAATTTGCATTCAGAACTGCAGTAGGTAAAAGGATAGGTTATATTTTGGGGGATTACTCCGTTAAGTTTTCCGTCGTCACACTGCTCTCCTGATTGGATTATTCCGTCGCCGCAATAAGATTCTGGCAGAGGCGGAAGAATTTTTTCCCAGTATTTGAAATAACTTGTATTTATAATTGAAATCTCTCCCAAAACATTTCTCGCAGAAATTATATAACTAAATTCTTTTCCTTCAACAGCACCAAGCACCGACGGAGAAAGAGTTTTGCAGTATTTATTTTCAGAAATTTTATCCATAATAAGCCCCCAGTTATAAACTGGCTGTTCAGTCCTTAAATTTAATCTCACAATTCTTATTTCTGATTCATCAAAAACTTCTGCACATATTTTAACGTCGTCGGAAATTGTGGGTTTTTCCGGATTAATTGTAACAAGAGTTATATTAGGTATAGATGATACAAATCCTACTAATAAAAAAGCCAGTAAAAAATAAATTGTGATTATTTTTTTCATTATAATTTTTTAGATTTTAATTTTTTAGATTTATTTCTAAAAATAATGGTTATAGTTAAGATAAATAATATAATTAATAAAAGTCCAGTTGATAAAAAGAGTAATAATGAATTATTAGAGGAAGAATCTTTATTTGTTTTAATATTATCTGCCTTCTTATTCAATATTATTATTTCTTGTTGTTTTGAATTATTATCACTTATTTGAATTAAATTACTTTCATCTTTACTATTATCCTCGTCGTTGTGTGAAGTAGATGATGTACTTTTCCCAGTTGATGATGTTGTTTTGATTATACTTTGATTATTATTATTATTTTCATAAGAAGTATTTATACAAGCTCCATTATTACAACCATTGAGGCATTCAAATTTTATTTTACCAACAGCGACATTGTATGTGGTATTAGCATGAGATAAATCCATGCAGTAATATTCGTATAAAAAATTTCCTTCACAATAATCTTCTATTGTTGTAATTCCTCCTAACATTGCATCATTGATGCCAGAAGTTGTACCTTTTTTCCAATAATTCTGTCCACCGTCGCTGTCTGTGCATTCACTTGCATAAACAAAAGAACTTAATAAAATTGGAAGCATAAGTAAAATTATTTTTCTATTCATAGTATAAAAACCACTAATAAAATTTAATTTGGCGCACAGGCTCCGTCATGACAGCTGTATCCGGGTTTGCATGCTGTTCCGCTGTATAGGCACATTCCTTTTGTAAGACCTTGTGTGGTTATGCAATTGGCTTCTACTAATTGAGTTCCTTCACAAAAATCTGTCTTGCTTTCTCTAACATCAGTGCAAGTTCCTTTTATATATAATCTATTACTTCCTTCATCTGTATCAGAGCATGTTATCTCTTCTTTGTTTACACACTTTGTTTTGTCCCATATATAACCCCCGTCATATGTGGATATACCATCATCGCATGTATAACAGCTTGTTGTTGATACCTCTCCATTAATTACACAGGCGTATTCTCCATCAAGAAGTTTTGCATGCATTGGTTTTACAGCCTGGCATCCAGCAAGTCTAAGCTGGAAGTTATATTGTGAAGTTGTGGCAAATCCAAGAGCATCAGGAACGCCAGGGCATTTAGCAACCCATCCTGATTCAGTGCATATTTTATTTCCATCTTTATTTTCTTCTCCTGGATTTTTATAAATTCCATTTGTATCTTCGCAAGCGCCTGTTGTTTCTTTAGGTGCAACATTTATTGCTATAGAAGATTCTCCCCATGCTCCTCTCTCGTCCTTAACCTTGAATTTAAATAAATAATTTCCTTGTTTTCCAAGCTTTACTGTTGCTGTTTGCTCTTTTATTATTCCTCCATCTTGGATATCATCCTGTTGTAGGCAATACATTCTTAATTCTTCATTGCAGGAATGACTAATTATCCAGTTGCTCCATCCTCCATCAGTTCTTCCGTTTTCTCCTCCAACACCTGTGATGATAGAATTTTTGGAAATATCTGTTGTCCAGTCATTGCAGTTTTCTCTTGGTGCTGCATTTGTAGGAACAACACCATATTCATTAGTATAAGTCCAAACATCCGACGCTGGTATAAGATTTCCTTCAGCATCCCTGTCAATAGCATGCTGCAAATTAGAACCTAATAATCCTACAACAGTTCTGTCAGTTAATTTGTAAATATTATACAAAGTCAGCCTGTCTTTTGCATTTTCACTTTCAGTTGACAGCCATGCTTTGTATGTTCCTAATAATCCTGCTTCATCAGCCTCTTGCTGGCATTTTGCATCTGCTCCTTCTAAGCCTCCTAAATTTCCATTATATATATTTTTAGTTATAAAAATAATTTTCTGCTTATTGTTATCATAATCGCTGAAGTCCCAGTTATATTCAACAATAGCATCTCCGTCTGAATCTGTTCCATATCCTGTTAATGTTATTAAATTACCAGCATAAATTGTCTGAGGAAGTATTGTTATAACTGCATTAGGCGCATTATTAGGTGTTGATTCTATTAATCCTGAATGTGTTAATCCTTCTACTTTGTATTTGCTTCCTTCAATTGTACATTTATAATTTCCTTGCTGCTGGCCATTGCAATTTATTAAATATTCATCTGTTCCTGCACATGTAAGGCTTATCTCTTTTATAGAAGCGATTTCAGCGTCTTTAATACATATTGTGTCTGTGCCTGATTTTCTGTCCATATAAACTGTCTTTGTTTTTCCCTGCGCCGCTAAATTAATTCCTTTGATAATAATCTCTCCTGATGTTGCTTCTTCTGACTGCTTTTTGATTTCAACCTTTGATAAATCTAATTTTGTTGTTGAACTAAAGTCAAAGTCAAAGTTTACAACAGGCTCTGCTGTTAATGATTCCTTGAATGTTACTTCCTGTGTTCCTGTTATAACCCTGTTAAGATTTTCATTTCCGCCAATATCAAGATTTAACTGCACATTTGAATCAATATTATCAGATGTTCCTTCAACAAAGTCTTCTTCATCATCAACAGAATCTCCGTCAATATTTCCTTGGCATGCGTTTCCAATGCCATTGCTGTCTGAGTCAGCCTGGTCTGCGTTGGCAACAAATATGCAGTTATCTAATTCATCTCTTATTCCGTCGCTGTCTGAATCTTTTACCCTAATAACAGTCAATGTCCATTTCTTTTCTGCTGTTAATTGTCCGTCTGATGCTGCTGCTTTTATTGTATAAACTCCTGCATTTGAATTCTGCATAGAGTTATCTCCTATGAATGTGTATGAATTTCCTGCTCCAACTTCTTTA
>Ga0315289_10015454_pt1 | contig 10595 bp, 7 predicted proteins | sample YL17G11_40_MG_FD_203452 | JGI IMG/M metagenome (GOLD analysis project Ga0315289, IMG submission 203452) | Sediment microbial communities from Yellowstone Lake, YNP, Wyoming, USA - YL17G11_40 | ecosystem: Environmental > Aquatic > Freshwater > Lake > Sediment | place: USA: Wyoming | collected...
ATTGGATGTCTATCCTGAGGAGGAGGATAGTGTCTATCGCGTGGCCTATCCGATGTGGCACTATAATTACAACCTCGATGACGATCTCTTGAATCGGCGACTGACGGAGCTTTTCCTTGAGGCACTGCAGCTTGCGGATGAGACGGTTGATTTCTCGGACTATGATGCAGTGATCGTTTTTCATGCAGGAGTCGGCAAGGATTTTAACATCGGCTATGATGACACGCCCTTTGACTTGCCCTCCGCCTACATTGCTCCGGCTGATTTTCGCGAATACTTGCCTGGTTACCCCAACGGTTTCCTGACGGACGATGGGAAGGTCATAGACCGAGGTCTTTTGCTTCCCGAAGGGGAAAGCCAAGAAGGGTTTGAGCTCAGTGTGAACGGCGTCATGACGAAGCTGTTTGGCAACTGGTTGGGACTGCCGGACCTTTTTGATACACAGACTGGGCTTTCGGGAATCGGGCGGTGGGGGATGATGGATCAAGGCAGCGGCAATGTGTTCGCCCTCGTGCCAGCGATGCCGGAGGCATGGTCTCGTGTCTATATGGGGTGGGTGATTCCGGACACCATCTGGGCGACCGCCAGTATCGAAACACTGGAGGTCAAGCGGTTCGGCGTAACCAGCGACTCACCGGAAATGCTTCTGTTGCCAATGACGGAGACTGAATACTATTTGCTTGAGAACCGAGCCGCCGATCCCGATTGTTTGGGTTATGTCGAGTGTCTCGACCGACAGGGACGCCGCATGCGGCTCACTCTCGAGGGAGAAGCGACCCTTTTGGATGGCGCTTTCGGAGTCGTGACCGAGGCGCGTAATTACGATTTCGGTATTCCCGGTGCAGGGATTCTGATCTGGCATATCAATGAGACAAGGATTCAAGCAGGTCTTGTTGATAATACGGTCAATGTTGATCCTGAGCACCGCGGGGTGGATCTGGTTGAGGCGGACGGGGCTCAGGACATTGGCGAAGAGTATGGTTTTGGATTCGCGGGAGGAGGCACCGAATTGGGTGCACCCGAGGACGCTTGGTGGGATGATAACGACTACCACAAGCAGGCTAACGCAAATGCTTTTCAAGTTGTCTTCAACAACACGACCTTCCCGGCGGCTCGTACCGACGATTGGGCTTACAGTTGGTCTGAGCTCTCTAATTTTTCGCCGATTTCAGCAACGATGAGTTTCAGAGTGAAGAATCGCAGTCGTGTGGCCGGTTTCCCGATTGAAATTCCACCCATGCTTGAGGATTCGCTCATAGTGTTTCCGGGCGATTTCAACGGAGATGGAAACAGCGAACTGCTCGTCGCTGGACGCGACACCACGATTCTGATCATTGATTCAACAGCCGTTCCTCGCCAGGTTGTCCTGCCAGTGTGGAGGAACATGCGCGTCGTTGATATTGACGGGGACGGACGGGACGAAGTGCTTCTGGGAGGGAGTCGGCTCTATATCGTAAGAAATCTAATGGAACAACCTGTCATCATTGACTCGACGACTCGCCAACTGAGGGATGGTATCTACAATCACCTTTGTGCGGGTATAGCCCCGGATAGTTCGCCTCGCATATTGGCTGTTTGGGAGCAAGATGAGCCCGGGGACGACCATGTTTTCGGCTTGACCCTCTTCGATGGAGAAGCGGGTCTCTTGCGGATGCTGCCCTTTCATGACGATAGCGTATGGTATGTGAGTGGCGTTGTTGCATTGGAGCCGCCGCCGAGTAGCTCATGGGTGATTGGCTATGAAACAGCGGCGCACAGTGAACTCTTGGTTGCGGTTGATTTGTCCGATACAATCAAGATAAGGTGGCAGCAACAAACAGGAAATGGACTGAAGGCCTTGGCCTGCGTGGCCACGGAAGCAGAGACGCTGTTATGGTGCGAATCAGGTTGGCGAAATCGCTGGACAGGTGAAATAGTCCGAGCGGCGGAGTGTTCCTTCAGCTATCAGATTCTTGATTGGGATGGGGACGGCACGCCCGAGGTCATCAAAGATGGGCAGGCCTGCCACTTAGCGTTTGGTACCCCTGTGGAAGAATTCCCTCTGCGCTCGTCTGTGCAATCCGTCGTTGCCGCCGACTTTGACGGCGACCGTTTGCCGGATCTGCTCGGAGATGATGGACAGTGGCACATTTTCCGGCACAATCTGCGAGAGCCTGCGGGTTTTCCTATGGCGCGTCTCGGAGATTATCGCTTCATCTTTCATTGGGATCGTGAGGATTACCCCGAGGCAGCCGTACTGACTTCGCCGTCCTACTTCTCTGATGGAAGAAAATGGCTGGACTTGCGACGGTTGGCCGTGGGAGGTGCACCGGGAGAGCGAAAGATTCTTTGTGCTTATTCCGACCCAAGCCAGTATGACCCGAATCCCACTTTTTTCTACACCATCGAAGCCGGAGTCGGTTCTCAGATCTATGCGCGCTTGGATTGGGTTTATCCATGGCCCAATCCTACGAAGGATATCAGCAATATTCGGTTGACTTTGCCCTACCATGCCCAGGCGAACATTCGATTCTATGACATCGCGGGGCATCTGATTGACGAGCTGTCCGCTGCCGTGAGCCCGGGCTATTCCGATGTGGCTTGGGATGTATCCAAAGTCACTTCAGGCGTCTATATTGCCATGGTTGAAATCGTTGGCGATGGAAAGACGGAGCGCGCTCAGCTCAAAATTGCGGTGGTGAAGTGAACGGCTGGCTGAAACTTCTCCATCGATGGCGAGGGAGCCTTTGGATTTTCATTTTGCTTTGGCTTGCAGGTTCTCCGGCAAGAGCTCAAGACCTTTACAATCATCCTGAGCTAAAATGGCGAAGCCTGACCACCGAGCATTTTGTCGTTCATTTCACCGACGGTCTTGACAGTGTTGCGGCTCTGGCAGCCAAGATTGCCGAAGAGATTCATGAACCTCTTTGCCAGCTCTATGATTATCGCCCTGACGGAAAAGTCTCGCTGATTTTCCAGGATACGGATGATATTTCGAATGCCGCCAGCTATTTCATGAACAACAAGATATTCTTCTGGGCAACGGCGATGGATTGGGATTTGCGCGGAACTCATCACTGGCTGCGCAATGTCATCACCCATGAGTATGGGCACATGATTCAGCTTGGAGCATCGCGCAAATGGTCGCGGCGAGTTCCTTCGGGTTATTTTCAATGGATGGATTATGAACCGGAGCGCCGTCCGGATGTTCTCTACGGCTACCCCAATCGTGTCGCGAGCTACCCGTATCCCGCGGTTACAATTCCCGCGTGGTTTGCGGAAGGAACGGCGCAGTTCCAATTGACGGGACGAACCTATGATTTCTGGGACAGCCATCGTGACATGCTGCTGCGCTCGGCAACTCTATCGGGTCGCCTTCTCTCGTATGAGGAAATGGGTTATTTTGGCAAGACATCCCTTGAATCGGAGATGGTCTATAACCAGGGGTTCTCTTTGACCAAATACATTGCTGACCACGCGGGAGGTCCGGAAGCTCTCTCCAAGATTAGCGCGGGGATGAAATCACCTTTCCCCGTCGCGTTCAACCGAGCGCTGAAGAAAGCGACTGGCAAGTCGGGCGACGAGTGGTATCGTCTATGGAAAGCCCATCTTGAGCAAGAATATCGCGCGTTACAGGACAGACTCGTACCCACCGTCGCACCTACTGATACGGTCCCAACGACGGGTTCGGTTAATCTCTTTCCACGCCTTTCGCCCGACGGTCGCTCGGTCGCTTTTATCTCCAATCAAGGCCGAGACTATGAGAGTCAATCGAGTCTCTACTTATACGATGTGGAGACGAAGAAAGCAAGAAAGCTCACCGGTAATGTTCAGGGTGCGCTTTGCTGGCTGCCGGATGGCAAGGGGATTGTCTTTTCTCGTCGAGCATTGAACAGTCAGAGCGGTTCTCTGCAATTCGACCTTTATCTCTATCTCCTTGCCGAGGAAAAGGAGATTCGACTGACCAAAGGTCTGCGTGCGGAGAGCCCCGATTTGTCTCCCAACGGCGAAATCCTGGCTCTTACCATTAACGAAGGCGGCAATCGCGATTTGGCCCTGATGCCGATGCCGAGCGACTACCTGTCGAAGAAATTCAAGCCGCTTTCACAGGAGGCCGTCGTTTGTCGCCATCGAGGCGGTAGCGGTACGCAATACTATCACCCTCGCTGGAGTCCCGATGGGCGGAAGTTGGTTGCTGCTTCGAGTGAGAGAGAAGGACGCGATGTTTGCATCTTCGGCGTGACACCAAGTGCCGATTCCCTCTGGCTGGAGAAGATAATCCCGGGCCAAAATATGGAATTGCGGGATCCGACTTTCATCGAGGATGGAAATCATCTCGCTGTTGCGTACGATAAGAGCGGAATTTCGAATATTTACCGAGTCGAGCTTGAGACCGATGCGTGGGAGCAATTGACTTCTGTGGTCGGCAGTGCCTACTATCCCGATTTCCGAGAGGGTAAGCTTGCTTTTTGCGATTTCACCGGCCGGGGCTTCAGGGTTTGTGTCATCCATCATCCCGAGCCTCTCAAGCTGCCCGCCGAGCATCTCGATCATGAGATTTATGCTTCTGGAGTGCCTGAACCGACCTATGATAATCGTTTTCAAGTGCCCGAAGTGACCTCATACAAGCCGCGATTCGACAATCTCTATTGGTTCCCGCGTATTATGGTTGACTACGGCACCGTGAAACCTGGAACCTATTTATGGCTGACGGACATCCTTGGTAAGCTTGATTTCATCGGCGGATTTGCCATAAACAGTAAGAAGGACTACGATCTCTACGGTCAAGTGGAATATCGCGTTTTTTACCCGACGGTTTTCGCTGAAATCTTCAATATGCAGCGTCGCTTGTCTGAGCACTTTGCGGATTCGACTCGCATTGTCGGCGAAAGCGGTAGTGAGCCAATCTATGACCGCTACCGAATTCGTTATCGCTACAACTTGACCGAGGTGGATGCCGGCATTAAGTGGCCGCTGGGGAGATCTTCTTACTTGAAATTGGCAGGCATCTATGATCGTTACACGGTTTACAATCGGTTTGACGACGGAACGGACATTGCTTTGACCTATTTCAAAGGAATGTCGGCCCAGCTCAGTTATTACACCGATCAAGTGAGGCGAGAGGTAGATAGCCCGATTAATCCTTCGGCGGGTTACTATGGATTTCTGCGCTGCACGCGCGGCAACCAGAAATTCTTCACCGGTTTTCGCATTGACGCGGACAAATTCACGCTGGTCGAGGTATATGAACCATACAATTATGACCTCTTTGAAGGAGGATTTGAGAAGTACTTTTCGTTGCCCTATGGTTCGCATGCGATTGCTCTTCGTCTCCAGGGAGGCTGGATTGATGAGACGGTAGATCCTTTCTTCTACATTTTTGCGGGTGGCCTGCCGGGGATGCGGGGCTATTCCTATTACAGTCTCGGTGGCGAACGCACGGCAGTGGCCACAACAACCTATCGTTTTCCCATCGTCAAGCGAGCAGGGTGGAATCTTTATCCTATTTCAGTCAATCGAATCTATGGGAATTTCTTCTGCGATGTCGGTGATGCGTGGGTGGGGGATTTTGAGAGCGGCCGTTTGAAGAAAGACCTGGGAGCGGGTCTGAGGATTCAGATGCACTCGTTCTACTCCTACCCGACAGCCTTGTCGCTGGATATTGCCTATGGTTTTGACCGGTTCACGCATAAGGAAGAGGATTTTGAAGCGACTTATGGTAAGGAATGGCGCTATTATGTGACCGTGCTGTTCGATTTCTATAATCCTTTCACGGAGAGAATTGCGGAGGGCATTTCCCTCAGATGAGATAAATTTCTTCCTGACCTCACGCCCCCGACCGGGGACGGTGGGGGCTAGTGGAAAATAATGATATGGCTTCTCGAGAAAGGGCGCCGTCGGCTGAGTCGAGCAGACTGCGATTCGGGCACAAGAGGCACATTGGGCATGGAAACAGCAAATAGAAATAGAGAAAATAAGGAGGATAGGATAATGCGCATGCGAATGATGGCGATGCTGCTATTGATGGGACTGCTGCTGGCCTTCAGCAGACCCAAGGCAGCCTACGCTGCCGAGTGGGAATTCTCTCCGACTCGGCCAGAGCTCATGCAGCGGCTCGGAGTGGACGCGGGCTCCGACCTTGATGCGCAGAGTGACAGCCAGAGCGTGGTTCCCGGAAAGAAAAATATCGGCCGGGCGCTCCTGTTCTCATTGCTTCTTCCCGGAACGGGTCAACTCTATGCCGGCCCGTGGTGGCGCGCTCTGCCGTGGATGGCAATCGAGGCGGCGGGGTGGGGCGTCTTCGCGATCTATCAGAAAAAGGGGAACGACAAGACGAATGAGTTCCAGGATTTCGCGAATGCGCACTTCGACACCGCTCGCTACTGGGCCCAAGTGCGGTGGATTCTGGAGCGTAACGAGAATAGACTCCCGGACAATTTCACCCACGAACTGCCTGCAGAGAGAACCCAGCAATATTATGAAATGATAGGGAAATATGTTGAACAGTTCGGCTTTGGATGGGATGATATCAAAGGGGACGATTCCCTCACTCTCAATTTTGACGGGACAACAGCGAATTTCTACAAGTATGCTGATATGCGAGGAGAAGCGAATGACTTGTTCCATACGGCCAATGTCGGTATGGAAGTGGTTCTTGTCAATCATATTCTCTCCCCTCTCGAGGCCGCTTTTCTCGTTCGTTCGCATAATCGGCGGGTGGACAAGGAGGCGGGACTCGGGCATTATCTGCGGTACGAGCGTCGAATGATCAATGGGGCGGATACGCGCCTTCTGACTCTGCGGATTCCACTGAACTGAGCAACTTTGATACAGTTACGGTTACTTATGCGTTTGATCATTTCTGCAATTCTGTCCGTATGCCTCTTGGCAGGCTCGATGTTGGGAGCTCAGAAAACAGGTTCTCGAGAGCGCGGAAATGCATTTCTGAAATCCCTTGTTGTGCCCGGCTGGGGTCAGTTGGATAACGGACATAAGCGGACGGCCACTCTCTTTGCTCTGGGGGAGCTAAGTCTGATTGGTGCGATGTACGCTTCTCACAGTCGCGGAGTTGTCAAGCGAAGTGACTATGAAGCCTACGCGGCCCAATACGCCGGTGTCACGGGGGATCATTCTCATGATTTCTTTGTGGATGTTGGCAATTGGGACTGTGTGGACAACTACAACGAGCAGCGGCTGAAAGATCGTGAGTTTGACCAACTGTACACGAGTTCTTCGGACCGTTGGGTGTGGGATTCCCAAGAGCATCGCATACGAATGAAGAAGATTCGTGTGCAGTCTGATGAAGCTTTCAATGCCATCTATTATTTGGTCGGCGGCCTCATCTTGAATCACATCGCGAGTGCCATTCATGCCGGCCGCACGGCTCACCCGACGAGAAGCCAAACTTCGGTGATCCCGGATTGGCATGTGTCCTTTGCTCCGACGGCGGGTGTGCAGGGGGTGTCCCTTCGCCTGAGTTGCTTCTTCTGACATGCGAGTCCTTATCACAGGGGCGAGTGGCTTCATTGGTGCGCAGCTTGGAAGGACGCTGGCGAAAACGCACGATGTGCTTGGAGTGGCATGGACCAGTCAGCATTCCCCTGATTTTCCCACCTGCCGACTGGATCTGACCGAGCAAGATGCTTCCCGAAAACTCCTTGAGGGTTTTCCCGCAGATGTTGTCATTCACGCCGCGGCTATGTCGCGAGTCGTGAAATGCGAGGAACATCCGGCGAAGGCGGAGGAAATCAATGTGCATGCGACGCGAGAACTTGCGTGTCAAACCGCCGCACACGGAGCTCGCTTCCTCTTTTTCTCGAGTGACATGGTCTTTTCCGGAGAAACGGGCTGCTACACCGAGCAAAGCCCGCTGTCACCTCAAAATGCCTACGGCCGGACGAAGCTCCGCGCTGAAACGGCGGTGCTTGAGGCAAATGCTCGAAATCTGGTCGTGCGTCTGAATTTGGTCGTGGGCCGAGGAGAGGGCTTTGGGACGAGTTTCACCGAGAGGATTCTCGAGGAGATTGACAAGCGGGGCAAGGCGTCTCTCTTTGCTGATCAGTTTCGATCTCCGATTCATGTACGCTCCGTTGTTTCCGCCGTGGTTCTGCTGATGGAAAAACGAATCACGGGAATTCTTCATTTGGGAGGACCGCAGAGACTCAGTCGCGCCGAACTTGGCCGAGCCCTTTGCAGAGCAGCGGGAATCAAAGAGAAAGCAGTCGCAGAGTGTTCCTACTTAGTCCATCCACAGGCGGCGCTGCTGCCGCGCGACACTTCCTTCGGTGTTGGCCGCCGAGAGGTAGAGCTTCCAGAATTGGAAGTACGGCCCATAGAAACTGAGCTGGTCGCGGACTTTCTAAAAGAAAGAGTCATGCCATGACCTATCGCCATTTCCAAACGGGAACTCTCTTGCGCCTTTTCGCCGGTGAAAGGGTCCCCGATGCCCTCATAGAATTCGCGCGCTCGGAGGATTGGACTTCCGGTTGGCTTACCGGTATTGGAGGGGTGGACGAGGTGGTCGTGGGCTACTTTGACCGGGAGGTCCGGGAGTACCGACAGCGGCAACTCGATGGTCGCTTTGAGCTGCTGAGCTGCATCGGCAATTTGGCTATGGTTGAAGGCAAACCCTTCTGGCATGTCCATGTTACTTTGGGAGACACGGAATATCAAGTGCTCGGCGGTCATCTTATCGGATTAAGGATTGCCGTGACAGGAGAGTTCTGGCTGACACGAGGGGAAGGTCCTGTTCATCGAACCATTGACGAAGCGACAGGACTTAAGCTTCTGAATCTGGATTCTCATGGAAGGTGAGTCTTCCCGAAAATGAGCGGCTTGGATGAACGCCGATACTATGTTGCGATTGCGGGAAACATTGGTGTCGGCAAAACAACCTTAACTGATGCCCTGGCTTGCCAACTGGGATGGCGTTCCTATTTTGAGCCCGTCATAGACAATCCGTATTTGGATGACTTCTACGCGGATATGTCGCGGTGGGCGTTCCATCTGCAGGTCTATTTTCTTTCGAAGCGTTTTGAGAGTCAACGGGCGATCCTTGCCGAAGATGCCTCGTGCATTCAAGACAGAACCATCTATGAAGATGTTGAGGTTTTCGCGACGACTTTGCATAATCGGGGTCACCTGGTCGGTCGAGACTGGGGGAATTACCGGGATCTCTTTCATGCGATGGTTTCCTTTTTGAAAGCGCCGGACCTTATTCTGTATTTGCGCTGTGATATCCCAACTCTAATTAGTCGTATCCGCCTCCGCGGGAGAGAATCGGAAAAGGGAATTGCCGTAGCCTACCTCGAAGAGCTGAACGAAGCCTACGAGAATTGGGCGGCTCGTGCCGCGGCAATGACCCGTTTTGCGGTTCTTGACACCGGAGGTCGTCAGGAACTTGATAGAAATGAAGTCCTCCAGCATGCCCTTGAACTCCTCCGAGTCCGACTCCAACTTGAGATTCCCTTCAAATCGGCAAGATGAGCCATCGCACATGAAAGATCCACGACTGCGGCCTTTCTTTCTGCCACCTCTCTGGGGGGCTCTGGGAGTCCTTGTTCAGATTCGTCTCTGCTACTGCGCAGGCCTCGATGTTTCCTGGCATGCGATTGTCCCATTTGTGTCAACCTTGGCTCTCGTTTTCGGAGGGATGTCGTTACGCCGGGAAAAGACCGCATCATTGGAAGCCGGCTCAAGGTTGGGCCGCATTCTCCTCTTGGGAGGGGCCGTCGTGGGATTTGTGGCAGGGGTGCCCTTTGGCCTATGGAGCTTTGGAGCGGCCCTGGTGGTTTTTTCCTCTAATGCTCTTTCGCAGCGTCTGGCATTCATCCGTGATCTTGTCATTGCCATCCTGGCCGCGTCAGTTTTCTTGGGCACAGCCACCGCACTGGGTAGTATCTTGTCGGGAGGATATCCAGCCGCGTTCGCCTTCTTTTTCTTCTTGGCTTGGTCGGCGTCACTCACCGTTGAGACTTGGAAGGATGATCTTCAAAATCGCCGGCTGACACTTGCCACACTGACTGGGCCTCGTGCCGCTTTGGTGACATCCGGAATTCTCTTTTTCATCTTCGGCATCATCACCACTTGGCCCTTCTTGAATGAGTTTTACAGTTCGACCTATTTCTGGATCATCGTCATTGGCGTGGATCTTCCGCTGCTTTGGATGTGGGGGAAGTTGCGCGGACGGGATAAGCAGCTTTCGGAGCCTGCCATCGTGAAATTCAACCGGCGGACTCGGTGGCTGACCTTTGTAGTTCTTCTTGCACTTCTTTTCGCATGAATGCGCCCACAATCCGGCTGACTTTGGTCTCGCAGTCTCCCCGCCGAGCCAAACTGCTGGCCTTGTTGAATATCCCTTTTGATATTGTGGTCGCTCGCTCATCCGAGATATGGCTCGGACGCCACGCATGCGAAATCGCGCAAGAGAACGCGGCGCGCAAACTTCAAGCCTGCATCCCGGTCGGAGACCGTCACCGGCTTCTTCTTGCTGCGGACACTCTCATTCAAGTTGGGCGCCATTTCCTGGGCAAGCCCATTGCCTCTGAATCCGCGGCGCGGATGCTCCAGCTTCTCTCTGGGCGCTGGCATACGGTCATAACCGGTTTGGCGCTGTC
>Ga0315289_10015456_pt1 | contig 10594 bp, 13 predicted proteins | sample YL17G11_40_MG_FD_203452 | JGI IMG/M metagenome (GOLD analysis project Ga0315289, IMG submission 203452) | Sediment microbial communities from Yellowstone Lake, YNP, Wyoming, USA - YL17G11_40 | ecosystem: Environmental > Aquatic > Freshwater > Lake > Sediment | place: USA: Wyoming | collected...
AAGATCTTGTCCCGCCCCGTAGAGACCCTGCCCCTTGGCCACCGCGGTCCCGGCCACGAAGGTATCCCAGCCCAGCTTGTGGATGTCCGCATTTCCCACCCCCTTCTTGTGGGTAAGCAGGATGGCGATGTCATCCCCGGTGTGACTCACAAAGAAGTCCTCGACCAGGCCCTTTCCGCCGGCTGCCACGAACTCCTTGACCTTCTCCAACAGCTTTTGGCTGGGCTTGATGTGTCCTCCGATGCTACCGATATCGGCCTTCAAAATAGTTAACGTGATCTTCATTCGTTTTCTCCTAAGATCCTTTTAAATGAGTTAAAAATGTTTACGGACTTTCGCTAACTGATATTATTTTACCCGATTCATGGTTAATCTGTCAAGGGGAAGGCCGATGACCCAGAAAAGGCATGCCCTGAAGATCCCCTCAACCTTTTTATAGTTTGCTTACCGCCCGAACAATCTCATCCCGATGGATTTCATCTTCAACCGGGCGATCGCCCCGGTGGGGTCCAGGTTCTTGGGGCAGACCTGCTGGCAGTTAAAGATCGTGTGGCAGCGGAAGACACCCTCATTGTTCCCGATGATTGCCATCCGTTCTTTCTTTGCCCTGTCCCGGGAGTCGTTCGCGAAGCGCAGCGTCCATAAAAGCGCGTGCGGTCCAAGGTAGTCCGGATTCGTGGCCGCGACCGGGCAGGAACTGTAGCAGCACCCGCAGAGGATGCAGTCCACCCAGGGGTCCAACCGTTTCCGGTTCTTCGGGGACTGCAGGAACTCTTTTTCCGGGGACTCAGAGGCCGCGATGAGATAGGGTTTTACGAGCTTGAAATGCTCCCAGAACGGCTCCATGTCCACGACCAGGTCCTTGATGAGCTTCAGGTGTAGAAGAGGCTGGACCACCACCGGCCTGCCCTTGAAAACCTCGACCCGCGTGCGGCAGGCCAGACGGTATTGCCCGTTGATGTGCATCGCGCAGGACCCGCAGACCGCGGCCCGGCAGGCCGAGCGAAAGGCCAGGGTCGGGTCCAGGTTCTCGAGGATGTAATACAGCCCCTCGAGGACCGTCATACCCGTGCCGCTGGAGGGCACCTCGAACGTGTTGAAGCGCTGCTCCACCCCCCGGGAAGGATCGTAGCGGAAGACTTTGAAGGTCGCCATTAGTATTTCCTTTCCTCGGGCGCATACTTCCCGGGCGTCACCGGCTTGTAGGAAAGCTTCGGCCCGGAGGGCGTCCAGGAGGCCACGGTGTGCTTGAGCCAGTTGGCGTCGTCGCGCTTGGGGAAATCCAGCCGGGAGTGCGCGCCCCGGCTCTCCTTGCGCACGATTGCCCCTTCGACCACGGCCTCGGCCACGTCCAGGTTCCCGGCCAGCTCCAGGAGCCATACGTGGTCGTAGTTGAAGGCCTTGCCCGGGGCCGCGGGCCGGATCTTGGCGAACCGCTCTTTTAACTCTTTGATCTTGGCCCGGGCCGCGACCATCTCGGCCTCGGTGCGGAAGATCCCGACCTTCTCGAACATCGCGTCCTGCAGTTCGGTGCGGATGGCATAGGGGTTCTCGCTGCCCTTGCGGTTGAAAAGCTCGAAGAGCCTGGATTCGGTCTTGCGACGGTGCTCCTCCAGGGGCTTCTCGTCAGGCTTGGAGGCTGTTTTCACGAACTCCGAGGACTTGATCCCGGAGCGGAACCCGAACACGATCGTGTCCAGAAGCGAGTTCCCGCCCAGGCGGTTCGCACCGTGCACCGAGACGCAGGCGCACTCCCCGGCAGCGTAGAAGCCCCGGACCCCGGTGGCCCCATCCGAGTCCGTGTCAATCCCGCCCATGGTGTAGTGCATGGAGGGCTGGACCGGGATGGGCTGTTTGATGGGGTCCAGGCCGATGAAGTCCAGACACAATTCCCGGATCCCGGGCAGGCGCTCCATGATCTTCTTGGCTCCGAGGTGCCGCAGGTCCAGGTACACGTATTGCTGTCCCTTGATCCCCCGCCCCTGGTTGATCTCGGTCTGGATGGAGCGGGAGGTGATGTCCCGGGGAGCGAGCTCCATGACCTTCTCCGAGACGTAGTTCTTCATGAAGCGCTCACCGGCGTCATTGATCAGGTAGCCTCCCTCCCCCCTACAGCCCTCGGTCATCAGGATATTGGAGCCGAACAGGCCCGTGGGATGGAACTGGATGAACTCCATGTCCTTCAAGGGTACCCCGGCCCAGTAGGGAATAGCCATGCCCAGGCCGGTGGAGACGTGGGCGTTGGTGGATTTGGCGTAGACCCGCCCCGAGCCCCCGGTGGCGAAGATCACGGCCTTGGCACGGATGGCCTGGAGGTCCCCGCTTTTCAAATCAATGCCGATGACCCCCTGGACGGCCTGGCCATCCACGGGCAGGGCCACGACCATCCACTCCTCGTAGACCCTGACCTCGCGCTTGACAATCTCCTGGTAGAGCGTCTGAAGGAGGTAAAGGCCGGTCTTGTCCGCGCCGTAGCAGGTGCGGGGATAGCCCGCGCCGCCGAACGGCCGCTGGCAGATCCGGCCGTCGTCCATCCGCGAGAACGGACAGCCCCAGTGCTCCATCTGGTAGATGACCCGGGGAGCCTCCGCAGTCATCAGCGTGGCGGCGTCTTGGTCGGCCAAATAATCCGAGCCCTTGATAGTGTCGAAGGCGTGCTTCTCCGGGGTGTCATCCTGGCTGGCCGGGTTGTTGGCGAGGGCTGCATTGATCCCCCCCTGGGCCGCGCCGGAGTGCGAGCGCATCGGATGGACCTTAGAAACCAGGGCCACGTCCACCCCGGCCTTCCTGGCCTCTACGGCCGCGGCCATCCCGGCCAGGCCCCCGCCCACGATCACGAGGTCATGAGTGAGCATGGGTCCCTCCCATCCCGAACAGGTGGAAGTAATGGATATTGAAGACGTAAAGGGTGTAAAGCATCGCTCCCAGGAAAACAACCATCGCGACCCCAAGGAGCAGCTTGTGGTGACGGGTCGTAGGCGAGAAATCCACCAGGGTTACCCTGATCCCGTTCAGCATGTGGAAGAAGATCACACCCAGAAGCCCGATCTCCACGACGTGGAAGAACTCCGATTGCACCAGGGCCAGGCGCTTGTTGAACCCGCCGGGCCCGAGCATTGCTGAGGAGATCACCCAGAAGTGCGGGAAGACGTACAGGGCCAGGGCAATGCCGGAAAGACGGTGCAGGAGCCAGGACCAGGTCCCGACGTTGGGGTTCCGAGCCACCTCGTCCTTGAGGGTCGCTATCTTTTGCAGGTATCCCATGGCGCGCCTCAGGCCGGAACGAGGAAGAGGTTGCGGATGCCGAAGTACCCGAACACGCACATCCCTAAGCCTACCACCCAGAACAGGACCAGGACGGCCTTCCGGAAGCCCGCTGACGGGGCATAGTCCAGGAGGATGCCATAGAGCCCGTTCAGCCCGTGGAACAGGCATGCCGGGACGAACAGGAGGTAGAACAGCGACCACCACCCGGCATAGGCCCCCTGCAGGCGCTCCGTGACCAGACTGAAATCAATCATCCTTCCCCCGGTCCCGAAGTGCAGGGCCTGGACGTGCATGAAGAGAAAGACCGTGAGCATAAGGGCCGTGATCCTCTGCAGGAGCCAGGCCCAGAGCCCGCGCTTAGTGCGCATCATTCCTCCCATCATAAAGTGAACCGAATCATTACTTCTTCTCGGGGCGGGCCAAAGCCACGCCTCCTTCCGCGTTCTATTTTTCTAAGAAACGAACCTCTTGATCATGAGCCAATGGAAAAGCTGTTGAGCTTGTTCCGCGTAAAGAAGGAAAGTAGCTATTTCCTCTTCATTTCTTGTGATGGTTAGTCTAACGTGGTCGCCACTCAAGGTGGTGATCAATTCATCTTTGACATCCGGATGATCATTGCTGACGATGGCTTGATTAGGGCCGTGCTCCTTGAAGGTTTTTTCCATATTTAACTCCTTTTTCTTCCGGGCGCAGGGCGAAGCACCGCCCGCTCGCTGATATTCATGAACCCCCTACAAGGGGCTCATGATTACTTGAATGGTGCAAGTTCGCACCCTAAAACTCAGATTTCTACGAATTTTCCAACCCTTGCTCACCGATTATCTAACAATGCTGTTGTCCACTGAACCACAGGTTTTTTGGCATTCGGGGCCCAGAATTCCAGGGTAACCTTATACGTATCGACCCCAAACTCATCAAACATTACAATTTTGAACATTTCTGCCAAGTCAATCCTGAAAACGCAGACCTTTCGGACTTCGCCCAAAACCCCAATCTTTTTCAATTTGTAATCTTTGGTAATAATCCTCTTGTCTAAAACAAGGGCCCCTATTCCTCCGTTAATGCTAAAGTAGGGTCCTGCCAAGTCCGGATTAACGCAGTAGATACGGACAGTCCCGATGTAAGATAGGGGCCTATCATCTTCATCGTAGGGGGTGAAGTAGACTACCAGATACCTGCCATCCTGGTAAGCAGCTACATCAAGCCGGCTTGGTTCAATCACAAGCGGCGGCTTTGCTGGTTTTACTGGGTTTCTGTTCATCTGAGTGGAGGCTATGCCTGACAGGAGGAACAGACTTATAAAGCAAAGAGCAACCGCCTTCGTAATGTTGCCTTTTTTGCCATCAAGCATCATTGTACCCATTTCCCCCTCTCTTTCTCCTTTCCTTCCGGGGGGCTCCGATAAATCGGAGCCCCCTTCGGTCGTTTGTTGTTTTCCCCTACCCCGTGACCGCACAGGTGATCGGGTCGCCCAGCGGCCCGAGGTTCATCAACTGATCGAACCACTGCGCGCGGTAGGAGAAGGTCGCGGCCCGGCCCACATTGTGAGTGTAGGGCGAGTGGGTGTCGTCCCCGGTCCAGACCCAGGGCAGGGCGTCCCAGCCCCCGGGTCCAGCCGGAGGCCCGCCCTCCACGATCCAGATCCGCGCCCCGTAGGCTTCCACCGGCTTGTGGTTCCGGCGCTCGTCCTGGGGGTTCGGGCCGAAGTGCAGGGTCACAATCCTGGGCTTGGAGGTGTCGCCCCAAAGGATGGGCGGGTTCACCCGCGTGATCGCGGTCGGGTCGGTCGGGGTCGGCTCCCGGTCCGGAACCGTGATTTGCAGGGCTCCCCTCTGGGCGTCGGTGGTCTCCTTCCGGCCCTGGATGTAATTGGTCAGGAGCTGGATGATCTTCTCGGCCTCCTGGCGTTTGGTTTCCTTCATCCCCGTGGCGCTCTCGGCCATGTCCTGAGCCGTGTTGTAGTTGTTCCAGGCCAGGCTCCAGTTGATCTTGGCCGTCTGCAGTTCCAAGACCTGGGCCGGGCTCAAACCCAGGGCCACGGCGTTGGCCGCGGCATACTGGAGGTAGTTCACGAACCAGGCCTCGAAATCCGAGTCCCTGGCCGGGATGTAGTAGCGAGGCATGACCCCTCCTTTCTTGGTTAACCCTTTGTGGTAAAATGACTTATGCTTGTCCCGGACCCCCTTCTCGCTGTCACACCGAGACCTCTCGCTGTCAGAGCGAGAACCCTCGCTGTCATTATGGGAGCCTCGCTACGAGAGCGAGAACCCTCGCTGCCGGAGCGAGAACCCTCCCTGCGAGTGCGAGAACCCTCGCTACGAGGGCGAGAACCCTCGATCCCGGAGCGAGAAGCCTCGCTGACGCACCGAGAACCCCTTCTGCCGCAGCGAGAAGTCCCCCCGTCGCGGAGAGAAGCCTCGCTGCAAGAGCGAGAACCCTCGATGTCGCAGGTTGAAGCCTCGATCAAGCAAGGCGGGCCCTCCACCTCCGCCCTCGTCATTAATAAAGGCGCCGGTTGAATCAAAAGCCGGGTTCTTTTGACTCGCCACACCCCGTCTCCGGGATGCAGTTTACCGACGCCACAAACTTCATAGCAATTACCAACCTTTCCTGTCAATAACCCGGCTTGCGAACCTCAGCTCATGGCAGTTTCCTGTACTGCTTGACCCCCTGCTCGTAAAGGTCGTTCCCGTGGACATCGTTCACCACGATGGCCGGGAAGTCCTCCACCCAGAGCCGGTTGATGGCCTCGGCCCCGAGGTCCTCGTAGGCCACGATCTGGGCCTTCTTGATCGTCTTCGCGATCAGGGCCGCGGCCCCGCCCACAGCAGCCAGGTAGACCGCCTTGTGCTTGACCATCGCCTCCCGGACCTCTTTGGAACGGGCTCCCTTGCCGATCATCCCCTTCAATCCCAGCTCGATCAGGGTCGGGGAATAGGTGTCCATGCGATAACTCGTGGTCGGGCCTGCCGAGCCGATAACCGCTCCCGGCTTGGCCGGGGACGGGCCGACATAGTAGATGACCTGGCCTTTAACATCCACGGGCAGGGGTTTCCCCTCCTTTACGAGGTCGTAAAGACGCTTGTGGGCCGCGTCGCGGCCGGTGAGAAGCTCTCCGGTGATCAGCACCTTGTCCCCGCTCTTCAGGGGAACGAGATCATCATCTTTTAGAGGCGTTTGAAGCTTAATCGTCTGTGCCATTTTCGATTTTAGGTTTTGGATTTTGGATTTCACGCCTCACGCCTTACGCCTGACGCCTTACGGAAGTTAGAGTATCCTTTCCTCGTGCCGGGCGGCGTGGCACTGAATGTTCACAGCCGCCGGGAAGCTCGCAATGTGGCAGGGATAGGTCAAAACGAACACGTCCAGGGCCGTGGTCGAACCGCCCAGGCCCTGGGGACCCACTCCGGTCTTGTTAGCCAGAGTCAGAAGCTCCCGCTCCAGGTCTGCGTAATAGGGATCCGGATTCCTATCACCCACCTTGCGGAACAGGGCCTTCTTGGCCAGGAGCGCACACTGCTCGAACGTCCCTCCGATTCCCACTCCAACCAGGATCGGAGGGCAGGGGTTGGAGCCGGCCTCGGCCACGGTCTCGACCACGAACTTCTTCACGCCCTCCACGCCGGCCGAGGGGGGCATCATCTTGATCCGGCTCATGTTCTCGCTGCCCCCGCCCTTGGCCGCGAACCGGACCGTGACCTTGTCACCGGGCACGAGCTCGGCGTGAATCACGGCCGGGGTGTTGTCCTTGGTGTTCACCCGCTTGATCGGGTCCCCGAGGATGGACTTCCGAAGATACCCTTCCTTGTAGCCTTGGCGGACCCCCTCGTTCACGGCCTCCCGTAGGTCACCCTGGATGTGCACGTCCTGGCCGATCTCCAGGAGGATCACGGCGAAACCGGTGTCCTGGCACATCGGAACCTGCTCGGAGCGGGCGATGCGGTCGTTCTCGATGATCTGCTCCAGGATCTCCCGGCCGGTGGGGGACTCCTCGGTGTGAACCGCCTTCTTCAGGGCTTCCAGCACATCCTCCCCGATGTTAAAGTTGGAGGACATGGCCATCTCCCGGATGGCTTGGGTAATCAAACTCGCTGGAAGCTCTCTCATCGCAATCTCTGTGGCGTTTATTCCAACATTCCGGGAGGCGGAGGGGGGATGAACCCATCCTTCATCAGGTGCTGGATCATCTCCCGGGTGGCCTTGATCCGCTCCGCAGCCATATCGAAATACTCCTGACGGGTCTTGACGTTCCGGGCGATTCCCTGTTCCACGGCCTTCATGGCCACGGCCGCAGCTTCATTCGGAAAGACCTCCCACTCGTCCATCGAGGGCACGATGTAGTCCTCGCGCAGGCCCTTGGCCTCGGCCACCCGGGCGAGCTCCAGGGCCGCGGCCACGCACATCTCATCGGTGATCGTCTTGGCCCGGCAGTCCAGGGTCCCGCGGAAGATCCCGGGGAAGCCCAGGGAGTTGTTGATTTGATTGGGGAAATCCGAGCGGCCCGTGCCCACGACCCGCGCCCCGGCCTCCTTGGCCTCCCAGGGCCAGATCTCGGGAACGGGGTTGGCGCAGGGAAAGGCGATGGAATCCTTGGCCATGGATTTGATCCACTCCGGCTTGCAGGTCCCCGGGCCGGGGGTCGAGGCTCCGATGAACACATCCGCTCCCCTGAAAGCGACCTCGGGACCGCCCTTCAGGTTACGGGCGTTGGTCGTGAGACACATGTCCCACTTCTCCTTGAATTCCTTCTCTAACTTCACGTGGTCCTCCCGGTCGCGGTGCAGGATGCCCTTGCTGTCGCAGAGGACTATGTTCTTGCGTTTAACCCCGGCGGTCTCGAGCACGAACACCGTGCGGATATTGGCGGCCCCGGCGCCCAGGAGCACGATCTGAACCTCATCGATCTTCTTCCCCACCAGTTTGACGGCATTGATGACCCCGGCGCAGATCACGGTGGCCGTGCCCTGTTGGTCATCGTGCCAGACCGGAATTCCCATCTCCCGGCGCAGGGTGTCCAGGATGTGGAAGCACTTGGGCTGGGAGAAATCCTCCATATTGATCCCGCCCACGCAGGGTTCCAGGCATTTGATCCACTCGATGATCTTCTCGGGATCCTTGGTTCCGATGCAAAGTGGGAAGACATCCACCCCCCCGAGGTACTTGAACAGGATAGCCTTTCCCTCCATGACCGGCAGCCCGGCGGCCGGCCCGATGTCCCCCAGGCCCAGGACCCGGGTACCGTCCGAGACCACGGCAATGGTGTTCCCTTTGTTGGTGTGCTCGTACACGGCCTCGGGATCGGCCTGGATGGCTTTGCAGGGCTCGGCCACACCCGGGGTATACCAGATGGCGAAGTCCTGGAAGTCTCTGATGCAACACTTGGGAATGACCGAAATCTTTCCCTTGTAAAAGGGGTGAAGCTTCATGGCATCCTTGCCCGGCTTCTTGGCTTTGGCCAATAGTTCCTCAACCGTCAAAGACATTGCAGTGTTCTCCTTCCCGTGAATGATCGCGGTCGCCGCGCTACGAGGCCGGCAGGGCTCGGACGCTCACCCGGCGCTTGTCTTTGCCCATCCGCTCATATGAAACAACCCCAGTGACCTTGGCGAAGAGGGTCCAGTCGCGGCCCACTCCGACATTCTCGCCAGGGTAGATTCTCGTCCCGCACTGCCGCACCAGAATGCCGCCCGCCCGAATCGCCTGGCTGGCAAAAACCTTGACTCCCCGGCGCTGCCCGGAGCTGTCCCGCCCGTTGCGGGTGCTGCCCATCCCTTTCTTGTGTGCCATCTCACCCTACCTCTCTGTTATTAATATAACCTCTCACCATAGCCTACGCCCCGGGCTTTTTTGTCTCTTTTTTCTTTTTTTTGAGCTCGGCCTTTTCCTTGGGTGCCTCGTCCTTTTTGAGAGGAGCCTTCCTGGCCGGTGGTTTCTTTCCTTTCGGTTTCGCCTTAGCCTTCTCCTCAACCTCGGGCTTGAGGCCAGGGGCGGAAATGCCCGTGATGACGACCTCGGTGTAGGCTTCGCGGGCGCCCCAGGTCCGGCGGTACTTCTTGCGCTTTTTGAACTTGAATCCCCTCACTTTGCGGTAACGGCCGTGGCCCAGGACCTTGGCGCTGACCTCAGCTCCTTCGACCACAGGCCGGCCGACCATAGCGCCCTCCTGGCTCCGAATCAACAGGACCTCGCCTAATTTCAGCTCTTCCCCCTCGGGGTTCGCCATTTTCGGAATCCTGATCACATCAAAAGGAGAAACCTTGAGCTGGATTCCTCCGGCTTTCACGATCGCATACATCCTCAATCCCTCCCCACGTTGCTGGTCATTAGTTATCTTGTCCCTGGGACGGATGCCCCGCCGGGGAAAGGCTGCCCTTCGGGCGTTGTCCCGGATGGCGGCTGCCCTTGGGGAGCCTGAACCGGAGCCCCGGGAGGGGGGGATGACGTCCTCGTGCCCTTCTCGATTTCCTCCTGGATCGCGGTCTTGGCCACCCGCTGCTTGGTCGCCAGGAACGCCAGAGAAAGGGAGGACAGTCCGAAGGTGATCGCCAGGACGCTGGTCACCTTGACCAAGGCCGGTGCAGCCCCCCGCCCCCCAAACACCGCCTGGCTGGACCCGCCGAAGACCCCGGAGAGCCCCCCGCCCTTTGAGGATTGCATCAGCACCACGATGATCAGCCCGAGGCAGATGGCCACATGAATTGTCAGAACCAAAACATACAGCATGATCTCACCCCTTTGCCTTTGCGATTTCGTTCACGATGAAAGCAAATGGATCTGCGGAGAGGCTTGCCCCTCCCACCAGGGCTCCATCTACCTCTGGCTCGGCGGCCAGGGTTGCGACGTTGTCTGCCTTTACGCTGCCGCCGTACAGGATCCTCGTTTCAACGGAAACGCCGAACCCGTATTGATTGGAGATGAGCTTGCGGAGATAGCGGTGGGCCTGCTGGACCTGTTCCGGCGAGGCGTTTCTCCCGGTCCCGATGGCCCAAACCGGCTCGTAAGCGATGACCGCCTGGCCGGCCTGCCCGGCCGGGATGCCTGCGAAGGCCGCCTGCACCTGCTCATCCAGGACCTTGAACGTCTTGCCCTCCTCCCTCTCTGCGAGGGTCTCGCCCACGCAAACGATGGGGATGAGCCCGGCCTCCAGCGCCGCTTTGGCCTTGCGGTGGACGCCCTCGTTGGTCTCCCCGAAAAGCTGTCGCCTCTCGGAGTGCCCGACCAGAACGAACCGGCAGCCCAGGTCCCGAAGCATGCTGCAGGAGACCTCCCCGGTATAGGCCCCCTCCTTCTCGTAGAACACGTCCTGAGCCCCCAGGGCGATCCGGGT
>Ga0315289_10015457_pt1 | contig 10593 bp, 5 predicted proteins | sample YL17G11_40_MG_FD_203452 | JGI IMG/M metagenome (GOLD analysis project Ga0315289, IMG submission 203452) | Sediment microbial communities from Yellowstone Lake, YNP, Wyoming, USA - YL17G11_40 | ecosystem: Environmental > Aquatic > Freshwater > Lake > Sediment | place: USA: Wyoming | collected...
GCGCTGGCGGCCAAGATCGCGCGGCTGTTGACCGACGAGGGGCTGCGGCGGCGCATCGGGCAGCGCGCCGCCTGCTGGGCCGAGTCCTACGCCTGGCCGCGCGTGGCAGACCGGATCGAGGCGGTGTATGCTGAGCTTATGGAGACTGGGTCAGCCGGGCTTCCAGGTCGGCAATCTGCTGCTCCAACTGGCGCTCGCGCTTGATCAGGTCGAGCGGTATGTCGGTCTCCATCACGTACTCATACTTACGCTCGTGGACAAGCCTGAGATTTTCCTGTGTCTCCTGCAGTTGGATGCGCAGGGAGGAATGGTCTTGTCCTACCTGTCTTTCGACAAACCATTTTCTGAAGAGTTCGCTGGTGATCACATACCTGTCGGTTCCGTCGGTCTGATCGCAGCGGATGAGGCCATGGAAGAGCAGTGCATCCAGTGCACGGTCAACCGCGACAGGGTCCGCGAACAGAGCGGCGTCACCCGGTTTTTGTTCCTGTATAGTCCGCTCAATCCGCTCCCACGTCATCGCCTGGCCTGCGGCAGCCAGGGCGGCATATACGGGGCAGGCATCTTGTCCCTCAATTGCCTTAAAGCACTCATAGAACCAACGTGCTATTTCCTCGCGCGATTGGAGGCAAGCCGTGGCCGCTTGCTCTACACACTCGGTGGTCACGGGCTGGCCGCTTGAGGTCAGGCCTTCCAGGTGTGCCATGAAACGCTGGAGCAGGTATGGATGCCTGCCGGTGCAGCGTAGGATCTCTCGCATCAGGTCCGGCTGGCTGCTAATGGTCGGCAGTTCAGCAACCAGTGCCTGCGCTGCATCTTCGGGCAGCACTTCGATATTGTACCAATGCTTCAGCTTCCGGGGAAAATCAACTTTCAGGAGTTGGTTGTACAGCGGCGCGCTGCCAGTCACGACGACGTCAAGCTGGCTGGTCACGTGTCGGATATAGGTCGCGTCGGAAAACAGCCTGATCAGGTCAGTGAACAGCTCGGGGGCACAAGGGGCCTGTGCCAACTCGTCGGCATTGTCCAGCAATAAAAGGAGGCGATTGCCCTGAACCTTGGACTCAGGCGACCGGACGATGTAGTCGAAAGCCTGTCTGAAGTCGGACAGGGCCAATCGGCTCTCCTGGAAGAGGCGCGCTGCTTCTTGAGGCTCGATGTAGCAAATGCCCAACTGGTTGCGTATCTCCTGAAACAACAACTGAAAAAAGTCCTGTGGTGAAGATAAGGCCCCCGATATGGCCAGGTCTATCAGCACCGGCAGGGCGTTCCTTCCCGGTTCTGGAGGGCGGTGGCGGACAATTTCCAACAGGCTGGTTTTGCCAGCACGGCGGCCCCCGAACAGGGCGTAGAAACGTCCTTCTTTTGAGGTCAAGAAGTCGCCAAGGTGCCACTCCAGTTGCTCCAAGCGTCGCTGAATCCACGGCAGTTGCTGGATCCAGGGACGATCGGGGGCTGGGCTGACCGGTTCCTCGTACTGATAGCGTGTCATAAACGATTCTCCCCTGCAGTTTTGCACAGCCAATTCATGAGCAGCTCGCCCAGCATCTTGTCTGTCCGCATCAGCGCCCTCAGGTAGGGATCGCTGTCCAACAGACGCTCTCTCTGCTCCATACTCATCTGGCTCCAGTGCCTCAAGCCTTCCGCCTGGCCTGGCGAACACCACTGCCAGACGTCTTCAGAGTAGCGATCTCGCATGGGGCGATAGCGGGACAGCGCTTGCTCTACCAGGTCAGGTGTGACCTGGCTGAACGCGGCCGGGGAACGGGCGGGCGCCTGCCGGGCAACGGCGCTGCCCAGTTGCCTTAGGAGAAAGGGGTGGCCGCCGGTTTCGCGGTAAATGCTCTCCAGGCTATCCTGGGTGAAGTCCAATCCCATCTGGGCACCGATGGTCGTGATCAGTTGGCTGCTTTCCTGCTCGTCGAGTCCCCCCAACGGTTTCCATGCCGTGGCTGGCAACTCCGCATCCTGCCACGTCGCCAGCAGCGCCAGGTGGGGCTGGGCATTGACCAGGCGACGCAGATGCTCGAGGGTATGCTGTTGTTCGCCGCTATTGGTGACCATCGAACACCCGTCCAGCAAGAGGACCACTTTAGCATCACGTTCGCCCCTGACGGGCAGAGCCTGAACGACGGACAGCAATTGCTCCCCAAAGTCGTTCGCCTCGTCGTCCAGGAAGCGACTGTATTTGAGCCATAGATCGTTGGCCAGGTCAGCGATGATCTGGTCGTGGAACGCGCGTTCCCCTGGCCAGCCATACGCCAGGTCCACGTAGGCCACAACCGGGTTGACCAGTGTCTCTTTCAGGTGCCAGAGGAGGGAGGTCTTTCCTATGGCTGGCAGCCCCCACACGTCTATAGAGTGGCCTTTGCGGAGTTCCCCCCTCACGCTGGCTATTACTTCCTGCCGGCCAAAGAAATCCAGCCGGTCAATCACAGGCGCACGGACGTCATACAGGTCGGCCTGGCTGCGTTCCTGTTGCACTAGCATGTCCAGGTCTCGGGCGGCCGAGCGCTCGCGCAAGGCAGTGCGGATGGCCGTTGCGCTCAAGGGGATCAGGCGAACCTGTTCCCGCCGGAGGCGCACGTGCCGGAATGCCTCAACGTCGGGTAGTTCGGTTACGACGGCGAAAGCGACAGGTACAGGATGTTCAGTAGAGGAGTTGTGTGGAGCCAAAGGCGGGCGTGTCTCGATGGCTTCCTGACAGATGGCATCTACCTCGGCACCTTGCAGCGGCCCCTGGCTCCGCAACCATGCGTACAACCGACGATAGTCCCGGTACAGGGAGCGGCGCGGGCGCAGTATAAACTTGGTGAGGTACCGGGGCGCGTCCTGCCGGACATCGAAGCCGGCTGCTACGAAGAAACGCTCAACGTAGTCCAAGAGACGGCCCTGCCAGCGCATGCCCTCGAGCAGGGCGTTGGCGCTCCCCTTCAGTGCGTGAGTGGCAACAATTTGCATACCAGGTGTGATATAGCGAAAAGCCGTGTCATGCTCTTGCAGCAGGCCGTATCTGACCAGGTCCTTGAGCACCCCGATCAACTGGGAACGCGAGGTCGGGATACCAATCTCGTCCAGCTTTTCCCATACCTCGACCAGCGTAAACCGGGGTTGGTCTATTGTGGCCAGGATCAGCATTTCCATCGGTTTGAGACGGCTCTGAAATCGCGGGCTCTGGAGTTTGCGCAATAGCCGAAAATGTGCCAACAGCCCCCAGGCCAGGCGATGTGAGAGGCCATAGGTTCGCAGGAGGTTGAAATAGTTACAGGAAGCCAGGACCAGACCAATGGGGATCAATGCTGCCAGCCATCCGATCACAACTTCGTGCCATGGCCATGGCAGGGATACCTGTCCTTGATACAATCCCCCACTGGCGACCAGGGCAAAAATCCGATGTGAGTCGCCGGGATCGCGCACCAGGTGAGTGACACGCCCTTTGGTGGAGCCAGTACTTTGCCAGATGCGTCCGTCATTCACGCTCACCAGGGTGTCAGAAGCAGAGATTTCAATGGTGGAGGTGAGTTCCTGCCTGATGGTAGACAGGCTGGCATACGCTACTTGAGGATGCAGTGGATCGGCGGTCAGAGTCCCAACGGAATTGAGCCCCATGTAATCCCAGTCAGTTCCAGTACCACTGCCGTAGAGTCCTTGCTCCGTCAGCGCGTAGAACTGCCTGCCGCCCCACTGCAGCCAGGTCTTGTCAGCTAGTATCAGCGCTTGTACATAACGGGGTTCCAGCGGCAGTGGTTGCCAGTGGGATAGATCAGAGCTCTTGTAGGCTCCATATCCCCAGAAACTGGCGTACACCGCCTCGCCTTCCAGCAGCAAAGACGGCACCAACGTGGCCTGCTTGAACGACTCGAACTCCTTGGGACCATCCCACTCCCGCCGGCTGCTGTCAAAGACCCACAGGCCTTGCCGCGTCCCGGCATAGACGGAGTCCTGTCCTGACCTGTTCCTGCCGATAGCCAGGGAGAGAACAGAAAAACTGTCCGGCAGTTGGGCGTTCTCTCCCAGCAATGTCCACTGTTCCCCGCCGTTGGGGCTGGTGAGGACACCGTACCCAGTCCCGGCATACAACGTACAACCGTCGGAACCGACCGTGAGTGCCTGGATGGCCAGTGATTTGCCTGCGAGTCCCGCACTTTGCCGCTCCCAGCTTTCGCCACCGTCCTGGCTGGCGTAGACGCCATCGTTGCTCGTACCCACGTAAAAGGTATATGGAACTGAGCTGGCAAAGGCCGCGGTAGTCAGGTGCAAGTATTCGGCCGGCGGCCCCAGGTTCTGCCAGCCTTCCCACGATTGGTCTCGTCCTGCTTCATCGCGGTAGAGGCCGCCACCCCAGGTGCCGGCGTAGATCGCTCCTGTTTGCAGGTCAACCTCCAGCGTCAATGCGCCGGGGAGGAAATTGGCCTTTTGCCATTCTCCCGGCTCGATCCGCTTGTACGTACCCCCGCGCCGGAGCCCGGCGAAGAGCGCCCCATCCGGCGCGAAGTTCAATGACCATACCTCAGCGTCTGGAGGTAGTCCTTCATTCCAGGGCCTCCAACTCTCTCCGCCGTCCGCACTGCGATATACGCCATCGCCAAAAGTGCCAGCGTACACCACATTGGGGTCTGCTGGATCGAGTATCAAGGCGTTGACCTTGCGAGCGGCATCGCTTTCCAGGCCCGTGCTCTTCGGCTGCCAGTGCCCTCCACTATCCTCGCTCCTGTAAATCCCCTCGCCCAGTGTAGCGGCGTAGAGTGTTTGCGGATAATGAGGATGGACTACCAGGGCACGAATGGACATCTCTTCGCCCTTCAGACTGGTTGGCTGCCAGAGGTCGCCGTCCGGGTTAATCAGTCGAAAGACACCTCCATCCGTGCCGGCGAGAATGTCGGTGTCGGTCTCGGCCAGCACCCGCACGTAGAAGCTTTCATCCAGGAGGGTCTGATCGGTTTCATCACCGGTGTCCAGGACATCCAGAGTCTGGAAAAACCAAGTTTCTCCGGCGTCGTTGCTGCGATAGATCCCCTCCGGCCCCCACGTCGCTACGTAAATGGTACCCGGCTGAGTGCGACTGATCAAGATGTCCCGAACGTTGCGAGCGTGTTCGATGCCCTTCAGTTGCCCTTGTGAGCTCTCCAGGCCGTCGTTTTTTTGGATCCACGTCGTTCCGCCATCGGTGCTCTTGTACACCCCCCCACCGTCGGTACCGGCATAGACAGTGAGGGGATCGCTCGCGTCCAGGGCCACAGCCCACACAATACTGCGGGTTGGTCCATCCGCTCGTGACTCCCAGACGATCTCCACCGGTCGCAAGACCCGATGGATTGTCACGGCAACGCCAATGGCCATCAGCACTGCCAAAATGCTGTTGATCAACGCGATGATATTCCGGCGCTGCGGATAGTTTTTCTTATTCACGGATTGCTCACGCAGCCTGTAGGCGGGCGCCTCTTTGCAGCCTGGCTGGGGCGCCCGCTTCATACGTGTGAATGACCCGGTGCGGAGGAATTAGCTGCCGGCTTGAAATCGCTTCAACTGGATGCGCAGGTGGATGCCCCACGCCAGCAGCCCCACTGCCAATAGCCCCAACAAGACTGTTACGGCCGACTGCGCCAATGGCACACCGGTTTCTTCTGCCTTCTCTGGAACGCAACTGCCAGCGCGGACATATTTCTTCTGGCTGGTGCTGTACTTCCAAAGCTGCGCGCCGTTTAAACATGCTTGGCAAATATTGTGGGCTTCATTCAAGTCAGTTGTGGGGTTGGCCACGCTTCCCCGGACGGCCTTCGGGTCTTTGACAGGGCCGCCAGCGTATATCTGGGGGCCCGGGCAGCCAGCGTATATCCGGGGATCCGGGCAGTCAGCCCAGACGGTTACCAGAGGCAACGCCAGTACCGCCGCTGTCAGCGCTAAGATCCAGCCTAGTCTATGTTTCCGGTTCATTTCATCCTCCTTCTCTGATAGAGACCATCCTTCTGGTTGAAATGTAGGGAGAATCCAGGCTCAAGGCAATTCCCACAGCGCTTTCAGGTGCCACTCAGCCTGCTCTCGGACGACAGGGTCCGAGCTCAGGCCAAGTGCTCGCTCGAAAGCCTCGACGGCCCGCTCCCGATAGCCCAGGTTTTCGTGGATCAGTCCCAGGTAGAAATAGGCTACAGCATCCTGGGGATCCAGTTCCACGGCACGCTGGAACGCCGTTTGCGCCCTGTTGAACTGGCCCTGTTCGAAAGCGACAACCCCCAGGCCGACGCAAGCGACTTCCAGACCTGGATCGAGTTGCAGCGCCCGGTCGAATTCGTTACGGGCATCGATCCACTGGCGCAGGTGATAGCAGGTCATTCCCAGGTTGTAGTGTGTGGCTGCCAGCCTGGGGTTCAGACGCAGCGCCTCACGGTAAGCACGGCCGGCGTTCAACCAATCCTCTTGGGCCAGGTACAGATTGCCGAGATTCACGTAGACCTGAGGGACGTTGTAACTCAAGCCGGCGGACCGGTGCAGGCTCTCCAGCGCCTTGTCCGTCTCACCCTGGTGGTTGCGCACCAGCCCCAGGTTGTTCTGAATCACATCTGAATTGGGGGCCAGGCGCGAGGCCTGCTCAAAGGCAGTGAGAGCCGTGTCCAATTCACCTCGTTGGTAGTAAATGTAACCCAAACCATTGTAGCTGGCAGCGTGGGCCGGATTGATCCTGAGTGCTGCCTCGAATTCCTGCACAGCCTTGTTGGCTCCTCCGTGCTCCAGGTGCCAGCAACCACGCGCATAGCGTACATCGGCCAGAAAGGACTGACCTTGAGGGGAGGCTAGCGTCGCCCAGATGAGCAGAAGCACAACGGCCGTCAGGCTGAGTCTGGCGAGGTGTGATCTCTGTTGCTGCGTAGGGGAGACAATTGTGCCCCATCTTAGTGGAAATAGAGACCCTGGCAGTCGAGTAGCGGAAGGTCGAGGCGCCGAGGGTAATCGTTGGTTGAGCGCAAGGGTATCAGCCTGATGGAGTGTCCACAGTACTACCGGAGTGGCCGCGCGGAGTGTCGCAGAACTGATCGCATCGGCGTGCAGGATGAAGAAATCGCCGGGCTGTAAGTTGGCTGTAAGCCGACGTCCCCCGGGTGTCTGAGAGATGACGTCTATCTGTCCTGTCTCGACGATGCCCAGAAAACCGCCGTGGACTCCACGGTGCAGGATCGTTTCACCCGCTCTATAGTACCGCCCCCGTAATCGCTGCTGCACCCAATCCAGGTCTTTGCTCTTCAGCGGCGCCAGGCTTGGCACTCGCCGCAAATAGCGGCGGGGTATTTGCCGTCGAGTCGAGTTAGAATCTGCCCCCATCATCGCACATCCACCATGTATCCCGGAGTACGATGTATGCCTCAATGAAGATGTGGCTAATTATATCAGAAATCGTCTGAATATACAATGAGTTGGTGAAGAAATCGGTTGTTCATTTGCTTTTCATCTCCAGGTGCGGTACAATCCTGTCACTGTCCTGTGTCCACGGGGGAGGTGGAGCACCTGGAGCACCAGAAGCAACGTCGGCTGAGCGCACTGGCCATTGTGGCTGGCGCGGCTATTCTTCTCTTCCTGGGCTTGCAGTCTGGCTACGGGGAGTTTTATCGCTGGTTGGCTCACCGGGACCTTTACCTGGTCTCTGAGCAGGCTGCTGTTTTCGGTATACCGTCCATCACGCCGACCTTGATTCCCGCGCCAACTCCCACACCTGAACCTGAGCCGACTCCCATCTTCGAGCCTGAGCCGTTGCCTGCCATACGGATCATTATACCCAAGATCGAAGTTAATGAGAGGATCGTCGAGATAGGGTTGAGGAAAATAGGCGAGGGGGAGGCCGCTCGTTACTTGTGGGACACAGCAGAGTATGCGGTCGGCCACCGTGAAAATAGCGCTCATCCCGGCCAGCAGGACAACATCATCCTTTCCGGCCATAATAACGCGTATGGCGAGGTGTTCCGCCGCCTGGACGAGTTGGAACCCGGCGACCTGATCTACCTTTACACCCTCGATCAGGAATTCGTATACGTCGTCGAGAAAAAGGACCTGGTACTGGCCGTAGGTGCCACGGAAGAAGACGACGCCAAGCACGCTCGCTACACCGCACGCTCTCCCGACGAAACCCTGACCTTGGCCTCGTGTTGGCCTTACGTGACCTATACGCATCGCATCTACGTCATTGCCAAGCCCCAGAAGTAGCCTGGTCACGCGGTACCCCTGTGTTTTGATGGGAGTCTTTCATTCGCCTGCCACATACCCCGGCGAAGGACTGTAGCTGATGTAGAAGTCGCGGGCGCAGTCGTCGCGGTCGGTACCTGGCGGGTATCGCCTGAGCGTTGCTCCTGACGGAAAGAGCGCGGCAAAGTCTATGAACGGCGCCACGCCGGCGCGGGACGTGCCACCCCAGGCGGCGCCGTCCACCAGCCTGCCACCCGCGTCCAGCAGGAGCACCTCGTCGCGCTCGTTCCCCAGGGCCAGGCCGAAGCCCTCCCACGCGCCCGCCGGCGCCAGGTCAGGCACGCTCGTGCTGCAAGCGTTCCACTCGTAGGCCGGGTTGAAGCCGTAGGCGGCGGAAAAGTCCGTCGCGCAGGCAGCCGCGACGAGCACCTGCCCGCGGGCCAGCCCTGTCCCGGCGGGGAAGACGTACCGGCCGTCACCATAGTCCCCTGGGGCCAGCGCATCCCCCAGCGTCCAGCCGGCCAGGCCCACCTCGGGGCCGGGGTTGTATAGTTCGATCCACTCGCGGCCCGCGTCGTCCCCCGTGGGATTGACGAAGATCTCGCTGACGAGCGGGTGGTCGGCGGGGGGAGTCCACTCCCGCGTCAGGAGTGGCAGGCAGACGTGGTGGGGCAGCGGGCTGTGGCCGGCAGCCCAATCGTGCTCAAAGATGGCCTGCATCCAGGTGTAGCCTTCCGCCGAGCAGAACTGGAGCGCCACTTCGCGGTTCTGTTTGTTGGCGGCCTCGGTGCCGTTGATGCTGCCCAGGTGCACCCATCGCTCGTCCCCGACGCGCACCAGGAAGACCTTGGCGTGGATGCCCAACCCGGTGACGTTCGCCAGGCGGCAGGCCAGGCTCAATCCTTCCTCGGCGGCGATGCGGTTGAGGTGGGTACAGGAGGCGGTGTTCCCGTTGGCGCCCTGGGGATCGTCGTAGTACTCGTCCAGCAGGATGCGGACGTCGGCCCCGCGGCGGGCGGCGGCGACGAGGGCCTGCAGGCGGGGGTTGAGGCCGGCCGGGCCGCCGGTGGCCGTCCAGGTGAATGGCTCGTTCATCTGCATGGCGGCGATCTCGTCTCCGCCCCCAGCCTGGTCGATCAGGCCCAAAAGACCGTCCCGGTCGCGCAACGCATGCTCGGGTGCCTGGAGCACGGTGACGTGGGTGGCCGTCGTCGTCAGCGTCCTGGTGAAGGGAGCCGTGTAGGTCGTCCAGTCCGGCAGGGGGAGCAGGATGAAGCCCTCGGGTGGCGCGTACGTCTCGTCGTAGGGGGCCACGTCCAGGTGGTGTGCGGGGTCGCAGTCGCGGCAGAAGATCTCGGCCAGCCGGGCGACGACTCCGGGGCCATCGGTCACCGCGACGAAGCCCCGATGGCCCGCCGTGCCGTTGTCCTTCCGGTCGGAGGGCAGCGAGTTTTCGCCCAGGTTGTCGGTGCTCACCAGCGCCAGCCGGTCGTCCACCAGGATGAACTTGGCGTGCTGGAAGCGGTAGCGGGGGGCGGTGCGGCCGATAAAGTAGACGGTGCTGGTAGGCGGGTTGTGCAACCGTTGGACGATCCACCTCTGCACGTCCTCCATCCCGCCAGCCGGTTGGCTTTCCAGCAGGATGGTTACGGCGACCCCACTCTGGATGCGGTCGCTGAGCACCTGATAGAGGGGAATGCTTTCGAGCGTGTAGGCCTCGATGCGCAACGAGTGCTGGGCGGAGCGGATCGTCTGCGAGACGACGTCCAGCGTGCCCTCGGGAGCGGCGGCCAGGGTCAAGTGGGCCGTGGCGCTGATTTCGGCCGGGAAGAACATCTCTTCCAGGTCCCAGCCGGGGTAGCGCAGTCTGCGTCCGTCAATGGGGTCGTCGGGGTCCTGCGCCCAGTCGGCGGCGCGGTCCGTGTCGAGGACCGGGCGGCCGGTGGCCTGGTCCAGTTTGCGGTACAGCACCTGCCCCTCGCCATAGCCCGGGGAGGGGTAGGGGACGGCGAGGCCGTTCCAGCCTTGGGCAGCCAACCCCGTGCCGTAGGCCAGGGCGTCCACCACGTTCCCGCCCGCATCGAGCAGGTAGGTCGCGTCGCCATTGTCGGCCAGCAGGCCGCTGGGCCAGTCCCCGCTCAGCCGGGGCACGGGCCGGGTGATGGCCTGGGCGGCCCAGTGGGCATCGAATCCCCACACGGGGTAGAAGCCGTCTCCATCCTGGGCCAGCCAGAGGAGTTGGCCCGGCCCAATCGTGGCCGTAAGCGGGAAGGAGACGCCGCCGGCCGCGTTGGGATCGTCGTTCAGGCGCCAGCCGTGCAGGGAGACGGTGTGGGGGCCGGTGTTGATGAGCGCGGCGGCCTCCCCGCTGAGGTCCGCATAGTTGACCGGAGCCACGGCGTACAGGCGGACGTCCGGCAGGAT